>Ga0208872_1000143_pt1 | contig 67413 bp, 62 predicted proteins | sample CryBogCBH12Aug08_FD_185508 | JGI IMG/M metagenome (GOLD analysis project Ga0208872, IMG submission 185508) | Freshwater microbial communities from Crystal Bog, Wisconsin, USA - CBH12Aug08 (SPAdes) | ecosystem: Environmental > Aquatic > Freshwater > Lake | place: Crystal Bog, Wisconsin, USA...
GACTGCGGCATGACGAGTCCCCTCCAGTGACAACCTGAGAGTTATTCACTATGGGGCTGAGCGTAGGTAGCGACCGAGGGCGGCCCTCACGGTACAAGGTCACAAATGTGTGGCCCCCGAACGAACAGCGCCCATCCGGGTGAAGTGGCGTTCACCACTTACGATGGCTCCATGTCCCCACTTACTCGCCGTGAAGCCCAGAATGCCGCACAACCCTTTGAGTGGCGCTATCTGCTCGGCACGCTCGAGGCGATCTACCCGGTCTCTTCGATCACTGAAGCGAGTGCACTCGCAGCCATCGCGACCAAAGTGGCCGGTCGATTGAGTGAACGACGACTCCAGGTGGACTTGCGCGGTGATCGCGTGCGGGTGGCCATCAGCGATCAGGGAACGATCGGCGAACCCGAAGTTGAACTCATGCGCACGGTGGCAGGCGCCATTGAAAAGCGGGGATGGCACCCCGCGCCGGCGACGAGTCGGGAATTCTCCCGACCCGTCATGGCGCTGGAGTGGTGCATCGATACGGAGAATCCTGACGCCATACGAGACTTCTGGCGCGAGGCGCTCAGTTACAGCGTGGCGTCGGACGGCTCCCTGTTCGATCCCGCCGGGCAAGGGCCGTCGGTGTGGTTTCAGGAGATGAACCCCGTGCGCAAGGACCGGAATCGAGTACACGTCGATATTTCGGTCGCACACGACGAAGCTCCGCATCGCATCGCTCGCGTATTGGCGGCGGGAGGAACGCTTGGCCCCACGTCACGAGAGCCCGCATTTAGCGTCTTGATTGATCGCGAAGGAAATGAAGTGTGCGTTTGCACGTGGTCAGGTCGCGACGAATTTGCTGGATGAACCTGTCTCGGCGCCCACGCGTCGTCGTTCATGGTCAAATTCCTCGCGTGGCAACTCGTGAGTTGTTGATCTCAGAAAAGTGATCGATCAGGCTTCGGTACACGCCTATCTCGGAGGCGCGCACGTCCCGCGCTCGTCTAGTTACGTCGACGATAAATGGCAAAGAGCCACGCGAGGCCGATGAAAGCACCAATGATGCCGGCCCCGGCGAGCGCGAGAAAGGTCGTCGATTGAGGAAGCGACGTCGGAACGCCGGCATTAATCACTGGCGTGGACGTCGACCGTGCGACGTTGATGATGTAGGCCGATGACGTCGACGCGTAAGGCCCCGTGACGGCGATGCGGTACGAGAAGCGCCCACTGCGTTGAGCCGAGCCCGTCATCTTGCCGGAGTGTTGATCAATGAAGAGACCTAGAGGAAGCGCTCCTTCGCTAATGCTAAAGACTTGAGGGTTATCCCCCGTCGCGCGCACATGAAAGTAGTAGTTGTCACCCACCGTGGTCATCGGTGGACGTGACGACGTGATATGCGATTCGGTCACCGCACGGTTCTCGAAAGAGATTGCGGGAACGTAATACGGTGAGGCCGTGGGGCTTGTCGCACCCCAACAGGACGGCACGTTCGGTGAGTCCATGCGAAAGATCCCAACTCCTCCCGTTCCGCCGTCGCAGTAGTTAGCAGGGTGTTGGGTGTCCCACCACAATGTGCCCGCCAGAGCGTCTGATCCGACGGTGACGTTGGTGGGGTCGTGACTGAGCGCGACATTGACCGAATCCGCCGGACCAGCGACACCACTGGGATGCAGGCCTTGGTGCATCGTGTCGTAGGAAATGGCGTAGACCACCTGACTCGGAAGAACGAAGTGCATCGGTGCGAGGTTCAAAGAGATGACGACGGCTTGACCACCAGAGCACGTTGCTCCCCAACCGCTACCGGGGAGGCAGTTCGGTGTGGTCGACGGTCGGTAGGGGATGGCCACTGTTTGTGTGATGGAGGCGAGGCTGGACCCGAGTGAATGTTGCGCATTGACGGAATAGAAGGTGATGGTGACGGCCAACGGGAACGTCGCGCCGGGTGTTGTCATGCAGGAGCCCGTTGCCGGAGGACCTTGCGATTCGCACGCCCACGTACTGAATGTCACGCGAGCTGTTTGGACGGGCTGGGTACTGGTGACGGGTGAAATTTCATTTCCGAGATGAGCAAATTCGTAGGCCTCCGCGCCAATGCTCCCGAGATTGTTGGGGAGGGGAGTGACCAAACTGCTGTATGCGGTGGCTCCCGTCGGTATGACGGCGGCATTCGCTGGTGGAGTGATGACCGCGATGCTGGAGAGTGCGACAAGAACGGCACCGGTGAGGATGGAGAACTTTGATGAATGTGACATTGAAGGTCCTAACTCGTGAGGAATATTGGGGTAATTAGTGAGTGTGTGGTTCGGCGATGACGACGACGTTGAAGAGATAGTGGTGAGTCACTTGGTCATACGGTCCACCACAGGTCACCAGGACGAGGCGGTGCGGTCCCGAAGACGAAAAGAGATCGTGCGGAAGATCCGACTTTCGATACGTGAGCAGTTCGGTTGCACGCCACGACGACACGTGCCCGAATCGGTCACTGAGTTCGAGAGGATCTCCGCGACGAATCCACGCGAGGCGCGCCAGTGACCCCGGGCCCTGTTGTCCGAAATTGACGTGTCCGGCGAGCAAGATTGTTCCGGAGCGTGATGAGATCGTGGCACCGCCGTTCCATTGACCGACACGGGCCGCGTTAGAGGGAATCGAAAGACTTCCTCTAACAATGGTGACGTCGTCAACGCCTGCGGCGACGCCGATGGACGGAATCGCCAATTCGCTCGGCATCATGTGGGGCGCCTTGGCCGCATTAACCGAGGTGTCGGCGGTCCGTTGCACCGCGAATGAATGTTCGGGCATCGGTGCCGAAGGAATGTGGCGGGGCCACGAGAAACCAATCACGGCTACGACCATTCCCAGCGCGGTGAGCACCACGGCAGACGCCACGGCACGGTCACGTCGAGGCCGGTCGGCAGTTCGATTCCGTGTCTCTGAACGGATCATTGATTCATCTCTACTTCGATACCAGACCGGCGGTCTGGGCGAAGGAGGCGGGTCCGGGACCCTTCGGTACGTGACGGTACCACGGATTGTGATCGTTACTTTCGCGTCACGGCATCTCCACGCTCAGTGGTAGCGATGTTGATCGTGGTCGTCGGACCCGGGTGAGCGATGTAGGTCGCACATTCTTGCCGTAGTGACAGAACGTGGCAAAAGTGATCGAGTAGGTATCTCGATTGCGTAGGTGAGAACAGCGCGCCTCGGGGCGTACAGGCCTGATGCACCTTACGAACTTCGCCCTCAGGGTGTGATCTTCAGAAGTTGCTCGAGGTAGCTCATGTCGGCTTCGTATACGTGGGCGGACTTGACCGCCATGGTCAGAGCACCGAGAGGCGCCTGAAGTTCATGCGCTACCTCTTCCATCAAGAAGGCCAGTTCAACCAAATTTCCATAACCCTTTGTCCCAAAGTCAATGCTGTGGCACGTCGCGATCAAATGGAGTTTTCCGTGAACGAGGTAAAAGTCCAAGAGACTGACGCACGGGATATAAGTCGAATCAGTAAGTGGTTGCAATGTGGTGATCGTTGCCGAGCGGCAGGTGGGATCACGTCGAAGTCGATTCGCCACCCATGCGAGTTGATCGCGGCCCGATCGTTCATAATCGTAGAGCCGAGTGGCGTAGCTATCGGCGTCACCGAGCTCGACGACGCGTGCGTGGTCGGTAAAATTTGCGTGCATCCACGCTAAACGTTCGGGATCTGCGTGACGAGCAATCAATGGATCTTCTGAGCGAGGGTGTTCAATTCGCAAGGTCGCCTGAAGAAGTTCACGAATTGGACGTTGCTCGTAGCTGCGGGAGTCACCACGTTCAACGATGAGTCGGGCGATGGCTAGCCACGCATCTCCGATGGTGTCGGAAATAACATCTGCATTGCTCGTACTCATCGATACCTTTCCGCGTGCCGAGTAGGGAATAACGGGACTTATCGCCCGAGTCGTTACCGCTTGATGATGTAGCGCCCCTCGGCGTCAATGTGATTGAGGAAGATAGGACGCGACAGCGTGGCGAGAAACTCGTCGACTGCTTGCTTGCAACCGTCGTAGCACCCGTAATCATCAAAGATCACGAACCCACCGTCCACGACGAGGTCAAAGAGTTGTTCGAGGCAAAAGCGTGTTCCGGCGTAGAAATCAGTATCAAGACGCAACACCGCGATCTCGCCGATGCCGCGGCGCACCGTGGGAAGCGTGTCCTGAAACCACCCTTCGTGGATGTGAACGTACTCGTCGATGTATCCCAGGGACTCCACGAGCAGGGTTCGCACGTCCGTTGGCGTGGCGTGACCGCCAAGGGGGGTGTAAAAGCCCGTCATTGGTCGAAGTGATCCATCAAGAGGTCCGGTGAGTCCGGGAGTGGCTCGTGCTTGGGCGACCGCGAGGGGTCCGTCGACAGTTTCATCGGGAACGCACATGTCGTTGAATGAATCGAACAGATGTAGCTCGCGAGGACGTGTCCCGTGTCGCAAGTTGGCGAGCGCGAGCATGCCGCTCGATCCTCCCTTCCACGTCCCGCACTCGACGAATGCGCCGGGAAGGTTGACCTTTTCCGCGAAGGCTGCGATTTGGTACGTGGCGGCGAGACGATGACGGGTGACCATGGTGTGTCGTTCCACTTTGGTCAACGCGGCCTCTATCTCGTCGGCGCCGTCGTACGGTTCAATGGGCGCGTCGCGGTGCGCGACCACGGGCACTTCGACCTCGTGGTCTGGAGCGATGTCCGGGTGCGTCATGGTCTTGTCAATCTACCCAAGCCCCTCGCGCAACTTCCGCCCGACTCGCCGACCCCGTGATCGTTAAACTTCGCATTCCATGGCGTCCCCGCTTCGTATTCCTTTCAATCGGGCGACATTCGTAGGCCGGGAATTTGAACTCCTCGAGCAGGTGCAACGCGGTGGCGAACTCGCGGGTAACGGGGAGATCACGCACCGGGTGGAAGCCCTTCTGTCGGAGGCGCTTGGAAACTTAGAAGTGCTGGTGACGACATCGTGCACGAGCGCACTGGAAGTGGCGGCACTGTCGATGGGATTGACCCCTGGCGACGAGGTCATTGTGCCCAGTTTCACCTTCGTGTCGACCGCCAGTTCGTTCACCGCCCATGGCGCGACACCGATCTTCGCGGACATTCGACCCGACACGCTAAACATTGACGAAAAGCAACTCGCTTCACTGGTGAGCGACACGACGAAGGCCATTGTCGTCACGCACTACGCCGGGGTTGCGTGCGAGATGGATGCGATCATGGCGTTCGCTCGAGAACGCGACATCTTGGTCGTCGAAGATAATGCGCACGGCCTCTTCGGTCGCTACCACGACCAACCACTCGGCGCTATTGCCGACTTTGGCGCATTGAGTTTTCACGCCACGAAGAATTTCAGCAGTGGCCAAGGTGGCGCGTTGGTGGTTCGTCACCCCGATTCGGCGGAACTGGCTCGCATTGCCAGGGAGAACGGTACGAATCGGCCGGCGTTCGACCGAGGCGAGGTCAGCAAATACACGTGGGTCGGTCAGGGGATCAACGCCGTGGCGTCCGAACTGGTGGCCGCGGTCATTTTGGCGCAACTCGAAGAGCGCGAGGCAGTCCAGCGTCGACGTCGAGAACTCTGGCACAGGTACAACACCCAACTCGCGCCGTGGGCGACAACGCACGGCGTCGACCTGCCGACGGTGCCGACGTGGTGCACATCTAGCTTCCACCTCTTTCATTTAGTTCTGCCGAACGAAGAATCGAGGAGTCGATTCATTGCGAAACTCGCCGAGAAGGGAATTCTGGCGGTTTCCCATTACGTCCCCCTGCACGATTCACCGATGGGGCAGGCCTTGGGGGGTCGCGTCGGAAGCTGTCCCGTGAGCGAAGATCGCGCACGACGTCTCGTTCGCCTGCCGCTCTTCTTTGAACTGACGGACAGAGAGCAAGACGACGTGATTGACACCGTGCTCGATTTCCACGAATTCTCGTGAGCACGTCGCCTGCTCCTTGCGTGCGGTTGACGTGGGATTCGGAGTGGTGGGATCGCGAAATCGTGAGGGTGCTGTCGCCGTCGTCGTCAACGACGGACATGAAGGCGCTGGAGGAGTGGTGCACCGTGCATCGGGTGGACCTCGCGATGGCTCTGGTGCCGAGCGACGATACCGACGTCCTCGCGGCGTTCACCGCCTCGGATTTCGTCGTCGTCGACGAACGCGTCACCTTGCGTGCGCCGATTGCCACGCAGCTACTTTCGAGTCACGGGTCGCGTGTGCGGCGAGCGAAGGAAAGCGACCGGGAGCACCTGCGCGCCATCGCGGCGAGAAATCATCGTGACTCGCGTTTCTACGCCGATCCACATTTCCCTCGCGAGCGGAGTGACGAGCTGTACGGACAGTGGATTGAGAACGACCTGCTCGGGCGTGCGGCGACTGTCCTGGTCGCCGAGGTAGACAGCGAACCCGTCGGCTACCTCTCCCTCCACCGCGTCGACGACGCGTCGAAGTTCACCATCAGTCTGATCGGCGTGGCGCCCTCCTTTCAGCGTCGCGGACTCGGACAGGAGCTTGTCGTGGCGGCTCGCGCGTGGTGCGCCGCCGCCGGCGCGGACTCCATGTCCGTGGTCACGCAGGGCACCAATGATCGAGCCCTTTCTTTTTACGAGACCCAAGGATTTCAGGTGGAACAAAGGGAGACCTGGCTCCATCGTTGGTGGTGATCGACGCCGCTACGCGAGGACACGTCATAGCGAACACGAACACTCGCGCACCGAAGTGGGTGTTGTCGACCGGCTACCCGAAGAGCGCGAGCCGCGTACGCCCGAGCTGCTCGATCCCGTCGTCCATGGCGTCGAAGTCTTGATGTTCCGGCACGTCAAGGGTCGCTGGTCGCGTCCAGGCGTCACGAAGTAGTTGGTTCATCTTCGTTGTCCACTTGGCGGGTCGATGAAAGGACAATGTGTCGAGCTGCATGATCCCGCCCTCGCGCCGGGCGAGCAACGGTTGCGTCGCCCATTCCTGAAGTGCGCCGATCCATTCGTCGTCACTTCGGGCTCGGCGCGGCTCGAGTCCCGCGTCATCCAGCGCTAAGGGAGTGATCTCACTCGGGCTCAAGGTCAGGACGGGGAGCCCCCACGACGCCGCCTCCAGTGCGGCGGTGATGGACGAGAAGGGAAAGGAATCAAGAAAGAAGGTAGCGGCGTCGAACGCCGCTTGGTAATCGGTCGTCCGTCCGAGAAGGTGGAGCCGACCGGGGAACTCGGCGGCTAGTTCTCGCCACACGGGCGTCGTGGTGTCCGGACCAATGGCGACGTGATGCAACGTCGTCTCGCGGGACAGCGCACGTCGAAGAAGCCCGACAAAGCGTCCTCCGGTCGAGTCGGTGAACTTATAGGCGTCGGCGAGGCACATCGAGACCGGGGCATCGAGCGGGATCTCCCTCGCTCGCCGAAAGGACTCACCTCGTTCGCCGTCCGGCGTCGGTTCATCGAGTGGGAGGGGCAACAGGGCAGAGATCCCTGGGGTCGTCGAGCGACGCTCTCGAGTAATCGTGATCGCCGACGGTCGAAGGTCAAGTATTTGGTCGGTGGCACCCACACCAATCCAAAAAACGTGGTCAGCGTGATTGACCAAGAGAGTTCGCGAGCGTTTCGGGCACGCCGCGCACGCGGCGACGGCCACGGCGTCGTGGGGATGGATGTTGAGAACAATGACGTCGAAGTCCTGCAGCAGCGTCGCGAGATGTTCCATGCGAGCGAGTCGGGACGCCTCCTCAAGGATGATTACGCGCCCGTCGGCCGCGCCGATCAGCGGTTCGGGGACGGGTGCGTTGACTTGGTTCGTCAACACCACCGTGTGTTCCCGCTCCCTGTCGAGTTGCATCCAACGCCACGTCAGGCGCGTGTGGCCACCGGTGGCGTATGCCTCGGTCAGGACATGAAGGACGCGCGGCTGTACATTCGTCGCTGGAGGCCCGACTCGCGACACGGTGTGACATTCGCCAATATCCCGCAAGATTCGCTCGAAGGTCGCGCTCGCGAATTGGCCGGGGTGGTGATCAAATGACCAGGACGCCCCGCTCTCGATGTGCGTGAGCGCCATCTCGTGATCGCCGGCGACAAATGCCGCTTGTGCGAGTTCTTCGAAGTCACCAAGGCGCATCCGATTCTCCGTCAGTTGCGTCGTCACGTCACGTCCTTTGATGCTGACGCCTCGTCCCGCAGCGTCATCGGAATCTTACGGCGCCAACTCTTGTCGTCCGTCCCATCACGTCCGATTCCGACATCCGCCTACTACGAACTAGATTCCTCGATACTTCATCGACATCCGCGCCAGAAAGAACAATGGACATGAGACTTCGCAACAAGGTTCAACGAACGACGTGGGTGTCGGCTGTAGTGAGCGCCACTATCGCGCTCGGCATCCCCGCGATGACGGCAGGAGCCGTCACGACACCACCGGTCTACGAGCTTTCCGTCTACGCCGGTCACAGCGTCACCTCGGGCTGGCCCGGAAGCCCCTTCTTCGTCACTCCACAGGATGTCGCCATTGACAAGAGCGGGAACATCTACATTGCCGACGGCAACAATGCACAGGTTGAAAAAGTGACACCCCAGGGAGCGTTCTCGGTCATCGCGGGTACGGGTGTTCGGGGCGCCACGGTTGCCGGAACTGCAACCTCAACTGATCTGAAAGATCCGTCCGGTGTCGCAGTCGACTCCGCGGGCGATGTCTTCATTGTGGACCAAAATGAGAGTCAGGTCTACGAAGTCACGCCGAGCGGCAACCTTTCGATCGTCGCCGGCACAGGGAGTACCGGGTCCCCAACGCCGGGTCCCGCGACATCATCAAACTTGTGGGAACCACGCGGTGTCGCCGTTGACTCGCACGGCAACGTGTTCATCGCGGACTCCAACAACAACGTCGTCGAAAAAGTCACGCCTGCGGTGAACCAGACACCGGGAACATTGTCGATTTTCGCGGGCACCGGAAGCATCAACGTTGCGCCAAGTCCCGGTCCGGCGACATCGTCGAATGTTGCGGATCCGATTGAACTCGCCATTGACACGGCCAACAATGTCTATATCGCCGCGACGCTCGACAACGCGATTCTAAAGGTCACGCCGAGCGGGACGCTGTCCATTGTGGCGGGCAATGGAACTCGAGGGGCGCCCAAGAAGGGCGCGGCGACGAGCTCCCCTTTGAACTTGCCGTTCGGCGTCGCGGTTGATGCGACGGGAGCGGTGTATGCGTCCGACTCCGGTGATGGATACATCACCAAGATTGCCGCGGGCGCCATTTCGATCATTGGCGGGAACGGCACACTCGCCGACCCGACACCCGGTCTGGCGACGCAATCAGGATTCAATGACCCTTCAGGTCTCGCCGTTGACTCGCACGGCAACGTGTTTGTCGCGAACGTCCGGACCGATGGAGGTGACTTCGCTGCGGCCGCGAGTGCCATCGATGAACTTTCCGTCCTCTCGCCACCTGCGCCACCGACATCCGTCAGCGCGGCACCCAGCAACGCACAGGCCACGGTGAGTTTTGTGCCTCCCACCTCGACGGGTGGGGGAGCAATTTCGAACTACACCGTGACGGCACACGACCTCACGACTGCTGCTCGAGGGGGACAGACAGCGAGCGGTGTGGCGAGCCCAATGACCGTTCTCCATCTCACCAACGGCGATCGGTACACGTTTACCGTGACGGCGACGAGTCCCGGGGGAACGAGTGTGGCGTCGAACGCGTCGGCAGCCGTGATCCCGTCCACGATTCCCGGCGTACCTTCGTCCCTGTCGGCTCAATCTCGCTACAAAGGCGTGGCTTTGTCCTGGACGGCACCGGCGTCCGACGGGGGTAGTCCAATTTCGAGCTACCAAATCTTCAAAGGTTCTGTCGCGGGAGGTGAATCGACAACACCTGTCGCGGTCGTGAGCGGTTCAGCGACGTCGGCAACAATCACGGGACTCTCGGCGTGGTCGACCTACTTCTTTACGATCAAGGCGGTCAATGTCAATGGAACCTCGGGAGCATCCGGCGAGCGCAGTGCGATGGCTAGCAGCGATCAACTCGCCAGCCCCCAGACGTCTCTTGCAACATTCCAACAACTCTTTTCGCCGAACAACGCGTACTTCGCCGTTCTACAAGGTGACGGGAATTTTGTCGTGAGCAATCTTGCGACCGGCGCTGTGTTGTTTCAGTCCGAAACTATCGGTGCGAAGAAGGGCCATCTATTGACCTTGTCTGCGGGAAAACTCTCACTGCTCAATGCTGCTAATGCCGTGGTGTGGACGCCGAAGGCCGCAAAGGGCAGCGCGGCTGTGTTCCAGCTACTGAACAACGGAAGTCTGGAATTGTTGTCGTCGACCAAGACAGTTCTGTGGACCGGGACCGCGGCGAACCGGGGCGGATGACAAGCTTCTTCGCAGTCTCGTCACTTCAACATTGACGTACAGAAGCCCGGAGGCTTCCGAACGCGCGCCAACGTCTTGTCGGGGGCTCGCGAGACAACGCTGAAACCAGCGATCTTGTCTCGAAGTTTTGTGCATGTTCGTGGCGCGAAGGAACGAGCTTCTCGGACTTGCGAGTGTTGATCCTCCTGGCTGTGTTCCCCGTTGAAATCTTTCAACGGGACCTGAGTCTCGGTCACGCTCTCGTTCTCCTAGATGTTCCACAGATGTCGACGCATAGTGCTGTTGAAGCGCTCAATGAACAGGCTCTGCTCGGCAGGGCTTTGTCGATGACGACGGCGTGGACTCTGGCGCTCACTCCTGCACGTCACGACTGAGTTCGCTTGGCACGAGATCCATGCTCGGCGATATGACCAAGTCAAGTTATCTGGACAGATCACAAATTCAACGAGAACACCACGTCGTCTAAACCGGACATAAAGACTCGTAGGTCCCTATCTCTTCAACGTCGGAGCGGTGTACGTTGAGGGAAGCACTCTGCGGGAAAGGTACGTGATGACGAAACCGTTTCGGGGCCGGATAAACATAGACATTCAAGACTCGGTGCCGGACTGGGAGCCGTTTCGTCAGCCGTTGGCACCCGACGGTGCACCCAGCATCGTCTACATCGTCCTTGATGACGTTGGTTTCTCTGCCATGGAACCATTCGGCGGACTAATTGAGACTCCGAACATCAATCGCATTGCCGCGCAGGGCGCCAAATATACGAACTTTCACACCACGGCCTTGTGTTCTCCAACCCGCTCGTGTCTGTTGACGGGGAGAAATCACACGACGAACGGTATGGCGTGCATTTCCGAAGCATCGTCAGGTTTTCCGAACGCCAATGGGCACGTTCCCTTTGAGTGCGCGACGATCGCGGAACTATTGGGCGACCGCGGCTGGAACACCTACATGGTGGGCAAGTGGCACCTCTGCGCCGAAGACGAAATGAATTTGGCCTCCACTAAGAAACAGTGGCCTCTCGGGCGCGGATTCGAGCGGTTCTACGGTTTCCTAGGCGCCGAAACCAATCAGTGGTACCCGGACCTCGTGTACGACAACCACCCAGTTGATCAGCCGTCACTGCCCGAAGACGGGTATCACTTCAGCACGGACATCACGGACAAGGCCCTTGAATTCATCCGTGACGCGAAGGCCATTGCGCCGGACAAACCGTTCTTTCTCTACTACTCCTTCGGAGCAGCGCACGCCCCCCACCAAGTTCCTAAGGAATGGGCCGACAAGTACGCCGGCAAGTTCGATATGGGATATGAGGCCTATCGAGAGATCGTGTTCGAGCGCCAGCGCCAGATGGGCATCGTGCCCGATGGCGCCGAGCTCTCACCCATTAATCCGTATCTCAACGAAACGAGTGTCGACGGCCTTGGTTGGCCAGAGCTTGACACCGTTCGGCCGTGGGACACCTTGAGTGATGAAGAGAAGAAGCTCTTCGCCCGCATGGCGGAGGTCTACGCGGGTTTCGTGAGTCACGCTGACAATGAGGTCGGTCGCCTCCTCGATTATCTAGAAGAATCGGGACAATTCGACAACACGATCTTTGTCGTTGTGTCCGACAACGGAGCATCCGGAGAAGGTGGACCCAACGGTTCGGTCAACGAGAACAAATTCTTCAACGGCATTCCCGACACGATTGAAGATGCGCTTCCCATGATCGACGCCCTCGGGTCGCCGCTCACCTACAACCACTACCCAACGGGCTGGGCGTGGGCGTTCAATACGCCGTTCAAGATGTGGAAGCGTTACGCCAACTACGAAGGGGGCGTCGCTGATCCCCTGATTGTGACGTGGCCCAGTCGATTCAACGGCCACAACGGTATCCGTCGTCAGTACACACACGCCGTCGACATTGTGCCGACGTTGCTCGACTTGCTCGATATTGAGTTCCCCGACGTCGTCAATGGCCGCACCCAAATACCGGTCGAAGGCATCAGCTTCGCGGTCTCGCTCGACAATGACGCTGCTGAGACCGGCAAGGAGACGCAGTTCTATTCGATGCTGGGTACTCGAGGAATTTGGCATCAGGGCTGGAAAGCGTCGTCGCTCACGCCAGCGGCCCCGAGTGCGTGGGCCAATTTCAATGAGCAGCGCTGGGAGCTCTTCGACACGATTAATGATCCATCCGAGTGCCATGACCTCGCCGACGCGGAGCCCGAGCGGCTGCGAGATCTCATCGCGTTGTGGTGGGCGGAAGCAGGAAAGTACGGCGCACTGCCGCTCGAGTCACGCACCGCGGTAGAGATTTTGACGGCGGAGCGTCCTCAATTGTCGAAGCCTCGGTCGCGGTACGTGTACTACCCGGATTGTGCCGAAATTCCCGAATCAGTGGCGCCGAACATTCGGAACCGCTCGTACACCATTGGTGTCGAAATTGACGTGACGAGTGAAGTAGCCAACGGTGTGTTGTTCGCCCAAGGTTCCATTTTCGGTGGACACGCGCTGTACGTGAAGAATGGCGTTCTCAAGTACGTCTACAACTTCGCGGGGCAAATCGAACAAGTCGTGACGTCCTCGGCGCCTCTACCGATGGGCCATGTTGTGGTGTCGGCGACATTTGATTGCACTGAGGGAACTAGGCCATCGTCGGGGACCTTGAGTCTTCACATTCGCGAAGAGGAAGTTGGTTCCGCGACGATCATCACCCAGCCCGGAAAGTTCTCATTGGCTGGCGAAGGGTTGACCGTTGGTCGCGATAGCGGTGAGCCAGTGACCAATGACTACGAAGGTCACAGCCCATGGCCCTTTACGGGTGGAACGGTCAAGAAAGCTGTGATTGACGTGAGTGGTCAGCCCTTCGTTGATCTCGCACTCGATGCACGGGCGATGTTCGCTCGCGACTAAAGATTTGGGTTGCTTGGCGTGAGCGATGTGGGTCAACAGGACTTACATAAATTGAGTGCCCGGGTTGGGGCATCCCTCCTTCTGTTGAGTTTCTCGGCATGCATCGTCATCTCAATGTTTGACGTTTCAGCGAATTGGCACTACAAAGTGCGAGTAGAACATCGTGCATCGATCTGCAACTTGGATGGGCCCAGCGTTTTTCTTCTGATCTGACCCAGTTCTTGACGGGGTTCGATATCCGTAAGAAGCAGTCGTCCTTCAGGGGGGTGAGTTCACAGATTGTTGACCCCCCTGCCACACCGTCCATTCCACTGGGAGCCCGGCAGTGTGGCTTTCTGGGACAACCGGATCGGGTCCCACCTCGGGCCACAAGACATCGACCATCTCGATGTCGAGCGGGCGCTTCACCGAGTGAACCGATAAGCCCATTCGGAAATGGTTCAGATGCCGTCCTAGGGTGGAGCTAGTGAACAACACCCCTTTCGACGCCATTGGTGGTTCTGAGGTCCTCTTGGCCTTGGCGTCCGCTTGGCATCGTCGTTGCCTCGCAGATCCGATGTTGAGCCATGCCTTTCACGGCGGCGTCCATCCTCTACACACCGAACGCCTCGCCGCTTATTGGTCCGAACAGCTCGGCGGGCCGAAGGCCGCCGAAGGAAAGACCGGCACGTACACGGAGGTCATCCGCCAACATTCTGGCAATGGTCCTCACCCCCAAATGGATGGCCACGCCGTGGCGGCCTTCGTTGCCTCACTCGACGAGATCGGTGTTGCCCCCGCGAGTGAACTCGGACTCAACCTCATTGCTTGGTTCACCTGGGCTACGGCTCTGCTCAATCACGGCTGGACAGAGCCATCCTTGGTGCCCGACGACCTGACCCTTCCGATCTGGAGCTTCGATGGCACCGAGGGCTGGTAGGGCCGGCGGCCTCGCTTGAGTTCAGATTTACAACACGACGACGGGTGCGTTCACCAGTGCTGACCTCCTTCACGGCGGCAATGACGGCTCCTACAACTTCGTCACTCTTGATGGCAAGGGAAGTCCTGCTCGAAGTGGTCGCTGAACAACTCGGCCACGCCTCTATCCGGGTCACCAAGGATGTCTGAAGTGGAGAAAATTTTATCCTCTCGACCCCAAAGGTGCAGTTGACAATCTGGGAATTGGCCGTACAATGGCCGTACATCATGAGGGAGTTCATATGGCAACCACGACTCGGAAGCGGGACCAGCGCCTTGAGGTTCGCACCACCGTCGAGGAGCGAGATTTGATCAACGAGGCCGTCGAATCGGTCGGCACCGACCTCACGTCGTTCGCCCTCAGCAGCTTGCTCGAGGCCTCGCGTCGCGTCCTCGCTGATCGCAGTGCGTTCGCCCTCAGCGGTGAGCAAGCTGCTGAGTGGGACCGGATCAACGAGATGCCGGCGCGAGAACTGCCTGGTCTCCTCAGGCTCATGGAACGCACCAGTCCTTTCACTTCGTAATAGTGAGTTACTTCGCACCTCGCCCCCTAGCCGGCAGCGACGATGTCGAGAGTTTCCAGTGCCGATCGAACGAGCAGACCTCATGGTTGGTTCGCCACGCGAAGCAGTCCGTCGCGTCGAACTCGACGAAGGTTTTTGTGGTCACCCAAGAAGATGATCAGCGGGTCGTCGCGTACTACGCCTGGACGATGGCGCAACTGCAGTTGGCAGATTCACCGCCACGTTTAGCGAAGGGGGCCGGACGGTATCCCCAGCCAGTTGCGTTGCTGGCGCGACTCGGTGTCGATGAACACCACGAAGGTCGCGGTCTTGGCGCAGCGTTACTCGCTGACGTCATCTCACGTCTCCTCCTCGTTGGCGAAGAGATTGGATGTCGAGGACTTCTGTTGCATGCGGAGAGTGACGAAGCGAGGAACTTCTACCTCCACCTCATCCCCGAACTCCAGGCGAGTCCCACGGATCGCCTTCACCTAGTGCTGTTGCAGAAAGACGCGGTGAGGACAATTCGTCGCGGCTCGTGACGGCGTGCGCACCACTACACCAACGGTGGATCCCCTTGAGCCAAAGTTCGACGACGGTACGAGCACGCGTGTAATGCCGGCGGACCCATTCGCAAAATTGGTTGCCTCAAAGCTTTGATCAGGGATTTTGTGGGCCGCCCTGGTCTCGATTCCGGCACCTTGGGAGGAGATAAATACCGTCCATCACTGTCCATCGATCTTCATTTATCCTGGTCAGAGGTCCCCGATATTCCGGACATGTCCACCAATGTCCCGCTGATTCTGCTCCATAGGCTGTCAACTTGGCTGTCGCGTCAGGAACTTGAAGTTGTCGCAGATGCATGACAAGGAATCTGCCCGAATCTTCCTGTCATCACCATGTCGCAGCGACCTGTGCTCAAGGGATGCCCCCCTGCCCAAAAGGTCTCGATCTTGTCAAATTTCCAGCTGCTACTAAGGCATCTACGCTGGGTATTCACAACTCAACAAGAGCAACGTCGTTTCTGGTGGATTTGCAACTCGTTTTTTGAGAATCCTGAGTAAGGTGAACGAAGTGAAAAAGTCTAGTTTGCGACATCTAATCGTGATTGGGCTCGGCTTAGTAATTATTTTGGCGACTATGACCGTAATGATAGAAAGTCCCTGGCAGAGTAACGAGTCAATAGCGGCGCGTAGCGTCGATTGTTGGCGTTTGTGGACGGGTGCCACCGAAAGTAATGGTCCATTTCACCTTCGCCCGACTCCAGCCGTCATCAAAATGGAGCATTCACGACAGTTTCGCGAGTATGGGAATGCATTTCGAGCCGTTCAATATCTCTCGGAGCACCCTCCGAAGTATCCTGCTTCAAAACAGGGAATTGTTTGGCAAGACAAATACTCAATTTTATGGCAAAATGAAAAGGACCGTTGCCAAGCTTTACTTCAAGTTGCCGATACGCTTTCAGTTCATTCTCCGGTGCATTGAAGACTGCGCTTTCTTCTCTGGAGGAGTTACTACCCAGTCGAATTTCAACGCCTGGTCCGGCCAATCTTCGTGTCATTCGCAGTAGCGAGAAGGATAATCATGAATGAAGCGCCAAGATGCGAGGGGAACGCGGAGAACCTGCCGCTGGCTACTTACCGGCATGTCGCGTGAAACGATCTTGAAGCTTGTGTCGAGTCGAACATTGCGTGTGATGCTTATTGTGTGCGTCGTCGCCTTGATCACGCTTGAAGCATCGCTGTGGATGCATTTCGACTCGAAGTCTCGAAGCTCGCGCGGGGAACTCTCAATGGAGCACGCCTTCTCAACTAAAGATTTGTTTAGAAATCCTTTTATAGATACGGCTCACAGCGTGAAGTCGGGGCAGACCCCTCAAACCTATACGGCCAGTGTGGGCGCAATCTTTCAATTTTCTTATACATGGGGCGGCAATTTAGACTATGGGCAGACTTTTACACCAGGAAGTTTGGGCGCCGTCTACTGGTTCTGGGGAAATCACGGCGCCGCCACGAGCAACAATCAAGGGAAAAATACTGTGTATTACTCGGGCCCTGCGACTCAAACACCATCCCCGACGTCCGCAATCGTTCTATAGAAGTGAGAAAAACTCGTCGAAATTTACTTGGTGTATTTACCCTTGTACTAGCCCTCGCTGCTGGGTTGATGATCATTGATGCGAGTAGCACACCGAGCGAGCGTTATGTGTCAACTAACGACGGGCTCGGGACTCCACCAGCTCCAGGGGTTACATTTGGAATGGCTGGATATAACCACCGAGGCCTTGATCTATGGCTACCTGTACCACTCTTGTACAACTTAACGAATGACTCGATCAAGATCACCAAGGTTCAAATTCTGGGAGAAGTAGGCAAGTTTCCTACTTTGGCAACCCAGTTTTTAACGTGGCCCACTATGCGTGCCATTCCAGGCCCTTTTGTTGTCAATGACCCCGCGGCATGGCTGGGGCCTACAGCTCATCGGCTGGCAACGTGTGTGCTCCCAGGTAAGAAAACTCGTGGTCCGGACGCCGCGGTCTGGGATGTGAAAGATGTGTGGCGCGTAGGTAGGCAAGCTCCATGTTGGCTAATGGCTGGGGTGGTTCAAGACAAATCAGGCATATTTAAAACTCCAGGATTTCAGATAACATATGAATCAAAGGGACACTCGTACTCCGAGTTCATACCACAGAATGTTGTTGATAGAGTTAAGCCGTGAATCACCCCGGGTTTTGGGGTCTGGTCACAGGCCGCTCTGTTCGACGCGAATGTCCATACACGTCCAGGCGAAACTGCTCCATTGGCTACACAATTGGCTACATTTCAGCCCAAAGAGACATCCTCCAAGGCTGTGATCAGGGATTTTGTGGGCCGCCCGGGTCTCGATCCCGGCACCTTGGGATTAAAAGTCCCCTGCTCTTCCCGATGAGCTAGCGGCCCGGTGCATGGAGATTTGCATTGGAAAATGCTCGCCTTCCAAGTTTCACAGGCTAGTGCACGGGAAACCTTGCAATCTTGCAGTTCCGTGCGCCGACGGAGCACCCATTTTAGTTCATCATGACGGGAAGACCGCATTAGAAGTTCGGTGACGGAGACCCAGAGATGCTCTCGTTCGAATCAACCCGACATGTCCCTTGCGTACGTCTCGGAGGTGGAGAGAGGCAGGAAGTTGTCAGCCCTCAAGCTCCTCTACCGCCTAGCTGGGCGTTAGGACTTTCGGAGCCGAATGTCCTTCGCGGGGTAGAGCTCTAAGACCGAGCGAAGGTAGCCAGGCGCCAAACACGCGGTTATGGTCCCGGCGTCAAGAGTTGACGGGATGTGTTGTCGAACGGGATCGGTGTCACAGCATGAGGGGCGATCCAACACTTCTGCTACCAACTACTACCGGCAAGGCGTCTGGGAAATTCGATGTCGAAAGGGAGACGTGCACGCTTTCCGAATAGCGGCTTCAGAAGTGGATCTCTCGATGAGATCGCGATGTCGGCGTCGGCTAGTGGCAAGAGATTGAAGTGTCGCCAGCCTTGAAGAATTGCCAATAGTGCCCCGGTTCCACAAGAACGGCACTAGCGGCTCCGGAGTCGTCAAGGTGGTTCGAATCAACGACAACTGAGCCCGAACCGAAACCAGTCACATTCACGAGACAAGTGGTGGTGAAGGGGAGGGAACCTGTCGTGGCAATCTCAAAATGAACATCGACTGTTGTTCGTCCAGCCGGGATATCGCCGGTCGTAATGTAAGTGATGTGCGTCGTGTAGTGGGACCGACTAGTTCCAATAAGCAGAAACGCGTTGAGAGCCCCACTTAAAACAAGAACTGTGACCAGTACGGCTACGAGGCGGTTGTGATTTCGAGATCTTGCTTGCAAGACTGATGGCCCCTCACCGTTGATCGTCACTGTACGAGAGTACGTCACTATGAAGTTCAGAATGAGAGAGCTCCGATGTGTGCCCCCCCTCGAGGCAGTGGGTACGCCCCCGGTATTACAGAGCCCACAAACTGCAACGGTCTAGCGGCGAGAAGATCACGGCCGAAGAAGAGTGATCAGCAGCCCCGGAGAATGTTGGTGTAGAAGGGGCGTAGTGAACCCCCGAGCACTATCTGATGATTGAAGTAAATAGTCGCGTCGGTTTTCGCATGGACACTTGCCCGGCGCGATTCTGTTCCAGTTTCAGCCAGAAGTCGTTCCACTCGGTGCGCGATCGCTCAGTGAAGCAGCCATTTCGCCATCCGCCAGCGGCCCGGTGCATGGAGGTGTGCATTGACCAATGCTCGTCTTCCAAGTTGCGCCGGTTAATGCACGGCAAACCTTCGATTCTCTTTTCCATGTAACGCAGTAGTGCGCTCTTTGGTTCGTCATGGCATTAGGACCGAATGAAAAGTTGGGTGGCAGACGCCCCGAGATGCTCTCGCTCGAATCAACTCGCCAGTTCAGGTCCATGTGGCGTGTCATTTCGTTGGTCTCGGGGGCGGAGTTCGGGCGGAAAATGTCTTCGCTGGAGTTCCTCGATCGGCTACTCGGGGCGTTAGGAATTTAGGTAGTGGATGTATTTGATGGAGTGGAACCGCATGACCGTGTGATCGTCGCTGCGTGCCTGACTAGCGGTTCTGACCCTTGCGTTAAGGGTTTAGGTCTCGTCGAGCGGGGCTGGGGTTCAAGACTGAGGGGCGCTTCGACCGTTCAGCTACCAGGCATTTGTTACTAGAGCCTGGCGATACGTGATACTTGGTGCACGATGTTCAGGAGCGCGCAGAGTCCAAAGCATCCAAGAATCTCTTGTTCACCTTTCGTGCCCTTCGCATACGCGCGAAGTTGGCGAGGCTATAACCCTGCCAAGACTCACCGAATAGGTGAACAGGCTGGACGTACCACGAACCTTTACCTTCTACGTCAAGCCGAAATCCAAGACCGAGATACTCAGCGACATGCGTCGCCGCGGTTACTTTTGGCGACGCATGGACGATGACGGTCCCATCCTCTGCCGTGAGCGTGACTTGATCTGCGTCAACGTGAATCGATCCACTCTTCGTGACTTCATTCTGGTATGACTTTCCGGTTCCGATCCAGGCCAAGCGATCGACGTCGAATGGCAAGAGCGGACCTTCAAATCTCGCTAGTGTCTTCAAGCTCTTCCATCGATCGCCAATGGACAAACCTCCCATTTGCGGATCTGGAGTGAACTCTATGGATCCACTGAAAGTGAAAGGTCCAATTTTCTTCACATTTTCGAGTCTACGAGTTCTCCGGAGCGATCCATTGAACAATTCATTGGCGAGATTCGCCAAGCGATTTTGTGTCAGTTAGCGAGGCAAAATCATGACTAGGAGAGCTCTGGTGACGACGGGTCGACGTGAGCCCCCGAGCAGTATCCAACCATTCAAGAAGAATGTCGCAGCAGTTTTCTCATAGACATCGGCCCGGCCCGTATCCGTTCCATCTGCAGGTAGAAGTCGTTCCACTTGGTTCGTGAGCATCCAGTGGGGCAGCCATTGCGCCATACGCCAGCGGCCCGGCGCGTGGAGATGTTCGTTGCGGAACGCTCAGTCTCCAAGCGGCACAGGTTGGCCCAAGAGATTCGGGGTTTCCCATCTACATCGAAGTTGTCGAGACGTTGTCCTCGGGCCGGCTAAATGAAAAAGTGACCCTCTCAGCGATCGATTGGACCGATGCTGCCAAGCTGTTCGACGACGGTGTTCGAGAGCATTGTCGATACAAATGAAGGGGGAGTACCGGCAGGCGAGGTGTTCGTGTTGTTGTCGGGACGGAGATCCTTCTCGAGGGCTCCACGCTCGTTGGGATCCTTCTGTTCCTCTTCCCACTCGTCGGCGTACGCCGCGTCGTCGGGTCCTTCGTAGCGCTGGGCATTACCCACCTTGTTGTGAGCGCCACAGCGAGTGCATTCAAGATTTGGCTGATGGAGAAGGGAGCCCTTGTTCTCGTGAACTCGCGGTAAATGCGACGAGAGAGGCTCAAATGACTTTCCTCCGCACTTCCAACACCGCGTGCGGTTGAGTGAATCGAGGCGGATGTCCTTCATGATGTGAGGATATGCCGTTGCGCGGTGTCGTGCCGGGAACCAGGAGTCGCCGAAAAATAGGGAGTTCGGACTTCGCTAACCTGCTGTCGTGAGTGAAATTTCGAACGAAACAGTTGCCTACATTGAGCGCACACTCTCGGACGTGGATCACGCTTTGGAGCGTTTGCGCGAAGGTTCGTATCGTTCATGCGAGACGTGTGGCACGGAAATCGACGCCGCACTACTGACGTCAGACCCCGTGCGCACCAGTTGCGCCGCCCACCCACGTTTGAACGAAGTCGAGATTTCCTAAAGGTCGCTGCGAAATGACGAATGCCCGGTGCCTTGGCACCGGGCATTCGTCATTGGTGCGAGTAGTTACTTCTTGGTGGCCCAGAAGATCTCGGCGATGGCGTCAATTTCGCTCACCAAACGGTCAGCGACGGCAACGTCGTTCGTCTTCTTCGCTTCACCAGCCGACTTGGTGGCCTTCCAAAAGAGGTCGTGAAGGTCGGGGTGCGCGGCGAGGTGCTCGGGCTTGAAGTAGTCCGTCCACAGAACCCACAGGTGGTGCTTGACGAGGTCGGCGCGCTCTTCCTTGATGACGGTCGCGCGAACCTTGAAGTCGGAGTCACTCGACGCCGCGTACTTTTCCATGCATGCCTTGACCGACTGGGCTTCAATCTTCGCCTGGGCCGGGTCGTAGACACCACACGGGAGGTCGCAGTGCGCGTGAACAGTCAGGGCCGGGGCGTTCGTCGCCAGGAGCGACGCAACTCGGAAACGGAAACTCATTGGTTCACCTTTCGAAATGGGTACGCCCCCGACACACGCGAGGGCGGGATGACTCCGAAGGCAGGTTAGCGATCCTTTGTCAGTAGCGTTCCTCTGATGAGACTTCCCGGTCAGTCGTGGTGGGCCCGTCAGCTCGTGATTGAGGGTCCTTCCATGCTCCCCACGCTGCTGCCCGGTGAGACGGTGCCGGCGTTTCGTCGGTGGCGACGACCGCGGGTGGGCGATGTCGTGGGTCTGCGGGATCCACGGGATCCCACGCGCATACTCGTGAAGCGGGTCACGAAGGTCGCCGCGTCAACCGTGGAAGTGCAGGGCGACAACGCAGAATTCTCCGAAGATTCGCGTCTTTTCGGTCCCGTTTCACGTCGAGACGTCCTGTGGCGGGTCCCGCCGTCGGCTCTCCGTGGGTGAAATACGATGACCACATGACAGAGGAACGCCCGAGCGGCGTCCGGGACCTCGGTGGGTTCATCAAGGAACAACGAGCGAACGCGCAAATGTCGCTCCGTCGCCTCGGCGAAATGGCCGGCGTCTCCAATGTCTACCTGTCGCAAATTGAAGGTGGTCTCAAGCGCCCCAGCGCCGACATCCTGCAAAAGATTGCCAAAGCCTTGTCCATTTCCGCAGAGACCTTGTACGTGCAGGCGGGCATTCTGGACGAAAACCGCTACGGCTCGTCCGAGGGCGCCATCTTGGCTGACGAACGTCTCACCGACGCGCAGCGACAGGCGCTCGTGACCATTCTTCGTTCCTTCCTCGCCGATAACGCTTCCGGAAGTTCCACGACGACGGACAATTAGGCTCCTCGCGTGGCTCGTCTCGCGGTTCTCTCGTACCACACCTCTCCTTTGGCTCAGCCCGGGACCGGTGACGGTGGAGGCATGAACGTGTGCGTGCGAGAACTCTCCTCCGCACTCGCCCGACTCGGTCACGAGGTCGACGTCTACACCCGACGGGAGTCGGCCGCGGTCAATGACACCATCGTCGTCGAACCCGGATTTCGTGTTCGCCACATCACGGCCGGACCGCCGCGCGTTTTGGAGCGCCACGAACTTCCGCTCTACGTTGACGACTACGCCGACGGCATCGCCGCCGCGTTTCGTTGCTCGGGCGTCCCCGAGGCGCTGCACGCGAATTACTGGCTGAGTGGTGTCGCGGGCCATCGCCTGAAGCACGATTTCTCCATTCCGTTGATCACCACCTTCCACACTCTGGAACACGTGAAGGCGGAAACTTTCGAACCGGAGTCTCCCGAACGAGCCGAGCAAGAACACCGCATCATTGATTGTTCGGACGCGGTGCTGGCGAGTTGCGACGTTGAAGTTGAACAAATCGTTCACCACTACCACGCAGATCCCTCGCGAGTGCACGTAGTGCCTCACGGCGTGGAGCACGCGTTCTTCGCCCCGGGACATCGACCCCAGGCTCGTCGCGCGCTCGGCTTTGCGACCGACGTGCCCCTCGCTCTCTTCGTCGGCCGGCTGCAGTCCCTCAAGGGTGTCGACCTCGCACTCGACACGGTGATTGAACTGCATCGTCGTGGAACGCCCATTCACCTAGCGATTGTGGGTGGACCGAGTGGGCCAGGAGGACGCACCACACTCGAGGGACTTCGTCGACGGGTGGCGAACGCCGGGGTTATTGATCACGTGTCCTTTGTGGCCCCGCAACCGCACGAACTCTTGTCGACGTGGTTCCGCGCCGCGGACGTGACCTTGGTGCCGTCGCGCGCGGAAAGTTTCGGATTGGTCGCTCTCGAGTCCGCCGCGTGTGGCACACCGGTAGTGGCGTCTCGCGTGGGTGGACTCGTCACGCTGGTGGACTCCGGCGCGACGGGCCTTCTCGTTGAGGAGAGATCGCCCGAGGTCTGGGCGGACGCCGTCTCGTGGGTGCTGGACGAGGAACGAGCGACGTCGTTGTCCACGAACGCCGTCATCCTCGCGCAGAATTACACGTGGCGTGCGGCGGCGGAACGAGTGCGGGATCTCAGCGCACAACTCCGGTCGTCCGCGCTGGTTACCTGTCCGTGACCTCCACACCCATCGCCGACGAGGGTGCGGCGGAACGACTGGACGACGTACTGCGGTCCTGGTCGGCGGCGTGGTTCGACACGGGTGTTCTTGCGGCACTGGAGACCACGGGTGTCCCTGACGATCGTGGGCAGCACCGCTGGCTGCTGCGACTGCGCGGTGACGAAAAGGAATTCGTCACGCTATGGCTCACCTTGCGCCAGCGAACGGTCCACATTGAAGCGCAAGTCATGCCCGCACCCGATGAACGCGTCGAGGACGTCTACCGTTTCTTGCTCGCGAAGAACGCGGACCTCCACGAACTTCACTTGGCTCTCGGTCCCGAGTCCGCGATCTATCTCGTCGGTCGGGTCCCGGTGGCTGAGGTGGACGCTGACCGATTGGACGAAATCTGCGGTGCCGCACTGCACTACGTGGACGAAATCTTTCCGACGTCCATGAGTCTGGGCTTCGGTTCCCTCTACCGTCCTCGTCGGAATCGCTAGCCGCCAAGGCCGCTGAGTAGCGTTGCGACATGGCATATCGCTTGATCATCGTCGGTGGCGGTCGCATTGGCGGCGCCTTGGCTCAAGGACTGTTGCGCGCCAACTTCGTAGCGACGTCGGATCTGGCGGTGGTGGAGAGTGGCGCCGAGCGTCGCGCGGAGCTCGTCGACGAACTTCCGGGTGTGAGCGTGCTGCCGACCCTCGAACTCGACAACGTTGACGATCAGTCGGGTGTCGTGCTCTGCGTGAAGCCCGATCAGGCGGAGGGGGCGGCCCGTCTCATCGGCGCGTGTGGCGCGCGACGAGTCCTCTCGGTCGTCGCCGGTCTCTCGTGTGCTCGTCTGGAAGCCGTGATGCCCGGCGCCGTCGCCGTGGTGCGCGCCATGCCGAATACGCCGGTCGTGGTGGGGAAGGGCGCGAGCGCGATTTCCGGAGGTTCCCACGTGACGAAGGACGACCTCGACTGGGCGGCCGACATCCTTGGTTCGCTCGGCACCGTGGTGCGCCTCGCCGAACGTCACCTTGACGCGGTCACGGGCCTGTCCGGCTCCATGCCGGCCTACTTGTATCTCGTGGTCGAAGCGCTCGTGGAAGCGGGCGTCCATCAAGGACTCACGCGCGAGGTGTCTCGTGAACTCGTGGTGGCCACCTTCGAAGGCGCTGGAGCGCTCCTCGCCCAGTCCGGCGAAACGCCCGAGGAACTGCGTTCCCAGGTCACCTCGCCGGGTGGCACCACCGCCGCGGGACTGCGCATGCTGGAGGGTCGCGCGGTGCGGGCCGCGTTCTTGGAGGCGGTGGCGTCAGCCGCCGAGCGAAGCCGCCAACTGGGCCGTTAGCCCCACTCCGATATCGTCAGGTTTGATGCCCGTGCCGTTCAGTCGTCCCTCGATGTTGCCCGAACCCACGGTGGCGCGACTGCCGGTCTACCAACGCATCGCGCGCGAAATGGTTCGTCGCGGTCGTGAACGCGCGGACTCGGAAACCTTGGGTCGCTTGGCCGGCGTGGCGCCCGCCACGGTGCGTCGGGACTTAGCGGGTCTCGGATCACTCGGCACACGGGGTGCGGGATACGACGTCTCTCTTCTCGTCGAACGCATTGAGGAAGCCCTCGGGCACCACCAGCGCTACGACGTCATTCTCATTGGCGTCGGTAATCTCGGCCACGCCCTGCTCAACTCCACCAATTTTCTCATTTCCGGTGCGCAGTTGGTGGGTCTCTACGACGTCAACCCCGAGGTGATCGGCACAGAGGTCGCTGGTCTCACCGTGCAGGATTTCGCGGGCGAGCTGGCACCGGCCACCATGGCGGTGTTGTGTGTGCCGCCGGACGTCGCCCAAGAGGCCGCGGACCGACTGGTCGAACATGACATCCACGCCATTTTGAACTTTGCCCCGCAGGTCCTCAGCGTGCCGATCGGCACCGCCGTGCGCTACGTCGATTTCTCCATTGAGTTGCAAATCCTCGCCTACCACCTCACCAATGGGACCGGACCCTTGGGTGGCGGACTCTTGCATTCACTAGGCATCACACCGCCGGCCCCGCCGCGCACCGCGTAGCATTTCAAGAACTCCGGGGAGACTATGGCGTTCATCTCAGTAGGCATTGATCACGAGCACGCCTCGTTAGATCTGCTCGAGCGCGCCACGGTTCCCGAAGAGGGCTGGGGCAAGGTCCTCGGTTCTCTGCTCGCGAACGCCAACATCAACGAAGCGGTGTTCGTCTCCACGTGTCTACGCACCGAGGTCTACGCGACGATCGACCGCTTTCACGGTGCCGTCGATGAAATCACGGCCACCTTGTCGGACGCGACGGGCGTCTCGGCCGAGGAGCTCGCCGCCGTGCTCACGATTCACTTCGATAAGGGTGTCGCGGGACACCTCTTTCGGGTTGCCGCCGGACTGCGCAGTGCGGTGCCCGGCGAGCACGAGGTTCTCGGACAGATTCGCCGCGCCCTCGAGCGCGCTGACGAGGAGCACGCGGTCGGCCCGGAGCTCGCAGAACTCTTTCGTCGGTCGCTGAGCGCCGGGCGTCGCGCCCGCCACGAGACGGCGATCGCGCGCGGCACGACGAGCTTCGCGCAGGCGACGGTGTCGATGGCCGAACAGGAACTCGGCGCGGACCTCGCGGGAGCCACCGTGGTCGTTCTCGGCGCGGGTCAACTCGCCACCGGCGTCGTGAAGTCACTGCGCGACGCGAAGCTCGCCCCGGGACGGATCGTGATTGCGAATCGCACGCGCGAGAACGCCGATACGTTGGCGCTCGACGCGAATGATGCTCGTATCGACGTGGTGGCCCTCGCCGATCTCTCCGCCATACTCACCGACGTTCGACTGGTCGTCGCGGCGATTGAAGCACCCGCGCCACTGCTCGACGCGTCGTCGTTCACGAACAGCGACGGCGAGATCCTCGTGATCGACTTGGGCATGCCTCGGGTGATCGACACGGACGTTGACACTCTGCGCCACGTTCGCCGTTTGGATATCTCGCACTTGCGCGACGTGGTCCAACAGACGCTCGCCGACCGACACGAAGCAGTCGCCGCGGCGGCCGCCATTGTGGACCAAGAGGTAGAGAAATTCCACGAGGACCGTCGCTCACGTGGCGCCGCGGCGATTGTCGGTGAGCTGCGAGAACGGCTCGAGCAGTTGCGCGCCCAGGAGATGGAACGACGCCGTCACGACTTTTCGTCCTTCACCGACGAGCAACGGGAATTAGTGGAGTCACTGACCCGCTCCCTCGTCGCCAAAATTGCTCACACTCCCACGGTGGCGTTGAAAGAGGCGGCCGGGTCCGACCGCGGACAACGGTTGACGGAAGCAACTCGCAACCTCTTCGAGCTGTGAGCACACTGCGACTCGCCACTCGCAACTCGCCACTCGCGCTGACGCAAGCGCACTTCACCGCGGACGTCTTGCGCGAGCGCGCGGGCGTCGATATCGAGATCATTGAGGTCGAAACAACGGGCGACCGACGCACGGACGTCTCATTGGCCAGCGTCGGGGGACAGGGTGTCTTCGCGGTCGAGATTCAAGACGCCGTTCTGCGCGGCGCGGCTGACGTGGCGGTGCACTCCGCGAAAGATCTCCCGTCGACGACTCCCGAGGGTCTCATCCTCGCTGCCGTTCCCGAGCGGCGCGACCCGCGCGACGTGATTGTCGGTCGCGCGCTGGCCGGACTTGGTCCCGGGGCCACGGTTGCCACGGGGTCGCCGCGTCGCCGCGCGCTGCTTCTCGAGCGTCGCCCGGATCTACACGTTGTGGAATTACGCGGCAACATGGCTCGCCGCGTGGCCGCCGCGGGTCACGATGGCGTCGACGCCGTGGTGGCCGCCGCCGCGGCGCTCGAACGGCTGGGGTGGTTGGACCGAGCCGCGGAATTCCTTGATCCGACGTGGTTCATTCCTCAAGTGGGTCAAGGCGCGCTCGCTCTCGAGTGTCGCAGCGACGACGTGGCCACCCGCGATGCGCTGGCCGCGATTGACAACTCGCTCGCTCACGACGCGATTGCGGCGGAACGGGCGTTCTTGCGAGAGCTCGGCGCGGGTTGTTCGATTCCCGCTGCCGCGCACGTCACGGTGATCGAGGGCCTCTGGCAGGCTCGCGGCATGATGGCGTCGTTCGATGGCGGCCGCGTCGTGCGAGCGGAGTTGACACGAGGGGACGAGTCCCTGGTCGATTTCGGAGCGCGACTCGCGCGACATCTTCGCGACGACCTCGGTGGTGCGGAACTTGAGGGCTGGAGTCGGGGGTGACCCTCACGGTGGTCCTCACGCGTGAACCACCACGTAATGACGTTCTGCGCGACAGTCTCGCTGACGTTGCGCGAGTCCGCGAAGTGCCCGTGACGACCACGACCTACCTGGCGCCCGACGCCGTTGAGCGCGCGGTGGCGTCCGTCGCCGTCGGCGGAGCATTCGGCACCATTGTGGCGACGTCCGCGCGGGCGGCCACGTTCGTTACCGCGGCGGCTCGATACGCCGTGGCGGACTACGACCTCGGCGCCATTGGGGCGACCACCACGGCGGCGCTGCGGGCCGAGGGGGTGGCGAGCGACCGTCGCGTACTGGTGCCCGAGCGCCCGTCGGGACGGGATCTCGGTCTCATGATCGAACGAGGGCCAGTCCTGATCCTGGGTGCGGCCGAGATGCGTGACGAACTCGCCGCAACACTGGCGGAGAGATCTCTCGTGTCGCATCATGTGCCGTGCTACCGCACGAGTCCGGTGCAACTGACCCGACGCCAGCGGCACTATCTGCACGCGGGCGACATCGTGGTTATTGCGGCCCCCTCGGCGTGGCGAGTGGCGTCACGAGAGGTGCGCGCCGACGCGGTGGTCGTCGCCATTGGTGGAACGACCGCGCACGAGGTGGAACGCGAGCACACCAAGGTCGTCGTCGCGTCGCCGGAGAATCTTGCCGACGTGGTGCGTGAGGTCGCCGTCAATCTCGCGACCACGGAGACTGGAACTTCCGACTAATAGGCTGGCCGTCGTGTTCCCTACCGAACGACCCCGCCGACTTCGCCGAACGGCGGCTCTTCGCCGCCTCGTGGCGGAGACGTCCCTCCAACCCGACGATCTCATCGCTCCCTTTTTCGTCGCTGAAGGTGTGAGTGAACCACGCGCGATCACCTCGCTCCCGGGACACTTTCAGCACACGGTGGCGTCTTTGGTGGACGCCGCTGCGGCCGCGCACCGCGCTGGCGTGGGCGGCATCTTGCTCTTTGGTGTGCCGGCCACGAAGGACGAGACGGGCTCGGGGGCCTTTGATCCGAACGGCATCGCCCAGGTCGCACTCCGGGCTTTGCGGGACCGATTTGGCGACGACCTCGTGATCATGGCCGATCTGTGTCTCGATGAATACACAACACACGGCCACTGCGGCGTTCTTCGGTCCGACGGATCGATTGACAATGACGCCACTATCGAGCTCTACGCTCGCGCCGCGGTCGCTCAGGCGGAGGCCGGTGCCGCCGTCGTGGCGCCGAGCGGCATGATGGACGGTCAGGTCGGAGCCATTCGCGCCGGTCTCGATGCCGCAGGGCACGAGGACACCGTGATTCTCGCGTACGCCGCGAAATACGCGAGCGGTCTCTACGGCCCCTTCCGCGACGCCGTGGGCGTCGAGATCGCTGGCGGTGGTGATCGACGCGGGTACCAGCAGGACTACCGCAATCGTCGTGAATCGTGGCGCGAGGCGCGCGCGGACGTCGAGCAGGGTGCGGACATCATCATGGTGAAGCCCGCGATGACGTATCTCGACGTGCTCAGTGACCTGCGTCACGAGTTGGACGTGCCGCTGTGCGCGTATCACGTGAGTGGCGAATACGCCATGGTCAAGGCGGCGGCGGCCAATGGCTGGATTGACGGCGAGGCCGTCGCGCTCGAACAGCTCACCGCCGTACGGCGAGCGGGCGCCGATTTTGTTCTCACCTACTTCGCTACCGAGATTGCTGAGGTCCTCCAGGGATGACAACGAACGCCGCGTGGTTCGATCGAGCCCAACACGTCATCCCGGGCGGCGTCGACTCGCCGGTTCGGTCATTCCGATCCGTCGGCGGCGTGCCGTACACGGTCGTGAGCGGGAGCGGTGCGTACGTGACGGACGTCGAGGGACGCCGGTACCTCGACTTCGTGCAGTCCTACGGCGCCTCGCTGCTCGGACACGCGTCACCCCTCGTCGTCGAGACGATTCAAAAGTCCGCCACCTTAGGCACCACTTTTGGTGCGCCCACGCCGGGCGAAGTCCTGCTGACCGAGGCCATGGTTCAACGCGTTGCGGGGCTCGAACAGGTGCGTCTCGTGTCCTCGGGCACCGAAGCCGTCATGAGCGCGGTGCGTCTCGCGCGCGGCGCAACGGGGCGATCCAAGATCCTGAAGTTCGATGGCTGCTACCACGGTCACTCCGACGCCCTGTTAGTCGCGGGTGGTAGTGGCGTCGCCCAGTTGGGGCTTCCCGGTTCGGCGGGCGTGACGGACGGAGCGGTCGCGGACACCCTCGTGGCGCCCTACAACGTGGTGCCCACGCTTGATGAATCGGTCGCCGCCGTACTCGTGGAACCCGTCGCCGCGAACATGAATCTCGTCGCGCCCGTGTCGGGATTCCTCGAAGGGCTGCGCGCCGAATGTGATCGCGTGGGTGCGTTACTTATTTTTGACGAAGTGATCACCGGCTTTCGACTCGCCTCCGGGGGCGCGGAGGAATATTTCGGGGTCACTCCCGATCTCTGGTGCTTCGGCAAGGTGATCGGTGGGGGACTGCCGGTGGGCGCCTTCGGTGGCTCGCGTGCACTCTTGTCGCACTTGGCGCCGAGTGGTCCGGTGTACCAAGCCGGCACCCTTTCGGGTAATCCACTCGCGACGGCCGCGGGACTCAGCGTCTTGTCCCAGGTCAACGAGTCGGATTACCGCACACTGGCTTCGACGGTGGCGGGCTTCGCCGCGTCGCTCGAGGACGTCATCAATGCGAATGGGCTGTCGGCCCAGGTGCCGGTCGTCGGCACATTGACGGGTCTGTACCTGAGCCACGAACCCTTTGCGGCACCGCAGAACTTTGCTGCAGCCAAAGTGTTGTGCGACAACGGTTTATACCAAGAGTTCTTCCACGCGATGTTGCGTCGAGGTGTGGCGTTGGCACCAGGCGCCTACGAGATCATGTTCATCTCTTTCGCCCACGGCCCGGACGACCTCGCCGGGGCGCTCACCGCGGCGGGTGAGGCCACCCGCGAGGTGGTCGCCGCGCGATGACGGTTGTTCGTCGGTTCCACGGATTTTCCGTCGATCCGCCGGTTGGAGAGAACCGATCTCGGACGGTCTCTTTGGGCGTCGACGACGACACTCTCTACGAATGGGTCGATGATCACGACGATCCTCGGTCCTGGGCCCTGCGTGATCTGCGGAATTGGCGAGTGGAACTCTCACGTTCGTGGCGCATGTTCGCTGAGGTCGACGGCGTCGTACTGCGGTGGTCCGCCCCGCACTCCATGGACTGCGACGAGTTCACCGAAATTCTGCGGTCTCACGGCGCCGACGTCGTTCGTCCGCGCCGAGGACTTCGTCGACTCATGGTGGCAACAGCGTTTCTCCTCATACTCGCCTCACTCGGCGGACTCCTCACCTACGCATTGACGCGCACGACGACCACGGTGGTGACCGCGACCGACGTGGGAGCGATCAATTTGCGTGCGCAGGACATACCCGACGGTTGGGTGGAGGTGGGCAGCACCGACGCGAACAACGCGCTGACCATCTTGGTGGGTAAGGCGAATGAGGTGACGACGTCGTCCACGACGGTCCCACCATCAACGGGAGTCAACAAGACCATTTGGGATACCGCGACCGCGCGCTTCCAAACTTGCATGGGGACGACCCACGCCAAGGACCGCATGTTCGGCGCGGCGGGGGAGCAGCCCGCGCTCCAAGTGTCGGGTGCGGTCTACGGAGCAAATTCCTTCGACGGTGTGCAGATGGCGTCGCTGACGCAGTACTACGCGTCGACCGACATGGTGCAGCGCGATCTTCGCGAATACTCACGACCTGCCTTTGCGCACTGCTGGGCTCTCGTCAACGCCCTGATTCTCCAGGGGTATCTCTTCTACGACCCGACGTACGCGCGAGGCAGTGTTCCCGTGTCGGCGTGGGATTTCACGACGATCACCCGCGGCTTTGTACGCACCGCGGTCGCCCAGGTTACCCTGCCGGGCTCGTCGCACTCCTACTCTCTGGCGTCCGCTTTCGCGGCGAGAGGACATTACGAAATGACGTACTTCGCTCTCGCGGGTAACTGGCACGACGCCCAAGCGACCGCGGCCGCGGGACTCAACGCGGTATTGGCGAGGATGGCGCCCGACGCCACAGCGCCGAGTCGCGCTTAGTTGTCGCGTTCGCGCGTCAGGACGTCAAAGGCACGCTCCGGCAGAGCGTCCGCCAACTTGACGAGGGCGCGGTAGCCGAGTTCGGCGGGACCTTGGCGGTCATTGTGCATGAGGTTGGCCATGATCAAGAGCAATTCGCGCATGAGGGGCTTCACGCGCAGTCCCGCGCCGACGCACACCGCCAAAATCTCTGGCTCCGAAATAATGCGCACGAACGCGCGGGCGACCTTGTAGTAGTCGCCGTAGGCGCTCTCCATCGTTTCGTCGTAGAGACGCAACTGCGAAGGATCGTTATCCGCGAGAGCGGCACCTACCGCCGCCGCCGCGAGACGACCAGTTTCGTAGCCGTAGGAAATTCCTTCGCCGTTGAACGGGTTCACCGTTCCGGCGGCATCGCCAATCAACAACGTGTTGGGTCCGCGGCGAGGTCCAATCGCGAGTCCCATCGGGAGTCGGCCGCCGGTCGGGGCGCCGCAACTGGTCTCTTCATTGAGTCCCCATTCCTCGCCCACTTGGGCAACGAAGTAGTCCTGGAGCTTGGTGGTGTTGACGCCCTTCCACGCGCGGTCGGTCGAGAGGAGTCCAACACCCACGTTGACCCGCCCGTCGCCGAGGGGAAAGATCCACCCGTACCCGGGGACTACGTCACCCTTCGGATCACGGATGTCGAGGTGGGAATCAATCCACGGCTCATCGTGTCGATCACTGCGGTAGTAGCCGCGCAGGGCCATGCCCATTGGCCATTCACGATTTCTCTGAGCACCGAGAGTGCGACCAATACGCGAGTTCTGCCCGTCGCCAACGAGGACGTAGCGAGCGCGAATGGGTGCGCTGTCTCCTGTCGTCTTGTCTTTGACGATGACACCCGCGGCGCCTCGAAGCGCCCCGTCTCCCTCGTCGGTGGGCTCGAGGAGTTCTATAGCTTCGGTGCCCGTGAGCACCGTGGCTCCTGCCGCACGCGCGTGCTCGGCCACGAGTCCGTCGAGATTGAATCGAGTAATTGTGTACCCGTAATTCGGGAAATTGCTGTGCTCGGGCCACTGCATTTCGAGTGACGCGCCGAAACCAAAGGCGCGCAGTCCGTGGTACTTATGCCCGTGCGCCGCGACAGCGGTTTCAAGTCCCATGTCGGCGAGCTGACGAACGGAACGAGGAGTCAGTCCGTCCCCACAGGTCTTCTCACGCGGAAAGGACTTCTTCTCGATCAAACAGACGGACCACCCCGCGTTCGCGAGCCAATACGCGCACGACGAGCCGCTCGGACCTCCGCCGACGATGACGACGTCGAAGGGTGGCTGCGAAGCGAGGGAGGAGAGTTCTGTCACGGGACAACACTACGGGTCGCGGCAACGAGACCTTCCGAGTCGCAGTGACCTGGTCGAGAGTCTGGTAGAAATGATGACCGTGGACCAGTACCTCCCCCTACTGGGACTCCTGATTCTCGGGGCGATTTTTGCGTCGGGATCGTTCGTCGCGTCAGCTCTGCTGGCGCCGAGGAAGCGACCCAGCGATGCGAAACTTGCTCCGTACGAATGCGGGATTGTCCCCGAGATCGAGCCGCCCCAACGATTTCCTGTCCGCTTCTACCTAGTGGCCATGATCTTCGTCATTTTCGACATCGAAGTGGTCTTCATGTACCCCTTCGCCGTGGTCTTCAAGCAGTTGGGGTCCTTCGGTCTCATTGAAGTTCTCATCTTTTCCGTCGTTGTGTTCGGCGCTCTGTTGTATCTGGTGAGTGAAGGGGCTCTCACGTGGGGTCCCGTGAAGCGCCTGGTGCCCGGAATGCCGGCGCGGACGTCGTCGTCGACGATTGCGCGCATCACGATCGATCGTGATCGGGCGGCCTGAACGTGGCGCTCGAAGATCTCCAGCACAACTTTCTGACCGGCCAGCTTGAGGACCTTGTCCGTTGGGCCCGGCGCGCCTCCGTGTGGCCGGCGTCATTCGGTCTCGCCTGCTGCGCCATTGAAATGATGGCGGCGGGCGCCGCGGACTTCGACTTGGCGCGATTCGGAATGGAAGTCTTCCGAAATTCCCCGCGTCAGGCCGACCTCATGATTGTCGCGGGACGAGTGAGTCAGAAGATGGCTCCCGTCCTTCGCCAGGTGTACGACCAGATGATGGAACCCAAGTGGGTCATCTCCATGGGTGTCTGTGCGTCAACGGGCGGAATGTTCAATAACTACGCCATTGTGCAAGGTGTCGACCAGATCGTCCCCGTGGACGTGTACGCCCCAGGGTGCCCGCCGAGCCCCGAGACGTTGATGCACGCGATTTTGACTCTGCACGAGCAGATTCGTACCGGTGAGATTCTCCAGCGTCGCGCTGAAGGACGCCCGGGTGCCACCGTCACCGCGCAAAGCCCGTGGACGCCGGAATCTTCCGTCGCCGTTCGACTCGGGACGCCTAAGTGATCGCACTTCCCCCCACCGCACCGGCGGGAGTTGCCGTCGCCGAAGGACTGAACACGGGCGTGTCGTGCTTTCCGACACGGTCGTCCTATCACGCACTCGTCGCGTCATTTCGTGAAGACGGATTTGAACTGTGCGCTGACCTGTGCGCGGTTGACTACCTCACGCATCCCGGACGCGAGCTGCCCGAGGGCGTGTCGCCGGAGCGCTTTGAGGTCGTCGTGAACCTCCTGAGCCTGTCGCGCAAGGAGCGCGTGCGCATTCGCGTGCAGGTGCCCGAAGCGGATCCCCGCGTCGACTCTCTCTTCGACATCTATCCCGGTTCCGAAGCGATGGAACGAGAGGCGTATGACCTTCTCGGTGTGCTCTTCGACGGTCACCCCGACCTCACTCGAATCCTGATGCCCGAGGAATGGGAAGGTCACCCCCTTCGCAAGGACTACGGCGTGGGACGCGTACCCGTCCAGTTCAAAGAAGCACCGGGGCCACGATGACCGATCCGACCTTCCGCACCATCGAACGCGCCGACCTCTTGACGGCCGAGACCTCTGAGGGGCCTCAGGAGCTCAAGCCCCGCTCACTCACCGACCAGGCCGAGCTCGCTCGCGAGGTCGGCGCTGTTCTCCGTCTCGACGGTCGGACGCTTGATCCCACGTCGATCGATGTCGAGCGTCGCGACGACGAGACCATGATCATCAACATGGGTCCGTCGCACCCGTCGACCCACGGTGTTCTCCGCCTCATGTTGGAACTAGACGGTGAGGTGGTGCTGCGCACCAAGCCGGTGATTGGTTACCTGCACACCGGCATGGAAAAGACCGGCGAGGAACTGAGTTACGTCCAGGGCGCGACCAACGTCACCCGCATGGACTACCTAAGTCCCATCAACAACGAACTGTCGTACTCCATGGCGGTCGAGAAGTTGTTGGGTATCGAAGTGCCGGAACGCGCAGTGTGGATCCGCATGATGATGAGCGAGATCAATCGGATCTCGAGCCACCTCGTGTGGATGGCGACGAACGGTATGGACCTCGGTTCAACGTCGATGATGATCTACGGCTTGCGCGAACGTGAGTTGATCCTCGCGTTCTTTGAGAAGACCGCGGGACTCCGACTCAATTTGAACTACGTCCGTCCCGGCGGTGTCGCCGCCGATCTGCCCGACGGTTGGCAGGACGACGTCGTCGTGATTTGCGACACCATCGACGCTCGGACCTACGAATACGACCAACTGCTCACGGGTCAGCCCATCTTCCGCGACCGCATGATCGGCGTCGCGCCGATGACGGCCGAAGAGGCTCTCGCACTGAGCGTGACCGGTCCTCTGCTGCGCTCCACGGGCGTTCCGTGGGACCTGCGACGGACGATGCCGTATCTCGCCTACGACCAGGTCGACTTTGACGTCATCGTGGGCACCTACGGTGACAACTTCGACCGTTTCGCGATTCGTTTGAACGAGATTCGTGAATCCATCAAGATCGTGCGCCAGTGCGTGGACATGATGCCGAAGGGCGACTACCGCACTCAGGACCCGAAGGTGACGCCCCCGCCGCGTGCGCGCATTGACGAGTCCATGGAAGCTCTCATCCACCACTTCAAACTCTTCACCGAGGGATTCCACGTTCCCGTTGGCGAGGTGTACTCGGCCATTGAATCGCCGCGTGGAGAATTGGGTTGCTACATCGTTGCTGACGGCGGCCCGAAGCCGTATCGCATCCACGTGCGCGCTCCCAGTTTCGTGAATTTGCAGGCCGTGCCGCTGTTGATGCGCGGTGGTCTGATGTCCGACACGATCACGGTGATTTCCACCGTGGACCCCATCATGGGTGAGGTCGACCGATGAGTCATTTCCGTCCCGAACTGCGTCAACGAGCCGAAGAGACCGTGGCGCTCTATCCCGAACGTCGTTCGGCAATGCTGCCCCTGCTCCATCTGTCACAGGAGCAAGACGGTTACCTGACCGAAGAGGCGATGGTCGAAGTCGCGGAACTCACCGGCACGACTCCGGCGGAGGTTCGTGGCACCGCTGCTTTTTATGACATGTTCCACCTCGAGCCTGTCGGGAAATACGTCGTTGGTGTGTGCACGAATATCGCGTGCCTGATCGCCGGTGGCGAAGAACTGTTGGCCCACGCGAGCGAGACCCTCGGGTGCGCGGTCGGCGGCACGTCGCCCGATGGATTGTTCACCCTCGAAGAGACGGAGTGCCTCGCGGATTGCAATATCGCACCCTGCGTGCAGGTCAATCACCGTTACGTGCGCACGACCACCCCGGAAGCACTGGACACGCTGGTCGAGGATCTTCGCGCGGGAAAGCGCGGCGACGAGATTCCGCCCCACGGCACCCTGATTCGCGTGAAGCGCTCGGGCGGACTACGGGCTCCGGCCGCGCAGGTCGCCGACGAGCGAGCGACGGAGCGTGCCGCTCGAGAAGCACGAACCGCGAAGGAAGGGCAGTGATGGCAGTACTGAGTGCCCCGAAGATCGTGTCCGCTCGCGCGGAGTACGCCGACTCACACACGCTGTCGCGTTTTCTTGCCACCGGTGGGTACGAAGGACTGCGCAAGGCGTTGTCGATGGCGCCCGAAGCGGTGGCCGCGGAAGTCGACGCGGCCTCGCTGCTCGGCCGAGGTGGCGCTGGATTCCCGGCGGGTCGCAAGTGGTCCATGCTGCGCAAGGCACCCACGAGTTACCTCGTCATCAACGGTGACGAATCCGAGCCCGCCACCTTTAAGGACCACTATCTCGTCGAGCGCGACCCGCACCAGCTGGTCGAGGGCGTCACCATCGCGGCGTACGCCCTGCAGGTGAATCAGGCGTTCATTTACTTGCGCGGAGAATTCGCCCTTGGTCTCGAACGCGTGCAGCAAGCCCTGAACGACGCGTACGAGCAGGGCGCCCTCGGCTCGAACATTTTTGGCTCGGGATTTAGTCTCGACATCGTCGTTCACCCCGGCGCGGGGGCCTACATCTGTGGTGAAGAAACGTCGCTCATCGAGGCCCTCGAAGGCAAGCGTGGCTTCCCTCGTATCAAGCCGCCATTCTTTCCGGCCGCCATTGGCCTGTACGGACAGCCCACTGTCGTCAACAACGTCGAGACGATGTCGAACTTGCCGTGGATCATCTCCAATGGTGGAGCCGCGTTTGCCGCACTCGGTGAAGGTCGATCAACCGGCACGCGGCTTTTCGCTCTCAGCGGTCGCGTGAACAATCCCGGCATGTTCGAGCTCGAAATGGTGAAGAACACTTTCCGTGATCTCATCTACGACCCCGCGCTCGGCGGTGGCATCGTGGGGGGTCACGCGCTGAAGGCGTTCATTCCCGGCGGTGTCTCGGCCCCCTGGTTCGGCCCGGATGAACTGGACCTTCCCCTCGGTCAAGACGAAGTCGCCGCGAAGGCGTCCATGCTCGGATCTGGTTCGATTGTCGTCTTCGACGAGACCACCTGCGTGGTGCGTGCCGCGTGGCGCATTACCAAGTTCTTCTCACGAGAGTCATGTGGTCAGTGCACGCCGTGTCGTGAAGGTTCGGGCTGGCTCGAGCGCATCATGTTCCGCCTCGAGCACGGCGGCGGTCGAAGAGAGGATCTCGAACTGCTGCTCGACCTCTGCGACAACATCGCCCCGGGTCTCGGCTGGCCTCCGCAGCAGACGACGATCTGCGTGCTCGGCTCGTCAATTCCGTCGTCGATCCACTCGGCGATCACCATGTTCCGCGACGACTTCCTCGCCCACGTGACCAATGATGGATGCACCCATGGCTGATACCACTGAAACCCGCACCACCGTCACCGTGACGGTCAATGGTCGAGCCGTCGAAGCTCAGCCCGGCGAACTCTTAATTGAGGTCGCCGAACGGGCCGGAACCTATATTCCCCGCTTCTGTTACCACCCGCGGATGGAGTCCGTTGGTGTGTGCCGCATGTGTCTGGTCGAAGTCGATGGACCTCGAGGGGCAACGCTCCAACCCTCGTGCTACGTCGGTTGCACCGACGGCATGGTGGTCAACACGGAGTCCGAAAAGGTCAAAAAGGCCCAGGACGGCGTGCTCGAGTTCTTGCTGGCTAATCACCCACTCGACTGTCCGGTCTGCGACAAGGGTGGCGAGTGCCCTCTGCAGGACCAGACCCTCGCGCACGGTTCGGGTGAGACGCGCTTCATTGAAGAAAAGCGTCACTTCGCCAAGCCCATCGAAATTGGCGAGCTCGTACTGTTGGACCGCGAGCGTTGCATCCAGTGTTCGCGGTGCACTCGATTCGCCGACGAAGTTGCTGGCGACGCCGCCATTAATTTCGCCGGGCGAGGAGATCTCATCGAGGTCGCACCTTTCCCGACCAAGCCGTTTGACTCCGTGTTCTCGGGTAACACGGTGCAAATCTGTCCGGTCGGCGCATTGACCGCCAAGCCCTACCGGTTCGCCGCGCGGCCGTGGGACCTCGAACAAGTTGAGAGCACCTGCACGACGTGCTCCGTTGGCTGTCGCGTGGCGGTGCAATCGTCGGGTAATCGCTTGACTCGTGTCTTGGGTGTCGATTCAGATCCGGTGAATCACGGTTGGCTCTGTGACAAGGGTCGTTTCGTCATTGAGGCCGTCGACGCCGAGGACACGTCGGGTTCCTACAGCGATCCCGCGACCCGACTGCGTGAGCCTCTGGTTCGCCGCAACGGAACGCTCGAGCCCGCCACGTGGGGAGAAGCGTTGGCCGCGGCCGCCGCAGTGATCACCGAGGCGACCGCCACATCGGCCGACGGCTTCGGTGCCATCGGTGGCGCCGCCCTGACGAATGAGGGCGCCTTCGCCTTCGAGCGTCTGTTGCGTGGCGTCATTGGTACTGACAACATTGACGCGCAGTACGGCGACGGTCTCGACCCCGTATTGCTCGCGGCCATTCCTCGAGCCACGATCGACGAAGCGGCTGCTGCGTGCACCGTGGTTCTCCTCACGGGCGACCTGCGTGAAGAACTTCCCGTTCTCTTCTTGCGTCTGCGTGCCGGTGCGGTCAAGGGCACGATGAACATCGTCGAGTTCGCGACGGCGTCCAGCTCGCTGCGCTCGCTATCTCGTGTCACGTTGCCGACCCGTCCGGGCGAGGCCCACCTGGTGGCGCGAGCGATCGCCAATGATGCCGCGGCCATGGCGCAACTCGCCACGCACCCTCAAGGGGCGGCCTTCGGTGAGACGGAATTGAACGAAGTTCGTCGCTTGTTGGGCGACACCGGCGAAGGCGTCGTCTTCGTGGTTGGTCGACCGAACGCCGCCGAGTCTGCTCTCGTCATTGAGTCCGCCATTCGCACGTTGGCGAGTGAATACCCCGAGGCACGTTTCCTACCGACGCTGCGCCGCGGCAATGTTTTCGGCGCGCTCGACATGGGACTCGCGCCCGGACTGCGACCCGGCCGAGCGGCGGGAACCGCGGGTCGTGGAACGATCGCCCAGTTGCACGCACTGGTGAGCGGTGAACAAAAGGCCGTCCTCGTCCTCGGTGGCGACGTGATCAGCAATGTGCCCGACCAGGCCTTGGCGAAGAGCGCGTTGGCCGCCGCCCGCGTGATCGCCGTGACCGGTCACGGCGGCGCCACGGTGGACGCGGCCGACGTCGTGTTGCCGGTGTCGGTGACCCACGAGCGTTCCGGCACGGTCACCAATCTGGAAGGTCGCGTCACCGCGGTGGCTCCGAAGTTGGTGTCGCCCGGTTCAACTTGGAGTGACGTGGCGATCGCCGCCGAACTCGCCGAAGAATTGGGTCAGAACCTCGGACTCGACTCCGTAGAGGCCACGAGCGTCGCCATTGAGACGACCACCGGCTACCCCGCGTCGACGGTTCTTGCCGAGGGCGACGTGGAAGGTTTCGTGGTCGGCCGCGAGAGCGAGTCAAAGCCGCGTCGTCCCCTCGATCCGATTGCGTTCCCCGGTATTCGCTCCGCCGATCTCGTGGGGCTGGCTCCTCGAGCCGGTGCCGTGCAGGAGTCGGTGGCGGGTTCCAGTGTGTCGGTCGCGCGCGTGAGCTTGTCCGACGTGTCGGACGTGACGGTGCCCTCCCTCGCACTCGCGGACGCGTACGCCTTGCGTGTTGTCGCAACTCGCCGTCTCTACGACCGCGGTGAAGGTGTTCTCGGGACCCCGGCGCTGCGGAGCCTGATTCCGGCCACCACGGTGCGCGCGAATCCCTACGATCTCGACCGCCTGGGTGTGACGACGGGTGACGTCGTTCGCGCGACCACCGCACGTGGATCGTTCAACGTTGCGGTGCAGGTTGATCCTGACGTCGTGCGGGGGACTGCGGAAGTGCATCTCAACACCGTGAATGACGAAGGTGTCGATGTCGTGGGCACCTTGGTGATCGACGCGGACGCCATCGTGTCGGAAATTCGATTGGAGTCGCGATGACGCCGTCTGCACTCTTGGCCGCTGGAGATCCGCTCTACAACAATGGTGTGGGCTGGGCCGTCCTGATCATCGTCGTGATCAAGGTGCTCGTCGCCTTCGCGGCGCTCATGGGCTCAGTGATCCTCATGATTTGGTTCGAGCGTAAATTGATCTCGGACATGCAGAGTCGTATTGGCCCGCAACGCTGGGGTCCTTTCGGTTTGTTGCAGACATTGGCCGACGGCATCAAGTTGATGTTCAAGGAAGATCTGGTCCCGGATCAGGCCGACCGCTTCGTCTTCAAGTTGGCGCCCTATCTGGTTTTGATTCCGGCGTTGCTGACGTTTGCGATCGTGCCCATTGGCGGCACCGTGACCGTCGCCGGCCACACGTTCTTGCTGCAGGCGGCGGACCCGCCGATTGGCATCTTGTTGCTCCTCGCCATGTCGGGTATTTCGGTCTACGGCGTCATGCTGGCGGGGTGGTCCTCGGGTTCGAAGTATCCGCTGCTGTCCTCAGTGCGCGCCAGCGCGCAGATGATCAGCTACGAAGCCGCGCTGGGCATGACCATTGTCACCATCGTCATCGCCACGGGCTCATTGTCCACGCACGACATTGTGACGGCACAGGCGCATGGCCTCTGGCACTGGAACGTGTTGCGTCTCGGCATCGTTCCCTTCGCCGTCTTCTTGATCGCTATCACCGCGGAACTCAATCGTCCTCCCTTCGACGTCGTTGAGGCCGAGAGTGAGTTGGTGGGTGGGTTCCACACGGAGTATTCCTCCATTCGATTCGCCATTTTCTTCCTCGCCGAATTCATGAACGTGATCACGATGTCGGCGATCATGGTGACGTTGTTCTTCGGTGGACCCGCCGGGTGGGTGCCCAATATTCCGCATCTGCGGTGGGTGTTCCCGATCGTGTGGTTCGTGCTCAAGGTCGTGGCCTTCGCGTTCTGTTACGTGTGGTTCCGCGCCGCGCTTCCTCGCATGCGCTACGACCAGCTGATGTCCTTCGGCTGGAAGCGACTCATTCCCCTGAGCCTCGGATGGATGTTGATCGTCGCGGGCTTCTTCGTGTCGCGCTCGTGGGGGCTCGCCATGGCCGCGGTGGTTCTGTTCTCGTCGCTGCTACTCGCCCGCTCATTCGAAATTGGGGCGACGCGTGAACAAGGACCTGAATCCGTCCTGCCGGCGGTGGGTACGCGTCCCATCTCGGCGGAGCACCTGCGCGCGATGAGCGACGCTGCGGACGACGAAGAGGAGAAGTAGTGGCTGACAGTTTCTTAAGCTTCTTCGGCGGATTCAAGCTGACCTTCCAGCACCTCACGCGTCCACGCGTGACGGACAGCTACCCCAAGGTCAAGCGACCCAAGCAGCCTCGCCAGCACGGCCGCCACGTCCTCAATCGCTACGAGGATGGCATGGAAAAGTGCATTGGATGCGAACTCTGCGCGGGTGTGTGCCCGGCTGACTGCATCTACGTGCGCGGACTCGACAATCCACCTGATCACCCGGTCAGCCCCGGTGAGCGGTACGGGTACGTCTACGAGATCAACTACCTGCGCTGTATTCACTGCGACATGTGTGTTGAAGCGTGCCCGACGGAAGCGATCACGGAATCCAAGATGTTCGAGTTCTCCTTTACGAACCGGGCCGACGCGATCTACACCAAGGCCGAACTCGTCGTCGACGACAATGGTCAACCCCAGCGACTGCCGTGGGAAGACTGGCGCGAAGGTGAGTCCGACATGACGTCTGGCTGGATGCGGGCCACCGCGCCGGCCGGTAATGCCGCCTATGAAGGCGTCATCCAATGGTCGGGAGACTTGGGCGTCGGCGTTCGCGCGGCCGAAGGCGGCCAGAGCGGACTACGCGACGACAGCGCGACGGGATCCAAGCAAATTCGTGAGGCGTACTCTCGACACTTGCTGCCCGAAGACGTTCCGCTCGAGCGTGAATCCTTCAAGTCCAAGCTCAGTAAGTGGAAGGACCGGATTCCCGAACCGGTCGCCGACCGACTCCCGACGAAGGACAAGTCGTGATCGCCGCTACCTACGCCATTCCCGACGTCATCGTCTTTGTCGTCGCCTCACTCCTCATGTTGGTGGGTGCCGTGTTCGTGATCACCATGAAGAATCCGGTGCACAGCGCGCTTAGTTTGATCATGACGTTCTTCGGCGTCGCCATTGCCTTTATCGAGTTGGACGCTCACTTCCTGGCCGCGGTCGAAGTGATCGTCTACGCGGGGGCCATCGTGGTGCTGTTCCTCTTCGTCATCATGTTCTTGGGCGTTGACCGAGACGACGTCGACGCGAGTACACCAGAGCCCCTCGTCGCGCAGCGTCCGCTGGCGGCACTGGGTGTTCTCATTACGGTCGCCGGAATTATCACGATGCTCGCGCACTCCCACTGGGTGACCGGCGCGACCGCCGCGGCTACGAACGGCATTCCCACGCAGGGCGGCAATAACAACATCAACGCCCTGGGCTCGGCCGTCTTTACGACGTATCTCTACGCGTTCGAAATCACCGCCGCGCTCTTGATCATTGCGGTGGTGGGCGCGGTGGTTCTCGCACGCAAGGAACGAGCACTCGACCTGGTGGCGGAGGACGCATGACCATCCCGGCTTCGTGGTATTTGATTGTGGCGGCGATGCTCTTCGGCATCGGCGCGTTCGGTCTGCTGACGCGACGCAATGCACTCATCATGTTCATGTGTGTCGAATTGATGCTGAACGCCGTGAATCTCACGTTCGTCACCTTCGCGCACTCCCTCAAGGACATTGGTGGGCAGGCCGCGGTGTTTTTCATCCTCGTCGTTGCCGCCGCGGAAGTCACGGTGGGTCTCGGCATCGTGGTCGCTGTGTTCCGTCGTCGCTCGTCGACCACGGTCGACGAGCTCTCGGAGTTGAAGGGCTGAGATGTCACACGTTGCACTCCTGATTCCCCTCCTACCGCTACTCGGCTTCCTCGTGATGCTCGGTTTCGGCAGCTCCCTCAAGGAGCCGAGCTACGGCTGGATCGCGACCGCGGCGGTGGGCTCGTCCTTCGTCGCGACCGTGGTGGCCTTCTTCCTGCTGCTCTCGGACGCCAACCGGTCGATCACGGTGAACTTGTTCACCTGGATCTCGACGGGGTCGCTGAACGTACATGCGGCTTTGCTGGTTGATCCGCTGTCGATCACGATGTGCCTCTTCGTCACCGGTATTTCGGCGCTGATCCACCTGTACTCCATTGGGTACATGCACGGTGAGCGGGATTTCAACAAGTTCTTTATCTACTTGAATCTCTTCGTTTTCTCGATGCTCGTCCTCGTCCTCTCGAACAACCTGCTGTTGACGTTCGTGGGCTGGGAAGGCGTGGGTGTCTGCTCGTACTGGCTCGTGAGCTACTACTTCGAAAAGGACTCCGCGGCGTCGGCAGGAAAGAAGGCCTTCATCTACAACCGCGTTGGTGACGTGGGTCTTCTGCTCGCGATGTTCTTGATCTTCCACGCCACGCATTCGCTGACGTACACGGTGATCTTCCAGCATCTCCACGACTTCACTCCGACCACCGCCACCCTGACGGTCCTCGCTCTGCTGCTCGCGGCGACGGGTAAGAGTGCTCAGATTCCACTGTTCAACTGGTTGCCCGACGCCATGGAAGGTCCGACGCCAGTGTCCGCGCTGATCCACGCCGCCACCATGGTGACGGCCGGCGTGTACCTTCTCGTGCGCATGTCGCCGGTCTTGGCGCTGTCGAGCTCCGGCCGCTGGACGATCGGCATTGTCGGTGGGGTGACGGCCTTTGTCGCCGCGACCATCGCGACGTCGCAAAAGGACATCAAGAAGGTCCTGGCCTTCTCCACGGTGTCCCAGATTGGGTACATGGTTCTCGCCGTTGGCGCGGGGGCGTACTCGGCCGCCATCTTCCTCATGGTGTGCCACGCCTTCTTCAAGGCGCTGTTGTTCCTCGGCTCGGGTTCGGTGATCCACTCGCTGAATGGTGAGCAGGACCTACGCAAGATGGGGGCTCTTAAGAAGTACCTGCCCTTGACGTTCCCGACGTTCATGATCGGGTGGCTCGCCATCTCGGGCATTCCGCCCTTCGCGGGTTTCTGGTCGAAGGGTGACGTACTGACGAACGTGTACGAGTACTCCAAGCCGCTGTGGATTCTCGGACTCATCACGGCCGTTCTGACGGCGTATTACATGAGTCGTTTGTTTGTTCTCACCTTCCGCGGCCAGGAGCGTTTCCGCGAGGTGACGCACGGTCACGATCCTCACGAGTCGCCGTGGATCATGACGACGCCGCTCGTTATTTTGGCCGTCGCGTCGGTTCTCGGCGGCATTCTCGACTTGCCCTGGGTGCACCACGACTCCATCGCGGAGTTCATCTCGCACTCGGTCGCGCCGGTCCAAGGGCTCGCGTCCGCGTCGGCCACGGCTCAGTTTGGGTTGGCGGCCGTGGATGTAGTGGCGGCGATCATTGGCATCTTGACCGCCTTTACGTTGTGGAAGACCACGTCGCCGTGGCCGACCAAGTACGAATCATCCTTCCTCGAACACGTGTGGCGCTGGGATGACTTCTACGACACCACGATTGGTCGCCCGGCGCAAGAAATTGCTGCCTTCGGAGCGGACGTGGTGGAGCCCAAGATTCTCGACGGCGCCGTCACGGGCGTCGCAGTGGCGACCCGACGATCGGGCGAGGGCCTCCGCAAGGTGCAGTCCGGCCTCCTTCGTCAGTACGCGCTGGTGCTCGTCGCGGGCATGGCCGTGCTGGTCGTCTTCTTGACGTCGAGGGCGTGGTAGTCATGTCGCACATTGATGTCTTCATTGTCCTGGGCGTCGCCCTCGTGGTGCTGATGGTGCTGCGATTCTTCGTCAAGATGGCCGTGCGCACCGTGAAGTGGGGTCTGTACATCGCCGTCATCGCGGCCGCCGCGATCTACGTCGCCGTGAGGGTTGGGTAGTCATGCATAACGTTTGGTGGATTAATTCCTTGCTCATCGTTCCCTTGTTGGGAGCGGTGGCGGTCGCGGCCACCCGTCGCGTTCCGCGAGCGGCTTTTGGCATTGGTGTGGCAACGGCGTCGTTGGAATTGTTGATCGCGGGCGTCGTCACCGTGCTGTATTCGTGGCACAACACCGTCTCGGCGAGCTGTGGCGCCAAGATCTGCACCGGCTTTTCGCTGCTGACGACAGAAGACTTCGCCCACCGGTGGGTTCTCGCGCCGTCCTTTGGACTCGCCTATGACGTGGCGATCGACGGATTGTCGCTATTTCTCGTACTGCTGACGGCGATCGTGGTGCTACTCGCGCTGCTCGGGGCGCGCGAGAGTAAGAACGAAGCCGCCTTTGTCGGCTGGCTCCTCATCTTGATGACCGCGACAATGGGAAGCTTCGTCTCGTCGGACCTTCTCGAATTCTTCTTGTTCTTCGAACTCACGCTGATACCGAGTTACTTCCTGATCGCCATGTGGGGAGGCAAGGAACGATCGAAGGCCGCGCTCAAGTTCTTCATTTACACGCTCTTCGGTTCGGGGTTCTTGTTCGTTGGACTGATCTACCTCGCCTTTAGCTACCAGCACGCGCACGGCGGCAACCTGACCTTCTCGTACCTGGTGCTGCAACACGCCGTCATTTCACACAGCGCGGCCGTGTGGGTCTTTGTCGCCTTCGCCATTGCGTTCGGCGTGAAGTCGCCGATCTTCCCGCTGCACACCTGGTCGCCCCTCGCCTACGCGGAAGCACCCATCGCGGGATCGATGGTGCTCTCGGCACTATTGGCCAAGTTGGGTACGTACGGTTTGCTGCGCTACGGCGTGTTCTTGTTGCCCCAAGCGGTCCACAGCCTGCAGCCGTACCTGCTCACGTTGGCGGTTATCGGCATTCTCTACGGATCAGCTTTGGCGGCGATGTCCAAGGACATGAAGCGCCTCGTGGCGTATTCGTCCATGGCGCAGGTGGGCTTCATCATTCTCGGCGTGATGTCCGGATCATCGATCGCGATTACCGGTGCCGTTCTGTTGATGTTCAACCACGGTGTCATCACCGCGGGCTTCTTCTTGCTCATTGGTTTCATCGAGAAGCGCCGCGGCACATCCGAGGTCACGAGTTTGGCGGGATTGCAGCGTCCCGCACCGGTCCTCGCGGCCCTCTTTACCGTCGTGATGCTGGCGTCCATTGGACTTCCGGGTCTGTCGGGATTCGTGAGTGAGTATCTCGTGTTGATCGGAACGTTCTCGACGCACACGTGGTGGGCCGTCGTGGCCACTCTCGGCGTCGTGCTCGCCGCCCTCTACCTGCTCTGGGCGTACCAGAGAATCTTCCACGGTCGCGCCGAAGGAGAGAACGCGGAGATCGCGGACCTCTCGCACCGTGAGCGATGGATCATTGCCCCGTTGATCGTGCTGATTCTCTTCATCGGCGTGTATCCGAAGCCCGTGCTGGATCGGATCTCACCGACGGTGAATCATCACGTCCTCATCCTTCAGCAGAACACGGTGACGAAGTGACGTTGCAACTTCCCTCAGTCCACTATCTGGCAATTCTGCCGGAGCTCATCACGATCGGTGCCGCGGTCGTGTTGTTGTTCGCGGCCGCACTAAGTCGCGGCCGTCTGGACCGCACGGTGGGCACCGTCGTCGTGGCGGCAGCAAGCGTCGCCACCTTTGTGGTCGCGTTCTTCCAGTGGCACGACATTGCTCAGCACGGGGCGACCACGACGTTGGCGCACGCGGTCGTTCTGGACGGCTTCTCCGTCGTGGCCACGGTCGTGATCGCACTTGGACTTCTCCTGAGCGCGCTCGTGGCGCACGACTGGCTGGGGCGCGAGTCGATGAGCGGGGTCGAATATCACATCTTGACGCTGGCGGCGACGTCGGGCGCGATGATCATGGCCCAGGCCAATGACCTGATCATTATCTTCCTTGGTCTCGAGATTTTGTCCATTGGTCTCTACGTGCTGGTGGCCTTCAACCGTCGTCGCGCCAACTCCGCGGAAGCGGCCCTGAAGTACTTGTTGTTGGGCGGATTCGCCTCGGCCATTTTCGTCTACGGCGCGGCTCTGATCTACGGCGCCACGGGTTCGACGACCTTGACGTCCATCTCGTATTTCTTGGGCACGCACGTTCTTACCTCGAACGGGATCCTGCTCGCCGGCCTCGGACTTCTCATCGTGGGCTTCGCTTTCAAGGTGGCGGCGGTGCCGTTCCACCTCTGGTCGCCGGATGTCTACGAGGGTGCTCCGACGCCCGTGACCGGATTCATGGCCGCGGTCGTCAAGGTCGGCGCGTTCGCTGCATTGCTACGCGTCGTGGCTTCGAGCCTCGGGACCCAAGCCGCCACGTGGCGCCCGATCATTTGGGTTCTCGTTGTGTTGTCGATCTTCGTCGGTGCGTCGGTCGCACTGGTGCAGCGCAACGTGAAGCGCTTGCTCGCCTACTCGTCGATCAACCAGGCCGGTTTCATGTTGCTCGGCCTCTGGTCGGGTACCGCTCGAGGTGTGGCGGGCACTCTGTACTACGTGATGACCTACACGCCCGTCGTGATCGCCACCTTCGCGGTGGTCGCTCTGGTGGGTGGTCTTGGTGACGAGGGTCACTCGCTCGAGAAATACCGCGGCCTCGCTCGTCGCCAGCCCTGGTTGGGTGGCGCGCTGACGGTGCTGCTGCTCGCCCAGTCCGGTGCGCCCTTTACCACCGGTTTCTTCGCGAAGTACTCCGTCATCGCTGCGGCCATTGACGCGGGGGGTGTCCCCCTGGCCGTTCTCGCCATGGCCGGAGCCGCCGTGGCCGCCTTCTTCTACCTACGCCTCGTCCTCTCGCTCTACGCCGACGGCGCCGAGGAACCGACGCTCACGCCGGTACCGGTGGCCAGTGGCACGGTGATTGGATTTGGTGCGCTGACGGCCGTGGTCTTTGGTATCTGGGTGTCGCCGCTGGCGTCGCTTGCCCACCACGCGTCACTGTTGTTCCTCCAGAAGCCGTGACCCCGCGCGTCGCGGTCGCCACGTGCGCGGGCGTCGACGTGGATCCGGATTCTCCGGTGCTCTTGTCCGCCCTCGCCGAGGTCGGCGTTGACGCCACGTTGGCGGTGTGGACCGACCCTCACGTGGAGTGGTCTAGCTTCGACCTGACGGTCATTCGCTCGACCTGGGACTACACGGATGCCTACGACGAGTTTCTGACGTGGGCGACATCAATCGAGCGACTCGAGAATCCGCTCGCCGTGATTCGGTTCTCGTCGGACAAGCACTATCTCGCCGACTTGGCCCGGGCGGGTGTTGCCATCGTGCCGACCACCTTTGTCGCGCCCGACGAAACACCCACGTGGCCGACGGGGGATTTCGTCGTGAAGCCGGCCATCGGGGCGGGTTCGCGGGGCGCGGAGCGTTTCACGTCTCAGGATCTCGACGCGGCGTTTGCCCACTTGGCGGGCCTGCAGTCTGCGGGTCGACACGCGCTCATCCAGCCGTATATCGACTCTGTGGACACCCAAGGCGAGTTCGCCGTCATCTTCATTGACGGTGCGTTCGCTCACGTGATGAACAAAGCCGCCATGTTGGGGCAGCGTGAGATGGACCGCAATCGCCTTTATCTCCTCGAAGCAATGACGCCGGACGAACCACGCGAGGGGCTCGTCGACGCGGCGACCGCCGCACTACGCGCGGCTGGCGCCGAAGATCTTCTGTACGCGCGAGTGGACTTGGTGTGGTCCGGTGACGAGTGGGTGGTGATGGAACTCGAGCTCGTGGAGCCGTCGTTGTTCCTCACCCACCGTCCAGCGATGGCGACGCGTCTGGCGGACGCCATCCGGGTGCGAGCCGAGGCGCGTCAACGGCGTTGATGCGACGTGACGCCAAGATGATGATCCCGGGGATCGCGCACACGAGTGACGCCACCAAGAAATAATTCGCGGTGCCGAACATTCCCGTGAGTTGACCGGCGAGGAGCAGCCCGAGTGGGCTGATGCCGAGCGAGACGAACCAGTCGACTGACGACACTCGTCCCAGAATCTCCTTCGGGACTTCTTGCTGGAGCATCGTCTCCCAGATCGTGCCACCGTAGACAATGCATGGTCCGGTGATCAATGGGAAGAGCATGACTTCCCAGACATTCGTGGCCGCACTGACGATGAGGGCGGCCAAACAGCCGATCGTCCACATTCCCCACATCGTGCGTATACGGCGACGGGGGAGTGGGCGCGAACCGACGACGTAGGCACCGACCACCGCGCCGACACCGAACATCGCGCCGAAAATCCCCACACTGGCCTTGTGGCTGTGCAGGTCGTGGACCAAGAAATAGGGGACGAGTACGCCCATGGGCGTGAAGATGAACGCATTGGACAACGTGACGCCGAGCAGGGTGGTCCAGATCCAGCGGTGGGAGAAGGTGAAGCGGACTCCTTCACGGATATCCGACAGGATCGACGTGGCTTCGGCTCGAAAGGGTGCGGCCGTCGGGTGCATACCGATGAGGGCCATCGCGGACGCGAGAAACGTGAGCGAGTCGATCGAAATCGCAACAGAGGTGGACCAGGCGGCCAAGATGGCTCCCGCGGTGTAGCCGAGCACACCACCGATGACGTTGTTGGCAATGGGTCGAAGAGCATTGAAAGCGGGTAGCAATTTCTCGGTGACGACTTCGGGGATGAGGGCCGAGAACGCGGGGAAAAACGCCGCGTCGAAGGTGCCAAAGAGCGCCGCGAAAATAAGAAGGTGCCAGAACGCGAGAACGTGCGCCAGCATCAAGACGACGAGACCCGCCGTCAAGGCCATGCGCACGAGGTCGGATGTGAGGAGGACGAGTCGCCGGGAGACCCGGTCAACTAGTGCACCACCGAAGAGCAACAGGATCACGGTCGGCGCCATGCGCGCAGCGGCGAAGAGGCCGAGCTGCGCGGGGTTTTGGTGCGTTGTTTCGAGCACCAACAACGTGAGCGCCACGTTCGCAACTCCGTCGCCGAAATTGGAAATCGATTGTCCCGTAATCAACAGGGCCGGGTCGCGGTGGCTAAAGACCGCGAGGAAGGCCGAACTCTTCTTCATGGCGCCTCCCGTCAGCCTCGGAATCGTACTCGGAGCACTGATTCGTGTCGCGAACGAGCGTGCGGCTCTAGGGTGATCGCAGAGAGCGAAAGGGGTACCCGCTGATGGCGCTGGTCATTGTCCTCATAGTGGTGGTGTTAATTGGATTGCTCGTGTGGGCGTCGTTTAAGACCATTGACCAAGCGCACGTCGGTGTCGTGACGATGTTCGGCAAATATCGCCGCGTGATCAACCCGGGATTGAACTTCGTGATTCCCTTCATTGAACACGTCCAATCCCGCGTGCCCGTGCAGAACCAAACATCGCAACTGCGCTTTTCGGCCATTACGGGAGACCAGGCCGCGGTGCACTTCACGGCGACGATCATTTTCGCGGTGAACGACCACAGCCCGGAAACCGTGCAGCTGGTGGCCTTTAAGTTCATCGACGCCAAGTCCTTCACGACCGCCATGACGTCGGCCGTTGAGGCCAGCGTGCGTGAATTCGTGGCCACGAAGAAGCAGGTTGAAGTCCTCGGTCTGCGCACCGATATCGCCCATCACGCCAAGGACTCATTGAACGAACAGTTGGCCACCTGGGGTTACGGCTTGGTGGACCTCGCGATCAACGACATTGCCTTCGACCAGGCCGTGATGGATTCCATGTCGCGGGTGGTTGCCGCCACGAACGCGCAGCGAGCGGCGGAATTTGAAGGTCAGGCGCTTCTCATCACGCGCACCAAGCAAGCCGAAGCCGAGGGTGCCGCAATTCGCATCGCCGCGGAAAACGAGGCCACGGCCGCGCGACTTCGTGGTGAGGGACTCGCGGGATTTCGTCGCGCGCTGGCGCAGGGTATTTCCGAGTCGGCCGACATCTTGGAGACTCGCGGGATCAGTCCGGACATTCTCACCTTCACCCTCTGGACGGAAACGCTCCACGACGTCGTCAAAGACGGCAAGGGCAACACGATCTTCTTGGACGGCAACATCACGACGATGGAGAACTCCCTGCGGCGTCTACAGGGCATGCTGACAAGCAACGTGCCCGGGGGCGCGACGGCCGGCGCCCAAGGCCCCGAGTCGGAATTGGAGTATTTGGAAACTCAAGCCGACAACACGACCCAAACCGGGTCACCCGTGTCGCCGCCCGCAAATCCGCAGCCGAAGCCCTAAAACGTCACGTCGGCTTCCGTCGCCACCGCGCGGTCGGCGTCACGCGCCTGCTCGAGGATCTCGTCGGGCACGACGGTGCCGGGACGATTGGACGGGTCATTAGCCAGCAGTCGACCAATCACGGGAATTTCCGTTAAGGACTCAGCTCGCAAGATAGCGGCGACCACCGGCACGAAGCTTTCGGCCGCCGGGTAGCAGAGGTAGCGCGGGAGCCAGGCTGGCTCGTACTTCGCGTTGAACTTCCACAGGGTCTCAATGGGGAGCACCCCCGAGAGTCGCTTCAGGGCCCATCGCTCGACGCGCGTAAAGGTGCCGTCGCCGCGCTCGCCGTCCAGAACGGAACGAAAGGCCGCGAAATTGAGCGAGAGGCCTCGCGCACCGAGGCCGCGGAGGTGCTCGATGGTCGAGCACAGGGCGTAGTCCAGGAGTCCGTTGGGGTGTTCGGCTGGATCGCGACGCATCAGGTCGAGGGAGTACCCGTTGATGGCGGGACTCGGAAGGAATTGGCACACGGCGGCCGGATTGCCCTCGGGGTCCTTGACGATGGTGAGAATGAGACCCTGATCTTTCGGGTTAAACAGTCGCCCGAGCATCATGGAGAATCCGCGCTCACCCTCGCCCCGTCGCAATTTCGCGATGAGTTCGACGACTTTGGTCACCTCCGCGGGGTCAATCGTCGCGGGATCGACGAACTCCACGGTGTACCCGTGGCGGGCCATGCGCGTGCAGGCTTGCCGCAAGCCCTTCATCTTTCCGCCCTGCAGGCTGAATGTCGTGCAGTCAACCACGGCTTCATCACCTAAATACAGGTGGTGGCAACCGGCGGCCTGATAGATCGATAGCCAGTCCTCGGACGCGCCGACGACACCAATGGTCCAACCGCGGGACTCGGCGTAGGAGCGGAATTCACCGAAGACTTCTGTTCGTTCGGCGAGGGGACCAATCGGGTCGGGCGAGAGAAGGGCCACCCCGCCGTAGACGGCGTAGGCGACTAGGGAATCTCGGTAGAAGAAGAATTGCTTGTCGTCACGCAGGGCGAAGTAGTCAAGGGTGCCGCGACCGTGGCGACGCACGATGTCGCGGGCCCGTAGCTCGGCGAGTCGTCGTTCTGTTGAGGTGGCGTGTTCGGACAATCGGCGATCAACGACCGGACGAGTGAGGATGTAGAGGAGCGTCACGATGAGTCCGACGCCGATAGCGAGCATGGTCGGATTCAATATGTCCGACACACCGTCGGGGAATCGAATGGCGGTGATACCAACGAGTCGCTCAATGCAGCCGAGGATGACCAAACCGAGACTGGGCAACGTCTCGTGGTGCGGCAGGGCCGCGAATTCCACCGCGATGACTGCGCCGGTGACCGCAATGACCGCAATGGCGAAGACGCGGGGGAGCGCGGACCGCAGGCTCGACCGGTCCGTGGTGGCGGTGAAATGTTCGCGTTGAAAGACGAGGACACCGAGCACGATGATCGCAACGAGGGAGCCGCGTACCGAGCCTCCGCGTGCGAGGTGCGAGACAATCGTGACCGCCAACATCGAGACCGCGACAATCCACGCGCGGCGCTGACCACGGCGCACACCTCGCGCCATCATGATCATCGCCACACCGGCGAGGCCGGTGAGCGCGGAGGCCGACTGGACGACGCCGACGGGGAGCACATCGAGCACCGAGTGCAACCGTCCGCGCGCCGCCGGGGCGACCGCCACGATCACGTCGGCGACGCCAGCCAGCATCAACAGGACGCTCGCGATGCGGCGAATCGTCCGGCGATGACGCTGTTCGCTGAGTCGGTCTGGGGCCATGGGCCACGGATCGCCATTCGGCCAGGAACCGAGAGTTGCGACGGTGTCATCCGGGGCGCTCTGACGCGGGGCTCCGCCGAACCATCGCTCGAGTCGTGTCGCGGGTCGTCCCGGTCCTTCGCCCGCGAGGAGACGGACCTTGACGCCCGTTCCCGCTTCGATTTCGACGGCCCCGAGACGTTCCACCGCGGTGAACACGGGGGGAAGACCGAATCGACCACGTCGCTCGACGACGGTCGTGCGAGAAGGTCCAGGCGTTGCGCACACGCCACGGTCCATGAAGGCCAAGGCCGGTCGTGGCGCGCCGCCGATCACGGCGCCGAGGCCCCCCCGATCAACCACCCGCCGGGCGTACTGGAGGGCGTCGGTTTCGTGGACGTGCGTGATCGCCAGCGGCTCCGCCGGAGGGGCGGAGGTTCGCTTCGGCGATTGCTGCAGGAAGCGCCGCCTCACGGTGATACCCGCGCTGAGCGCGAGAAGACCTTCAAAGGCCGCGAGGATGATGAGGTTGATGAAGATCACCGAATAGATATCGCTCACGTGGGTGCGTTGCAGGTGAAAATGATGATGCGTGAGGTGACCGAGGATCGCAACGAGAGTGCCCGCCATGTCGAAGAGCACGAGCGCCCACACGGGAAACCACACCCACTTCGAGAGGCGTCGGTAGAGCAGTCGCGACGTGGCGAAGCGAGCGAGCGCCGTTGGGTCTTCCAAACACGCGGCGTCCTCGCGTTCGCTGGCGCTCACGGCCGTGATGTCGGAGGTGACGGTACCGGGGACGACGGCGATTTCCTGGGTGGCTCGAGCGGTCGCGACTTGCAACATGACGTCACTGGCCAGCGTGATGTTCATGTTCGCCAAGAGTTCGTGGGCGGCCTCGTGGGTGGCGAGCTCCGCGTCATGGCGACCGGGCAGGACAATCACCTGGCGGTACTCCACGCTCGTGAAGCGCTCGAGTGCGTTGACGACGGCGGGGAGTTGGGTGAACGTGGCTGCCATCCAACGTGCGAGGTCGGACGTGGGCGCGGGGCGGAAGAGATTGCCGGCGATAATGACGACGGCGGCGTCATCAATTTCGTTGAGCAGTCGAACAAATTCGGTGATCGGGAGAGATGACGGGTCGCTCTCGGGACCGAGGTCCAGATCGCTGACGACGTAGGCGCGATGTCCGTACGGGACGGGCAGGGTCAGACGTTCCGTAGCTCCCACGTCGAATAGTCTCGCAGAACCAGCTCGGAAAGAAACGGGAGCAGGGTCCACGGTGGCGAGATACTCCGAAAGTGCACAGGAAAATTGGTGTTGGCGTGACGCGCCCGTCAACCCCGCAAAGGCCGTCATCTTCGATATTGACGGCGTTCTCGCCGATGCGGCAGGACGACAACACTTCTTGGACTGGGGAGATTGGCGCAGTTTCTTCGACGCGTGCGGTGATGATCCGGTCATTGAGGAGATAGAACGCCTGCTCGAACTGCTGGATTCGTCCCTCTCGGTGATCCTGGTGACGGGTCGTCCTCGTCGGGTACAGCCCCACACGCTCGCCTGGCTCGAACGCTACGGAATCCGCTGGGACCTACTGATCATGCGCGAGTTCGGTGACTATTCGGGTGTCGACGACTTCAAGCGCGGCGTCGTTCGCGATCTACGCACGTACGGATTTGACCTACGGCTGGCTCTCGACGACGATCCGAAGAATCACGCGATGTACATCGGCGAGCGCGTGCCGTGCATCTATATCCACTCCGGTTACTACCTCTAGATCGAAATGGCGGCGAGCGCGTCGCGCCCGGCGCGGCGACCTGAACCGATGCTCGCGGGAACACCGACACCGTCATAGGCGTTGCCCGCGAGAAAGAGTCCGAGGGTGGATGCGGCCTCGCGGGCTCGCTGCACGCGGTCGAGGTGACCGGGTCGGTACTGCGGCAAGCCGTCATTCCACCGCACCACCATGGTGTCGCCGGTCTGCGGCCAGGATCCGAGCAGCACCTTCAACTCCGATCGCACGCGAGCCACCAGGGCGTCATCGTCCATACTTTTCGCCCGTTGGTCATCGCTGCGACCGACGTGCACTCGTACGAGCACCCGCCCGTCGCGTCGGAGGTGGGGCCACTTGCGATCGAGAAACGTGAGCGCCGTGATCATGAGCGTGTCGTCTCCGTAGGGAGTTCCCAGCGGCACGAGAACGCCCGTTCCCTCCGCCGGCAAGTTCGCATCGTTCGCCGCGAGCGCAAACGTCACCATCGCGGCGCTCGCCGCGTCGATGGTGCCAATGGCCGCGAGTGCGGGATGATGCTGGCCGAGCAGTCGTCCGGTTGTCTGTGGGGGAGTCGCCACCACGACCGTGTTCGCGGGTGTGGTGGTCGTCGCCGTATCGACTTCCCATTCGTAAAAACTTGTGGGGCTGCGGCGCAGGGCCGTCACGGGTGTCGCGAGCGTGAAGATGACGCCGCGCGCGCGCAATTGCCGCTCGACCTCACGCGGCAAAGACCCGACGCCGTGGCGCAGGGTGAAGAACGTGGGACCGTCGCTGCGGGCTGAGGCGGGACCGGGGGAGACCGGACCGCTCGCCGAAAGAGCCTTTTGGAGTGAGCCTCCCGCTCGTGCCGCGGTGAGGAGGGCAGGAAAGACTGCGGCCGCGCTCAGGTCATCAATGCGACCGGCCTGAATGCCACCGATCATGGGTTCGACGAGTTGGAGGGCCACCTCGTCACCCAACTTGGCGCGGATGATCTCTCCAATGGTGGCGTCATCGCCCACCACCAACGGGCGCGGCAGGTGTCGGTCTCGCCAGAGGGACCACTGCGCACGACGACCAACGCCTCGCAAGGTGGACAGTGAGGTGGCCGTCGTGGGCACGCCGAGAACGAGTGACGTGGGGATGGGGTCAAGACGCCCTCGCAGATAAATCCACGCTCCACTCGCGTCGATGGCCTCGAGTTCGCTGTCCCATCCCAGGTCGCGCACAAAGCTGACCGCCTCGGGGCGGCGCGCGAGAAAACCATCGGCACCCTGGTCCACGACGAGGCCATCGAATGTCGCCGTGCGTAGGGCTCCGCCCACCTGGTCGGCGACGTCAATGACTTCAATGCGTGGCGTGGCGTCACTCGGTCCATTCGCGCCGCCCGACAGTTCCCACGCCGCGGCGAGGCCGCTGATGCCTCCGCCGACGACGACGACTGACGGGCGAGCACTCATGGTGTCGCGCGCTCGACGAGGGTCGCGAGAACGGCAACGAACGCGGGATCGTCATTGAGAGATGCCGTTCGCACAAAGCCGAGGTCGAGCGAATCAGCCAGCGTGCGCGCTTCAATATCGAGGTCGAAGAGGACCTCGAGGTGGTCGGACACAAAGCCAATGGGGCAGGAGACCACGTCGGAAACTCCGGCGGCCTTCTTCTCACGTAACACCTCGAGGATGTCCGGACCAATCCACGGATCGGCGGTTCGTCCCGCCGATTGCCACGCAATGTCCCACCTCGTGACGCCCGCGATCTCCGCCGCACGGCGGGCACTCTCACGGAGTTGATCCGGGTACGTGTCCCCATTGTCGAGAATGCGCAGTGGCAACGAGTGCGCGGAGAAGATCACTTCGGTGCTCGCCTGGCGTTCCTCCGGAATCTGCGACGCGGCGTCGCGCACTCGACCGGCGATGAGGTTCAAGAACCCCGGTTCGTCCCACCACGCCCCGATCTCAACGAAGGTGACGTCTGTTCCAAGTGCGGCCCGAGCCCGGTCCATGTACTGGCGCGTCGACATGGAACTCTCGTGGGGAGCGAGAACGAGACCAATGACCGTCGTGATGCCGTCGCGAACGAATTCTGCCGCGGTGTCCTCGAGGAGGGGCGGTTGATATTTGGAGCCGAAGCGCACGTCGTAGCGACCGGGTGCCATCGCCTCCAAGGCGGCCGCGATGCCCCGCACCTGCGCGTCGGTGCGCTGCGCCAGTGGCGACGTGCCACCGATGGCGTCGTAGCGACGCACCAGATCGGCCAGCAGTTCAGGTGTCGGCGGTCGACCGTGCCGGATGCGCGTGTAATACGCCTCGACGTCGCCCGGTGTCGGAGGGGTGCCGTAGGCCATCACCAAGACGCCAATGGTCATCGCACGCCCGCCTTTCCTTCGTCGTGCACGACGCGCACCACCGCGGCGAGCACGTCCGGGTTGGTCTCGGGAAGAACCCCGTGACCCAAGTTGAAGATATGGCCCCCGGCCGTTCCCGCCGCCGCAAGTACTTCGCGGGCGGCCGCGACACCGAGCGCCTCGGTGGACAAACAGCGCACCGGATCGAGGTTGCCCTGGACGGGCTTATCCCCCACCCGGCGGCGGCCTTCATCTAAGTCCACGTGCCAGTCGATGCCCATCACACTCGAGCCCGCGGTCGTCATGAGGTCCAGCAACTCGCCGGTACCGACACCAAACAGGATCGTCGGCACGCCGAGATCGGCGATGCCCGCCAAAACTCGTCGAGTCGGTTCGAGGGCGAAGCGCTCGTACTCGGACCGGGTCAGCGAGCCGGCCCACGAGTCAAAGAGCTGAATCGCGCGCGCGCCGTGTTGGACCTGAGCGCGCAGAAAGGAAATCGTGATGGACACCAATCGGTCCATCACCGCGTCCAGCAGTTCGGGCTGCGCGTACATCATGGTCTTGATCCCGGCGAATGTTCGTGTCGGAGCACCTTCAACTAAGTAACTCGCAACGGTGAACGGAGCACCGGCAAAACCAATGAGGGGTGTATCCGTCGCGGCGAGCTCGGCGACCGCGAGATCGACCGTAGCGGTGACGTGCGCAATGTCCTCGTCGCGTAAGTCACGCAGGCGGTCAACGTCGGCCAGTGATCGAATAGGTGCCGCGATTACGGGGCCACGTCCGGGCACGATATCGACACCGAAATCAATGGCGTGGAACGGTACGACGATGTCGGAAAACAAGATGGCGGCGTCCACGCCGTAGCGCCGGACGGGCTGCAACGTGACCTCACAGGCGGTCGCCGGGTCGGCGATGGCGTCGAGAATGGAGCCGGTGCCGCGCAGGGCCCGGTACTCGGGTAATGAACGACCCGCCTGGCGCATGAACCACACCGGGACGTGATCAACGTCCTCTCCTCGACAGGCTCTCAAAAAAACTGGATCGCTCACGCGCCCTCCTTACCAACGTTTCATCGTAGGGCGATTGTGGAATTTGTCTCCTTTGGCGGTCGAGCCACGCGGTTCTAGACTGTTCGATCCCCGCGTCGCGGGACAGAAAGGTGCCCATGGCCCACGAGCGCGAAATTGGCGAAGAGCAGGAGTTCTTGAACCGTGCCCTGCACGCGCTCGAACAAATGCGCGCCGACGCTCGCTCCATGCGGGACAACGCCCTGGTGGCCAACATGCGAGGCGTGGGCGACCTCGTCGAGCGTGACGTGGTGATGGGTACCGCGCTGCACCGCATCGACCAATTGGCCATTGGCGACCAGCCCCTCTTTTTCGGTCGTATTGACTACAACCCGAATGACGATGGTGAAGCCCCGACCTATCACGTGGGTCGCCTCGCCGTATCCGACGACCAACTGAATCCTTTGGTTGTCGACTGGCGAGCACCCGTGGCCGAACCCTTCTACCGGGCCACTGGCGTGGAGCCTCTCGGTCTCGCGCGCCGCCGCCACGTGGCCATTCGCGAGCACGCCGTCCTCGGAGTCGAGGACGAATACTTCGCGGACGCCAATGGTGAGTTGGCTCTCCCGGATGACGAAGTGCGTGCGGCCACCGAAGAAGGACTCGTCGACGGGGGTCTCGCCCTCGGTGGACCGGGCGCGCTGTTAGCGGCGCTGGGGCGAGCTCGCACGGGCCGGATGGGCGACATTGTCGCGACCATTCAAGGTGAGCAGGACCGCATCATTCGTGCTCCCTTGCCGGGGATCCTGCTCGTTCAGGGTGGACCGGGGACCGGCAAGACCGCTGTTGCCCTGCACCGTGCGGCCTATCTCTTGTTCACGCACCGTGTCACCCTCGAACGTCAGGGCGTCTTGGTGGTGGGTCCGAATCCGTTGTTCTTGAATTACATCGAGAACGTGCTGCCCTCACTCGGTGAGTCCGGAGTGACCCTGTCAACGATGTCAGGACTCGTGACCAACGTCGAGGTTCGCGCCAGCGAGAACGAAGCGATCGCCCGACTGAAGGGTGACGAGCGCATGATTACGTTCATTGCGCGGGCGGTGCGCACGCGTCAACGCCCCTTGCGCGAGGACGTACGCATTCCCTTTGGTCGCACCACCATGATTCTGCGCGCGTCGTACACCGTCGAAGCGGTGGAGCGAGCAAAACGCCGGCCAGGCAATCACAACCAGCGCCGTAGTGCCCTCGGGCGCGAGCTGGCGAACCGTCTTGCCAACGAGTACCACGCGCGTTTTATTCGTGAGGGTGAAGACGTGAGCACCGTGGTGTCCGAACTCGCCGACCAGATTCGTAACACGACCGAGTTCAAAGACGCTCTGCGACGTATGTGGCCCCGACTGACGGGTCAAGAGTTGTTGCACGATCTCTTCGGCGCCCCCGCGTTGACGCGAGCGGCGGGAAAGAATCTCCTCACGGACGAAGAGATGGCGCTGCTGGAGCGTCCTCGTTCCGCGTCGTTGAGCGAGATTCCGTGGACGGACGCGGACGCCGCTCTCATCGATGAAGCTCGCGTGGTCTTGGGCCCCCGACGACGCCCGCGCTCCGGCGTCAAGGTGAACGCCGATGCGGAGATTCTCAACGGCGTTGACCTTGACGCGTACGCCGGCAATGTTCGTCAAGCCGCGCTGCGCGAAGCGGCGCGACTGGCGACCTCGGCCAACGAAGAGCTCGATGAAGCCGAGTTCGTCACCTTCGGACACATTGTCGTTGACGAGGCCCAAGACCTCTCACCGATGCAACTACGAGTACTGCGACGTCGTGACCTCACGGGTTCCATGACGATCGTGGGTGACATGGGACAAGCCACCACCGCGGCGTCGTCGGCGTCGTGGGAGACCACACTGCGCATCCTCGAGCCTCGCCGCGAGCCTCAGCTCGTCGAGCTCACCGTGAGCTACCGCACGCCTGAAGAGGTCCTCGATTTCGCGCGCGCGACCCTCAAGGCGGCCACGCCCGATCTTGAACCGCCCCGGCCGGTGCGACGCGCGGGAGCCACGCCCATTGTTGAACGTGTGACCGGCGAAGAATTTGCCGACGCCGTCGCGAGAGCGACCAGTCGTGAATTGGCGGCCGTTGCCCCCGGTCGCGTGGCGGTCATTGTGACGGAATCCCGTGTCGCGGAAATCGTGGATGTCCTACGTTCCCGGGGGCTGGACGCCATCGACCCCCGCGGCGAGGACTCGCGTGGATTGGGCGCAGATCTCGTGGTTCTAGCCGCCGAGGGCTCAAACGGTCTTGAATTCGACGCCGTGGTTGTTCTAGAGCCCGCCGAGATTGCCGCACGCGGTTCTCGTGACGGATCGCTGACTCCGCGAGGCCTGCGCACGTTGTACGTGACGCTCACTCGACCGACGCGACACCTAGCGATTGTCCACGTTCGGGACCTTCCACCTACGTTGATCTGAGTTTCTTCCGCCGCAAATGTGGCGAGAGGCGTGTCATTTCTATTAGAAATGAAGGCGTGAGTCAGGCAATCCCCCTCAACGGCCTGGCGAAGTCAGACAAGATCGTGCACGATCGTCCCCCGATGCTGGCCATCGGCGTGATGATTTGGCTCGGTTCCGAGTTAATGTTCTTTTCGGGTCTCTTCGCCGCGCTCTTTACCATCCGTGCCCACGCAACACAGTGGCCCGTACTGAAGCCCCACACGCAACTGGACGTTCTCCAGGCGGGAATCTTCACCATCATCCTCGTCGCGTCGTCATTCACGATGCAGTACGCGGTGTGGCTGATTGAACACCGCCGCCGCGCCCAGGCCAAGGTGTGGGTCGTATGGACGATCGTGCTGGGAACGTTGTTCCTCCTGAACCAGTGCTACGAGTGGACCCACTTGGAGACGCGCTGGTACACGAACGCGTACGGCTCGATCTTCTACATCACGACTGGTTTGCACGGTCTTCACGTGTTCATCGGTCTCGTGGCCATGGGTTTCTTGCTGTACCGCTTGAAGGGTAAGTCGAGTGGGGACCCGGGCGAGCTCGCCGCCTTCCAGGGCGTCAGCTACTACTGGCACTTCGTTGACATCGTCTGGGTGGGCCTGTACTCGGCCCTCTTCCTTCTTAAGTAGGTCATGATGCCCCTCACTTCTCTTAAGAACCGCACGGCGTGGATGCTCGTGATGATGATTCTCGCGAGTTCGTTCGTCTTCTTCATTGGCGCTGCAGGCGCCTCGCCGAAGGAGTCGCCCTACACGACGAGTCGGTATAACTCCGGAACGCCCAATTCGTCGATCGTCGTCAATAAGGACGGTTCGATTACCGCGTACGGCAACGGCGCGATTATCTACACCCTGCCCAAGGCGAGCCTCGCGGCGTTGGGTCAGGCGCTGTACGCCACCAACTGTGCGGCGTGTCACGGTGACAAGGCCAATGGTGTGCCGGCGCACGCGGGCGACCCCCGTTACGCCAACGTGCGTGCGGGCAACTACCCGAACCTCCGCGGCGTCGGATCTGCTGCCGTGATGTTCTGGATCACGTCTGGTCGCATGCCGGCCGCGGCAGGCACCAACGTGCAAGCCGTGCGTCGTCCGCCTCGTTTGACGTACACGCAAGCCCTCGAAGTGGCGGCCTACATCGACTCACTCACGTCGACGCCGGGTCTGCCCTACGTGCCGAACGTGAACCTCAAGGGCGGCAGCTTGTCGACGGGTGCGTCCCTGTACGCGCTCAACTGTGCCGCGTGCCACACGATTACCGGTGACGGTGACGCGCTGGCGTCGGGGACGTACGCTCCCTCGCTGCGCAACGTGCCGGCCAATCAGGTTGTCGAGGCCATCCGTACCGGTCCGGGCAACATGCCGCGCTTTACGGGCAACCTTTCGGACCGCCAGGTTCGCGACATCGTGAAGTACGTCACTGGCTACATTCAGCACCCCAAGAATCCCGGTGGTCTCGGCCTCGGTGGACTCGGACCGGTCGCTGAAGGATTTGTTGGTTTGGCTTTGGGCGTCGGGCTGTTGTGCCTGGCCGCCTTCTGGGTAGGAGAGCGCCAGTGAGCGAACACGAGCACCGCACACCCGTCGTCTTTTCGACGGCCCACGAAAATGATCCGCACATGCAACCTGCGGCCAACAACCCCGACGGCGTCGAGCGACGTATTGCAGTGCTCTTCGTTGTCGCGTTCTTGCTGATTGTCGCCTTCGGGTATTGCTACTGGGTGAATGATCCCTATTGGACCTTGGGCGCAACCATGGGTGGCGCACTCTTCCTCTTGGGTGTCGGACTCGTGGCGTGGGGTAAGTACCTCATGCCGAAGGGTCCCTTCGTTGAAGAGCGTCACGACTTCGCCAGTTCCGACGAAGAGCGTGAGGCGTTCGCGGCCACGATCGTCGAGCGCGGCGGTGGTGTCGTGAAGCGTCGTCCGGTACTCGGCGGGCTGCTCGGTGCAGGACTCGGTGCTTTCAGCATCGCCGCATTGTTTCCGCTGCTCGGCAGTCTCGGCCCGCGTCCGAAGGACACGTTGGACAAGACTGACTGGAAGTCGGGCGACTACTTGGTGGACATCACCGGTCGCCGCTATCACGTGGACGACATGGCCATCGGTTCGATTCTGACTGTCTTCCCCGAAGGCAAGAATGACGACCCGCAGGCGCAGAACCAAGACCAAGTGGTTCTGATCCGCATTTCGGACTCGGACTTCACGACGCAGAAGGGTCGCGAAAAATGGGGTCCGAGTGGGTACGTCGCCTACTCGAAGTTGTGCACGCACCTTGGGTGCCCCGTGGGCTTGTACGAAAAGAAGTTGCAGATGCTGGTGTGTCCGTGCCACCAGTCCATGTTCGACGTCCGCAATGGCGCGATTCCGAACTTTGGACCGGCTCCGCGCCCGTTGCCCCAGTTGCCGCTGAAGCTCGACGCGAATGGGTACCTGCTCGCGCGAGCTGGTTTCAATGAGCCCGTCGGACCTGGATATTGGGAGCGTAAGTAATGAGCGACGTCGCCATTAACACCAAGCGCGAAAAGAAAGCGCAGCTGGGCCGCTACGGCAAGGTTGGTCACGTTCTCAACGAGATGGACGATCGTCTGGGTGTTGCCAAGGGTGGCAAGACCTTCATGGACAAGATCTTCCCGGACCACTGGTCCTTCATGCTCGGTGAGATCGCGTTGTACTCCTTTGTCATCTTGATGCTGACGGGTATTTTCCTGACGCTGTACTACGTGCCCAGTCAGGCCGTCGTGCTGTACAAGGGTTCGTACTTGCCGCTTCGCGGCTTGCATGTAACCCAGGCGTACGCATCGTCTATCGACTTGACCTTCGCGGTGCGCGGTGGATTGTTGGTGCGTCAGATGCACCACTGGGCGTGCGACATTTTCGTGGGCTCCATCGTGGTGCACATGTGCCGTGTCTTCTTCACAGGTGCGTTCCGTAAGCCCCGTGAACTCAACTGGTCAATTGGTTTGACGTTGCTGACGCTGGCCATCGTGAACGGCTTCCTCGGCTACTCGCTGCCGGACGACCTGGTCTCCGGTACCGGTATTCGCATCGCCTACTCGATCATCCTGTCGGTCCCGGTGGTCGGAACGCACGTCGCGTTCTGGCTCTTCGGTGGCAACTTCCCCGGCACGGTCATCATTTCGAGGTTCTACATCCTCCACGTCCTGATCATCCCGTTGGTCATTCTCGGACTGGTGGGCGGACACCTTGGATTGTTGGTGCGCCAGAAGCACACCCAGTTCAAGGGCGAAGGTCGTACCGAGAAGAACGTGGTCGGTTCGCCGATGTTCCCGATCTTCATGGCGAAGACCACTGGTTTCCTCCTGCTGGTTGGTGGTGTGACTGCGCTGCTCGGCGCCTTCGCGCAGATCAACCCGATCTGGCAATTCGGTCCGTACGATCCGGAGAAGATCTCCTACGCCGTACAGCCGGACTGGTACATGGGTTTCCTTGACGGCGCCCTGCGTATCTTCCCGGCGTGGTCCTTCCATAGCTTCGGCTACACGATCCCACTAGAAGTCACGATTCCGGCGGTGGTGTTCCCGGGGATTGTCTTCACGTTGGGCTACCTGTGGCCGACGCTGGAGCGGAAGTACACGAAGGACAACGAGCTGCACAACCTTCTCGACTTCCCGCGTGATCGTCCCAAGCGGACCGCGGCCGGAGCGGGCATCTTGTCGATGCTGTTCATGCTCTTCATCGCGAGTTCGACCGACGTGATCGCGAACTTCCTCCACATCTCGCTCAACGAAGTGCTCATCGTGATGCGCGTGCTTGTGCTCATCTCGCCCTTCGTGGGCTACGCCGTGACGTATTACATCTGCAAGGAATTGCAGGGTGTGGACGGCGCGAGCCACCGCAAAACGCCGAACATCGTTACGCGCACCGCGACGGGTGAGTACGTCGCGGTAGCGGCGCCGAAGAACGTGAACGATCAGCACGTGGAACTCGAGGCCGTGCCGGTCCCGAATTTCGTGACCGCGGACGTCAGCGTGGAAGCGGCTTCCTCCGGCGTGCGAACCGTCGAACGATAAATCACACACAACGCCCCCGGGTCGACTCAGTGGGTCGATCCGGGGGCGTTGTGCTGTGCGGAGCGCGCTTTCGGCCTTGCCTAGCATGGTGCGGGCGCGTGCGATGCAGGCGACCACCGAACGGCACCGGCGCCGTCGGTGAATGGCGCTCTGCGCTGGGAGGACGTCGCGATGAGTGTCGTGATCGGCAAGAAGAATGCAAGCCTCGACGAGCTCGTCGCGGTGGCGCGGCACGGCGTTGAGGTCGTCATCGATCCGGCGGTGAAACTCGACCTCAGTGAACGACGTCGGGCCATTGAAGGCATGGTCGCGTCTGGCGAACCGGTGTACGGCGTGTCGACGGGTTTCGGGGCGCTCGCAACCACGTTCATCTCCCCCGAACAACGGCGTGATTTGCAGGTCTCCCTCATTCGCTCGCACGCGGCCGGCATGGGCGACCCCGTGGAAATCGAGGTCGTGCGCGCGATGATGTTCAGCCGTCTCACGACGTTGTGTTCGGGCGTGACGGGTGTGCGTCCCGAGACCGCCCAGGCCTACGCGGACCTTCTGAATGCGCGTCTCACGCCCGTGGTGCACGAATTCGGTTCTCTGGGGTGCTCGGGCGACCTCGCTCCGTTGGCGCACGTGGCGCTCGCCCTCATGGGCGAGGGTGACGTCTTTGACGAGAACGGTGTGCGGATGTCGGCCGCCGACGCTCTCGCCGCCGCCGGACTTTCGCCAGTGGTTTTGGCGGAAAAGGAGGGGCTGGCTCTCATCAACGGCACCGACGGCATGCTCGGCATGTTGACGTTGGCCCTGGCGGATGGGGCGAACCTTCTTCGGATCGCTGATGTCACGGCGTCCCTGTCCATTCAGGCTCTGCGGGGAACTGACCGCGTCTTCGCTGAAGATCTGCAAGCCCTTCGCCCTCACGACGGCCAGCGCGACAGCGCGTCCAATCTCCGACGATTGATGGCGAACTCGCCACTTGTGACGTCCCATATCGATGATGACACGCAGGTGCAGGACGCGTACTCCCTGCGCTGTGTCCCGCAGGTGCACGGAGCCGCTCGCGACACGTTCGCCTACGCCTACGGCGTTGCCAACGTCGAGTTGTCGAGCGCCATTGATAACCCGTCGGTCCTACCGGACGGACGACTGGAGTCCAACGGCAATTTTCACGGGGCCCCGGTGGCCTACGTGCTCGACTTCCTCGCCATTGTGGTCGCCGACGTTGCGTCCATGGCCGAACGTCGCACGGACCGACTGTTGGACACGACACGTAATTTCGGCCTCCCGGCTTTCCTCGCGCAGTCACCCGGCGTGGACTCCGGGCTCATGATTGCCCAATACACCCAAGCGGGAATTGTCAGCGAGCTCAAGCGCCTCGCGGCGCCCGCGTCCGTGGACTCAATACCCTCCTCGGCCATGCAGGAAGATCACGTCTCGATGGGATGGCACGCGGCGCGCAAACTGCGTCGCGCTCTCGTGGGATTCCGACGAGTGCTCGCCATTGAGTTACTGGCGGCCACCCGCGCACTTGACCTGTGCAGTCCTCTCGACCCGTCTCCGGCCGCGGCAGCCTTAGTGGCAGCCATGGCGCACGAAGGTCTCGGACCCGGCCCAGACCGCTTTTTAGCGCCCGATCTGGCCTTCGTCGACCACTTCGTGGCCTCCGGGGACCTTCTGGCGCTCGTGGAACAGCACGTGGGGTCGCTCGACTGAGTTTCTAGCGCTCGTGGGGCAGTTCGATGTCCCCTCGTCGCACGGCGGCCGTGACCGCGGCCGTGCGATCGCTCACGCCCAACTTGTCGAAAATGTGCAACAGGTGAGTCTTCACGGTGGCTTCCGAAATGAAGAGTTCTCGACCGACGTCGGCGTTGGTACTCCCTCGGGCCACGGCTCGCAGAACGTCGCGCTCACGCGACGTGAGCGCGCTGTCCGCGTCGCGCACGCTGCGCATTAATCGCGCCGCCAGCGGCGGAGCGAGCACGGTGTCGCCACGAGCCGCGGCGCGGATCGCCGTGAGGAGTTCGGTGCGCGGCGCGTCCTTTAAGAGATAGCCGGCGGCCCCCGCCTCCACGGCTCGCACGATGTCGCCATCCGTGTCATAGGTCGTAAGAATGAGAACCC
>Ga0208872_1000144_pt1 | contig 67100 bp, 51 predicted proteins | sample CryBogCBH12Aug08_FD_185508 | JGI IMG/M metagenome (GOLD analysis project Ga0208872, IMG submission 185508) | Freshwater microbial communities from Crystal Bog, Wisconsin, USA - CBH12Aug08 (SPAdes) | ecosystem: Environmental > Aquatic > Freshwater > Lake | place: Crystal Bog, Wisconsin, USA...
TATTTTAAAACTATTTTAAAACTCTTTATAATACTTTAAAACTCTTATAATACTCTATAATACACTTATAATATATTATAATATGTATATAATAGATAAGTACATGGGAGGGCGGGGAGGGTTGGGAGGGTCTGTGAGTCGCTGGAATTTTGAGGTAAAAGTGAAAAACGCAACGCTTCGAAGTGTTAAAAAAAACTAGGCCGAACCGGTTTCACTAAAAAAAAACACATACACTTTGGCTCAGGCTGAGGCAGAGTGCCACCGATTTCCAAGGCCTCCCATCCCTCCCAGATCACGTCCCCCTTATTCGGAGTAGTAATTATAAAAACACAACGTTTCATTGAACAGTTGTGAGTTATGTTCTTATCAGGGCTCCCGTAGGCCTCCCGTAACCCTCTTAAAATGTTTTATAATTATTTTAAAACTATTTTAAAACTCTTTATAATACTTTAAAACTCTTATAATACTCTATAATACACTTATAATATATTATAATATGTATATAATAGATAAGAACATGGGAGGGCGGGGAGGGTTGGGAGGGTCTATGAGTCGCTGGAATTTTGAGGCAAAAGTAAAAAACGCAACGCTTCGAAGTGTTAAAAAAACATAGGCCCAGCCGTTCAGCTAAAAAAAAACACATACACTTTGGCTCAGACTGAGGCAGAGTGCCACCGATTTTCAAGGGCTCCCATCCCTCCCAGATCACGTCCCCTCTTTTCGGAGTGATAATTATAAAAACTCAACGTTTCGAAATATTTATAAATAGGGCCAACCGGTTCCACTAAAAAAAACACATACACTTTGGCTTCAACAAGAGCAGAGTGCCACTGATTTCCAGGGCCTCCCATCCCTCCCAGATCACGTCCCCATAATTCGGAGTAGTAATTATAAAAACGCAACGTTTCATTGAAACAGTGCGAGCTATGTTCTTATCAGGGGCTCCCGTAGGCCTCCCGTAACCCTCTTAAAATGTTTTATAATTATTTTAAAACTATTTTAAAACTCTTTATAATACTTTAAAACTCTTATAATACTCTATAATACACTTATAATATATTATAATAGGTATATAATAGATAAGAACATGGGAGGCACGGGAGGGTTGGGAGGGTCTGTGAGTCGCTGGAATTTTGAGGTAAAAGTGAAAAACGCAACGCTTCGAAGTGTTAAAAAAAACTGGCCCAACCGGTTCCACTAAAAAAAAACACATACACTTTGGCTTCAACAGGAGCAGAGTGCCACCGATTTCCAAGGGCTCCCATCCCTCCCAGATCACGTCCCCTCTTTTCGGAGCGATAATTATAAAAACTCAACGTTTCGAAATATTTATAACTAGCCCCAACCGGTTCCACTAAAAAAAAACACATACACTTTGGCTTCAACAAGAGCAGAGTACCAGCGATTCTTAAGGGCTCCCATCCCTCCCAGATCACGTCCCCCCAATTCGGAGCACCAATTATAAAATCTCAACGTTTCATGGAAAGGGTGTGATTTATGATCTTATCAGGGCTCTCCGTGATCACGGCCCTAAGGCCTAACCGTATCCACACACAAGATAAATCCACATAAGAGCTTTATTATCATTAGCAGCATAGAGCAACTGATTTTTAAGGTTTTACTTGACTGCCCTGTTGCTTTCATTGATCATTTCTCTTTTCACTTGGCCCTTCATTTCCTGTGAAAACATTTTTCCTCTGTTGTATAGCAGTGATGACTGTGGGTCCTTGAAATTGTACATGAAAAAGGACATGATGCCAGCGACTCCTTTTGCAATCCCAAGTTTTCTGCACACCAAGGTACATATCATCACATACACATTTGAATATGTCATTGTTATGAACAAATATGATGTTTCAAATGAAAATATAAGATCGTAGAACCTGCTCAACAAACAGAAAAGATTTTTCTCATTGTGAATGTGTTGATTTAGAATTTCCTTGAACTCCAACACCTTCTTCATGTCGACCTTTTCGTTAAAAAAGGTGTCCAGATCATCGGCTGCCTTGTTCAAGTAGTTATTCCTAACGATCTCGCACCACATGACTCCATTTTTGGCTGTGGGGTGGAACACCATGGTGGCACTTTGTACAAGCATACCAAAGAAGCTTCCATGTGGATAGGTTTGCATGTAATGGACACGAAACACGTGAATATGCCAGTCAGTGAACAGAATGAGATCCTTAAGAGCTAGTTTCTCATAGATGTAGATACTGGCATAAAATGTAGCTATCAGTCTAAAGCGAACCCCTCCTGTTTTCCCCCATAGGCATAGATTGGCAATACATCTCCAGAGAGCTGCCTGCAGCATGATCTCTGAATCATCTCTTGCATTCCAACCTTCCTTATTACCAGAGGGAGGCCTGAAATAAAAGGCAATCTGTTGGATCAGCTTCTTTGTGGTTACCCCCTTGCTCCTCACCTTGCCAGTTTTGCTGATGGTATCTTCCAGTTCTGGAAAGCTGAGTTGTGAGCTTGGCTCAAAACAACGATACACTATATCAGCGTGAAAATTCGCTCGGTTCATGGCTGCATTGCACGCTCTGCATCCTGGGACCACCACCTTGGCCGCCACCCTGTGGCAATAGTCTGCTGCCTTGTTGTAAATCTGAGGTGTCTTTTGGATGTCACTGGCAAGGTGGCCTCCTAAAGCCTCAATAATAGTTTCATTTTTCTTCAATTCCTTTTGAAAGTCCTCTACATTCTGAAGCAGAAAGGTGTATTTATCTATCACATGGCAATTCTCTACACTTCCTAACAGATGAAACTTGAATAACCCTACTCTTACAAAGTTTTCCTGCAGGTCCTCATTATTATTAGTATCATAGTTGGCACTGTCCTCCGCCTCAGGAGGAGCATCTGGATTCAATTTAAGGTCTGAGAAGGAAGCTAACAAGGCTGCATCCTCATTATAGGAGGAGGAGGAACTTGGTTCTCCACTACTGCTGTTTTCCCTGCCCCTTCTTCCTGCCAATTCAAGGCTTAACGGCATGCCACAAATCACGCAGAGCCCAGAGCATATTTTCCAAGTGTCTATGGCCTTAGCCTTCAACACATTCATTCTACAAAGCAACCAGTAGCCTCTCTGTGTATATATACAACAAGAGATATTATATGCCTACAAGAGGATGCCTAAAGATGTGCACACCAAGAAGGCATTCAGCGTAATGTTGTCTTCCTCCTCCTCCTCCTCCAAAAAAACAGATTACAACTTTAAAATTGCCAAGGAGGACCTCTTCTTGATTCGGAAAGGCCTTTTGAAATCTGTCACTATGAAGGTTACAATAAAACGAGGAAAGGACCCTCTACTGCTCCTGGAACTCAACATAGGAGAAATCATAGAGGATTTGTTTCCGTTGTTGTCTATTCCCACTCTTTGCAAAATCGTTTCTGTAGAATTCTCATATAGTGGTAGAAGTGCTACAGTGCAATGTCAGTTGATTCAATCCCTATGATGTTGTGCAAACTACTCATTTCACTGTGAAGAATATATATGACTATTCTAGGGAGAATCCGTCATCTCCTGTTTGGCATAATAACAATAGGAATCATGGGTGATAGCAACAATAATGATACTGTTAACTCAAACAACAACAACAACAACACAAATGCCTCTTCTACTACAGCAACTACTCACAATAGCAATAACACAGTGAAGCAGGGGGGAGACGCTGGTATTGCTAGTAATACTACGCTTCAATCGGATCCTGTTCTTCATAGATTGAAGGAGCTTGAGGATTCCAATATTCAAAACAGTAAAGCCTTGGAAAAATTGACAAAGGAGCTTCAGGAAAAGGAGGACAGAATCAAACTCCTTAGTGCCGACAAGAGGAAGGAGATGGAGAAGATTTTGTCCAACGCCATCGATAACTGGCTCAACAGCCTTTCTGGGGTATCTGACGAGAATAAGGCGAGCTTTCGCGATGGGATCTCGAAACTGGCCGAGAGAGCTGATATGAACAATGCTGCGTGGGAAATCGTATGCAATGCCTCTGAATTGCACACCACCAATGTTAAGAAAATCGAGGAACTCGTTCAACAGGCCAAAGATCGTGATAGAGAGCTGGGTGACCTTCAAGGGTTCAAGAGTGAGGCCTCTCGTATCAGCGGCATAAAGCGGGGGCGGACTGAGGAAAGTCGTACCATCGAAGGAGAATCGCTCTCAAAGTATGGTAGAACCACTATGGAGACTACTAATAACAATACAATTGCACAAGAGACGGCGGGAGGTGGAGGAGGAGGCGCGTGGGATATGTTTGAAAGCATGATCAAGCGAGATTCCAAGACAAAGTATTATTAAGCTTCCCATTCAAAGCCCAGGATTGGCTCTTGGTATTTGATATGGAACACATGGGACTGCATGAAGGGGTGCGAGCTGATCACCCTTTTCTTATTATGCTTGTTGTGGTTTTGCGAAGAAATCCATTTCTTCACTATGGCGGGAAGGGGTCTATCGGCCCTTGTCATAAAAACAATGTCCTTTCGGACTCCATAGGAATTTCGGATATGTTGTTCGTCTATGCAACCCCAGTATTGATTGATCCTCCGTAAGAACTCCTCCTCTGAATCCTGAGGAGGTTTCAGGCATTGATGGAAGGATGGGTACATGCTTTGTAGTCTTGAGTAAAGCCTTAGGATTTCCCTTGCTCCCTTCACTTTGGGCCATAGGCCCTTGCCCGTGGAGAGTGATTCCAACCATTGCAATGGAGTCACAAGAATAGCGCAATGGCACCATGTGGCCTGCTCTATGGTTTCTCCATTGTATTTCACAAACTTTTGGTCCAGTAACGATGGTCTAGCTCCATACGTGATAAACCCATGCTCGCCATCCCGTTGAGGAGGATGGTATGTGAAAAAGAGAGCATCGTTGCCCACAAAAACCTTGACATAGAAATGGTCCTCCTTTGTTGGTGACATCTTGAGTTTGATTCCAAGGCTAGATATGTCCTTCGTGAGCAAGGACAGAAGAGTGTTCATGTCCCTCTCCTTATACTGTGTGATAGTCTCATCCACCTGTGTATCTGATTCACACCCCTCGTAACCGGTGGTCTCCAGAATGACGGATCCTTGTAGGCCTGTGGTGACATCATTGTACAAAAGAATCCCAAAGGAATGCCCGTCCGCCTCCTCTGCCCCCTCCTCTTGAATAAGACCGTCGAAGCGCTTGGAGATGCAGTCGCCTACACACATGTGAGCCATCAACCGCTCTTCCATAAACATATCACCGATCATCACAGCTATGTCCAAAAGGTAGTTCATCGTGGTTTCAGAGACTCGTAAGCATGATTGGGCCTGGTGTAACTGTCTCCGTATGTTCTCCCCCCCAAATTTGCTGTGAAAGTCCCTTGCAAAGCAGCAGAAAAGATTCTTGATGTGGATGCAGCCCTGCTGATTTCGCCCCTCACAGTCATCCTCTTCGAATACGTTGTCGTCTCCCATGCCCTTCATTTTGAAAGAGAATGAAAAGGGTTGATCCTCCACGAGCTTTTTCAGACAAAAGTCATCCCTGTATTTCCCTTCCTTGAGACAGATGGTAAAGCACATGAGCACATCCCTCATGATGGCCAGAAAGAGCTTCACGTCCCTCTTTGTCCTTATTCCCCTTCTTAGAAGCAGTTCATGGACTATCTGTGGGGTGAGTCCATGCTCAAGAATCGCATTGCATAAAATGTACAGTGCGAGGATGGGGGGCAGATTCGTTGTTTGGTCTTCCCCTTCATAGAGCTTGTGCAAATCAAAAAAGAAAACATCCGTCCATGGACCTCTGCAAAATGTCCTTAGATACTTGAAGCTGGTCTTTTCATCGGGGTAAAGCTGATTCAAGGTTCGCTCTATCCAATCCGCGATCGTCAAAAAGCTTTTGTGTGTTTGGACAGAGGGGGTGTCCTGCTCATCATCATTTAAAATCGATACTATCTTCTGTTGGCCATTGCTATGGGAAGCAACGGTCAGAGTGTACTCTTTTAATGAATGCCCCTCCTCAGAGTCACATATTTCAGAATTGGCATTCCACAGACCAAGCAATATTTGATTTTCATGACCCTTTTGTGCTGGGAATAATGATAGTATGTGCTCCAAGGGAAACACAGAGGAAAAGAAAAAGTTGGGAATATTGGTGTCGCGGGATGAGGGTATGAAGAATTGAACTTTTACAACAGGGTTCAATGTGATGCTCCTTGGGTCGTAGCGCGGAGACGCCAGCATCATGGTGCTCGCCTTGAGTGGTTTCATGGTATACTTGATCCTAAAAATGGCCTCATTGGGGCATTGTGGATTTTTATCTGCTGTACACCAATGCCCCTCCCATTGGGAGTCCACCCAGAAAAAGACATACTCAGGTAACACGCATGGCATGCCTCGTTCATCCTGGAGCGCCAATCTCCTTACGATGAGCGTACAGTCGATATCCATGTATGGCTATTATTATTCGATTCTTATCCTTCTCCGCCATGCTTAAATAGCCTTTGGGCTCTCCTAGTCCATAGAATTGCTACACCTTGTTCTTCTTGTTCTTTGAGGCCCATAGAATCATTACACCTTGTTCTTCTTGTTCTCTGCTGCTTCCTCCTCCAAAATCTCACTGATATTCCTCTTCTTTCTCATTTCCATGAGCTTTCGTTCCTCTTCAAGGGCCCTGTGGTACACTGCCTCCACGTGAGGCCTTTCCTTTGGCATTTGCTTCTCCTTCTCAAGGATGGGTAGCACGTCAATCTCTTGTCGCACAAAGTTCGGGTCGTGGAAGGGATCCCATGGAACCCCCACATCTGCCTTTTCAGGGACCAGGTTGCAGCACTGAACGAATAGAATGTATTGCCCTACACTGCAGCTCTGGATATAAATCTTTACAAGTAAGGTTAAATTCGCCTGTGTAATGATGGCAATATTATTGGGCCTGAGAGGCAGTTGGGGGTTGATAGGAACCATTCGGGGGGCGCAGTTCAATGGAATTTTCGTTTGGATCAGCAAATCCTTGATGTCGTGCCGGTCGTACTGCACCTTGGCATAGCCAAGTATAGGGCAGAGGTAAAAGAGCTCCACCCAGGCCAGCATGGCGCATCTTTCAAACTCACAGGCGGCGAAGCGTTCCTGTGTTCGTTTGAATACCATCTGATAATGATGAAATTTGCATACGTATCGTTTGACATTGCTGTAAAACTGATCCAGAGGCAAGGCCTTCATGCAATGCTTGCAGACCCTGTGCCCGGGAGGACACAATATCTTTCCATGCTCCGCTTTGGAATAGTTGGGCGCTTTGCGTTTATAGATCCTGCCATACCTAGCCACAGGACGCATTTCTGTCTCCGTGCCCCCGCCACTCTCTGCAGTACCATGGTGAGCCGTTGTGAGGGGTTGCGCAAGAAAAAAGCTTGCCATGATCTCGTTCTTTCCATCGATTGTATTATTGTGTTCCTTTTTCTTCTTCTCTTTTGTGGACGTGCCTGCCACTACTAGTTCTTCGCCATGATCTGCATTTTTTGTATTTTTTTGCTTCTTACATGGTCCGTCCTCCTCTCCATCCGTATCATTCGTGGCCATTTTTGATGTTGATTGCATGATGAATCTTTCAAGAGCGTTGAATGTTTTGGAGTTTGACATCTCTAGGAAAGGAATGATGTTGTTGTAAGCCCTATTAAATACGTTTGCAGCATATATGTGGTCGAATACAGCTTTATTTATATTTTTTTTATATAGTCAACTTATTCTTCTTAAGATTATTATTATTATTATATGAGCCTTCATTGCGAAATCTATACATGCTGAAAGAGGGCTGATTCTTTTCCTGTCAGGGACTACCAAGGGCACTGGAGGAGATATACTTATTCTGGAGGAAGCTGCCTATGTGGACTGTGACTTCTTTTATGAAACTGTAGCCCCTTTATTATTAGTAGGGGTCACTTCCTTAATCTGCATATCCACCTTAACATCAGATATCAAGTAATAAGATCTTATCAAGTAAGATTGTGAATCATACATGCTAATGAAAGAGGTGCAGCTTTTATACCAGGTTGTTCAAAATCAAGGATCCAGTCACTTCTCTCCCTGTGTTTTCACAGCTCCAGGCTAGAACCTTCTTTCTATATTGAATTTGTGTATTTATGGTTGAATTTATGCAATAATAATGTGGCTTAAGATGGTGTGTAGGTGACCCTAGTATGTGATGAATGCAAAGAACAGGTGCAGGCTCAAGTTTTTTTTTTTTGTAGACACTCTTTCGCAAAAACTGACAGACTCTCAGGGCCTGGCAGCCCAGTGCAAGCATATGTTCCACCTTGTGCCACAATGGCAGAGCAGTGTTCGTCATGAGAGGCTTAAGGAAGTGATGGCAGATAGGCCTGATCTCATTCAATCCGAGCTTGCGGTAAGCTTCTGGTAAGTCCACGAAGTTTATGGGCAGGGTAAATGACATTCATGGCTCGCAGGGCCTGGCATTCGATGCTCTTCAACAATGTTTCAGGGCGCCTGACATTGATGCTCTCATGACAATGCCTCCACCCACATTGGAATGGAAGCAAGCTGTATATATCATCATTGACCCAGCGGCAGGAGGCCCACGGAGTGACTTTGCATTGATCAGTCTGGTCAGGTTCAAGGGCATGGCAACGGTGAGCCTCATGATGCTATATAGGTTGTCTTGATCTTGCGCTCCATCTCCTCAAGTAGAACCCGCTCATCAATCAGAAATGAGGGAATGATCTCGTTTTTTAATAGGGTCAAAAATCGGCTTGCCTTGTGAGGGCAGATTGGCTTTAGGCCAAGTGATGTGTCTGTTAAAACCCAGTAACGGAAATCCTTGTGGAAGTTCAAAAGGAGAAAAAACATACATCTATACAGTAATGGCTTGTCTTTATGCTTCATAATAGTCCGTAACGCCTCTAAATCATACTTATCAGCAACTTCATAGGCGACTCTTTTAACCATGTTCATCACGAAAATTTCATCTTCACTGTAGAGAACATACATGATAAGATCCAAGTTGCGCAACAACATCTCCTTTGTTTTTTCATGTGTGCTGCCCATAACAGTGGCTGACATATGTTCCCTTATGTTTTCAGATTGTAGGAATCGATGTGCTATCTGGATGTAAAGGTAAATCAAACACACATATTGTATAAAATACACTCTTTTACATACTGAGGTGATCTGCAGAACCCGAGAAGCACTTTCACCTCATCCGCCAACATATCAAGGGGCTCAGAGCCATGCAGGCAAGCCTTTTTTTTTCCTCGAAAAAGGCCTTAGTCTAAAGCCTAAACCCTATGCAGGAATTGAGGTTTTCCAAGATCCACATCATTGTTGAGAGAAATCTGGGCTTTGAGGCAGAGCATATCGAAAGGGCCTTAAAGTTGGAGGAAAACGTCTTTTTTTACAAGGATGCCCAGGCAGGAAGGACAGGGGTCTTGACCACAGACAACGTGAAACTAGGGGCAATGACTATGACGAATGTCATGTTGCGAGAGAAGAGAGTACATCTTCTACCTGAAAGGCAACTTGTTTCCCAGGCAAGAAGCCCTCTCTTCTTTTGAAATTAGTCACACTAAACTACTATTTGTGCACATATATAGGATCCCGCACTCACTCGAAGGAGGCTCAGAGAGCAACTCGAGATTTATTCCTTCCAATTCAAAAGCCCTGACAATGTATTTCAAAAGGGGAGATTTGCATTGAGCGGCAAAGTGGGTGGATTGAAGGACGATATCGTCATATGCTTGCAGCTGGGGCTTTACTGGACAGAATCCGCGCGCCTACTCATGGATTGATCATCATTACAATGATCAGGCTGCACCACCCAGAGTTTTTCCATGATCAAGTTGATGTCATCTGAATGTACAGACACAGCAGACAAAAAGCGCTGAATGATGATATCAGTGAGTCTCTGCAGCACCAACTTGTCCTTAATCTCGTTCTGGCTCATCATGATCTGAATGAAGGCCATCAATAGGTTTTTTTTTGGAATGAAGCCATAATGCCCCCTGTCCACCTGCACAGCGTACTTCCCACAGCCATTGTATGTCTCTGTCATCTGTGACTCGTCCGAATTCTGGATGTAATCCAATAGAAACTGCTTATCCTTGTCCTCCAAGACAGAGTATGGAAATATGGGGGCATACTGTGTTTTGAAAAGTAGTATCCCTTCTTCGCAAAAGATAACTTGGACAGGAGAGGTGGCCATATAGATCAGGGTGCTAGTGATGGGATCGGCGAAATCCTGTACTGCATTGTTGACATAATTGAGAATGATCTGCTGCAATAAATGCTCCTGTGTCAAGAAATCAACCATTTGAGCCTTTTTGTTCATGGGTAGTAGTAGTAGTAGTAGTGCATACCCAGTTATATATATCCCTAATGGCAGGCATGTGTAAAAATGCATCCTTTTTAATGGTAGTCTACACAGTAGAGTATAACACCAAGGGACAACAGATACATATCGAGATAAGTAGCCAGATCCCGTCAAAGGTGGCATAGATGATGGCTATAATAGCAAGGAGAGGGGAATTCAACGTATTGCAGGAGCTCATAGCATTGTTGCATGCTGTGGTAGTAAGTGCCTGGTGGCTGTAGTAAATTTCGAGAATCGCCATAGTAGCATAAGCGACTGCCCTGCAAAAGACTAGAGCTGGTATAATTGACATCCTTACTGACTCAGGCACAGCAAGGCCAATGAGCATGCCCACAAACGTGGTGGCGATCATAAGAAAACCAAAAACCAGGCGAATAAGAACAAGGATCCATAGACCATTCCCACATGCTGTCAGGACTGCATCTCTATGGCTTACCACAAGCACACAAATGGAAAAAATGAACAGAAATAAATAGACTATCGCGTTTATACATGGCTGTACAAATGATCTGGTACTCTTTTCCTCTTCATGCCTATCAACATAATAATTATTCCAGCGATAGAACTGCTGTTCCCTAAGATTGACGCCTGGATACGTCCTTGTTGTTGCATTGGTATTAGTAGTATTGGGCAGCGTTTGATACATATTGACTTCAAAAATGGCTCTAGTAGAGCCTTTATACTCCGGAACCCAGTTGTTTTGTATTTTCAGAACCAGAGGCAACAGGTCTATTCCTTTTTACAGAGAGTAGTTCAGTGGTGAAGCTGTCCTCCCTTTTACATACCTCATTTGTGTTTCGCTTTCTTTTCCTTTCCATACTATGATGAAAATGAGAGCTATTATTATCACCTGGAATGGCATCTTCCATGTTATGTTTTTGGGTGTCTTCATTCATTGTGACGATCTCAATTATACTAGCGCAGGGATGCATATGCAGGAACCTTCCGTTGCCCATGTGGACATGCTGTGCAACGTCGTGTGAGATCACTCTGTTCAATTTGAGCAGCAGCGTGATTTGTATGTTCTTGTATGGCATGGATTGCAGAAAGCTGCAATGCTGGCCTTGGCATTGCATCACCTCACGAATGTGATTCTCCACTCTCAGAATATCACAGTACGCCTTGATTTCGATCCTCATTAGTATATACTACTAATAGTCGTATTATTTAAATGGATAAAGAGGAGTAAAATATCCATTTTTTGTACTGTTCAAAATGTTTCCTGTGAGACCATCGAGTATATAAGTTTTGGTTGGAGATCTCATCCATCGAAAGAGAACAGTATCACCATGCAAACTGAAGTCACAGATCTGAGACACTTCGGCTCTCTCCAAAGCTGTAAGATTCCCATTACCGGAAAAAGGGCATTCCAGGGTATCCATGCTCTGTGCGCCAAAACCCCATGCAACTTATCCAACTATCCAGTCAACTCGTTCCTGACCCCTGAGGAGTTGAAGCTTTTGAACCAGAGCGGTAATAGCAAAATCATCATCTTTATGACGAAGACGGCAGATGGGATGGTCTTCCATGCAAAGGACGGTACCTTTTTGTCGGGGATGTACGGCAAAAGTCTGTACAAGCCCAATTCCAACTCACCCCTTCGAGTCTTCTCTGTAGCGAGGAAGCCTGGCCCCTGCGGTGCCGGGAATAACACCTTTAAAATGGTCATGCACGACGATCACTGTGATTATAACGAGCTCTCGCGTCATGCCATTTGCAAGCACATCATGGATCAGATTCTGGCAGTCCGCAATCCCTGCCCCAAGGGAAATCCGAACCCCTTGTTCAAATCGAAGAACTTTGGTGTTCTTTCTTCGCGCATTCTTAACGGGCCCAAGGTGGACACCTTGAAGTGTGCGTTCTTAAATATGGTATCCACTATGGGGCAAAATGGGGGCTCAGTTTATGATAAGAGCATCAAGCTCAATGATGAGTTCAGGGATATGTTGATGCTTGGCGATCATCAGGGGAAGATCATGTGCGATAGGTGCAATGATTCAATTGTGGGCTATACCAAGGATAACAACAAGAAAATCTTTCTTTTCTTTGTCAATACAAATGACTTTCATGCCACTAGGCCTCTCTTGACCAGCTCTTGCTACAATAGTTTTGAGGATACGGCTGCTGGGAATAACATGCTCCAAGTCATCAAGATGGATTATGCACCCGATAACACGACTCACAGAATCATGGTTCTTGACAGCCCTGAAGAAAGTGAAGAGGAGGAGGAGGATTCTTGCAGTGAGGAGGAAGATGAGGAGGAGGAGGAGGAAGACGAGAATGATGACCCTCTTGCAGTCTACCTTCATAGTACCTTGCAGAAAAATCTGAACAGAATCGAAAAGTATTACAGGAAGAGGCATCTGGAAAGGCATTCCTGTGAGCAATTTTCCCTCTACTGCAATCTTCTTGACAAAATGCATTAGAGGGCACTTGCCTTATGGCCCTAGACCATGGAATAAATAAAATTAGCACATTACACTGTGTTTTCGCCCTCTTTGTTTCAACTTTATATTTATTAGTTGACATCTCTCTACTTAGTAAGTATGAGCTTCGGAGTCAGTCTAGGAAATGCCACCAATTCTCTTGTGGACACATCGGCACGCCACACCTTTGTGTACCGAATCTGTACAGACATGTACAACTCACTTGTGGATCCTAACATGGTGATTACAAACAAGGGCGATTTTAGAACAGCGCGATTTGAAATCGCTCTGAGTATAGGCAGAGCCTTCAATACGGATCTAGGGATTTCACCTATCATGTCTAGAAAGGGTCCCGCCCCCGTCATCACAAACGTGGCGCCACTCTCTAGTAATAGATCCGATGATTTAATGTCTTGGTACGTCAAGTGGTATGACTGTAGATCACATGAGGAATTAGAGCGCCATCGGCAGACCACATGTATAGTAAAGGGCCAAAGCTACTTTCCATCCGAGCTGAATTTCGCAGGCTTTGTACTCAGCGATGCCCAGGGCCATCCGATCAACGGCGATACAGCGGTCACGTTATTTATTGGAGGTATGATCACCATTCGGAACGGACGGTTCCAAATCCTGGCGGGGGATGAGGTCCAGTGGTACTTTGAGGAAGAGGCAGACGCAGGGCTCTTTGACAAGGACGGGGTGCGTGTTCCAAGAGAGGCATCTGAGGAGGCACCATCCAATAATACTAATAATACGCCAGTCGACCCTCTGGATCACCAAAGCCTCAAGATCAAGAATCATCCTTATGGAGAACGGGCCTTGACAAAACGAATCGTCTATGTGAAACCATGCAGACTAGGGATTATGGGCATAGGAGGAACTCTGCAGGATAGGAGAAGGGTTTTTGCAGTAGCCACAGGTGACGCTGGTCCCTTTGAGTATGTAGACCTCAAGGTCAGCAAGCAATCCATGTAGGCCCCAAGCCCCTAGTCCAAGGCCCAAGCCCAAGGCCCAAGCCCAAGGCCCAAGCCCAAGGCCCAAGCCTAAAGCCCAAGCCCAAGCCCAAGCCCAAGCCCAAGCCCAAGTCCAAGCCCAAGCCCAAGCCCAAGACCTAAGACTAAAGGGGCTCAGACCAAGGAGGACAGCGGAACGGGACTTTTTGTTGTGGTTTTTGGCTTTCTTGTGCTGCTTTTTTTCTCCTGCCCAATAGCCTGTTTCGCCTCCTCCTCCTCAAAGATACGAGCGTTGATCTGAAGCATCATCACCACATTAGAAGCTCGGTCTTTACGCTTCTTCTGGACTGCAATGATATCATCTAAGCCCTCGATATCAAGAATATAATTAGCTTGATTCGATGACCCGTTCACCACCAATACACCTTTAGAGATACAGACATTGCAGTTTGTATGCATAAGAGGAAGGCCCAAGGAATCCCTTGGAAAGTTTTGAACGTTGGCTCTTTGTAGCACATCAATCATAGTATTCAAAGCATTAAACTTTTCCATATCCAATCTCCTTGACATATTGATGCTGGTGTTCCTTGACCCGTTGGTCCCTTCGGATAGTAACAGCTCGGCAGCCACCAGCGATGCGAACGCCATATGCGTGAACGTGGCTCTCCTCAAAGAATGCGCAACACACTCTATATTGCCAAGGAGATTATTAGTATTACTTGAACCACTCACCCTCGTAAGGTTCTGCATTGCCGTAGGATTCCGTATCGCACTGCTATTATTTTCTAAAAAATTGATCATGGACAGTACGGCTTTTTTTTCAAAACTCTGCACCATCCTTGAAACCGTCTTGATGCTCTGCCTCGAGTTATTCTCCTCATTCTGCTTATTAGCATCCCATTCCGTTAGCCTGTTCACTGTGCTTAAAAATTTGTCAATGTCCTCTTCAGATTCCTGTATAGCAGTGGCAGCCGCGTTTGTGTTTGCTCTGATAAAGCTTCGAACAGCAAGGCTTCTCTGCTGCTGTTCGAGTCTGCGTTTTTTTCCAGACTCCAGGATCTGGTCTTCTATCCACGGGGACTCCCAAAACATGGAAAAATCTTTGGTTTGCGAAGGCGATACTAACCCATACACAGTGCCCACAAAGATCAGGTCACGTTTTACGTACCCCTCTCTCATGTACTTTTCAATATCAGCTGAAAGCGGCTCAGAAAGCGGTGAGATTTTGTATAATACACCCTGCACTTTGGGCAGGAACGAATGAAACCCACCTCTCTCATTCTTTTCAGTCGTTCGGATGACTTCGCTCTCTTGTTTCTCGACCTCGTCTTCATCCCCCTCCTCTACCTCATCCTCCATAAGACCAGCTGCTTGAATCATCTCAGAAATGAAGGGCAGTGCTTTCTTTTATATAGCTGTGCATTTCGCCCTAGTATACGTATACATATCTGTATATTGCAAGGCATGTGGATGCACAGGATGGAGGGTGCATTTAAATTGCACGTGGTTCTTCAATTTAAATCCACTAGAACGAGTCGTGATGAGAGTAGGCCGTTTGAAAAAAGTAGTGCAAGAGATCATAGATCCCCTCAAGTGTGGTGGACGGGTCGTCCAGTCTGGCAAAGGAGATGAAAAGGTGTTTGTTTACGATTTGCACACTTGGCCACATGAGTACACCGCTTTGATACTAAACGAGTTTCCGAATCTGGAAATGAAGGTCCAGGGATCCACACAATCCCTCTCTGGATTTGTTGTCATCCTCCAAGTATGCAGGCCCAGTAACCTTTCCCTTCGCCTCCGCATTATCCTTGTTGTATGCATTGCCATTTTGCTCTTTGTAGCCTTGCGCCAGCGCCCATTACAGCAGATCATCCTCTGAGTTGGCGTTTTCGAATATAATATGAATATTCTTGTATCGAAGCAAAACCCACAGTACACAGACATTCTGCACGGAGATACAGCTCATCAGAGTCAGCTCCAAAGAGACAGTAATGTCAAGGGCAATGCGGGTCCGATCGTCCTGTGCGGAGAAAGAGTTCGCAACGATAAACGATATAAAAAATACAAGTATGTTGAAGGCAGTGACCATATTGGTTTTCTGATAAAAGGGGCCTGCAAGGGGATGATAACTGGCAAGCGTCCAATGGTAATAGAGGCAACAGCTTAGGAATATAACAAGGGATATGTAGTGAAGCCCCCATCCCGTACCACTCACACCAATGATGATAAACCAGGTAACTGTCTGAAGCCCAATGGCAATCTGTAAAGTCCAACTACTCGTATGCAGCGCTGCTATCAGCTCGCATAGAGCAATAAACATGCCACAGGAGCCCAGGACTGCCTCTGACCACCCGCAGTATAGATCCATCCCTTGCGAAATGTAGGTCAGACTTCCTGTATACTTGTCGCTGTTTGCCAGAGGGTATACCACCAGCCCCACACAAAACCCAAACATTAGGATCACAGATAGGAGCCCCACAATAGGCAAAAATGGAGATATGGAAATGAGATTTTCGTCGCGTAAAACATCAAGCGCAGCAGCCGTTGAACTTAGTACCCTGTTCCTTTTTAAAACTGCATCATTATTATTATTTGCAGTGTCTTGGAACTCATCTTGATAGTAGGATGAACGTTGCAGCATATATACAGAAGCTTGTCGAGCTTAATTGTCAATAGATCTTCTTATACTCTTTTTTTCTCATATTGGAAGCACAACAAAGGATAAAGAAAATAGCTTTTGTTTTGGGCTGCCTACCTTTTATTACTCTTGGGCTGTGCTACTGTCCTTTGCTGCTGACTCCAGAGATCAGCAAGCAAAAGTTTTGATGCCCCTGCCACTGGACTCCACCCATGCAGGCGCACAAGGCGCACAAGGATCTCCCAATAAAAGAGGATAGAGGTCCAATGCACAATCTCAGCAGTGGGATCACTACTGCGATGCCCGGAAGCCCAGAACAGAATATAATTCACACCTACTAATACATTATACACTGTTCTGACGGGATCCATCTCGTTCAGGTGAAAATGGCCTTCACCTTCCACTTCTCCTGCTTTTTTGATATAATAGTCTGTCTTATGGGTGTACTGTTTCTGAACCATTCCCTTGCAAAGCCCAATCACGCCTTGGTCCTGACTCGTCAGAAGAATATCGTTTTTGTGCGTTTCTCCCTTCATGACCTCCATCCCCATCCACTCGAAAAAGAAAACACTCACAGCCCCTAATCCAAGGATAATGGCTCTACCTTTATTATCAAATTGGTCCAGGAGGATCTCTTTAAAGTCGTCGCTGCTCTTGCTACCACCACTTTTGCTGTTGTAGGCCCTCCCCTGCTCGATCAGCCTGTCGATCTTCTGTTGGTTGGGGCTCATCATGGAAGAGAAGAGGCTAGTGGGCAGGAAAAGCATGCTCTGCAGAACAGAGCTGCTGACTTGTGATCCCAAATTACCCTTGGCAAGCTCTTGGATTGAATAGTTCAATGCCTGCGTTGCTGCCTGTTTGGTCAAATGCCCTGCCAGCCCAGTGACTGCAGGAACCAGAGTGGGTAAAACAAAGGCTGCTCCTATTGAAATCAGATCAAACCCACATTTAGGAGGGACTCGTCTTGTGTGCTGGGCTAGATGAGGATGCTCTCTTATGAAGCTTAAAATCCATTGATTCCATCTTTCCTGAGCATTGCTGCTGCTGCTGTAGCCATATATATCATCGCTCATTATTATCATTGCATCTGTATTCTTGTTCTTATGATTCTACCTGAGTATAATAATACTGGATCATTTTCTTAAATATGACTCGATTTCTTGGAACCCTGGAAATTTTAAAATGTTGTTGGATTGGGGCTGAATATATACCACCAATGGGTAGCTTTCTCCGTTTCTCAGTTGGGAAAAGTGATACAGTATCTCTCCTACCACGGCAGATGTGCAGATGTTCTTGAACAGGCCAAGATTCCCCTTCATTTGCTTTGTCTTTTGCTCTGGCTGTGGTTTTTTCTCTTCGCTACTTTTCCCAGCATACTGAGTTTTGAAAAAATTATACATCCTGCTCTATGAAAAGCAGATTTATATATGTGTTCTCCACTGCCTAACCGAGGACTTGAACCCCGAACCTTTGGATTAGAAGTCCAAGGCGCTATCCATTGCGCCAGTCAGGCACTCCACACCTCAATAAAACAGGGCTTATAAGGAATTTTTGGGTTGCATACCTCCTACCGGAGGAGGAGGAGGAGGTGAAACAATGTACTGTTGCTGGGCACTAGTAATGTGAAACATGATGATGATGGCCAGTAGGGAGCAAACAACACATAGCATGATATCACTTTCAGACTTGGAAGGGTGATATGCCTCCTGTAAAATTCCATGATCCGATATTAAAAGGAGTCCAGTAACAGGATCCTGATCCCAGGGGCTGATCAAGGCAATGGAAGCTAGTAGCCCAATTCGTAGCAGGGCCTGGTCACTCAGACTCGAGCGTAATTCAGATGCGCTTGTCGGAATCCTGTTCCTGATCATGAGCGCTTTCATTCTATCCACACACCTTTTGTTCAGTGAGGGTAGTACAGCTCCACTCGCCAAAGCAATGGTTATGTCCATTGCCCTAGCAAACGAATCCTCATCAACTACAATCTGGTTCTCTCCATTATTATTATTATGGTGGTGGTGGCTGTGATCTTCAGGAAGTATTACACTATTATTATTCATCTGTTCCACTTTTTGCTCAGGCTCCATATTCACAGCAGGGACTATGCAGATTATAAAAAGGCACATTTTCAAATATATTATTGCATAATGATAATTATAGTGTAAAGAACCTTTCCTGAGATTCTTGGTAACACAGATTGTCATGGCGGAACAAATGCAACGAGATGATAACAGCAACAAGGAGCTAGCAGAAGAAGATAAGGATAATAGTAATGGTGAAAAAAAACTTGGAAAAACAACCTCAAGCTGCAACCATCATAAATCACGTCAGAAGCAAGGAATTCAGCTCTCAAATAACATGAAATATATATTGCAGCAGGAGGCTGTGTCCAAAGGCATTGACACATCCCTTCTCAAGGGAAACAACTTTTCTCATATCATCATAAAAAAGGCTTTGGACGATGAGCGGATGTATCTCATGGCCATGGCCAAACGAGTGCTCCATTGCTGTCCCTACCATGAGGAAGAAAATAGTTCTACATGAGCTGATTTATAATGATTCTTTTTTGAAAATAAAATAAAATAATATCAAAACGAGTTTCCTCCTTATCTTAGGCCAAGGATATGTTGGCTTTGGATATAGAGACCCTGGGCCTGCTGAATGAAAAGCCTTTGCCTGCTATTACGTGTGTGTGTCTATATGATGGTACACAGCATTATGCCTTGGAGTTTTACGGAACCCATGTTTCACAGGAAACTAAAATGGAAAACAAGGATACTTTGATCCGCCTCTTGGATTCCGCAAAGTGTATTGTAGGCTTTAATGTTGTACTTTTTGATCTAGAGTACATAAAATGCTTCTTTGAAATATCTCAGAGTAAACTCACTTCATGGATAGAAAAAACAGTAGACCCCTTCTTATGCATGAAATATGTCTTGGGCACAACATGCACCCTTCAACAACTGCTACTTATGAACCACCTTCCATCAAAGTCAGGTTCTGGTACTGAAGCAATTCACTGGGCTAAGGAGGTATGATTCTTGTTCATCCAGCAGAAGTATACCAAGGATAACACTGTTGTTCTGACAGGGGAAAATGCACTTAGTTGTGGAATACTGCATGATGGACACCAAGCTCATATATATGGCCTGCTCCTTGCCAGTTATCAGGCTCAGTGAATCCTGGATAGCTGAAATCACAACTTCCTTCTCCAGAATGATGCTCTCTTTCAAAAGGATCCAAGATGTATCCTCCTTACAACAAATACTTTGCAAAAATGCTCAAGAAGAGACTATGTACTTTGCAGATCATATGGCTGCAAAGGGACTCGTGGTATTCACCAGTAGTACCACTTTGCCCTCCTTAATGGAAAAATAAATCACATGGGCTTTGCATCATAATGCATTTTTTTGAAAATTAAAACTCATGGGGTTGGAAGCACTCTACTCTTTTTGTTCAAGCTTGAGTCTATAGTTTTTATTGCTGATTTAGCCTTAGTTGTCTCAGCGTTGAAACGTTGCGTTTTTATAATTACTGCTCCGAAATGAGGGGACGTGATCTGGGAGGGATGGGAGGCCTTGGAAATCGGTGGCACTCTGCTCTTGTTGAAGCCAAAGTGTATGTGTTTTTTTTTTGTGCAACCGGTTGGGCTTGGTATTTAATATGTTGAAACGTTGCGTTTTTATAATTACTGCTCCGAAATGAGGGGACGTGATCTGGGAGGGTAGGGAGGCCTTGGAAATCGGTGGCACTCTGCCTCAGCCTGAGCCAAAGTGTATGTGTTTTTTTTTATGTGCAACCGGTTGGGCTTGGTATTTAATATGTTGAAACGTTGCGTTTTTATAATTAGTGCTCCGAAATGAGGGGACGTGATCTGGGAGGGATGGGAGCCCTTGGAAATCGGTGGCACTCAGCCTTTGTTTGAAGCCAAAGTGTATGTGTTTTTTTTAGCTGAACGGCTGGGCTCACTTCTTTTTTTAACACTTCGAAGCGTTGCGTTTTTCACTTTCACCTCAAAATTCCAGCGGCTCACAGACCCTCCCAACCCTCCCGTGCCTCCCATGTTCTTATCTATTATATACATATTATAATATATTATAAGTGTATTATAGAGTATTATAAGAGTTTTAAAGTATTTTAAAATAGTTATAAAACGTTTTAAGAGGGTTACGGGAGCCCTGTGGGAGCCCTGCAAAGTACATCAAACACAGCGTTTCATGAAGAGGTGTGATTTTTATAATTATAGACAGGGCCTTAGGGGACGTGATAAAGACAGGATCAAAGTATTATTAGAATGATATAATAGGACCCATTTTCAGGAGCAAGGGAGGTATAATAATGTACTTGATGTATCATAGATGGAGGAGGCATCGTTATTACAGTAGAGGTTGTTACATATTTAAGTGAGCCAGTGAAGAGCACGGCCATTGAACGATCCTTTGATGGCACCTTTTCCAGGTGTTTTAGAGTTCACAGAAAGCCTTGGGTTACTGGCAGTGGCCTCTGGAGTGTTCTTGGCTGCCTTTTTAGTCTACAAACTGGCATGGGTTTTGGCCACCATGTTGATCACAGGGTTGTACATTTCACCTGAAGAGCAGGACACCCTAGTTCAATTTGCAAGGCGGGGTTTAATTGGCAAGTTCATAGCCTTTGTGGTTCTGATTGCCAATACTGGTTTAAAACTAGCGTCTGTATGCGCCCAAACCAGTATCATGCTACTGTACTCCTTTTTGCCATTGATTATCCTTTCAGCTTCCTTGGCCTATTTTCAACAACAATGGGGTGATTCAGCCTCAATGGTCACCTCCATCATGAATGATCCTGGATCCCCTATAGCACAGACCATTCAAATTATTCTCAAGGTTCCTCTTGAGGTGCTTTCGCTACTAGCACACTACACTCTCCCTATCTGGAATCTGTTCTTTTATATCATCTTCAACCTACCCCTGGAGATCATGGTCAAGTTCTTTCTTGGAGATGGAGGAAAGGAGATAATCACAGGTTTAAGCTGCTTTGCACAGAGTTTCCCCCTTTTTGCATCTGCCATAGGCTCTTACATCCAATCCAATCATGCATCATGTCCTATCCCCACGCCCACCTGTTGGAATACAACATCCAACAGCGTTGCAGGCAGCAGCGGTCCAGGCATAATTGTTTGCCATCCTGTAGATTCCCTCAGCGTAGCTATTTTATGCCTTGACAGCACCTCCAGGCAGCTGGATATGATGCCTGGCTTTGACAAGCTTAGGGAAGCATGTAGCCATTTCCTGAGAGGCATTGCCTATGGATGTGATTCACTACAGACGTTCATCAATGTATTTCTTTTCCCAGTAACAGACCCTCAACTATGGCAGGTGTGTCCTGTGCATTTTGTGTTGCATTGGATTTTGCATGACCATTTATGTATGCTGGACAGGGCTTGAATTCATTTCTGAACGCTGGTATCTACGTGCTTGTGGGAGCTCCCACCACCACTACAGCACGCTGTGCATTGGCCGGTGGATTCTCTACGAGACCCTCGATGTGCACACCTGATTTCAGCCCCGCCTTTGATTTCGCCGCCAGTGGCCTTCAGTCGCTGGGTAATGTACTTGACAACTTTCTGGATATGTGCTACCTGCTTATTTTTTATGGTCCTGATACTCCATGCCCAACGGGGAGTCTAACAAATAGAGTGAGTATAGACTGGACGCTGGATCCCATAGCCCTGTCCATGTTTGCATCCAACTCGACAGTCCTAGTATCGCTGTCCACGATCTTGAGTGGTAGCAGCACAGCTCAAGTATGGGCACTGACCGATGGCCAGAATGCTATGTACATCAAGCAGGCATCCGATGTGAAAAGAACCTATTTCCCCAACATATGGGGCTTAAACCCTGTGAATCCGCGCTACGGGATAGCAGCGTTAGAAGATGGTGTGAGCATGCTGGGGTGTTCATGCCGAGATTCACCCTCTGTAGGACTTCTTGTCCAATGTAGTATTGTGAATCAGGTCACAGTCACCACCTTCAATGTGTCCTGGGAATGGGCCTCCTCGCCACAACTCTTGAAATGCTCATCTGTGCGCATTCTGGTGCAAAGTATACGTTGGCCTGAGCACAGAGTGCTTTTCTCAGAGCAGCTTTCTTCAGTTCCAGCGGGAAGCAGCAGCAGCACTAGTTTATTGGCAGCGGATGCGGCTGTGTATGTGATTCCTAGCTGCGGAGGTGTGGCCTCCTCGCTCATGGCGTGCATGGATCCCGCCATCTTCACATTGAGTAACTGCTTCCCCTATTGCATGGGGCTTCACCTTACGTCTAGTACGCAACCCCAGCAGCCTGGTATCGTGCTACGGGGATATGATTCCTGGGCCAGTGGCGTGCTCGTAACTTCAAGGGACTGTGTGCCCGTCAGTGGCAGCAGCCCTGGGTCTTCTGCAGCCAGTGTCTCGTCCTCCTGTTCCTCGGATGCAACTTCACAAGACCCGCAGCTAGCGAGCACCTCCACCTCCAGCACATCCGCGCAGCAAATGCAATGTAGCTACAGTGCCATTTGCACGTCGTGGGTCACCAACAAGAGTACGTATGCTACCACTGCAGCATCATTATCCTACTCTGCCAGTATCCCTGTTTTCGCTGATACACAGCGTTATGTCTCCCTGGTCCTGGATGGACAGCCTCTTGTAGCGGCGGGTGGCGTTGTCATGCGAATGGCTAAGGAGCAGCAGCCGGGGGCACAGCATTTCATAGATTTCCCTATGCTAATTGGTGAGCATATGATTCTTCTTTTGCCCTTAAGTCTATGCTTACCTGTACATCGTGGCAGGTAACCAGTACAATGAGTTTACGCTTGAGGTAGCTTCGCCTGTGGGAATCCCAGTGTCCCCCGTTCCCACTGTTCTATCTTCAAGCGTCGTCACAGAGGGTGATATAACTGTGCCTCCCAACGATATTGAGATGGTGGATCTATACAATCCAGCTGCACTGGCGCCTGATTCCATGTGGTATGCCGTGAACCCATCCTATGATTGGCTCTATGCCTTTGCCAAGTACTGCGCCTCGCAAGGCTCAGAGGTTGAAGTGCAACTCTCATTCCAGAGCTCCTACCAGGCTATCCGAGGATGGAAGGTATTTTACAAGAACAGTGCCTGCTTCATTCGAGCCAACGACGGAAAGCATTTGTGCAGGAGCGATGTGGCCACAAGCTTTGATCTAGACCCCACTATGAATATCCCGCCGGGGGGTATCACTGGCAGTCTGCTCAACAGCTGTATCCAGAGGAAAGAATACAATCTCTTTGTGGAGAGTGTGGAGTATTACGATGAGATGAACATGGTGTTTGCTGTGAGGCGAGGCACTATTCAAGCCCTTTACAACCTCATGTCAAAACTAAGAAGGAGCGGAGAACTGGGGCATATGGTGTATTACTTTGTTAATACCCAAAATGTGACGGAGGTGAGGGAGGCAGAGCCCTGGACGGCGTCCAGTTTTCCCCAAGTGGTTGCCGGCCAAGGGGTCCTATGCCCTGCATTGCGCTTCCTACCATCCTTGGGGACTCTATTTGCACAATCCAGCATGTCCTTGGTGTATGGCCTGAGACTCATTGTCAATTTCATTGCGAATCCATTCGCGTTGAATGAGCTTTTGGCCAGCAGAGCCATGGGCGCATGCCCTGCAGAGCCCCTCCACCACCAGGCCTTGATGGACTGTGGTATGAATCTATTTTCCCTTCGTGACTTTTTCAACAGTGTTTACGGGGCGAACGATGCCTTCTGGAGCATTATAACGTGGGTGGCATCCTTTGTGAGACCCGATGCCTCGGCTCCTGTCAGCTATCAAGGCTATCTGGAGAGCTTCTTGACGGGAATGGCCACGTACGGCGATGCAGCACATATCGTGAGTCTGTACGAAGTGGTGGACATGGTCAGCATCTTTGATACAGGGATCCAGGACTCTATTCTGGGCCCCGAGGGCAGAAGACGAAGGCTACTGTCACAGCCTCTCAATAACAATGATAATCGTTCACAGGAAAATAGGAGGCGGAAATTGTTGGGCTTTAGTAATGTGGGCAGGAGAGTAGGCAAAAGTCTGTTCAGCAGCCTCTTCCACGTGTTTCGGGGCAGCACTCAAAAGACGTTCTCCATGTCGCATTCGCTCGTGGATGCTATGGCGTTGAAATCCACATCAGTTGATTTCAGCGTGTTGGTGGCCAATGATAACCCTACCTATATGCTAGGCTCTGTCATCATAGTGCCAGGAATCGTCTGGGCTCAGTTTACCTATGAAACGCTGGTGCCCATATGCCTGGATATCATCGCCAACCTCATGTATACGCCTCAGGCCTCCTCATCTATATCTATATCTGCCATGGTTTGGGTCAATCTGCAGGAGTCAAAAGATCGTTTTGAGACACAGATTGAGACAAGGCTTCGTCAGGCCTGCAGCGGACTTCAGATGATGCTGGGATACAGAGGTGGCCTGCCTGAAGCTGTCTACTACAATTGTCTCTCCGCAGCCGACATGCATTCGGCACTCTTCCAGCTCTTTCTCATTATGACGGTGGAGATGCCCCTGTACAGCTGCATGTGTGTGCAGTCGGCAGGGCAGGCTTTCCCAGACTTTATCCTCGCCAACTGCATGCAATGGGTTCCCGCATCGAGGAAAGGGCTTTGGCAAAGGCTTGTTTATCAGAGCGGAGATAATATGGAGTCCCTGTGCCAGTGGTACGGGGGCTATGTCCATGATGAGGCCCAACATGTCTTCGACTCCTGGACCCAGGACTCGGAGCAAGCCGCGACGGCCTTGGGCTCCTTTTTGCAAGATTTGATCTTGCCCAATGCCCAAGCCCTGGGCACGTGCACGGCCGTCGAGACGAATCCCAGTGTGTTTACGTTGCTCCCCATTCCCTCGGACCACTATCAGATCTGTGGTAAGACCTCCGTTTGCCAACTGCGGTGCTCTGATGCCCTATCGCTCTTCTACTATGAGATGAACCAAACTGAGAATCCTCCTCAAGCCTATTCCTATGACGTGTCTGCTGAGAGCCCCTTCTTCAACCCGTACCAATCTACAAGCTCGAGCTTGTACTATGTGGACCAAGAGGTGGTGGCCCTTTCCACGCGCAACCTTTCGTCTTCAAGGGCGTGCTCCACGTGCTCTGCAGGCTGCATCACTATGGTCAAGACCCCCTGGACCACTGCAGGCTCAAGCATGAGCTTCAAGGCCATGACATACTGTGTTCCTCCAGCAGATATGCTCAAGGCAACTGTGTATGCTACAGGGATCGATGACTGGAGTTTTGATGTGGAGCTACCCCTCAGCGGAATGACGTTGACATACTGTGATTTGGCCTTGCAAGCGGAAGAGTTGTATGTCATTTTGGCCTTCTCTTCAGTTTCCCTTTCCATAAGCCAGTCCGCCATGTTTTCATCAAGTACTGGGACAACCACCAATCTCCAGCAGTTGTACGCCGTATGGTATGACGCCAAGAACACTCTGCATCAACCTCAGCAGAGCATCTCGCGGTTGCTCTTGGATACCTCGCAGATTTCCGCCCTGTTGCTCACGCAGACAGTCCAGAAAGCGGTCTTTGTATCCACCTCGGATGGAAGCCCCATCCCTGTGGCCAATTCGCAGGTCACACAGTGCACCATCAGCAACTTTGTGGAATTGGCCTCTGGGGTAAGAGGGCAGCTCCTCTTTTTCCTATCGCTCACTTTTTCGGCGGAGGGATACACCAAGAATTCCAATGCGGAAAAGGTCACGCGGAATGGCTACGTTCATGCCATTTTCACATGGAGCCAGAATAATAATAACAAGAACGACATCCAATTTTTCATGCCATGCCCTTGCACGTCGCCCCCCCCATGCCTAAAGCCCAGCTCCACTCCCATAGGCTGTAGGGCAGGGCTAGACGCTGTCATGTACTTGGGGCAGAGGGGCTCCTTCCTGTACGTGGAGTCGGATATCTACCTGCATATCTCCTCGGATGAAAGTACAACGCTGCAGTACGTCCGGGTCGATCCCATAGGCAAATCCTTGGAATTCTTGGTCTCTGCCCCCCCTTCGCTTCGCTATTCGGCACAAATAAGCCAAGGTAAAATGACCCTCTATAGGCCCGTGGGACCCTCTGTGATGCAGGGGCAGAGGGCGCAGAGCGTAGTGGGCGTGGGGTCATGGAGCAGAGCCGATGTCTTTTCGCTCTCTGGGGCCAGTTCTCGGTCTATCAGGAGCCCTGTCATAGAGAATATCTCGGCTGCACCCATACGATGGATCCAGTCCATTCAAAGCACGAGTCTTTCGGTGCAATGGTTTGCGGAGATGCGGGTCGTTTTGACGCGGATGGGATTTCAGCTCAAGAGCTTTCAGTCGCAAGAGGTCACTACTTCGGCCATTCTGGAGACAAAGTGCACGCCTTATGCATGCAGTGGCTGCGTGTCTTCAAGGGTGCGCTTGGCTTGTCATGCGGTGCAGGACTGCATGATCTCCAGGTGCATTGGGACAATGGTGAACAGCGAAAACGTGCTGTGCAGCATTGGGATACTGGTGCAGGAGCTCTATATGCAGATGGTGACATCGTGGAGAGCAATCTACACCATCTTGGTGGAAATCGTGATGTACATGCTCAATGCCTTTGGGGGGAGCCTTCCACAGAATATCCAGCTGGTTTTCCCCACAGACCAGTTCTATTCTCTGGTGTGTGCATGCAAGGATGTCTATGGAGGAATGGTGGGCGTCGGAATCGCTATGATGGAAGCCATAGCCCAGCTCGTCAATAGCGGGCGTATTGACCTCACGATGCAGACAAGCCTTCTGACCCCCCAGCAGACGATGGTGTCCGTGCAGGTGCGCAGTCTAGGAAGTCTGATCTTCAATCTGGTTTCTGATTCCACGCTTTATCCCATCCTCGCGCTGCATCGATGGTTGATTTGCGTTGTCAACGGCGGATTGCAGAATAGCCCTGACAATGTAGTCACAGTGCGCTTTGGCGACGTATCCTTAGATTCCTCGTGGGGTGTTTGTTCACCCCTGGCGAATGACTTTTCCATCATTTTGGATCCCTCTCAGATGCAAGAGGCGGTCCAGACATCAGTGGATTCCTTTGTGAGCTACACGATGGCTCTGCTCTCGGGTATCGGGGACACTGTGCTGTATGCACTGCTCCTCATGTATGATAGCATGATAGCGCTTCTCCTGGGCATTGTCTGGGGTGTCCAGAACATCATGTACGCCTTCAATCTGGCCTTGTGCAAGCTCTCTGATTATACGCAAAAGCTGGTCTTGCAGTGCGCATGCGGGGATCGCCCCTTCACCATCCCCAGGCCTCAGCGCGCTGCTACATGGAATCAGGGCGGGGCTCTGTGGTGTTCCGGGTCCATGGTCACAACCCTGTTGGATGGTTCCAAGGGGATCATCTTCAATCCCTACAGCCTAGATCAGCTTTCCAGCGGTTTAGTGGGAGTGACGGCCTACATCCAATGCCTGGCCACTAGCACCACTAATGTCCTATGCAGTAAGCCCTCTGCCGAGATCAGCCTGCCTGTCTTGACACGCCAAAACGTCGATCCCATTGCCGTCTGGGCTCAATGTAAAAGTAACTACCTGTTACAGGCCTGGGATCTGGGTGCCGGGGCCCTATTTTCCGACTCCATTTCAAGCTCGGGGATCTCAGCGGATGTGTATGCGAGGAGAAGGGAGGCGCAAATCTGGGCCTCTCGCGTCTCCCCTGCCTTCCTCGATTGTCTTTCGGCACCAGAACGCTTCAACCTTGATTATGGAGTATGCTTAAATATGTACCTGAATCTGACCACTGGGATGATGAAAAATGCCTACTTTCAGTATTCACCCCAACAGCAGGCTACAGAGCCCCCTGATGCGTGTATGGTATTTTCAGGACTCGAAAACAGTTCAGGTACTGGCTCCCCCTTGCAAACGGCGATGAAAAATTGCCTGATGGATTCTGAGGGGGCTGATCCCAGTGCTTGCCCTTTCAATCCATCCATCTGGTCTGCCACCCAGCCATCCAAAGTGCCAGTGGCCAAATTGTTTGGCACAATTAACAATAACCCCGTGGTTGGCGCAGACTCCCAAAAGTATAGAGTACTGAGTGAACAGATCCAGGCAGCCTTTGATACCTTGAACGCCACGTTTGCACAGTCGGCACGTTCTCTCCAGATCAAGCTGTTCAGCGCTGATGGGGATTTCATACATGATTTTTTTGACTGTGTATTTCTTGGGCCTTATACCCGTGTGGATATGCTTCCGTGCGACTGGGATGGCAAACTCGAATGCCCATTTTATGCCAGGGACGAGATGGGTGGGGTGACTCGCCAGTTCACACCGTGCTATGGTTCTGTGATGCATGGGGATAACGAGCTGCCCTTCACATGCGGGAGTCAGGCAAGGAGGGCCATCATCAAGTATTTTTTTAGGGACTACTGTTTCAGGGAGCAGAGTTTAGATTCTGAGGTGTACAGCCTCCTGAATGAAAGGATAATTGAACTGAGAAAGAACTTCACCAACCCTGCTAGTTACGGGTGCCTCAATCAAAGCTCCGGGAAATGCTCGCTTGCAGCCTGCAACAAGGAGAATGCATACACTCCTTGCTTGGATATGGAGTTTACCGTTTCAAGCCAAAGTGTCTCTCAGTTTCTGCTGAAAAGCATTCTTCAGAACATGGATTCGTACTATAGCTTCGTGATGCAGGTACTGGTTGTTGAGTGAGCCCTTTTCTTCTTCTGTTACTAACATATTATTTGTTGGCGCAGGACACGGAGCCGTGGACCAAGTATTACAACCAATCGGGCCCCTCTGTTAGCCAACCGGCACAATGGAATGCTGATCTGAGCAGTACCAGCAGCGCTCTGAAGGAGAGCATTTTCAAGCCTCTGGATCCCGTACTGCAATATGCCCCACACGAAGTATACAGCATGCCATCCTCAGGCTCCCCTCCCACAGAAAGAGCAGCAGGAAGCGTCTCATCACTGTGCATGGGTCTTTTGGGCCAGGGGATGTTGACGCTGCCAGTGACAGACTTTGGCTCAGGCTTCAGGCCCTTGGGAACAGATATTCCTTTTCTGGGTTCATTCGACCTGCACAATGTAGAAGAAGTGGCCTCTCTGGTGAGAAATATTACCAAGCAAGCCGCCAGCCAGAGCCCCTTCCTATGGCACAAAGCGCGTAGGCATGCTCCCTCTGCATCAGGCGTATGCAAGCAATCGACTCAGCAGACATATGGCTACAACCAAAAGATTCATATTGGTCCTGTAGTCTTCGAGGCGCAAGGGCAGGAATATGAGGTAAGGCCTGATGAAGGGCTTTCATTTCCGTTTCATGGCTTTTCCTGGGGCATGCTAGGCTATCCTACCTGTATCTGCGGCACCCCTATTGCCAACGGGTGCATGCTATTCGAGGAGGTATGCACTGGGATAACAGCCCAATGCCTTTGGAGTATCTGCAATCAAAGTTCTGGGGTCTATGCATGGAGCGAAATGCAAAAGGTCTGGGATTGCCTTCAGCAAGAGCCTAAACGCTGTGCAGAACTGGGCCCATCCGATAGCTGGGGGCTTTTCCCTGTGGATTGCACTACAGAAGAGTGTCAGAGCGCCCAGCAGTGGGTAGGCAACGCGTTTCAAGATTCGGAATTCGAAGGCATCCGCTTCGTCATCGAAGGAAGAAGCGGGCTGAAGCTCTCCAACTACAAGTTTGTGAACAATACATTCCACGAGCAAATCAATTATGCATCGCAGGAGAGACCTGCCTCTGAATATGCCATCCAGCAGTGCTTTGACGCTTCAGATCTTACCAAAACCATGGTTGAGGACGAAGCCTTCGATACCTCCGTCAACGACTGGATCAATGGTCTGCTACCAGCGGTGCAGCTCATGTTCGACTCGCCTGTTGTATCCCACTGTTCTAGGTTTATTGTAGAAACAGCAAGGGCACAGGCGCTCTCCTTACTGGGCCCTGCGGTGATGAAGGCCACCCTTGATGCAGAGCAGCAAGCCTCGCTTTGGAAAAGCAAATGCCATGCCAAGATCAGGCACCTTGCCTCTTGTTCTGCGCTGGGGCTTTATTACGACGTGCAGCCCAATAGGACTCTGTGGCGTGGGATGATGGGTCGGCATTGTGATATCAATCTGCATCCCGAATGGAGGGACGAGGTTGCCTACATCACCCCTTGGTGCATTGCGGTGGATAGGATCCAAAGAAAGATGTTCGACGCCAGGCTGTGCCTCAGAGCCCTGATGAGCCCTGCAGAAAGGCGGATGGCAGCTCAAGGGATAAGCTCCTTGCATAAGCTAAACTCGTCCGACCTGGTTTCAGCCTGCCAGCTGCAGATCCAGCCCTTAGACCTTTTATCGTTACCCAGTCCTGTTTCCACAGTATATACGACGGGTGCACAGCGCCTCAATAGCCTGCAATTGACAGAACTCTCCACTAGCTGGGATCTGACAGCCGTTGGCGGCCTTAGCACCCTTCAGGCTTCGGATCACGTCAGTCATGTATTTGATTGGTGGCCCGTAGACGAATTGCAGCCTCCTGTTGGTTTCCATGTGACAGCGCCCATGCTTGCCAAGGACCTGGCCCCTGTGGGCTATGATTCACATTATGCCTTTGATCCAGAGCAAAATCTTGTCTACTATGTGCATTCTGGACTGAGGAATTTCAGTCTGGTGAGCAATCATCTGGGAGCAGGTGGGTTATGCAGAGCCCATTCGATTGGCATGCCATTATGGGATGCCAACACCAATCGAGTCTGCACCAGAACCCCATTGAAGCAAGACGCCCCCCATCTCCCGATCGAGGTCGCATTTCAAGGGCTGCCCTCTATGATGGGCCCTTACAGTGATGCTCTGCTGAGCAAAGCGTACGGGCCACAGAAATGCGCGCCCACATCCGATGACGTACCATGGCAGAAAACATCCCCTATCCAAACTGCTGGAACCATACCTGGCATTGAAACTTATTTGGTCCTTGATCCCTCGGGCACAGCGCATTACGTCTATTCGTCCTTTCCCAATGATGTGCCCATGCTTTCATTGAAAAACCTATACACAGAATGGGGTCCCACCTGCCAAGATGTGGCATGGGGTGTCTCGCCACCGTGCATGGACAACCTGACAAGCTCACAGTGCCCCAAAAATTCGGCTTGCCTGAGGCTTCAGCCCAGCTCTCCTGAAGGGATCTGTTTTTCATTGGAGGCCTTTAATAAGGATAGGACAAGGCCCCCCTGCTTCACCACAGAGCACTGTGCAGATGGCCTAGTGTGCCTAGCAGATGGAGGCTGCTCCCCTCTTTACCTGCATATGCGAAACGATGATGCGAATGGTATTTCCGCACTGGAATTCGGTGTGCTAGCCAATGAATGTGGCTTTGACAAGGATTACCACCCCTATACACAGAGCATGAGGGGGGCTTCACCATGGGAACAGGTCCCAGACCTACTTGATATGCATGGGATGTGCTCGCACCGTGCCTGGTTTGCCTACAGGAACGCCCTGCAAAATGACGTATGCCCACTAGCCCTCGACGACTCTGAGTTGATGGAATGTAACACTACGACGGCTGTATGGCCTGATATCCAGATGCATTTTGGAGGCTGTCGCACCTCAGCGACCCAGCGTCCAAGTATGGAAGACCTGGGAAGCCTTCAGACTATCGCCCATCCATGTGATGTAGACTTTCTACATATGAATGTGGACGGCAAACGCATGGAGGTGTGCAGTGGTTATCAGGGAGAAAGGACCAACCCGGACCATCCGGGAGCCTATTTTACCTATTCGCTCGGCGATCCTTCTCCTGATATGGTGCCCCTGCCTTCGGCGAACGCTACCTACTGGATGCGGACGTACGAGGAATCCAGCGGCATAGTCCATATGGGCAACCTCCTCACGGGTCCTATGCATAACACCACCTTGGGTTTCATTGGCGGGGAGATCAATGCATCCAATCCTGTGCTTGCCGCCATGGGATCGGGAAGCATGAACTTTTTCAGATGTGCCGATCGAATTTCGTGCCAGATGCCGGAATTCACATATGGTGGCAGCACCGTGGACCCAAGACTTGATCTCAATACTCTATCCAATTTATCTGAGTATTCCCTTCGCATGTGTGGATCCATTGGGGCGTGGCTACCAGCCTATTCGCTCTGCAAGCTGGATCATGAGCTCTTCCCTCTTTTCACATACCTCTATTTCAATTCAAATAGCAATAATGGCAGGGGATGTTTTGCCATCTGGCCAGTTCAGGATTATCTCTTTACACCCAAACTGGTTCTGCCTTTACCAAGCAATTGGCAGAGCCTCTCTTCCTTCCACCCTAATTTGAATCCGCAAAGCCTATTTTGTACCGCACAGCCCATCCTGAGTATGGAAAGCTTCCTCTGTGTTTATGCTGGCAGGGCCTCCAGCGTGCTCAGCTCCGCCAACTTGAATGATGGGGTCAGTACCATCACCCAGAATCTCAATCGCCTCTTTTTGGATACCACCAGCATATTGCTCTCTATGGTGTCATCCGGTATGCACGGGCTCCGCAGCACATACGAGGATATTAATCTGTGCTCCAGTAATCTTTGGAGCTTCACCCTAGTTCTTCAAATGTCTCTTCAGAGCCTTTATGCATCCCCTGTCACTTCAGGGTTCTATATTGGCTATAAACTTTCGTTGTACGAGTTTCCACAACAATGGTTCCACCAGTGCATGCTCAATATCGTTTTGAGCACCCTGGATAGCACAGTGTCTGCTCCAGACACCTCTGCTATGCTGTCTGGAGCACTCCAGATCGACCTCTGGTCAGCACAAAGCCTGGCGGAAATATGTGATCCGCAGCGGTTGGCGTCCAAAAGCGGGCTGCACCATATCATATGCTCCAGGTCTCATCCAGCATATTCCTTGAGTGATACAACCCTCCAGGATCCCCTGAAGATTCTAAACACTGTGTTCAGTGCTGTCACAGGGATCGCCAATGCAGAACTGTATGAGAATCAAAACAATGTTCCGTTGCAGTGCTACCAAGATGCCATATGGAACTCACTGGTAGATGGTACTACGGCAGCTGCCTTGAAGTCCTTTTATAGTAATAATAATAATGGGGCCTGCCAATCTGAGGCTGCAACCTGGTTGTGTGATCCAAGCACCACCTATTTCCATTATGAAAATCTAGCGTCCATAAGTCTGCAGGATTTGGGTGGAAATGGGGACTTTGCTAGGTTTCTGATATCCTCCACAGCCTCCATACTGGACCAGGCCCCAGCTCTGAGTAACCTATGGGATTACCTCAGCCATATCCCCAATAGCACCCTACTGCCCTCCCTGCCCATTGCACAGGTTTGGCCCATCGATACATCAAAGTTTTCGAATTACGTCGACATGTCCTTGTTGACAGACAACATCTGCACGAATTCCATCCCCCAACCCGTCTGTGCGCCATCCCAAAGTGTTATGACCCCATCCGATCCATGCTTTTACTCTGAATCAGAACAGTATCTTGATGCAGATCGGTATCTTGTCAAGGAAACTCCTATGATGTGGATACGATTCCATGACAGAATATTGAACATTTCACTCTGCCCGCACCCCTCAAGTTCCTCACAATTTGTGTACCAAACGGATTATCAGTACTTGGACGTAGAGCAGGGGGGATTTTTGCAGCCAGCTATACTGGAGGTTCTTGCACCACCTGGAGTTTACCTACGCGCATTCGCAGGTCAGTTTAGTGCAGAGGAATGGACGCACCAAGTACCTGCTGGGGCCATCAACTGTGCATGGTCTAACACCTGGAGTGATAATGAGCTTGATAGCTGGTGGCCTGGAGCCTCAGGCGCTGGATCCTCCTCCATGTTTGATAACGTGAGCGTTAATTTCCAGGACATGGCGACCCAGTGGTGGCAGGGGAACGCGGACTGGAAGAATATAGGATGCGGAGGCTTTGGCGGGGTGATGGTAATCGAGTACAGGTTTGATGACGCACAGCCTCCAGGCTCTATCATGTCGGAATGTACGCTCAGCAGTGTAGAGTTTCCTATAAGCTATGGGCTGTTCAACGCCCATAAGCCCTCTGCGTGTCCCTATGATGCTTCGGGGAACCAATTAAGAGCCTTTCGTATCCGAGATGGGTTTTCAAGAAACAGCTATGGGCTTTGGAGGTGCTTGCCATGCACCAAATACAAGACAGCGTTGGTGTCCTCCAGTGGCATGTTCAACTGCTCCTTAACTGGAAATGTGCCCCTGAGTAATATGTTTACGGAGGATATGCTCTTGAAGACTTTCCCCATGCTATACAATCCAGATACTCTTTCTTCCTTGCTGAAACTACCTGTTGCTATGCATGTATTCCTGAACCAGAGCAGCGTGCTCTTTGTTCTCTCTGATTCTGTTTCTATGGGTGACTTGAGCCAACTGAGCTATTGGGGAGGAGCCACTGCACTGACAGATCCCGCCTGCTTTGATCCCAACAAGATGTGGGATTGTCTGGCATACAATGACGGCCTGGGTTATGATACTACCTACACCCTCGAGCAGGACCAACTCATATGGGACAGGGCTGTGAACAATCCTAGCATCCCCTTGACGATGACGTGCCTGGGGCAACAATATACGTATAGATCCCAGGAATATTGCAACACCAACACGGATCAGCGCAGGCAAGCCCTCTCCCAGTTTGTGGAAAGGCAGTACAGGAAAACAGATGGGGTATGGCTGCAGCAGGTGCAAAGTGGCTGGGCAACCGCCTTCGAGGCCAATGTGGCGCATTCTGCAGTGAGCAAGTTTACTCTATTCTACACCTCAGGCGACAGGAAGCCAAAAGATGTGAAGTCTGCCTGGGTATTGGGCAATGGTCCTTGCTCTACTGACGCCACTGTCATAGAAAATAGGATCTGTGTGCAGTCATTGCTCTCTGGGTCCCATTTTGAACCTTTGCATCCATGGGTGGGGGGTGACTTTAATCCATTCATGGGCTTGGATGAATGCCCCATCCTCCAGCCTGCCTCCATCTGTGCCAATAATCCATATACCCGTGGTACAAGCAGACCACAGCAAGGAATCAGTATGTGTGCATGCACCTGTTCACCAACATGGGCCTGTGGGGGGTCCCAATTCAATTACAGTGCTGAATTCATGCTCCAAGAGTTCCCGCAGCGTGAGGCCTGTCAGAAGGTCAGCTATTCACAAACCTTGGTGATGGACGTATCTGATGAAAGTAATATCTGCCAACAAACAGACCCGTCCCAAGACCAAGGCTGCTCCATCAATCAAGGATTGCTTGGAGGCTATGTTGGCTCGAGTGTGTCTACCACAGTGCTTCATGCCACGGAAGGGACAGGTGTGTTGCTGCAGGGGACCGGAGGCCAAACCCTGGTAGACTATTCCAGCGATTTCACACAGAGCCTTGGCATCACTTTGAATAATCCACTTTGGTTAGGGGGTCTAGACAAGGGTTCCCTATTAAGTATGCCACGGAATCATATTCATCCAGCCCATATCGCCTTCGGCTTAGATGCAACCATGGGTAGTATGCCCTTGAAGACACAGCAGATCGCCCTCCTACCCCGCCCAGCATCATGGAGCAACTTACCAAGCTCTAGTTGGGCGCAAAACCTCAAAGAGGAATGGCTATCGGAGCTTGGCACTATTTCCAAGCTCTATCCTCAGTTGGCCAAAAGGCAGTCTCAGAATGCCCAGGATTGGTCGTGTCCTATCCGCAGTTTGGTCTTTTGGGGCTCCTCCACGCCCTCCTTTGGCCCTGTCACCCCTAATCCAGTGGTTGCCTCTTTGCTGTATAACCTGAGTGGAGTGCATCCGTTCATCAAACCTCAGGGGCCTTATGCATATAGAGCAGATTACTATACTACCAATGGGATCTGCTACTACAGATATGACGCGAGCGCCTCATGGATCCAGATCCCCCTCTCAGATATCGAGAGTCCGTGTAGTCTGAGAGGCATGCTTTCTGTTTTGGAGACAGAGACAGAGGCACCCGTTAGTGTGCAAGAAAATTTCGCTACGCGATGCAACGATATCATCGATACCCCAGACGCAGGAGGACCGCTCAGAAGCGGGGAGACTCTCGAGCCTGCTGCAGACCAGGTAAAAGAGTGTGGTCTGTTGAACAGGCTTACTCCAGCCCTAATATCCACTCGTGCAGACACTGCATCTGTAGCAAGGAGCCCCACCTTGAATACCAGTTCCGAGGGAGGGGACTGCCATATGGGCAGATTGGCATGGGTCAGCGAAGATTTGCAAGGCAGACACTGCTTCACCGTATCCAAAAACGCTTCTGCTGTGACTGTGTACTGCCCCTACACTGGCCACAATAAAACGTATGCTCGAGGCTTTCCCCTCACTCTTGAGGAGTTGGTCTCTCAGAATGCTGTCGTGTATTTTTCAGAATTCGTCCCTTCTTATCCCAAGTTCTACGGGCCCTCGAAAGGAAAGTTGCATGATAGCGAGATCAGCTTTGGACAACTCTATGCCGCCACGCTGAAAGAGACCCTGAGCAATGATCTGCGCCAGTATGTCAATATGCTCTCCTGGACAAGCCAGGGCTTTTTTAAGGCGTATCTGAATGGAAGCCTGGGACGGGCCTCCACGGAAACGCAAAAGGCACAGGAGGACCTGATCCTGCAGCAAAAAGCACAGACACAGAAAGTGCAAAGAGATGCGCAAGCCAAGGACAATACACTGTGGAATAATAGCGATTGGGTATGGAGCTTTCTGAACCATTCAAGTCCCAAAGGAAACGTGTCCAGGCTCCAATGGTCCCAAAACAGGACCAGGGCGTGCAATAAGAGCATGGAGGCTTTTCTGGCCCATACACCCAATATCGATGATAGCATAAGGCGGATATCTCTATGCTCTCCTGCTGCTACTGGCGACCTGGGGATACTCTGCACAGCCATGACCCAGTTTGCAGTCGACGTAGCGCAGACCAACTGTCAGCTGGCAGGAAACGGGAACTGTATATCCAACCTGGGTATGTTCTATCTGCCATATCAATGGTCAAATACAAACCAGGACTACTCCTTCAATACTGTCTCCAATTATTACAAGACATTGATTCAGTCTTACTTCCTCAATGAGTCATATGACTCCTATTGCACTTCGGGGAGTAGCATCCTACAGACCTTGGCGAAGCTCTCAGAGCAGCAGAACGCCATTTGCCCAGCGAGTGGACTTGATCTTTTCAAAAGTATGCTCTCTGACTTAAGGACAGCGGGGCATGACTTGCTGTTCCTGGCCTATAATTTTGCCATGATGATAGCCAACCTGGTGGCAGCCATGTTCACTCTTGTGCGGGGGGGCAGCGGGGTGTACCTGGATGCTGCTGGACAGTACATGGTGCAGATGCTCGTTCTGGTGAAGGAGTTTCTCGTCATGGTGCTTGATATCTTCACCGAGTTGCTGATGTATGTCTCCAGTTTAGGCCAAATCTTCTCCAATATCATCATTATCTTGTGCAAGGTATACAACTGGTTACTTGATAATCTGATAAGCCAAATTTGGTGTGGCGCTGTCAGGCCTATCGTCATTGGCCTGTTAAAGGCAGTGCAGATTCTCGCGTTTATGTCAGGGGGTGTGGTATCCTCCATACAGATTTTGCTGGACAAAATTGGCGATGGCGATGTCACGTCATGCATTGCCTATTTTGAAACCAACGGGCAGGCCAAATGCCCCTCCACAGATAGCACCCCCTACAATGCCAGCCAGTTCCAGACACAGGCCTTGGCCTCCCTCTGCTGGTCTCAGGCGCAGGGAGGAGGAGTTTTTACAGGAGCCTCTGACTCATTGCTCTCCTGCACTAGCAGCGATACATGTGCCCTGGATCCCCTCCTCTTTGATGATCCTACAAGACAGGGCCTTGTCTATTGCGGCTCGTGCCCGTCGGTTGATACCTCGGTGGATGGATTTCAATTTGGCTGTGATGTCTACCTTCAGCGATGTGTCTGCGGTACACGGACTCAACAACAAACGGTCTGCTTGACCAATGCAGATTGCTTGGAGACTAGGGCTATGTGCAGTATAGCGTCACGTGTGGATAATCTGCGCTCCTCTATGCTCTCCTCTCCGTGTTCATCATGCGGCAGTATGTCCATGCAGTCTATATGCATAGTGGACGGGCAAGGATCAGCAGGAATATGTGGCTGCGCCAATGTCCTCCCCAACATGTTGACATGCTCTGCGCCTGGTTCTAGCGCCCCCATAGGGAGTTTTTCCACACAGCTTTGCCCAGTCATCTTGGATGCCTCTTTGGAGCAGATGCTAATGGGAAGCTCGCAGCCACAGACCATAGGTATCGACTTTTCAGAGGTGGCAATTACCCATTGCAATCTAGGCAACTACAGAAAGCTTTGCCTGAATCTGCAGGTTCCACTACCTTTAACAACAGGAGGGAATGTGGAGCAGTCCTATGTGGTGTTGCTCGGTCTAGTTTCTGTACTTCAGCCAGGACGACGCCTGCTTTTTTCGCAAACGGATCGCTTGGTATCATATACTAGGTACAATAACAAAGACGAGCCTGTCTTGTTTATTGATTGGGTCGAAAGAAATTACCCCAAGACATCTGAGACATGCAAGAAGCCCAAGCATGAAGGCAGGACTGCACTCAAGAACTGTATGTTTTGGGCTCTTCTTGGTGGGTTCACCGTAGACAGATTCAACCTCAGCAAGACAGAATTTGGGGATGGGTTTTCCATGTTTTCGCCTACCTCCGGTGTCGTGATGTCTCTATATACCCTAGCGCCCTATCTGTGGGAAGACCAGGAGTTAAGACATTTTGTCTTATCACACCTTCCTTATGGAAAGTCACTCATGGAGACAGGAGGTGCTATCCAGAGGTTGACCAACACCCTCTTTCAAGCAAGACCCCTTCACCAAAGAAAGGTATTGCAATTATCATCAAACGCTTCAAGCACTCCAAGCCAAAAGGAAGATAGAGGCGACTGGATCCTGAACTGCAGCAGTGTCTCCGTCCCTATTGGGAAAATCTCAAACGCTGTCTGGGATACCATAAACTATTACCAAGATGCCAAGGGCAACACCTCGGGTCAGGACGTTGAATGTGATATATCGAAAGGACTTGCTAACTGTCTGGGATATAGCCTCCCCCCTCTCGCTGAAAGCGCACCTAGTACCACAGCAAGCACAAAAGATTTAGTGATACAATACCTGCTCTACATCCCTACACTAGGCATGGGCCAGGAGCGTGTTATGAATGCCATTCTTTCTCCTATTCCATACGAGGAATCAGAACAGTACGATTATCTCACTGGACAGAGGATTCTCCAGGACTTTGGGACATGCAACTTTACCAGATTGACCTTTGGCCCCTCAAAGCAAAGAAACTTTTTGGCCATGTTTTGCTTCCTTGTTTTCATGTTTTCCATGATTTCCTTCATGTGTCTCCCTTTCAGCCTATGTTCTTGGATTTTATGGTCCATCCTGTTCCCCATAGTGCTTTTTTGGAGTCTATACAATATTTCACCTTTGTGTTGGCCTATGATCCCGCCAAGGTTTGTGGCGGATTTGCATGAACAGGTCAGCAACCTATTCCCCACTACGCTTGCTGTCCCGCGATACCTCGTGAAGCCGCACTGTACAGTGGACGGCAAGCTATCGGATGGGACCTACGATCCACGATGCTTTTCGAGTTGCTCCGATCCCCCTTTCCTCTTTGTTTCATGGCAGGACTCCTTCATCTGGTGGATTTGTGAGGCTAGTACAAGCACCTGTATGCACATTGGAAATCAATCCTCTTCCATAAGCTTCTTTCAGGATCTGGCCTCATCTGCTACTTACTATGCTGATGTGATCAACTATGCGTACAAAGACCCTGAGCTTGTACAGGCACATAGACTCTGTGCCTTCCTCACCATGTACAATGTCGTGTTTCTGGGCCTTGCTGTTGGGATCAGCTGTTACCTCATTCCTTCTGTTTTGATGTCCATCAACGAGATTTTTTGTGGATGTGTGCTTTTGGTTTTTGAGAGTTATAATGTGCCTGAGGGCTGAGCTTTTGCCCTTTAGCCCAAGCCCTGAGCCCTATAGCCCAAGAGCTGAGGCCTACAGCCCAAGATCTGAGCCCTACAGCCCAAGATCTGAGCCCTACAGCCCAAGATCTGAGCCCAGCAGCCCAAGAGCTGAGTCCTGCAGCCCAAGAGCTGAGGCCTACAGCCCAAGATCTGAGCTCTGCAGCCCAAGACCTGAGCCCATTTCAAAAGATAGTGTTTTTAACATATGGCTAGATAGCATACTATTAAAGGACTTGTTTGTCTTTCATAGGCATTGAGAGAATGACATTGAACACTACAGTCACCCCATCAACAACGCCTGCTATACAACACACCAATACAACAACAGTAGAGTGTTTTCTCTGTAGATTTGATCTAGGCATAACAATTTCCAACTTGGATGCTGGCGTCTTTGGACTCATACTGATCTCCTTTTCGTTTCTTTTCTGCTGTGTGGCCTACACTTGTTTAATTTATTTTATCTGTGCAAGAAGTAAGGAGGCCAAAGGGCAGGAAGCAGAGTACACAGCTGTGAAAACCTCTTGATCAAAGCACAAAGCTCCAGCCAATGGAGCATAAAACACAGAGGATGCCAAGGAGGATGGAGAGAGTTATGATCAAGGGAGGGGAGTACATCCATGGCATCCCAGAGGGCTTAAAAGTAGATATGGGCTGGCAACCATTGTCTGAGGAATTGTAGAATCCATCCAAGCAAATGCAATGGCTCATGGCCATCCAGGGAGCATATGAGTTATTGGATTTGCAGGGAATACACTTATCAGGAGTCCATCTGGCCCTGAATGTGCCATTGAGACATGGAACACATACCATAAGCCCTGTTTTAGGATCTTGACTATAGCTGTACCCTGCAATACAAACACAGTTTCCTGATGTATCAGTCCCTGGCCACTCCTCATTCTGCAGATCACACTCTTGATTGTAATAAACACCAAGGGCAGTCCTAGGAGCAGTAAATTGTGACACTGGTTCAGACGGCTGGAAGCCATAGGCCTGCATGCACACGGAAAGATTTTGTACCTGCGCCATAGGAGCCACTGTAGCAACCACCCACCCCCAGCTGTACGAGTCTGCCTTTAGTGGAGGTCCAGGGATGTTATAAAGATTAGTCTGAGTGCTATGCAAGCATGTGTTCTGTAGTATATCAGGAGAGTTGATAGGCCCATTCCCCAAGACTTTCAGAGCCACTGCTGTAAGGCTGGTGTCCATATAACATAGTTCATTGTCGTTGCATGGCTGACACGTAAAACCGTGTGTTCTAGACACGCAGATACAGTCCAAAGGCGAGGCACTCCTCTCTCCCAGAGTGGTAGAATAATCGCTGTTTGTGCACTGGATGGGTTGCAATGAATCCCCGTAGCACCAAAAGCTAGGTGGGCATGATAAGCAAAAGCCTTGGATGTAATAATACCCGGGATTGCACATACATTGAGAAATATCAACAGAGCCTGGCTGAGAATATGAATTCCCAGGACATGAGAGTACCCCGTCTCCAGTACAATAATGATTTTCTGGGCATTGCTGACAGGTAGAGGAGCCAGAGCTATCCACCCTATAATAGCCTGCCTGACACATACAATAATTTTTCCCCAAAATGCGAACACTGAAATCACCACACGCATCCTTTAACCTCACACATTGCATGCTCACACACCCTGAGTTGCCCATCTCATTGTAGAAGACTGTATCAATAGGACATTCAATAATACCAGTGCCTTCTGACATGACTATCACGTGATTGGATGTATTGGCTTGCACCCATGTGCCATAATCATAAACCACTATTGTTGAACTTTTGCTAGTGCCCATTGACACATTGACTCCATTCCAAATGTCCACCTGCAGGATAGAATCCATAATTAAGGCATGATCTCCCAGCGCAGATAGCCAGGTAGTGCTTAAGGGTGCTATGAAGGTAGAGGCAGGACCCATGGTGTATCCTGGTAGAAACACTGTACCCCCTACTACAGCCAGGGCGTAATCTTGGGTATTGCTCAGGTAATTATTGGCTGTATACATCACCAAAGGATCGTTTAATCTTTGAACGTTTGGGGTCATAGGAGCATAATAGGTTATCACATAGGTGTATAAATGGCCAGTACTGAGTAATAAGAAGAGTTGCTGTGTACTGCTGTCATGATAATCCATAGCCATTTTCAAGATGGAGCCTGTAGTGAACCCAGCTTGCATAGTATTCCCCCAAAAACCATCAAGAAGGTAGGGACATATCTGTAATGAATCACAATCCTGTTTGTTCGCCCAATAGCATAGATATTTCAGCCTTGAGCATGTTCCAGATCTCAATTCGATCAATTCTACAGTAGAGCACACCGAAACTGAATGAAAACTGTTCCCGCATTGCAGGGCTGTATAACTAAAGCCCACCCAGAAGCGATTCTCAATAATATCTCTACAAAGGGTGAGGGAAAGCATTTGTTTGCGGAATGATTGGATCACCATGCTCTGAACGTCCATTTCAAACAATTTACCATTATGAACAAGAAACAAAGTGTTTGTATCGGTGGATATCAGCGTCATATCAGTGCTGACAATGATCACACCAGTGATGGCCAAACTTGCATTCAACTGCAAGATATAGCTGCTCTGCGATGGCATAGTGACAAAGGCAGCATCCCAGTAGTTTGGAGCCATGGTAAGTGCATCGGGCGAAACATCGAAGCCATCCTGGCATGCAAATGTGCACCTATCTGGATCAAGTACCTTTGTCCCTGGTGGCACGCTACAAATGCATTCAGGCTCTAAAGTTTCAAGCCCCATGCAAGGTGTTTGTTCTTGGATCCCAGGAGCACATAGCAAATCTCCACATGGCCAGCAATTGATTTGTCCTAAGGACGGCAGGCGTTCAATGAAGTATCCAGGAGCACAGATACAAGCCTCTAATCCCAGAACTCCATGCAGTGTCAACCCCCCGCCCCACTCACCACAATAACTACAATTGTCAATGGTGGCATTAGGGTACCATCCCTGTCTGCACTCAAGAGCATAGCACTTGCCATCCTTCCCCTCCCTTGTTGCAGGAGGACAAATGCATCTTCCGTATTGTGCTAGCTTAGGATACTGGCAAGGGATGGCCAACTCACTTCCGTCGCAGGATAAGTGCTCGGGGCAATCCTTGAATTGAGCATCCTGGGTGCTATTGCATGGAGAGACCATGAGAAGTGCTGCCCCGCTATGTGACGTACAGGTCTTGCATGTAATATCTGCAGTCAAATTGCATCCTGTCACCTGAAAGAATCCTTCTGGGCATTGCAGAGAGCATGGGAGTATCTGTGTATCGGCCCTGTCACTGCAGGACACAGCGATAAATGTGCTTCCGAGTGTCGGTGTTGTGCATGGCTTGCAAACAGCCTCCGCAGAATACACCTCATAATACAGAAAGGTCTCTGGAGGCGTGCAATGTACATTTGTGTCAGTGCAGTGTCCCATGCTGGTCCCTGAGCAACCAAGAAACACTTGATTCGAAGAGATGCAAATCTGGCCCTGGGGGCAGGGCCTACATGTCAGTAGGTTGGTGCTATCCAGATAATACCCATGAGAGCATTCCCAGGAACATCCCTGCATCCATTCGGCGTGCAAAGGTAATTGCTGGTTCGTTATGCTGCTGCATGGAATGCATCTGGTTTCTTTGTTCTGGTTGCTGACCCCAGAGCAATAGGTCCCCAAATCACAAATCTGGGTGCATGGTTGGCATTTAGGGGGTCCGCTAAGGTCTGTGTTCACATTGACATAACCCACATTGCAATAAATCTCACATGTGTGGTGCCCCCATGAAGGGGTGAGAAAGAGAGCGCAAGATCCATCATAGATATTATCCACACAGCTTGGAATCTGTTTTTGTGGGCCATACCATTGGCTTGTTGTATTGGGTATTGGATTTGTACAAGGAACACAAAGTTCAGATGCCATTGCACTTGTAAGGCAATACGTGATGGCAAAGCCATATGGGCAATATGGAGTTTCCGTGATGGGTATGCATGGAACACAGGAAAGGTCATCGCCTTCATCGTAGAAGCCCTGAGCACAAGTGTACTGCGAGGTATTTGTGCAATCTGTGAGTTGTGTGGGCAGGGGTACAGCATTTGGAATGCTAGGACAGCTGTAACAGCCCCCGTCTGCTCCAGAAACCATTTTTTGGCCATAGCCACATGTGCAGGGACTACAGAGCCACGGCATCTTGCCATTAAGATCACCCCCAGGCATGCTCCAGCAGCTACCTGCACAGTTCCAGTTTTGAGCTTTGTTTTGCTTTGAGTTAAGAAGGATGTAGAAAAGCACAATGCAAGTTCTCCTTCTTCTAGTGAAACATAATGCTACCATAGAGTGGATACAACAGTTCTTCATTTTTGTTATATATCCTCTCTTTATTCTGTAATAAATTATTTATTAGGCTCATAAGGCTAGGTGATTGTATGAAAGAAACAACTACATGCTTTGTACTATTTTATGTACTGCAAGGCACTGTCTACACACAAAAGGCAAGGCCCTACCATTCTGTAGTATCCTCTCCCTCATCCTGGAGTTGTACAGAAGGGTATTTCAAGACTCAAGCCCCACAGAATATGGCCACATGTAAAAGGTGCAGTCGTGTGTTCATGAGCAATTGCACTTCACAAGAACTTTACGTGCAGTGCACCCCTTTTAGCAATGCAGAATGTATGGCATGCCCCCCACTACCTCCACAGCTCACTTACTCTGTTGAAGGCTGCCAGGTTTCATGAATCCCCCTTTCCCAAGTGTATTGTGAAAAATATAACCTTTTTTTAACAGATTGTCCAATGTTCAGATTCGAATTATAATAACAAATCGACCTCTGATGTTCACGCCAATCTGTCTGTGAGCTCTGACACTTTGCTGTGTTTACCTTGTCCCATTGGATTCTATTGTGCTAATGGTACCAAAAAGGCTTGCATGGATGGTGGAACCACTGCATCTATAGGGTCATCCACATCACTACAATGCCTTCCTACAAGTTTCGACACGGCTCAGGAATTTGAAATAGATATAATTTTCAATGTAGAATCCTCTAGGAATATTCCTTGTATGAATCTCTATCAGGCGATTACATCCTGGCTTGAATACGGGACCATAATCAACTGTAATATGGCCACAGCCAATTATTCAAAAAACGTGGCAGGTGTACAATGTATAGTGGTAGCATCAACTGCCTATTCCTCCACTTACCTTCAATGGCTTACAGATACTCTTTTGATGAGAGAGATATGGATACAAGGCTTTTTGAGCACGTGTTTTGGCACCAACCAAATTATGATCACCAATATCATTGCAGCCCCATCGTCGCAGCAAGTTTCAGGGTCCCTTTTTTATGATTCAAAGAACAGTAGCAGCGCTAATGCATCCTTAGCAGTCCCTTACAGCCATGAAAATGATATTTTATATGAAAGGCGTGTATGGGGGCAAGCCCCCGAGGATGTGACCACCTATGTACTGCACTTGGTCATACTTACGTTTAGCATGTGCATATCCATGTGCATGTTGATTAATGGCCTATTGTACACGCTATGTTTTAAAAAAACTAAAAGTGTTTCCAAGGGCAATATGTCAAAGGCCTAGCCATCAGGCCTTTTTATTTATTTTCATGAAGAAAGGAAAATCCACAAGAGACATGTGTCTTGGAGCAATCGGATTTTTACGTGAGCAAAAACGCCTCAGGCGATCATTTGTTATTTTTAAAACTGTATTGGGGTGGACCTCCTTGGCTGACCAGAGAAAATGCATTCTCAATAAGTAGATCACGTCTGAGGCACAATATTCAAGTATCTCCTGTGCTATGGGTCTTTTCAGGAAAAGGTGGTTCTGATCTGATGAGTTCTTCAATAGAGACTTGATCTGATGCTTTAGAGAAACCACACTGTGCAACGTTTCTTTGTGTTGCACCACCTCCTCCTGGCTCTGTAAAACATGCTGTAGGCCCTTGAGATACCTGTCTCTTGGGGCCTGAAAAAGCATGGTGTATAATACTTGTACATCAAACAGGGCGTTGACTCTCAGATGATTCAAATGTATTTGCATCACTTCACCGTCGATTCTACAATCAAAGCAAAGTTTAATGATTTCATACGACGCAAAGATAGAACCCAGAAACTCCTCTGTGAAGATGACTTTACCAAGCACCAAGACATCAAAACAGTACACAGTGTATTCGTCCACAGCTATCTGCAATAGAGTCAATAGTCCATTCTTACCTAAGTTCACCCCTTCAAGATCAAAGGCTATAAGTTTGTAGTTTTTTCGAATGGCTACACATATTGCGTAAGCAAGAGGCAAGGAATCCACCAGCACCACATTTGGATATAACATATTTGTCATGTTTATATGCTAAATTAGCCTATCATATGCAATAATAAATTCACTCTATTCAAATAGAACAAACTTATACTGAAATACTCATAGGGGGGCAAATTTGTGATTGAGCAGACACGTGGAAAAACGAGGATCTCCATAGATTCACCAGCACCTGTAACCGCAGCTGGAAGGATCATTGATTTTACAGTTATAACACCACCATTTTTCATCACTGCTGTATGGCAAAGAGGATGGGCTCTTATACATGGTTAAGGGGTATGCCACACAGAACAGTATTATAAAAACCAGCAGACAGCAAAATAGACTACCGAGAATAGCCCCTAGCGTCGAGATGTCATCTTCATCCCCTCCTACTCTTTGACGATCAGTGGATCGGTAATAATAAGTCTGCATCTTGCTTTCAGGGGAGCCAGAAAAGGAGTACATCATACCACCCTTTCGATTCTGCACTATGCAGTATATATATTTTAGTTTCTGTTAAAAAAAGTCCCAAAGCCAATGAAAAAAAGGGTACAGAAGAATGAAAATCGGCTATGGCCGATTTTAGGTGGTCTAGCAGCCCAACCATTGAATCAGAGGCTAAAACGATTCTTAGGAAACATAATCTACTATCTTTATATGGAGGTACCAGCCCCGTGGAATTATCAAAGAAAAAATACTACAACAGAAGTACAGGACCAGCTAGTAGTACCCACGATTGATGATGATGACTTTGATAATATCATAGCATTTTATGGTAGATGGAGCGTGCAGTATTCAGAGACATTGGATCCTTTGAATATGTATCTCATGACTACCTGTGGATTCTTCTGTTTGAATTTGCCCAATGCATCAGTGGCCCAGGCCTTGCCATCAGATAAGCCGGTTCTATCAAGAGAATTAAGAGGCATATACAATGCCATGTATGCCAAGGTTTCTGTTCCTGGGATTTTCTTTTCCGCTGATGATGAGATGAAACTCAAACGCTTTCAATTAAACTGTTTTTTGAATATGATTTTCAAGGACCTGCACTTTATAATTAGTAAAATCAACCACAAAACAAACCCCTCTATCATAGAGTATAATAAGGTATACGAAAATAGTGGTAACAATAATAATATCATGGCAAGGGAAGGCACAGGCATTACCCCATTATTTGAAATCCCAGCTTGCTTAGCGATCCTGATTCGAGCAGTTTCCAAGAGCTCCAATCTGGACTCACTGGAAAAAACACTAGCCAAGGAATATGCAGAGATGAAAACAAACCAGTCGATTAAAAAGGAGGCCAAAAATTTTCTTTTGCGATGGCAGGATAAATGCCCTAAAAATCGATTGTTCTTTAACGAAGAGGTGCCAGAGGTTTCCAAGCTAGCTGATTCAGCTGGTAGATTGGGGATCATCTTCCATTCGGTGTTCTTTAATGTTTTTGAAGTCTTTGTTGAACCTTGTCGCCGCCATGACGCAGGAATTCTTTCAGATGTCATGCTTCCAGGAGGTCAGTGGATTGAATGCTACAGGATCAGGTACTCCCTCTACCTAGAAGATAAACCCTAAGCTCTGTCTCTACTGTGCTATCTGAAGGCATAGCAGAAGAACTCATGTGTTTTAAATTCCACAGCCATTTTTTTTTTATTAAAAAAAAATCAAAAGGAGGCCACATATTTTAAAACTTGATGGGCTTCAGCGTTCCTGGAGGCCACCCTTTTTAAGCATAGAAGTTCTATGAGGTGTAAAGGGATTATAAGCTATTTCCGGCGAATTTTTTTTTTTAATTTGCGTCTATTTAAGAAACTGCAAAGATTCCCTTGGCATCCAAAACGTGGCCACGCTGAATGCCACTGCAGTTTCAGCCTCCTGCTTTTGGTAGGATAGCTGATCAGGCCGACATAACCTTTTGTGAGTTCATGGAGGGTGACCCAGCAGAGTGGAAGGAGGAGTACAATGAGGTACTAGAGGAATATATTACCTGCTTGGGGCAAGCTGAGCTATCCAATGATGGCGAGCGCAAGGATCAAGTCCTTGCCATTCTGAACGCCATAGGCAGGACCTACGACAAGCTGCAGGATATCTTTTTGTTGGTGCAGGCGAGGAAGGAGGATTTCCCGGATGCAGATGATCAGGATGATATTGATATCGATGACATGTTTCCAGACATTGATGTGAATATGCAGCAACCCTTCAACAACTCGAACAATGCTCAGGATGGTGCGTGCTTGATGTCAAAGCTGAGGAAGTTCGCGCTTGAGGCACTCGAAAGAGATGACGCTCCCATGGCTAAGTTGAAGAGGGCACTTTGGTTGCAATCGTACGAGCGGATCAAGTATGTTTTCGAGACGAGAGTGGTGAAGGTTCTATCGCCTGCGATCTTCCTTACGCTCTCCAAAACTCAACTTGGGTCAAACCAGATGATTTTGCAGATCCATGACCGCACCTTGGACAATCTGAAGCATATGTATAAGGACCTCTATTACATGACCTTCAAGGCAGAGGAAGGTGTGATGAAGCATCCATTTCTGGGGAGGTGGTTGGCTGACGACACAAAGCGTACGTATGCTACATGCATGTTTGATCCACAAAGGACCCTCGCGTGCAATTTTAATACCTATGTCGATATGCGCGCCTCCACTCTCCCTCCTATCCAGGACGCTCAACGAGCTCAAGATGGCGTCAACCTGATTTTGAAACATATCAAGGAGGTCTTTTGCAATGATGATCAGGGGCACGCCGAATACATTGTGCGTTGGATGGCCAACATCGTCAAGTATCCTTGGAAGAAAACAGAGGTGCTTCTGCTCTTGTGTGGGGTAGAGGGTTGTGGAAAGAGCATGATTGTCGACTTTTTTGGAGACATGATCCTTGGGCAGCATCTTTCATTCCAGACAGCCTCTCCTGGAGTGGATGTGTTTGGGAAATTCGCCATAGGAACGTTCCGCAAGCTTTTGTGCTTCTGTGATGAGGGTGGGGATGAGCTCACAAAGTACCAAGACATGCTGAAGAACCTGATCACAGCCAAGACTTGTCGCGTCGAGAAAAAAGGCAAGGACATAGTGATAGAACAGAACTTCACAAACGTGATTGTGGCATCCAACAACGCCAACCCTATCAAGATCTCTTCGCATGATCGTCGTGTTGTCGCCTTCTTGTGCAGTGACAGGTACAAGAATGATGTGCCGTATTTCAACACACTTGCAGCTGCATTGGGATCGGACGAGGTGGCGAGGGCCTTTTATGAGTTTTTGATGGCATATGCCCTTGACGAGAGCTACAGCTTCCAGGCCCATCGTCCAATCACTGCCTATTATCAGTCGCTCATGATCAGTTCGTTGCCTGTATTCTGGAGGTTCATGTCCTTCAAGTGCAGCGGCGTAGCTCGTGGAACCGAAAAGACAGAGCAGGCGAGGCTCTTGTACAAGGACTTCATCTCTTGGAAGACAGAGCGTGGGTATGAGACTTCGTACACGGAGGCGCGCTTCGGGAAGGAGATGAATGAGCTCGATATTGTGGGTGACGAAAGTGGGGTTAACAAGACTAAGAGCTCAGCCATCATGTACAAGATCAATTTCGACAAGCTCAAGGCCTACTTGATCAAGAAGAGGAAGTTTGATGACAATGCCTTTTGAGCTCTTTGGTTTTGAGCTTGGATGACTTAACGTGACACACTGCCTCCATCGGGCATTGACAATATTGAATCATTAAAAATTCATTATATTGTCAAAGATTCTGTGTTCATATCATTGCAGGACATAGAATACTTTGCATTCTTAAAAACCTTGTATTTGGATAGTTTTCTTGTTAGAGCATTGACTTGTGCTTGCGAATTCTGATTTAACATGGTAAGTTCCTTAATCAGATGTGTTTGGTACTCATTTTTGTCCTCTACCTTTAAGTCATTGAGTTCTTTCAATAGAATCCAATTCTCAATGAGAAGTGACGCAAGGAATGAACCATGGACCATAATGAGAGTGGATGGTGACAACTTAAATAAAGAGACGCATACATATGCATCTAGAAGTCCTATCAAAATCAAAAGACAAATGTATGCGCAAGTATAGATCAAGGAAAACATTCTATGCCTTATATTGAGTGAGAAGCTATAAGGCATTTATATTCCTAAAAGGTATTTATAGGCTATGGACAACATGTTGCTCACAAATGACGAGGATTGAGGGTCTGCAACTGATTGACCTCATGGAGGCAATAGAAAAGATTGCAGAATTCATTTCAGAGCTCTGTGTTCAGAGGGATAAAATAAACATAGACCTCCTTTCAGAAGAAGAGGACTCTGAAAACAGAAATACCCTTTGTTTCAATATTTCGCGAAACAAGGCAAAGTATGTACAAGTTCAGGCTGTGGTCGACGCGAACAGTGTAAGGGAATGCAAAGTCATAGCTCTAGTGGCAGAGCCAGAATCAGATCATGACTACTATTTTAAGAAAGAGAGAAAGGTGACAGATCTAGGCGATCTGAAGAATTGTATATGCTCACATCTAGTGCCTAGTTTGAGGATTGTGGCTATCCTGAAAGAAATACTGGCTGACAGACTGCACCTTGAATTTTTTGTAAATGTGTTTTCTAATAATAGTATTGAGGGACCTCCTAGACTCCTTGTCATCCCCCATAGTGAACAGAATGATTCAATGTACATCTGGCTGGATAAAGATGATAGCATCCATGTAGGCTTAGGACGCCCTGATGCAGAGAAATTCCATGAACAGAAATTCGACCTTGATGATCCAGATGATTTTATTGGGAAAACCTGTGTTTGTGACGAGATGTCTCTCGTGAGATATCATTTTTTCGAAGACCCCTTCTTGGAGGAGGCTATCGAAAATAGCGTGCCTGTACTGTTACCCCGATCCAAAAACATCATCAGCTATGTTCTCGGGAATCTGGCCTTGCAAAATCTTGATTTTTGGGATGCTGCTTCAGTAAAGGTCTCTGAAGAAGTGGGCCTGTTCAAAACCACTACACAGAAAACTACCACTCAGGATATTAGAGAATCAGCAGGAGGATAATGTACTAAAAAGAGAAGCTAGAATTGCCCCTAAAATGCAGTCTTTTCACATGGAATCATCTATATTAGTGGTAACTGTTCCATATAGAATTCATGCACCATGCCTCGTCACAATAGTAGGCGCGCACAACAAAGTTTCAAACTGGAGCCGTACACTCCTACACCCTTTTCCCATAAAAATAAAGGCCAAAATAAACAAGCCCAAATTGCACGGATAGAAAGGGAAATTATAAAAGCATTAAATAAGACCCTCACTGTGGAGAGCGCAAGCCTTGCTTTGAGACCCCCTTTTCCACTGGATCCAATCCCAAATGAAGGAGGAAACGCAAGTGCCAGGCATATACAATATTCACTCTTGCTTTGGACAGACCACCTTATGGAAAACATCCTGCCTTTGCTGCGCTTTCTCCAGGACCCTTCAGGAGTGGCTCCCAATACTGCATGGTATGCTGAATTTAAGAGCTTCCGATATTCTGCTCAAGTTTGTAATGCGCTGAAGGAACAAGTGAAGCAATTCATCCTTGATCTTCCTCATATTATACACAGCAATATATCGGAAATACACGAATGGTCAATCAAGGACAAGGCAGAGTGTGTCTGTGGGCTTTTTTATATTGCAGCATCTGTCTTCTATAATGGACTGACGTCTATGGCAGAAAAAAGGCCTTGGAACACCTTTGTCTTCAACAAACAGTTTCATTATTACAAGGAAGCGAAATCCCAGTACCCATTTCTGAGCACGTACGAAAGCCTGGACCGTTTTGGCCATTTCATGAAGCTTACTACTGAATACCAAAGATTGGAACCCAGTGATCCTTGGATGCCCCTTTACAACGATATCCTCCAGTCTTATGCAAAGCCCTTGGCGTCTCTCAAGGACTTTGTATACTTCCATCACCTACAGAAACAAGTGGAGGATGGGGATGCTGCTCCCATTCTGAAGCATCCTTATGATGAGCCTTTGCTGGGAATCACAGCATAGCCAAATTAATTATAGAACTCAGGAGCGCAGCAGAACTGCATAAAGATCCCAAGCGCATCTGAAATCGATCAAGGGCTACCCCTGCTGTTAGGGCATTGCCCTCGTTATACTGCTCTGTCCCCTTCCCATAATCATCGTGATTCAGTATGACGGGCATGATGAGCAAGGGAGCTAGCGATATACTTGCCATAAAGGCAGTGACCTGTTCCCAGCCAATAAAATGCCCCTGGGTCATGTAAATGCATATCATTGGGGTAGAAATGGTCAGTAGCTTGGCTAGATACAAAGCGCTTCCTTTTAACATGAGCTGTAACCAGAGACTATTCACAGCCGTGCTGAGGATTACAAAGAGAATAAAAATATCTACATAAGAGCGAATGCCCATAGTGGCAAGGAGCAGAACCGTCATAGGAACACCCACCATCTGTAACTGAAAGGTTAAATTCCAGAGCAGATCTTGCTGCTCCCTCCTCTCTTGAATATACAGAAAGAGAGCGCAGCCTAGAAACAGCACGAGACAGCTCACCCAGGTAGAACCTTCTAACAGACCTGTTCTGTTCTGGCCAAAACCTACTATGAAGGCTAAGACAGTCCATAGTAAAAAGAGCGCCCCTGCAAATCATACATTATGTGCAAACACATACTCTGCAAGAAGAGGAGAGATACATACCAGCTGTGTAAAGCCTAGACGAATTGGCGGTAGCCTGGGGCTTTGAATATAATTGAACAATGCAATGAACACATGTAATGCACTGTAGGATGAGGTGTGGGTTCCACTGGGTGAGCACGGGATCCATGATTTCTACAGGATGAAACCACAGGAAACAAAATTCAGGAAATGGATTTTTTGATTCCCATTCTCTGAGTACACAATGTGAAAGCGATGAGTCTGGGGTTTTCTGGTCAAGGGCTTGGAGCATCTGCACCCTACCTTCCTCTGATTCAGAGGTTTTTTGGAATATTGTTTTCGCCAAGGTTTTGTCTACTAGAGCACTCTTTGTTTTTTTCACTAGGGTGAAGGACCATCCAGTGGCATCTCTGTTGAGTAACAAGAGAGATGTTTGGAATATAACCAATATGAAAGCTGCTCCAGTAATGAACAAGCCCATGGTTTCGAACCAACGCTTTCCTAAAATATATATACCCAAGTATGCACATGAATAGCTCAATGAAAGCTTGTATTATAAGCTGAATAATGCTAGTGCCATATCTAGCAACGTACCAGTCACAGAGCAACTGGGTTCCATATGGGCACCTGATTTGCACTCCTGTTTCTCTATTGATAGGTACCACATATTTGCACGGGCGGAATATAGATGGTTTTTCGGAGGAATGTGTGAGGGAAATCATGTCTATCTCACATGCATTGTACAAGGAACGGTTTGCCCAAAATGGTCAGCCATTGAGTGTTCATGAGCTGTTCCAGTTCATCAACAAGGAAAGCTTTGACTTTATGGAGGCTGCTGGCACAGTTCTGAGCTCAAATGGTGAAGAGGTCATGCACGGAATGGCTGCTGAAAACCTTGTAGTTATGTCTCTCCATGAGTTAATCCTTGCCTTGCTTGAGTCGTGCAGGGAGATGGGGCAACGGATATCCCTCATAGCCACAGCCAATGAGCATACTGTTTGTTACTTGATGGAGGCAAACAGCACTCTATTTGTATTTGATCCTTTGCCTGCCTCCATGAGTAGTTTGCATGACATCTTGGCATCAGATTCGGAATTGACAACTTGGTTGGAACAAAAGTATGGCTCATCTACTGAAAATCTATATTCTGCACTTATCCTCAAAAACAAGCACTGTGATAGTTAGACATTCTACCAAGAGAGCTTATAAGTTTATTTATGATTAAATAAAAATGAAGCAAGCGCCTATGAAACGAAATACGGCTCCAACCCCTCTGATTCGTATTTGTTCTGTTGGTTACTTTTATGCTCTACATGAAATAGCTGCACATTGCCATGGCTTACCAAGTAACAGCCATTTCAGAAGCCTGGAACCATGGATACTCCACCTGGGGTTTCTCAATATTTTATTCTCTGTTCTCCCTGCCATCGTTTGGGCTGAAAAAGTAAATCTACAGCTATCCATCAGCCATTTGGAGGCTGTGGTGCAGTACTTTATCATCCTTGTTTGTATGCAATACCTATGGCAGGATAACAAGAATGGCATCATTCTGAGTATACAGAGCCTGTTTTATCTGACTTGGTATGTATGGCAGAATATAACAACAGGTAGAAATGCTTGCTGGGTACAGTCACCTGCTATTATGCAAACCAGTCTCATGTTTTTTATTTTGGTTGCCATCCCTGCTATTTGGGTCCAGGTACATCCCATTCGACATGGTACTGGTTTAGAGGCCTCACTGATGATTTCCACCTTTCTATGTGATCTGGCCTTCATTATCTTCAAAAATATATCATGGCTCTATGCATTTTTGCTGGAGTAATGTGTTCTGGAAAGCAGCACTCTAAAAATATTGGGCCCACCCTCGAAAAAGGCCAACGGGGACATTAGGCTGCATAATAATATGTCTTCCTTGGATGGGTGGTCTTTGGTCAACAGCAGTAGTGGGCGCACATTGAGGCATCCTACAATCATCCACTGATGGTCTCATCAATTTCCATCCATCAGCCAAAAGCCTTGCTCTATATTCTGGATCCAAGTCTTTGCCCCACGTCCTGGGCACATGGCGATCTGTATCCGCATCGTTACAGCAATACAAAAACTGCACCTTGCTACCAGTAAATCCATGCTTACGTTGGCGCTTTTGAAGGCAGTATCCTTCACGACAGTAAACCTCTTCAGATGTACCCGGTGCCTCTAACGCATACACCAATGGAAATATCAGCCAAAATATCAATGTATTCATTTCGAATCAAAAGATTTATGCTCTATATATCATTGGCCATACTTAACTTAAGTATAATCAAGACACAAAAATGATGAGTCATTGAGCACGTTGCCCTGCTCTCCAGAAAGCCAAACAATATCATTGGGTAAAACACCATAGAAATCCGAAAGCCATTGGTGGAAAAGAGCAAGCTTCTCTGGAATACTGGTATTATCACTGAGGATAATTTCAGGAATACTTGCTGCTCTCGGAGCTGGAATAGGAATCCGTTCCAACTCTATTGAGCAGTCATCAAGACCTATTGGGCATGGAAAACAGGAGGAAAGCCCAGCAAATGGACCATATGTGTTGTTTGCACAGGGTATGGGATCTTGTCTGCCATTACAGTAATAACCCATGGGGCAAGGGGCACAGGGAAATCCAGAGGCATACCATGTCCCAGGACTACAGAGTTCACCGTGAAGATATGAATCCACAGTAAAAACACTAGCTACATGATTGGAAGATTTATTATTATTATTTCCACATATGCTCAATTCAATGATAAACAGAGTCCCGTTCGTGATTTGCACTATTGTTGAATATTCTTTATTGTTTGAAAAGGGGCAGAGGAATGTACCATCAACGTTTTGGGCCAAGGGTACCACATCCAGGGATAGAAATTCCTGAAAAGTGATGTCCATGTCTGTGATGCTGGTATTTTCAACATTCCATAGTAGATCATCAATAAAAAAATCATCCAAACGGGAATCATCCTGCAATATGGGCACCATGATAGTAACCCCTATATTTAGGCCTGTTTCTGCCTCATCCTCTCTTGAAAACGAGGAACAAACTGCAAACTGTGAATAGTCCTCCTCCTCTTCATACAGCACAATCTCTGAGCCCTCAGGGCATTGCCTTAATAGAATGGGCTCACCTCCTTCTGTGGTTTCAGAGGAGCAAAAATATCCAGGTGGGCATGCTATCACATCAAGCATGAGACCCTCGTTCCTGTACATATTGACACTCTGTGAATGTATTTTGTAGAACCAACATAAAACAAGCAGCAGTGCTTGCATATGTGGGTGGCTAAGGCTAAGGCTTTAAATACCAACAAATTGAGAAAATTCTCCCAACAGCACACACATATATCATTTTAATTAAAATTGAACATCAGAGCCAAGGCGCCAGAAACACCAATCAACAGGTTGATGGAGAAAACAGCCAGAGCCGAAGCTCTGCTATTCACAGGTGGAGCATTGGTCTGAAAGAGCACATCTGACACAGAGAAGCCATTCTGTCGAAGATTCTGTGCCAGCTGATTTTCAAGAGTCTGGACATTGGGGTTTTTGACGGAATAATTGCCAGTATACTCCAAGGTGATATTGGCAAACTGTAGATTATTGCCTCTAAAGACAATGGATATCATATCCACAAAACCGCCTCCTCCAAGAATGGAGGTCAAGGTCTGTGAATTCAGGAGATTGGTAAGAGTGTTCAACCGGCCTGGTACAAGGATACTTGTACCATTCACATTACTAATCAGTAATTTGGCTATCATAGTGGCATCTGTGGTGGCTCCTGAGGTTGATGGCGACGCGGTAGTTGTAGCAGGTGTAGTAGTACTTGCGCCTTGTTGTTGAAGGAGCCTTCTTGATCCACCTGAAGGGGTATTACTGCAGCCTTGCAATGTGTAATCCAAAAGAACAACACCCGCAATCTGTGAAAAGCCCAGTGGATCCTTGAGAGCAACTTGCAGACTACTGTAGATATTGTTGCCTAGAATACCCCCCGCATCAGCAAGGCAGAGCTCTGATGCTACGCTGCCATTGAAAAGGGTTTGAAACTGCAAAATGCTGCATCTGCTATAGGGCGCATTCAGGAGGCTTTTACAGAGCTGGGTGGCAGCATCGTATCCAGGAGCATTAATACTCAGCACCATAGAGTTGGAGACCTGGCTTTTCGTTGGGGCCAAGGATGTGGTTCCTTGTTGCTGCTGCTGAAGCAAGGCTCTTCTTGAATGCTCCACTGGAGGAGGTGGCTCAGAGGGCTCCATGTCAAAGGTTGTGCTCAATAGTCGGCGCACTAGCTGTGTTCCACTGGGAGTGCTGATGGTGATCATGCCTATCGCTATGATCTTGCTACACACTGTGAAGGCGGTGGACCCTGGTTGCGAGGTCTGCAAGGCCTGATAGCTCCAGTCCACCACAGGATTCACAACATAGGCCTTTCTGTAACGGGTGTTCAGATTCAGCTTGCTAATCAACTCGGCTGAAAATTCGGTGCCCAACGTTTCTGTGAAGGAGTTGCTACCACCATTGAGCAGCATTGACCCCATAAGCCCTTGCAATTCAGGTACGGAGGTAGCATCTCCAGGACGTAATTCGACAACATCGTTGAGGTTGCGTTTCAGGACATCGTTCTTGATGGTGCTTACAGCCTTGGTCACGCATACAAGGTGTCCAATAGAGGGCTTGAGAGGACAGATTGCCAAAAGGGCAGGGGTGGGTTCCAGCCAACTGGTATGATTCGCTGCATCAGTATGCATAGAAAAAGCCTGCCCAGCGAGAAAAAGAGCCTTGACGGCATCAAAATTGGGGGTAGGGCCGTTCCCTCCTCCAAGAGGCTCCAAAAAGTTAACAGTGTATATATCATTGATGTTCACGGTTTGGGTAAGCGCGCGTGCATCCTCGAAGTAGCTAGGATCTCCCAGAGCTGCAAATGTCATAAGAGAGCCTTGCACAGTGGTGGTGCTGAATTGCAGACTGTTGGACGGCGTGGTTCCTGGGACATCCATATTTATTTTTTTCTGCATTGTATTATCCCATTCATAGTCGTTGGTGGCTGTCCCAATATAGATGTTCCCCGTGATGATATCGGCTAAGGTCTGAGAAGCACTCATAGTCTCACATTGGGCATTCAAACCTAATGCGTTCAGCTGCACCGCAAAGGAGAGAGAGGTCAGGACGTCTGCTTTGGCTTGGGTGTCAAAGGCTTCCACAATAAACTCTACTTCAATTGTCTCGGGGGGATTGGCTGTTAAGTCCTTTGAAGTAATCATATCCATGGGTAAGGGAATGCCAAACGAAACCAGACTGCTTACTTGCTGCGGGGGGGCACACATCTGCAAATAGCTTTGCACGCACTGCTCATTCTGAGCCCTTGCCACTAGATTTTGGAGTGAGGTGTTGGCATAGATGAATTTGTTGTCTGTGCTGGCGCAGGCCTGCATCCAAGAGGCATCGCTCGCTGATGGGTTTCCAGTGCTCTTGATCAGACGGATGCTAGAGAGGGGCACAATCCCCTGCCCAGAGGGTGAGACAGAGAACCTGCTTGGCATCGTGAACAGAGGTTGCAGGTAATAGAGGTATTGGACAGGCAGGAAAAAATCAGTGACCTTGATACGAATCAACTGCATGTCGATAGCACTTATCAAGGGGTCCTGGTTCGCTCCGTAGGTGCTCAGGGTCAGCGTGTTACTCTTCCTCACAGTGATGAATTGCTGCACATTCCTGGTGGTCATCACAGAGCCACCGGTCCCTTTGAAGTTGGCCAACCCAACAAAAAAAGTGAGATTGTAATCCGAACCCACATCGCCTTGCAAGAGCGAGGCCTTGAGACGAAGGTCCCCTTCCTCCAGAACAAGCAATACTCGAAATGTCCTTGTACTGTAGTCAATGGTCTCCAGGAGACGAACCTCGCTATTGGACATGCCCTCGATTTTGCCCACCACCAAATCGTTGGTCTGACCTGCAGGCGTAGTAAAGATTACGTCGGATGCTGGATACGTGTCGTTGAAAGTCTGCTGTGCATCACAAACATCCGAAGGGACTCCGTTGGTATAGTCTGCCCCATTCAAAAAGGTGGCAAAGTCTGCATGGGGTCTGTACAAGGCCTCAAAATCTCGCAGGCAACATGCGGTTGCTGGGCGCGTAATTCCAGTAGCTCCAGACGTTGTGCTGCAAGGAAAGTACATACCAGAGGTTTCTGTCAGTGCCTGTGATGGATTCAGCAATTTGAACGTTGTTGGATCATGGTCTATTCTAGGAATGTACAGTACATTCTTGGATTGCTGGATAGGTGCAGGGGCCCCAGTGGATTGCTCATCAGGATTAGGAAGCTCTTGCCCCCCTACATAAATCATTTCAATCTGCCAACATCCACCTGTGGGGGTCGCCCCACTCACAACACAAGTCCTGTTGTAGTTTATCCCAGTAATATTCATCCCCCATCCGTCGATCAGATTGGGGCTTGAAAAATCCAAGGCAGAGTGCGCCCTGACCATGGGCGCCTGGAATACATTGACTCCAGCACGGTTATTAAGGATAGCCTTCGAAAGAGCGTTGGTTAAAATGCTAGCAGTTATCCCCGAGGCAGCAGCATTCGCCATGGCCATTGTAGGGAACAGGGTGACAAGCTCTACCCTCGTAGTGGCTTGGATACTGGGGTCTACAGAGAGGCTAGTGTAGAGCAGAGCAAGTTCGGTTGTATTGAGTGTGTACCCCGAATTCGCCAACATGTCTGTAGGCAAAAAAGTAAGTAAGGCCATGGCATAGCTATGCTTCAGCAGATCAATAATCATAGACACAGGACCGCCAGGAGAGCTCAACGCAGAGCTGAATAAGGAGCTTTGGTAGGTAGGGATGTCCACAAGTGCGTACACCGCATATGCCTTTGAAGCACAGGACAATCCATCACCAAATAATGTGGCAGCACAGGTACAGGTGTAGGAGCCCATTGTGTTGGCGCAAAGGGCCTGGGCAGCACAATTGGCAGTACCCATATCACATTCGTTGATGTCATGCAAAGCACACTGACTATCAATAGTGTATCCTGAGGGGGGGCTCAGGGCAAGACAATCTTGTGAACAGTAGTTAATGCCAGTGGGGGCATAGGCATAGGCGGGACACGGCTCAAGGCATGCTGTCAGGGGCTGTGGGCATGCATATCCAGCTTTGATAGTGCAGGTGGATATATCACAACCACCGCCTGGCGCTCCTCCATCATCGCATTCCTCTCCAGGATCCAAAAAGGAATTGCCACATAACTCTGCTGGTTGGAGCGGAGCACAGTTCGAGTTCTCACAGGCAAGATGGCAGGTAGCAGCGGAGCCTCCACCAGCAGGAGTCAGGACCAACAAGTCCTGTACCAATGCCCTCATCGAATGGCTCAAAGTATCAAAAACAAGCAGCTCCGTGTACCCGACCCTACTACCCATACCACTAGACATGGAGCCATACGGCAGCACTATACCTACATTCAGCCCAGAGTCCATGGTCAGCCGAGTGAGCACCTTGACGCTCGTATCCGTTGACAGAGGGAATTGAATCGCGCTGACTTTTCCATTGTCTGCTACATAGATCATGGTGGTGGTCAAGGGCGAATTGATGGCAACCGAGATGGAGGTGGGGTTCACTAACTCGGGATTGATTTTGTCCAGGGGGGCAAACCATGTGTACACTATCCTGGAATCCGTGTCCACCAGACGAATCTTTTTGTTACCAGAGTCCACCACAAGAAGCATCTTGCTGGAATTCATGTACTTTTCAATGAAGGCAATCCCTTTAGGCGCAGAAAACATGGCTGTGGGGAAGGAGCCATCATTGCTACCCGCGTTGCCCCTCAAATCCCCCGCCACAATATTGCTCTGCAGATTTTGAAGATCAAACACCATGATTCGGTTCCTAACCACATCTGATACATAGGCCTTCCTAGATCCCAGGCTGTCCCTGCGCAGTGCGATACCGCCTGCGCTCGTCACATCCCCCACAGACCCTAGCAGAGTCACCTGCACAAATGAAACGAAAATCAGTTCTGAAAATAAGAATGATAATCAGTTCTGAAAATGAGAAGTAGAACCTGGCGAGTAAAGACGTTGACCATTCGAACCGCGTTCCCATCACCAACCACAATCACAGTGGCTTCAGGGGCATCATAGTCAACCCCAATGGCCGTCAGGGATGTGAAGAATGCATCTGTGCCTATGGCATCCGCAGCAGCCCCAAAGGCGCTTGTGCCCTCTGCTCCCGTCAAGAGCTCTAGGGTTGAGCCTTGCAAAAATACCCGGTAAACAGCAGTTCTAGTCGTAAAAAAGAGAGTACCCGTACTGAGGGAAGTCACGGAGGCTGTGACCACCAGCCCATTCATGGCCCCGCTACCCCCAGGAGCAATGCTGCATGAATCAAAGGTGTAGGGCTGGAGAATGGAGGACACCACACAGTCGCTCTGACTGATGGCGCCTGGCGCAGCCGACATGCTACCCCCAGGGCATGCACGGATGGCAGTGGGATCCGAAAGGCTAGCTTGCATAGAGGGACAGTAGTAGCCAATAGGACAAAGAATACAAGTCCCAGACTGCATGTAGGTACCAGGAAGACATACGAGCGGTGCACCTGAAGTAGGCAACCCAATGCACTGCGCAGAAGACGAGGCCCCCCAGATAGGGGAAAAGAGAGTACCGTTGACATTGGTGAGGTACGTGTAGGTCCCTGGAGCACAGGCTATACAAAGTGCAGATCCTGGCTGATTCTGATAGCTCCCTGGCCTGCATTGAGAGCACGTCTGGCTCACGCTGTTAGAGTATGTGCCAGGCATACAGTCACTGCACGATGTGCTGTTCATTATGGAGGATGTACCAGGCGAGCAGGCATGACATACGGGTGCATAATTCGGGCCGCTGCCGCCGTTATCCGTATAGTATGTACCTGCAGCACATAGGCTACAGGAAGTGAGCCCTACAGATCCTGCAATCATGAACTTGGGACAATATTGGCAGGCGGAGCCCAGGCTTGAGCCACCAGAATCAGGGTTGAACGTGTTCACTGGACAGGGGATATGGTCGTTGTTCACGTCACCAGTACAATAATAGCCAGGAGGACAAAGGATGGTGAGGCCCGTAGTGGAGGGACAATAATAACCAGGGCTTGGAACACATGTCTGTTGTTGGGCAAAAACCATAGGATCAGGGAAAACAATCACAGCTATAGTGAGCACTATTAGTACAGGTATACGGTCAACAAGCATATGGCTAAACTAAAGGAGGGTCAATGTCAATAATATATAATACAATGCCCTGGTAAAGCAGAATAAAACTTAAATAAAGGTTTGCATGCTTAGGAACAACTTTGGGCATACAAACCTTTTGGCAAGCAATGTAGCCAGTGAAGTAATCGGTTGTCGATCCATTGGGGCACATTCCACATACAGAGTTCCCTGTAGTGTTGGCATAAAAACCGGGGCTGCATAGATGGCAAGTGGTCATCCCATAATTCGAGTTGTATGTGCCCAAGTCACAGTTTCGGCAGAACCCATTGGTATAAAAGGCTCCAAACATGCCAGGAGGGCACTGGGTGCTGCAGACCGTGTCCCCTGTGTAGGAGGAGCACTGTCTGACCACAAATGTGCTTGGCGGACAGACTCTACAGGATAGCTGCCCATTACCAGGACACACGGATCCTACAGGGCACTGCAAGGTGCAATTGGTAGACCCGGGAGAGGACCAAGCGTTGGGTTCGCAAAACGTAGGTGTAGTAAAATTAAGGCAGCGGTAGCCTGCTGGACATGGAGGGCAGCTATATCCAGCACCTCCACTTGCATAGGTCCCTGGAATGGAGCAGGGGACGGCTGATCCATTGGAGGGACAGTAAAAACCGGGGGGGCATAGCAGGGTGCATTCTGATGCATTGACTGTGGAAAGGAAGCCGGCTGGACAGGTCCTCATGACGCCCTTCACACAATAATAGCCAGCAGTACAAGCAACACAGCCCTGAACGCTTCCCAATGTGCCATTGGGACAGGAAAGGCATTGGCTTAGAGAGGTGGCATTGCTCAGCATTTGGAGCAGCCCACTAGGACATTGTCTACAGGCTGTGGCACTAGAGGCATTCACATTGGGCTGGTACATGCCTACACCACAGGGAGTGGGCATCAGTGAGGCGTTGGAACAAAAATACCCAGCAGGACAGCTCAAACATTGCTGTGAACTTGTGGCTGTATACGTGGGCTGGTATGAACCAAGTGGGCATGCCAGAGGCATGGCTGTCCCTGGTGGACAGTAATACCCTGCAATACACACTGGCTTAGCTTCCAGTGGTTCTAAGGAGGTGTTCAAGCTATTGATGTGCTGCAGTTCTGGCGGCAAACTTGCCTCCATTTGCTGTAAAGTCAGTGTTTCGGGTGCACCAACAATTTCAAACTTTACATTCAACCCTGGATCTTGAGCTAGTAATGGATGTAGACAAATGCTTAAAACCACAAAAAGTACAGACCACCAGGGGATATTAAAGTAGCTAAGTCTCATACTGGTCTTATGGGATTTGATTTTTAGAAGGAGAGGAGGGGAAACTTCTTATATACATAAACTCTTCAATCTGCAACCTTTTGCAAATGGTCCTGATAAATACATATCATCTTCCGGTTATACACTAGAAAATTTGCAAGAAAAAAAACGAGTTTATTTACTTGAGGAAGTATAAATAATACTGACTCATAAATGTGAAGTGGAGATTAAATAGAGGACTTTGACAATGGATCTTTTGGATTTAGGGGGTGATAAAGGTGAGGAGATATCCTTTGAAAATCTACTGAAGGAGGGCTTAGTTTGGAGTACAACCAAGGACTGGTCAATAACTCATAGGATAACTAACGAGGAACATCCTTTATATCTACAATATAAAGCAATATTTGAAAGATTTATAACAGAAGCTTTTACCCATCCAGATAAGAAATATCTTATTCCAACAGTCTGGGATTTCTCGAATTCTAAATTGATAGCTGTAACACATAGTACACCACCAAGACCCCGAGGCAAGAGGGCATCTGCAAGCAAAGGGAAAAAACCAGCAACAACTGAAGACAAGAGCTCCTCAGAATATTCCTTTGAGATTGACGGCTATGTGCTTTATTCAAAGAAAAGATATAACGTTTCAGGCCCTGTAAAAACTAAATTTGAGGAAACATATGGAAACACGTCTCAGGTTTCACTTGGGGAAGGACAACCTGTGGGGGTAGCAACTGTTTACCATCTCTTTTCAAATGCAAACCCAAAGTCAAGGGAAGATTCTGCCAAGGCAAAGGAGTTCTACTACTTGACTGAATATTGCAGTGATAGTAATTTTACTAGGTTCAAAGGCAGCATAGGAAAAAAAATGATGAATATCATAAGAACAGATATATGCAAAGATAAACCGTTGTTCATAGAGGCAGAAAAACCAGAACTCATCAATCTCTATGAAAAGCAATTTTTTTATAAATATGACGAGTTACAGAAATTTAAAGGTGGGAATATTGAAGCTTGGACTGCATTTATCACTGAGGCTATACAACATGATTATTGCAATGTAGATATGCAGAATGTATCTTATAGTGATATACTAAATTTTCATCTATTTTCAGAACACGATAAAAACTCTATTATGATGTACTGGAACCAAATTCCTACAGACTATTGCTTTGAAACTGTGCGTCATTTCAAGAGGCAAAATCCAAGTGACGACAAAATTGAAAAGCACTTAAAACGATATTTGGATTTCTTCTATAGGGAAATGCGGTACTCTTTTTCAGATGATAGTCAAAGAGAAAATAAGGCATTTAGGCAGTCTCGAGATTCACCTGTAGATCCAATGTCATCCAAGATTCCAAACATGGGTCAAAAACCCTTCATTCTGTCAATAGAAAAATACATACTTTCGTCTTATAGCCCTTCAAAATACAAGGAAATTTTTGGATTTGTCAGTTTATTAATTTTTAACAAGAAAAACTTGGATGGTGGTGGCAGTGGGATACCTAACTTTGTATTTCTTCAAGATTTATTTGATACCTCTGATGGAGGAAATAACATGGTAATTATGTTGCAGTATCTCAAGGCTCTTTCAAAGTCTAAGCTGTGGCCTATATTTATTATTGCAAATCAGAGCTACCTTTCTAAATATGGCCATGTGTTGGTGGAAAATAAGTTCCACAGACAACCACAGTTTTCAACAAAGAACTTATTAGGTGAGAATATCTTAGAAGATGATTTTTATAAGTCTTATCTATGCAAGGAGTATGAGGGAAGTGACAGTGACAAAGTACTGCTTTATTATCATCCTGGCCATGAAGGTAACCAGTTCAGACAATATCATGGACAAAAACTCGAATTCTCGAAACCACTCACCTTATCCCATCCTGTCTTACCCCCTGATTTTATACCACAAAATAAGCTGCGTCGTGAGATGGAGTTGAGTACTCTTTTAAGGCTAAGCGATTGGAAAAACTATAGGAAGGAGTATGGAGTCCAGTATAAAGGCGACCTAGTGGACCTGTATAGTAACTTCTTTTCATTCATATCTGGGAGAAGGTCACAAGTAACAGGAATAGGTAAAATAGAGCTTGGAGAAGCAAAGCTGATCAGAGGCACTAAATATACTTCAGGAAGCTATCATCAATGGGTGCTACAATCTAGCTCTTATCCGCAACGTGATCCATGGGCCTTTGCTGACTTGGCAGTATTCCAATGTGATAAAGACACTACATATAATTTTATATATATTGTACAGGCTTTTGCACAGAATCCAAAACAAGACTGGTTTAAAACTCTACTGGACAAGATCAAGAAAGCATATAATACCAGCATGCCTATTGTATTGAATCTTAAAGGGGTCACAAAAGAGAATCGAAACTTTCTACGCAGGATTTATGACCGAAATGGTTTCCAAGCCGCTTCTAAGTTGGATGATGAGGACTTAGTGAGGAGATTTGGAGAGATATACAGTAAACAATATGCAAGAATGCTTGTTGATAATGATACTAAAAATTATATCGATTCTGATATTACCAGTCCCATTGCTGAAGATGAAGAAGACCCTGATGAGTATATGATCTATGTACACATTCCCAAGCCAACAGCATCAAGAGATGATGGTGGAAATGCCCATGGAATGATGGTTGTGGATGAAATAGAGGATCAATCTGGCAGGGGAGAAGGAGGAGGTGCCTCACACATAGCTCCAGGTATTAGTAGAAAGGACTCACAAAGGGGGCAAGGAGGCTTTGAATTTCCTGATTTTCAAAAGGAGTGCCATCAAGCGATCTCAAATCTAGTCAAACATCACTATGGCAGTACATAGAAATGATGCTAAACAGGACACCTAGTGTACCAACACTTTTACCAACTAGCCAGAGAGGTTCCTGGACTCACAGGAGATTGCATTGGCTGTGATCAAGGAGCTATTAAAAAATCCTTCTACTTGTATTTATTCACCCAGCCAGCCCCTCGGGGGGCAGTATTCGCCCACACAGTATTTTATTAAGATCTAATATGTTTATGCACATGAATAACACGAAACAGCAAGTTCTTGAAATTGCAGCATGCAGATTCTTATTGAGACTCAAGTGCATGTGTTTTATTTTTTGCTAAACGGCTGGGTCTTAAGAGGCGTGATCTGGGAGGAATGGGAGGCCTTGGAAATCAGCTGCACTCTGCCTCAGCCTGAGCCAAAGTGTATGTGTTTTTTTTTTTAGTGGAACCGGTTCGGCCTAGTTTTTTTTTAACACTTCGAAGCGTTGCGTTTTTCACTTTTGCCTCAAAATTCCAGTGACTCACAG
>Ga0208872_1000146_pt1 | contig 66628 bp, 65 predicted proteins | sample CryBogCBH12Aug08_FD_185508 | JGI IMG/M metagenome (GOLD analysis project Ga0208872, IMG submission 185508) | Freshwater microbial communities from Crystal Bog, Wisconsin, USA - CBH12Aug08 (SPAdes) | ecosystem: Environmental > Aquatic > Freshwater > Lake | place: Crystal Bog, Wisconsin, USA...
CGCTTCCTCGGCGCCAGCAGAGCTGACGCGACGAACGATCCCGACGCAAAAATCGCCCCGAGAATCAGGAGTCCCAGTAGGGGGAGGTACTGGTCCACGGTCATCATTTCTACCAGACTCTCGACCGGGTCATTGCGACTCGGAAGGTCTCGTGGTCACGACCCGTAGTGTTGTCCCGTGACAGAACTCTCCTCCCTCGCTTCGCAACCACCCTTCGACGTCGTCATCGTGGGTGGAGGTCCGAGTGGCTCGTCGTGCGCATACTGGCTCGCCAACGCGGGGTGGTCGGTCTGTTTGATCGAGAAGAAGTCTTTTCCCCGAGAGAAGACCTGCGGAGACGGACTCACCCCCCGCTCGGTCCGCCAGCTCGCCGACATGGGTCTCGAAACCGCGGTGGCGGCGCACGGACATAAGTACCACGGGCTGCGCGCCTTCGGATTCGGTGCATCACTCGAAATGCAGTGGCCTGAACACAGCAATTTTCCCAATTACGGGTACACGATCACGCGATTCAATCTCGACGGGCTCGTCGCCGAGCACGCGCGCGCGGCGGGCGCCACGGTGCTCACGGGCACCGAAGCCCTCGAACTCCTCGAGCCCACCAACGAATCGGACGGGACGCTCCGTGGCGCCGCCGGTGTCATCGTGAAGGACAAAATAACCGGAGAAAGTTCCCCCATCCGAGCCCGGTACGTCCTCGTCGGCGACGGCCAAAACTCGCGCATTGGCCGCACCCTCGGCGCCCAGAGAAATCGCGAATGGCCGATGGGCATGGCTCTGCGCGGTTACTACCGCAGTGAACGACACGACGAACCCTGGATCGATTCCCACCTCGACATCCGCGATCCGAAAGGCGACGTGGTTCCCGGATACGGGTGGATCTTTCCTCTCGGCGACGGGCGAGTCAACGTGGGCGTCGGACTTCTCTCGACCGATCGCGCGTGGAAGGGTGTCAACACCACCAAGCTCCAGGACTACTTCGTCGCCCAAGTCGGTGACGAGTGGGGACTTAACGACGAGACCAGTTGTGGCGCCCCGACCGGCGGCCGCCTCCCGATGGGACTCGCCATTGGACCCCGCCGTGGACCCAACACGCTGTTGATTGGTGACGCGGCCGGAACCGTCAACCCGTTCAATGGCGAAGGTATCTCCTACGGCTACGAAACCGGTCGCCTCGCGGCGGCGGCGGTCGGCGCCGCTCTCGCGGAGAACGATCCATCGCTCCTGCGTCTCTACGACGAAACGATGGACAACGCGTACGGCGACTACTACAAGGTCGCCCGCGCTTTCGTACGCATCATCTCAGAACCAGAGATCTTGGCGGTGTGCGTCGGCGCGGGACTTCGCGTGAAGCCCCTTATGCGAGAGCTGCTCTTGATCATGGCCAACCTGATGCACAACGATCGCCAAGGTCCCGCCGAACTCGGATACCGCGCCCTCGTCAAATTGGCGGACGCTCTGCCCGAGGGTGCCTTTGACGTCCTGACGCGCGAACGCGAGAACTAGGCCCGACTGGGCGCGGTGGCGTCCGGCGCCATTCGCGCCAACACCGCATTCAGCCCCGCGTCGGCGGTTGCTTGCGCGTCATGCCAGTTTCCGGCCAGAGCGAAGAACGTCATTTCGTAGTGCCCTCTCGCCGCGAAGGCCGATGCGAGTGCGTAGGAGTGCGACGAACCCGGCAGAGTCACCTCCGCGACTGCGGTACGCACGAAACCACGAGTGGTCGTCGTGAAATCCCACGTCGACACCGGAACGCTGCCTCGAGCGTACGTCGGGTCAAAGAAGAGATAGCCCTGGAGAATGAGGGCATTGACGAGAGCCCAGCAGTGTGCGAAGGCAGCACGTGAGTACTCGCGAAGATCGCGACCCACCATGTCGGTCGACGCGTAGTACTGCGTGAGCGACGCCATCTGTACGCCGCCGAAGGAATTCGCTCCGTAAACGGCTCCCGACACTTGCAGGGCGGGTTGCTCCCCCGCGGCGCCGAACATGCGGTCTTTCGCGTTGGTGGTACCCATGCACGTCTGGAAGCGCGCGGTTGCGGTATCCCAAATGGTCTTGTTGACGCCAGTGGCCGCGGGCACCGTGGTCGAGGACGTCGTGACGTCGTTGGCCTTGCCCACCAAAATGGTGAGTGCGTTGTTCGCATCGGTATTGCCCAGTTCCACCCAACCATCGGGCACGTCCTGGGCACGCAGATTGATCGCTCCGACGTCCGCGGACGTCACGACCGTGGTCGTCGTGCGCGTCAGCGCGTACGTGAGCAGGCCACCGAGTGACGCGAGAATGAGGAGTAACGCGGCCGCGACCGTGAGACGACGAAGTCCCCGCCGCGGGCGCACGACGTCGGCGCCGTGGGCGCGCAGGATTTCGGTGAACTCGTCGCAATCCATCGAGTGCGGCGCCGACCACCGGATCGACACGCCGTCCGCGTCCGCGATCATGTGCCACGAGCGAGATCGTTCCACTCGCCAGTTGCGCAGATCACGTAGGGCCCAGGACCGAGGATTGTCGTGATCTTCGGTCCACTCGTACAAAGTGTCATCGTCCACGCCCAGGGAGACGTTCCGTGATCGGCCTTCCCCGACGGGCGGATCGACGGCAAAACCGTGGAACCGGCGAATGATCGTCATCGGGCGGCCACCACCTCGCGGGTGGCCTCACCCGCTGCAGTCAACGCCAAAGCGAGATCGGCCGGTCCGTGGGCGAAAGAGATGAACATGATCTCGTAGGCGCCCGGCGCCAAGGCGACGCCTCGACGCAACATGGCGTGGAAGAACTCTTGATACAAGCCGTTGTCGCACAACGCCTTGGCCTCGGCAAAATTCTGCGGCGCCACAAAAGGTTCGTGGCTCAGGTACAGACCCGTCAAGGAGCCCACCACGGGTACCCGGGCCGACAGCCCGTTCTCGTTAATGACCCCTTCGAGGGACGCCGCGAAGTTCGCCACCGTTGATCGCAGTTCGAGGTAGTCCGACGCGTCGAGCTGCGACACGACACTGAGTCCCGCGGCGGTCGCGAGCGGATTGCCCGAGAGGGTGCCGGCTTGATACACCGGACCACTCGGTGCCAAGTGCGAGAGGAGTGCGCGCGAACCACCGAAGGCACCCACGGGTAGCCCGCCGCCGATCACTTTCCCGAAGCACCAGAGGTCCGGGGTGACACCGAAGTATTCCTCCGCTCCCCCTTGGGCGAGTCGAAAACCGGTGATCACTTCATCAAAGATCAGTAGCGCGCCGACGCGATCGCACTCGGCGCGCAGTCCCTCGAGGAATCCCTCCACCGGTGCGACGAGATTCATGTTGGCGGCGACGGGTTCCACGAGCACGGCGGCGACCGATTCGTCAAGCGTCGGCACCACGTTGTACGGCGCGACGAGGGTGTCCGCGACGGACCCGTCGGTCACGCCGGCCGAGCCCGGTAGACCCAACTGGGCGACACCACTGCCACCGGCGACGAGGAGTGCGTCGGAGTGACCGTGGTAACAGCCATCGAACTTCAAGATCTTGGATCGTCCAGTAGCCCCCCGCGCGAGACGCACGGCGCTCATGACGGCTTCGGTGCCCGAGGAGACGAGACGCACCTGTTCCAGACCGGCGACACGTTGGACCATGGCTTCGGCTAACAGAACTTCACCGGGCGTCGGCGCACCAAAGGTCGTACCCAGGGCGGCGGACTTCTGAATCGTCTCGACAACGAGGGGTGAGGCGTGTCCGAGAAGGGACGCGCCGTACGACTGCACGAAGTCGAGGTACCGGCGTCCCTCAACGTCGGTGACGTACGCACCGTTCCCACTCACCACCGTGTAGGGCACACCACCCACGGAGCGAAACGACCGCACCGGCGAGTCGACGCCGCCCGGGATGACGTGTTGAGCTCGATCGAACCACGCAGCGTTGGTTGTCATCCCTGTAGGACCTCAGCAATCTCGGTAGCGAAGTACGTGAGTACAAAATCCGCGCCCGCACGGCGAACGGCGGTGAGCTGTTCGAGGGCCACGGCCTCGCCGTCAATCCATCCATTGGCCGCCGCCGCCTTCACCATGGCGTATTCGCCACTCACGTGATACGCACACAGTGGCACGTCCAACTCGTGACGCAGGTCGCTCAGAATGTCGAGGTACGTCATCGCGGGCTTCACCATGATGATGTCGGCACCCTGCTCAACGTCCGCGCGCGCCTCACGCCACGACTCACGACGATTGCGGTAGTCCTGCTGGTAGCCGCGTCGATCACCGCCGTCAGCGATCTCCACGCCCACGGCATCGCGGAAGGGACCGTAGAGACCGCTCGCGTACTTCGCGGCGTAGGCGAGAATCACGGTGTCCTCGTGCCCGGCGCCATCGAGACCGGCCCGTATGGCTCCGACCTGACCGTCCATCATTCCGCTCGGCGCCACGACGGCCGCGCCGGCCTCCACCTGAGCGACCGCGGCGCGGGCGTAGAGCTCGATGGTGGCGTCATTGTCAATCGATCCGTCAGCACGAAGAACACCGCAGTGGCCGTGCGTCGTGTACTCATCGAGACATAGGTCGGCCATGATCACGAGGTCGTCGCCGAATCGGTCCCGCAAGGCCCGCAGTGCGACCTGGGCGATGCCGTTCGGATCAAAAGCCCCCGAGCCCGTCTCGTCCTTTGCGGCCGGGACACCGAAGAGCAAGATGCCACCCACGCCCGCGCGGTGCGCTGCCGCGGCGGCGTCCACCAACGACGCCACCGTGTGTTGGAAGTGTCCCGGGAGTGAGGTGATCGCGCGAGGTTCACTCACGCCTTCGGCGACGAAGAAAGGTGCGATGAGATCGTCTGGTTGGAGGTTCGTCTCCGCGACGAGGCGGCGAAGAGCCGCCGTTCGGCGAAGTCGGCGGGGTCGTTCGAGAGGGAACACGACTTCCAGCCTATTAGTCAGAAGTTCCATTCCCCGAGGTCGCGAGATCGACGGCGACCTCGCGCACCACGTCAGCGAGATTCTCGGGCGACGCGACGACGACCTTGGTGTGCTCGCGTTCCACCTCGTGCGCGGTCGTAGCACCAATGGCGACGACCACCGCGTCGGCGCGCACTTCTCGTGACGCCACTCGCCACGCCGAGGGGGCCGCGATCACCACGATGGCCCCCGCGTGCAGATAGTGCCGCTGACGTCGAGTCAGCCGTGCAGGATTCGTGCGATAACACGTCACGTGATGCGACACCAGAGATCTCTGCGTGAGTGTTGCGGCGAGTTCTTCACGCATCTCGGCGGCACCCAGAATGAGGACCGGCCCGCGTTCGAGCATCAGACCGAGGTCGCGACCCGAAGGGCGCTCGGGCACCAGAACTCGACGTTCTCTCGCGACCCCCCCGGCCCGCAACGCGGCCGCTGTTGTGGCACCAACGGCGCCAAGGTCGTAGCCCGCCACGGCGTATCGAGCGGCCGCTGAGACAAAAGTGGCCGCCCGCGCGGACGTCGCCACAATGGTGGCGAATTCTCCACCGGTGGCCGCGGACGCCATCGCGCGCTCGAACTCGTCGCCATTCACGTACGTCGTCGTCGTCAGCGGCACTTCGCGCACTCGCGCGATATCAACAATGCGCTCACGCACGACGTCATTTCGTGGTGGTTCACGCGTGAGGACCACCGTGAGGCTCACCCCCGACTCCAACCCTCTAGTTCGGCGCCGCCGAGGTCGTCACGGAGGTGTCGGGCGAGTCGCGCACCGAAGTCGTCGAGTGATTCATCCCCTCGCGTCAGTTCCGCTCGCACCACTCGGCCACCATCGAACGAGGCCATCATGCCGCTCGCGCGCCAGAGACCCTGGTCCACCGTGACGTGCGCTGCCGCGGGAATGGAACAACCCGCTCCGAGTTCTCGCAAGAATGCCCGTTCGGCCGATACGGCGTCGTGAGCGAGTGCGTTATCAATCGAGGCCAGCGCGCCTCGGGTGGCCTCATCGTCCATTCGACACTCGAGGGCGAGTGCGCCCTGGCCCACTTGTGGAATGAACCAGGTCGGATCAAGGAATTCCGCCGCTCGGTCCAACCACCCCAAACGCTCGAGTGCCGCCGCGGCTGCGACCACGGCGTCGACGCCGTCGTGACCCGCGGCGGCGACACGACGAGCCATGTTGCCGCGCAATTCCACGACGTGCAGATCCGGACGACGTTCAAGAAGTAGTGCTCGGCGACGAGGAGAACCGGTCGCCACCGTGGCCCCGGGTCCGAGTCCGGCCAGCGCGCGACCAACGATGACGTCGCGAGGGTCGCGCCGCTCAGGAACCGCGGCGAGGATCAGACCATCAGGCGTGCTCGACGGAAGATCTTTCGCGGAGTGGACCGCCACGTCGGCCGCGCCGCGCAGAACGGCGTCTTGAATCTCGACGGCGAAGACACCTTGCCCACCGACGCTGGCCAGCGACACGTCGGTGCGGCGGTCACCCGTTGTTTCAACTTCGATGATCTCGATGTCAACACCGGCGCTCTCGCGCAAGACGTCCGCGGTGAAGTGCGCCTGGGTGAGCGCGAGTGGCGAGCTTCGCGTGGCGAGACGCAGAGTGCTCACAGCTCGAAGAGGTTGCGAGTCGCTTCCGTCAACCGTTGCCCGCGGTCCGAACCCGCCGCTTCCTTCAGCGCCACCGTCGGGGCGTGGGCGATCTTGGCGACGAGAGAACGCGTGAGCGACTCCACCAATTCCCGCTGCTCGTCGGTGAAGGACGAAAAGTCGTGACGTCGTCGTTCCATTTCCTGAGCACGTAACTGTTCGAGCCGCTCGCGCAATTCACCCACGATTGCCGCGGCGCCCCGGGAGCGACGATCCTCGTGGAACTTCTCCACCTCTTCATCCACAATGGCGGCCGCCGCATCGACCGCAACGTGTCGGTCCGCGAGAGTCTGTTGGACGACGTCGCGCAAGTGCGAGATGTCCAAACGGCGCACGTGACGCAAGGAATCAACGTCCGTGTCGATCACCCGCGGCATGCCCAAATCAATCACGAGGACCTCTCCGTGGGTGCTCGCGAACGACGACGCGCTGAGGAGTGGTGCCGGTGCTTCAATCGCCGCGACGACGAGGCGAGCTTCAGTAAGTACCGCGGCGACATCGGCCAGAGCCACCACGTCGATGCGTTCGTCGTTCGCGTCGAGTGCCAATGCGTCGGCGTTCTCGCGCGTCCGGTTCGCAATGACGACCCGTCCTGGCGCAACCTTCGCGTCACGCAGAGACTTCACGACGCCGGTCGCGAGTTGACCTGCTCCGAGAACGACCACGGTGGCCCCCGCGAGCTCCGCGCCGAGTTCCTGTTCGGCCATCGAAACGGTCGCTTGCGCGAAGCTCGTCGTGCCGCGCGCGATCGCCGTTTCGTGCCGGGCGCGTCGTCCAGCGCTCAAGGAACGTCGAAACAATTCCGCGAGTTCCGGCCCGACCGCGTGCTCCTCGTCGGCGCGCTCGAGGGCGCGGCGAATCTGTCCGAGAACCTCGTGCTCGCCGGGCACCGCACTGCGCAGTCCGGCGGCGACCCGAAAGAGGTGCCCCGCGACACCCTTATCAAAGTGAATCGTGAGCACGGCGGCGAGCTCCTCGGCCGAGACCCCCGTCGCGTCCGACAGGGTGGCCGTGATTTCATCCACGGCACCGTGAAAGCGGTCGATCGTCGCGTAGACCTCGGTGCGCAGACACGTGGAGACGAACACCGCTTCGTTGATATTGGCGTTCGCGAGTAGGGAACCCAGGACTTTGCCCCAGCCCTCCTCGGGAACCGTGGCGCGCTCAAGCAGATCTAACGAGGCGTGCTCGTGATCAATGCCTACTGAGATGAACGCCATAGTCTCCCCGGAGTTCTTGAAATGCTACGCGGTGCGCGGCGGGGCCGGCGGCGTGATGCCCAGTGAATGCAAGAGTCCACCACCCAAGGGACCCGTCCCGTTCGTAAGGTGGTACGCGAGGATTTGCAGCTCGATGGAGAAATCGACGTAGCGCACGGCGGTACCGATGGGCACGCTGAGCACCTGCGGGGCAAAATTCAAAATGGCGTGGATGTCGTGTTCGACCAGTCGGTCGGCGGCCTCCTGGGCGACGTCCGGCGGAACACACAGCACGGCCATGGTGGCCGGAGCTAACTCGCCCGCGAAATCTTGCACGATGAGACCAGCGACCTCCGTGCCGATCACGTCCGGATTGACGTCGTAGAGACCGACCAACTGCGCACCGGAAATAAGAAAATTGGTGGAGTTGAGCAGGGCGTGGCCGAGATTACCGACACCAATGAGAATGACGTCGTAGCGCTGGTGGTGCCCGAGGGCTTCCTCAATGCGTTCGACGAGAAGGGAGACGTCGTATCCCGCACCCCGTGTGCCGAGTGATCCGAGACCGGCTAAGTCCCGACGCACCGTCGCGGGCGCCACGCCGGCCAAGCGACCCAAGGTTTCCGAGTCCGCGCGTTCCCGTCCCCGACGAACCATTTCGCGCGCGATGCGTTGATAGACCGGCAGTCGCGCCACCGTGGGTTCGGGCAACATCGAGGGACGACTGAACGGCACGGGCATCAACCCTGACGATATCGGAGTGGAGCTAACGGCCCAGTTGGCGACTTCGTTCGGCGGCTGACGCCACCGCCTCTAAGAACGCGGCCCGCACCGCGCGGCCCTCCAGCATGCGAAGTCCCGCAGCGGTGGTGCCCCCCGGCGAGGTGACCTGGGAACGCAGTTCCTCCGGCGTTTCTCCGGATTGGGCCAGTAGCGCCCCGGCTCCTTCGAAGGTGGCCACCACGAGTTCCCGGGAGACCTCTCGCGTGAGTCCTTGATGCACGCCCGCCTCGACGAGAGCCTCGACCACGAGATAAAGGTAGGCGGGCATCGATCCCGACAATCCCGTCACCGCGTCGAGATGACGTTCGGCGAGACGCACGACTGTGCCGAGCGAACCAAGGATGTCGGCCGCCCAGTCGAGGTCGTCCTTGGTGACATGGGAACCCCCCGAGATCGCGCTCGCTCCCTTCCCCACCACGACCGGTGTATTGGGCATGGCGCGCACCACGGCGACGGCGCCGGGCATCACTGCTTCCAGACGGGCACACGACAGACCCGCGACCACCGAGAGGACGCGCCGTGCGCCACAGGCGCCGATGAGACGGGCCGCGCCCTCCGCCTGATCGGGCTTCACGCAGAGCACGACACCCGACTGGTCGTCAACGTTGTCGAGTTCGAGGGTTGCGAGCACGCTCACACCCGGAAGTTCTTCGACGAGTTCAGCGCGACGCTCGGCGCCGCTCTCCACCACCGCCAGGTCCGAGGTCGGAACGAAGTTGGCACGCAGCAGTCCCTGGGCTAATGCGCCGCCAATACGACCGCCACCGACGATGATCAAGCGATATGCCATGTCGCAACGCTACTCAGCGGCCCCAGCGCCTAGCGATTCCGACGACGACGGTAGAGAGAACCGAAGCCCAGACTCATGGCCGTCGGAAAGATTTCGTCCACGTAGTGCAGTGCGGCGCCGCAAATCTCGTCCAACCGGTCAGCGTCTACTTCGGCCACCGGGACCCTACCGACGAGATAAATCGCGGACTCTGGACCGAGCGCGAGATGAAGTTCGTGGAGGTCCGCGTTCTTCGCGAGTAGGAAACGGTAGACATCCTCGACGCGCTCATCTGGCGCCGGCATCACTTGGGCTTCGATGTGGACTGTCCGCTGGCGCAAGGTCAGCCACAACGTGACGAATTCCTTTTCGTCACCGCGCAGTCGTAGTAGCCACCGGTGCTGCCCACGATCGTCAGGGACACCCGTGGTCTCCAGCGCCGTGAGAACTCCGGTGTCGAACCACGTCGCCGACCAGGACCTCAGTACGTCATCAAGTCGTTGCGCCGCGCCCTCGTCGGCGATGGGCGTGGAGGTCACGGACAGGTAACCAACGCGGACGACCGAAGTTGGGCACTGAGATCCCGCACTCGTTCAGCCGCCGCACGCCACGTGTAATTCTGCGCGAGGATCACGGCGTTCGTGGACAACGACGTCGCCCGCTCCTCGTCCAGCACCCAGGCCACGGCGTCCGCCCAGACTTCCGGGGATCTCTCCTCAACGAGTAGGCCCGTCGCACCGGAGTCCACCAACGTGACGAGTCCACCCACGCGCGAAGCGACCACAGGTGTGCCACAGGCGGCGGACTCGAGAGCCACCAGTCCGAAACTTTCCGCGCGCGACGGCACCAAGGTCACGTCCGCGGCGCGAAACCACGTGGACAAGAGTTCGTGGGGTTGAGGTGCGACGAAGGACACGTGATCGATGACCCCTGCGTTCGCCACTCGTCGACGAAGACCCTCGAGTGTGCTGCGTCCTCCCGGTCCGCTCGGGCCACCCACAATCGCGAGGTGAATCGGCGTGCCTCGACGATGTAGTTCAATCACCGTGTCGAGTGCGAGGTCGACGCCCTTCAGCGATTGCAGTCGGCCAACGAAGAGCGCGAGAGGCACATCGGTCGCAAATCCCAGCGCACGTCGAGCCTGCGGGCGATAACCCGGTGCAAAGAACGCGTGCTCCACGCCGTGGGGCACGACGTGCACTCGTGAGGGATCCGCGTGGTAGTGGTGAACGATCTGTTCGACTTCGACGTCGCAACTCGCGAGCACCGCGTCCGAACAATCAATGATCCGATGTTCTTGCTCGGCTCGCTCGGGAGATTCCGGCTCGAAGGTTTCCGCCTTCACGTGTTCCAGCGTGTGGAAGGTAGTGATCAAGGGAATGGAGAAATCGTGCTTGAGTCGATGACCCGCCACACCACTCAGCCAGTAGTTCGCGTGGAGCGCCTCGGGGAGTCCCGAACAACGAAACGCCGCGGCGATGCCGTCGGCGTAATCGTCGACGTAGAGGGGAAGTTCGTGACGCTCCAACACGCGGGGAGGTCCAGCCGTGATGTGACGAACACGAAATCCGGGTTCGACGACGATGGTGTCATTGACCGCCGCCGACTCCCGTCGGGTATAGACGTCGACCTCGTGACCGAGTCGGGCGAGTGCGGAAGAGAGTTCTCGCACGCACACGTTCATGCCGCCACCGTCACCGGTCCCGGGCTGAGCCAAAGGAGAGGTGTGGTACGAGAGAACCGCGAGACGAGCCACGCGAGGAGCCTAATTGTCCGGCGTCGTGGAACTTCCGGAAGCGTTATCGGCGAGAAAGGAACGAAGAATTGTCACGAGCGCCTGTCGCTGCGCGTCGGTGAGACGTTCGTCAGCCAAGATGGCTCCCTCGGACGAGCCGTATCGATTTTCGTCCAGAATGCCCGCCTGCACGTACAAGGTCTCTGCGGAAATGGACAAGGCTTTGGCGATCTTTTGCAGGATGTCGGCGCTGGGGCGCTTGAGACCACCTTCGATTTGCGACAGGTAGACATTGGAGACGCCGGCCATTTCGCCGAGGCGACGGAGCGACATTTGCGCGTTCGCTCGTTGTTCCTTGATGAACCCACCAAGGTCCCGGACGCCGCTCGGGCGTTCCTCTGTCATGTGGTCATCGTATTTCACCCACGGAGAGCTGACGGCGGGACCCGCCACAGGACGTCTCGCCGTGAAACGGGACCGAAAAGACGCGAATCTTCGGAGAACTCGGCGTTGTCGCCCTGCACTTCCACAGTTGACGCGGCGACCTTCGTGACCCGCTTGACGAGTATGCGCGTGGGATCCCGTGGATCCCGCAAACCCACGACGTCGCCCACCCGCGGTCGCCGCCACCGACGAAACGCCGGCACCGTCTCACCGGGCAGCAGCGTGGGGAGCATGGAGGGACCCTCAATCACGAGCTGACGGGCCCACCACGATTGACCGGGAAGTCTCATCAGAGGAACGCTACCGACAAAGGATCGCTAACCTGCCTTCGGAGTCATCCCGCCCTCGCGTGTGTCGGGGGCGTACCCATTTCGAAAGGTGAACCAATGAGTTTCCGTTTCCGAGTTGCGTCGCTCCTGGCGACGAACGCCCCGGCCCTGACTGTTCACGCACACTGCGACCTCCCGTGTGGTGTTTACGACCCGGCCCAAGCAAAGATTGAAGCCCAGTCGGTCAAGGCGTGCATGGAAAAGTACGCGGCGTCGAGTGAACCCGACTTCAAGGTTCGCGCGACCGTTATCAAGGAAGAGCGCGCCGACCTCGTCAAGCACCACCTGTGGGTTCTGTGGACGGACTACTTCAAGCCCGAGCACCTCGCCGCTCACCCCGACCTTCACGACCTCTTTTGGAAGGCCACCAAGTCGGCTGGTGAAGCAAAGAAGACGAACGACGTTGCCGTCGCTGACCGTTTGGTGAGCGAAATTGACGCCATCGCCGAGATCTTCTGGGCCACGAAGAAGTAACTTCTTGCACCAATGACGAATGCCCGGTGCGAACGCACCGGGCATTCGTCATTTTGCGGCGACCTTTAGGAAATCTCGACTTCGCTCAAACGTGGGTGCGCACCACAACTGGTGCGCACGGGGTCTGACGTCAGTAGTGCCGCGTCGATTTCCGTGCCACACGTCTCGCATGAACGATAAGAACCTTCGCGCAAACGCTCAAGTGCGTGATCCACGTCCGAGAGTGTGCGCTCAATGGAGGCGACTGTTTCATTCGAAATTTCACTCACGACAGCAGGTTAGCGAAGTCCGAACTCCCTATTTTTCGGCGACTCCTGGTTCCCGGCAAGACACCGCGCATCGGCATATCCTCACATCATGAAGGACATCCGCCTCGACTCGCTCAACCGCACACGGTGTTGGAAGTGCGGAGGGAAGTCCTTCGAGCCTCTCTCCTCGCATTTGTCGCGAGGTCTTGAGAACAAGGGCTCCCTTCTCCATCAGCCAAATCTTGAATGCACTCGCTGTGGAGCTCACAACAAGGTGGGTAACGCCGTGCGATACGAAGGACCCGACGACGATGCGTACGCCATCGAGTGGGAGCAAGAGCGGAATGACCCCAACGAGCGAGGAGCCCTCGAAAAGGATCTCCGACCCGACGACGACAAGAGCGCTTCGCCTAACGGCAATCCCCCTTCATTCGTGTCGACCATGCTCTCGAACACGGTCGTCGAAAAGCTTGGCAGTATCGGTCCGCTCGATCGCTGAGACGGTCACTCTTTCATTTCGTCAACCCGAGGACGACGTCTCGACCCCTTCGATGCAGATGGGAAACGACGAATCTCTTGGGCTAACCTGTGCCACTCGGAGACTGAGCGTTACCGAACGCACATCTCCACGCACCGGGCCGCTAGCTCATCGGGAAGAGCAGGGGACTTTTAATCCCAAGGTGCCGGGATCGAGACCCGGGCGGCCCACTCATCAACGCAACGCCCGTCCAGCACTGGGCTTTGGTCGTGTCCTGCATGGAGATCGGTCGTGGCGCCCACGTCAAGGGGTTCACGGTAGTTACTGGCCTTTCACGACCATTACCGACGTTTTGTGCGCAGATCGTGCGCAGATCCGCTCTCCCCTGTTCCGCGCAGGCTGACAACTGAGGCGTCACGTCGAGCGAAGATCGCGCCGTTCGCGACCTCTCGGTGCACATGCGAGAAGTCATCGTCTCTCGTCTGCTACGCCCGCGTCGCGTCGATCGATGATCGCGCGCGCCTCGTTTCTCACCCAAAGCATGTCCGGGTCGTCGAGGTGCTCTCTCACCAGGCTGACTGCGAACTCCCCAGCGCTTGCCCGCGCGCTCCGGAGCGCAACGACTGACGCGGTCGAGATGAGCAAGGGATGGTTCCTGTTAATGCTTTCAAGCCACCCTCGGGCAACAAACTCAAGCACCATCGCCGGCGAGCAAGCCAGGGTCGCAGATGCCTCGAGGAGAGTCACGTATCCAGACTGAGCCGGACCTAGATCAATTCCGGCCGCCCGCGCCTCGACGGAGTCCTCTACGAAACTGGGAAGAAGCTCGTCATCAAAGCGCACTGGCTGGCCCGCGCGGATGTCTGCTGCCAGGGAATTAGCTGAGTTGTCATCTCCGCCATCGTCGCTCAAGACCGTTCTCGCCATTGACGATAAGTGTGCCTTACGACTGCGACAGTCCCCAGTCTCCGGACCAAACTGCTGGACTCCGATGGCGCCGGCGGACCTTCAGCTACTGGGCACCAAATCTGAAGTAACCATTCGAAGATGGTTGCTAGGGACCCTTTAGCGAGGTCTTCCTTCACCTAAGAGCGCTGTTGCGCTGCTGTTCAAGTGCAAGGCCAAGCGAATGGCTGAGCTCAGCTCCACTGGAGCATCAACGTAGGCCACTATTTGGTCGCGAGCCATGCCAAGTACCTCAAGCAAGTCCTGAGCGAAGAAGACATCACCTGGGATGTCTTCGATAGAGGCGACGAATCTTGCACCGTTCTCAGCGGAGACCACGACATCGAATTCATATTCCTTGAGAACCTTCCAATTACCTGAACGCAGAAGCTCGACTCCAGCGTTTTCTGCTCTCCGAGCATCTTCCTCGTTGTTCTCAATCCATTGCCGAACGTCGTCGATGCTCGAGAAGGTATAGGCGCTTCCCGATCGATGGTCATAGCAGCCGAAACCCGGTCCGTTTGGATCTGGAGATACGTTGAGAATTGAAGTCCTGAAAGCACCCAAGCTCCAAATCGCGTCGCCACGATTGACTACCTCAAAGTGCCAGCCAAGTCGATAGGCGAGCAGCTGACCTAAGGCTTCCCACCTTGGCTCAAATTCAGGTCCTCCTCCATACACGTCGCAAACATTGCGATAATCGTTGTTACTGAACCTTGCCTTTATGTCCCAATGGGGCGGATACGGAGGGGTTGAGTTCATAGAACTGAACTGTAGCGACCGCACCATCGCGATGCACGATGGAACACCGCCTCGGTGTGTAGCGCGCAGAGTTGCTAGGTGAGCGTGCCCAGGCCCAAGAGTCGCAGTGTCAGAATTGCTCTCAAATCTCTAGGCGATCTCATCAACCATGCGTGCGTTCCTTCGTCGCAGGCTCACTAACCGGGGTCAGCTCAGGGCGACGACGTTGAGCTCATCCCCCTGAAGGACTTGGAATGAACGGCATCGTCTCGATGAGTGACACAGCGTAACTACCATTACTTGAGTGAAAGCGTCAGCCAGACCAATCAAGAACCAGATAAGGACCGGCACACGCCTTCCAGACATAAAGCCACAGAGCCCAGACACAAGCCTCGACCGAGTTGTCCTAGAAGGTGTTCCCCGACTCTTCCCGATCGAGCTGGTCGCCCCGGTAGTCGGGCTGTCAACCTCCTTCATTCGAAGAGTCTTGGGACCCAAGAAGATGCTCGACGGAGAGGATGTGCGCACACTTCTCGACCTCGACGAGTATCACGAGACCTTTGTCAGACGTAGTCAAGTTCTAAGTTTCTTGTTGCAAGAGATCGTCCCGCGATCCCCAAGAACTGAGACCGTCGAGATGGATGAGCGGCCTCAGATCTACCAAGGCTCTGTTTTCGAGCTCCTAGAGCGCGTTCCAGACAAAGCCGTACAGTGCGTTGTCACTTCTACGCCCTATTGGGCCTTACGAATATACGAAGATCCAAGTTTCGTCTCGTGGGCCGACGGCGAGTATTGCCCATACGGACACGAACAGACGCCTGAGGGGTTTGTCAGACACACCACGGAGATTCTCTTCCGCATGCTCCGGATCATGAAGAGTGATGGATCCGTCTGGTGGAACGTCATGGACAGCTACAACACCAGAACCCAGATCCGAGGTAATGCCGCCGAAGCATTAAGGGCCATGCAGGGCAAGGACTCTCGAGGTTGGGCGGACTACGAATGCCGTCGCTATTCAGCTGGGCACTCGTTCTTGAAGGACGGCGAGCAGTGCATGATTCCCCATCAGATCGCGTACCGAGCGTCTCGCCTTGGGTACTACGTTAAGTCAATCATTACGTGGGCCAAGGACTCTACGACCCCCGAGCCTCAGAACTCTCGCGTGAGTCGTAACCTTGAGTACGTACTTCATTTGGCATTGTCCCGGACGCCCAAGTTCAGCAAGGACAGTTATCGAGATCTTCCGCCGAGTCTGGGCGGACGAATTCCCGAGCTCGAACGCGATCGCCTTACTGATGTGTGGAACCTGCCAACATCTAGCGGAAGAGGGGTCCACGGGGCGCAGTTTCCAATCGCGCTCCCAGCGCGATGCATTGGTCTGTCAACGTCTCCAGGCGATCTAGTACTGGACCCGTTTGTCGGCAGTGGAACTAGCGCGATTGCTTCCATGCGACTTGGCCGAGCATTCATAGGCTTTGACGTTTCGTCGACGTATGTCACCGAGGCTCGCAGAAGGGTTAGCGCCGAGCAGCCACGTCTTATTTGAGATTCGTCTTCACGCCAGATCATCTAAAGCGCTGGCGAGTAACCGCTCACACTCGGCTAGATCCTCAAGAGGGAGTCCGATTTCGTAGACACGCAAGTTGTTTGGAGTTTCAAACCTCTTGATGACTGCGTCCCTTCCATCTCCCCATGGAGTCACAAGGACACCTCGATCCACTCCTAAGACTGAGAGATACGTGACCATCTGATAGTGGTCCGATGACGATGGATGCTTGTATTTCGCGTCCAAGATCATGACTACTCGCCCAGATCTCTCGACTACGACGTCAGGCTTCACAGATTGGGAGCCGTCCGTGTAGAGCGAACGCGATCTGGTCCCTCCCTTTGTAACTACGTACTCCCTCGAGCCGAGTCCTTGCGCAACCGCGTTCCGAACAAATCGTTCGAAGACATCAGAGGAGTTCAAGAGGAGTGTGTCACCTTCGATCATCGAACTTCCGTCAAGGCTCGTCCCAAGCATGCCAAGAACGACCAACGCCAACACGAGTGTTTGCCTGTACTGGGGCCTTGAACCTCCGTACCATTGTCTGGCCGCTCTTTCTTGAACTATGTCTAGGTCCCCTGGACGAAGACTCCCAGCGCAGGTTCGCCGTTGCCACTTCTGATAGAGCGCGGCGTAGCGTCCGAAATCGCCTACGTCGACGAGTGGAAGTGCCCGTCGCAATGCTGCGCGAAGCACTCGATGCTCTTCATGATCCAAGGTTCGAATCCTTGAAGTTGAAAATACAGGATCGCTTTCGTGTCGATCGAGAGCTCTGGAAGTTTGTAGCGGAAGAATCCTTCCCCTAGAAGTAGATGACCGGAGGACCTTCGTGGAACGTCCCGTCGCCAGGCCAAATCGCATCAACTCCTCGATGCCAACGAAGAGTCTTCTCGCCACCAGCCAGCCGAATCCAGAACCCGCATCCATGCCATACACAACCGGATCGAGAGATTCCCCAAGGTCGAGAGCGATGTCGCGGGGCGCTTCGAGACCCCGGAGCATCATCTGAAGAAACGGAACTTGTCCGATCTTGGGCAGGATCTGCAAAGTGCTTCCGTCGCCAAGCGCGATGGACCCGACCACGCCATCGGCCAAGATGCCAATCGTGCGGTCTTCTCGAGTGAGGATCTTGACGCTCTTGGCGAGCGACGAGGGAATGACTTCAACAGACATTCCAGGAAACCAAGCGATTTCGCCCTCACGAGCGACCAGTAGTCGCATCAGGCTAGTTCGAACAGCTCACCAAGGAGATTCTCAATGCTTGTGAGCTCTGATTGCCTCAGCTCTCCCAAGAAACTCGCAACGACGGGCCTGATTCGAGTTCGATAGAGCTTGGCCACGTCAAGACTGGTCACGTCACCCTTCAGAGAGGACAAATAACCGTGGCCCAGAGGATAGACATCCAAAATGGCTGTGTACACATTTGCGATCTTCCGACAGATATCAGCGGGCACTTCGTTTGCCGCAAGCATTTGAACTAGGGAGCCTGAGTCAGGCGGAAACTCGATCGAGGCAACTCGACCCAAGAGCGCGTCATCGACTTCTTCAGTCGACTTGTCGACCGTGTTCATCGTGAGAATGAAAGTTGCATATTCAGGTATCCAGAATCGTTCGCCGCTCCTCAACAGGATCGCATTCTGTTCGCCTCGATAGTCGCGTTCGATGAGCGAGAAGAGCTCTCCAAGTGCCTGCGTGAGGGAGGTTCGGTTTACTTCTTCAAGGACAATGAACTCCTTGCCATCTTCGATTGCTCTCTTCAGCGGACCGCTCGTCCAAGTCCAATGTCCACCTTCGTTTGGCATCATCCCCTCAACCAGGTTGTCGTATGTCCAACCGTCGTGGATCTGAATCGTCGCCCTCCTTGGATCGTTCCGACTGACTCGTCGATCGATTGCTCGAGTCTTTCCTGTTCGAGGAGGCCCGTACAACAGAATTGCACCGCCTCGATCAGAGATGAGATCGTCCAAGTCCTGATCGGGATTCGCTCTTAGCCACGGTGGTGTATCCATCTGTGGTGTCATAGTTCTAACCCGCCTCACATAGTCCGAGTAGTCCTCAGGTATGAGTTCTACTGATACGCCAGCTGCGCCTTCGATGAATCGGCTGCATACAGCATGAAGTTCGAAGTCGGACAGCTTTCTTGTTGCAACACCAACGCCCAGATCGTCTTCAACAAAGACAAGATTGATCTCTGCTGGCGACAAGTTCAGTTCGGCTTCCATGGCTGAAACGAGATACGCCTTCGGATCTTCGCCTTCTGGAATCTCACTTTGTCTGCCGTACCAGATGGCAAAGGCAGTCCTTGGAATTGAGACTCTCCGGTTTTCTTCGATGGCAAATCCGTTCTCCCCATATCCAAGGCCTAGGGGATACCGCCGCGAACACTCCACGGTTAGTCGCTCACCATCCGTAATCCTCAAGAATGCCGAGGGGTCGCACGTGACCACAGACCCGCTCGTGCACCAACGTCGAATGGTGGTTTGAATCACAGACCTCGACGCATCGGACTTCATTGTGTAGTAGCGCGGGGTGTGAGAGAACGGGATGAAGAATCGCCCATCTGGATCTCCAAACGAGAAGAGCCGTGCGAGTGACTCAGTTGAGTTCGAAGTGGTGATCTCCAATGGGCTACCGCCTGGCTTTAACCCCATGTGCTTGAGCACTAGCCAAATCTTCAAGAGGTGGCCCGCAGTACCGTGAAGGCGATCTAACGCAAGATTCAATGTTTCTTCATTGACAAACGGCACCACTGAGAACTTACTCAGTCCGCTGGCATTGCGGCTGACCAAATGCACATCTTGATGAATATGCATGTCCTGAACCGCACTGGGTCTGATGGAGGCTCTCAGACTGTGATTTCGGTCTTCGATCCTTCGACCGTTCCCGCGGCGTAGACGGCCTCGAACTCGGCGGGCGGCACGTCACCGAGATAGCTGTGCAGTCGATCGGCGTTGTGCCAGTGAACCCAGCTGAGCGTCTGCAGTTCGAGGTCGTCGATCGTTCGCCAGGGTCCCCTGCTGGGACCTCGGACGAGCTCGGTCTTGTAGAGGGCGTTGACCGACTCGGCGAGGGCGTTGTCAAAGGCGTCGCCGACGCTCCCGATCGAGGGTCGGGCTCCGATCTCGTCGATGCGTTCGCCGTAGTGGATCGAAGTCATCTGGGATCCGGCGTCGGAGTGAACCACGAGCCCCTCGAGCCACGTGCCGCGTTGCCAGCGAGCCATCTCGAGGGCGTCGAGGACCATCTCGGTGCGAATGTGGGCCGCCACCCGCCAGCCGACGATCATCCGGCTGACGCCATCGGTGATGAAGCAGACGTGGGCGACGCCTTGCCAGGTCGGCACGTAGGTCAGATCCGTGACCCAGAGCTGGTTGGGCCCCGTGGCGGTGAAATCGCGTTCGACGAGATCCGCCGAGCGCGGTGCGCTCTCGTCACGCCGCGTGGTGCGCACCCGCTTGGTGCGTCGCACGCCTCGCAGTCCCGCTTGGCGCATCAGCCGGGCGACCTGATCGCGGCCGACGTCGTGACCAGCACGCACCATTGCTTTCCAGGTCTTGCGGGCGCCATAGACGGAGAAGTTCACCACGTGGATGGCGGCGAGCACGACCAGCAGTGCGGCGTCGCGCTTCACTCGTGCCGAGGGCGCGCGGCCCTTGGCCGCGTAGTAGGTGCTGGGGGCCACCTACGGGACCTCGCAGATGGGCTCGACCCCGAACTCCTCTCGGTGTTGATCGACGTAGTCGACCAACACCTCTGTGGGCGGTCGATCAGCCGACGAAGAAAGCCGACGCACTCTTCAAAATTGCGTTGGCCCTCTTCAACTCCCGGTTCTCCTGCTCGAGCTCGGCGATCCGACGCTTGTCGATCGTCGTGACCCCGCCGATCAGGCCGTCATCGATGTCGGCTTGGCCGACCCAGCTGCGCACGTACTCGACGCCGAAACCGAGCTGGTTGGCGACGCGCTGGACGGTCCCGTAGCTGGTGCCGAGCTCGTCGCGCAGCGTGCGGACGAGGCGGACCGCCTGGGCCTTCTCCTCAGCGCTGTAGCGACGACCCTTCGGGAGGGTCGGTGGTTGGTTCTTTGGCATGGCTCCATCCTTGTTCCCAAGGTCTGGAGCCTCCAAGCAACCCAGTGCGGTTCAGTCGTAAACCAAGTCGGGGTACTCGACTCAGTGATCTGATTGTCCACCAGTCAACTCTTGGAGACTCGTCACAACATGAATCAACGAATCCACGTCATCGCGGTTGTAGTCGAGCAGTTCGTCTCTAAGTGCCTGCTTCTTCGTACGCACATACTGCTGGTACATGAACATCGCGGCGAAGCCGTCAATGCCTTCGCTGATTCTCGGGTAACCGAAGTAGTCGCCAACGCTCTTGATGGACAGATCTGGAATGGGCAACCTGATATTGCGGTTCGCCCACTGGTACAAGTCACGGTGCAAGTGGTCCAGTGAAGCAAATCGATCAGCAATATTGTGGTCCTTCACAGCTCTTCTGATCCTGGGCAGGTCTGCGCCAGAGCCTCCCCAAGTGACGACCGGCAGGCCGGCGTAGTTGTTAAGGACGTCCGCGAGTTTCAATAAGTTGGCGCGTTCTTGCTTGCGGTCATTGGCCCACAAGTACATGGGCACTCTCTCGTCTCCTTCGACGACGCATAGTCCAATAAGCCAAATGATCGGGTCGTACTCGAGGTCAAGCGCAATGTATCCGAGATCAAGGTCGAGGGCTTCTACTGGTTCGATCAATACAGGCTTTGCAGTGTGCAAACTTCGAGCGTGGTGCTGCCAGGTGGAGACGACCTTGGGACTCACACTCAAGTGACCGGCCGCCTTGAACGCTTCGGACAACGCAACAGGGTCGCACTTGAGCAGTGACGGATAGGTCTTGTGGCCCATCGACTCAAGAGCTGCCGAGTACTTTGGTCCGACACCGTAAAGCGAAGAAACGTGCTTGCGCTTGGCCACCGACTTGCGGACCTCGGCCCGCCGCAGGTTTCCGCAGATGTTGCATCGGCATATCTGTGGCTCGACACCAGTACGTCGCACTTTCCGGACTTCATCGATGAGTTCAAGCACGCGGTCTATGCGCCGCTCAGAGATCTCGACCTCGACGGGCACTGGCTGCCCATCACGACGCAAGATCAACAAGCCACGAGGCGTCACATCGTCGCGAGTGCGTTGAGGTTCAAGCAAGAGCCAGTAGAAGGCAAGCTCAAGCTCATCGAGAAGTTCGACCTTTTGGTGAGACTTGATTTCGATTGGGAAGAGTGCGCCATGAGCCGTATCAATACCGTCAGGGCGACCCTTGATTCGGAGGTCATCATTCTGCATCGTCGGAGTGTTCAAGATGCGAAGGTCTAACTGCGGGTATTGATCCGGCGATACAACGATCTGCGGTGCCTTAGCTTCGATCCCGTCTTGAAAGGCAATGCCCTCTGCGACCAAGCGTTGGCTAAATGGGTCGATGGTCTCCTCGAACGTGACTTCGCCTTTGTAAAGCAAGTAGTACGAGTACGGGCACCGCACGTACCGGCTCACGTCGGTCTTTGTCACCCAGCTCTTTCGAGAACCTGCCATAACGCGAAACTATCGTCCAAGTGCGACATCTAGAAGTTGTGCTCGCTTGGGGGTATCTGTTGCCAGCGCGGGAACACGCCCGTGAATAGCCCCTGTTCTTGATCGCGCAATGTTCATGGATCCCCGAGGGTCTTCGGACGATTCTGATGAATTGCGGCTCAGCACTTCGAAGGAGTTCATTGATCAGAAGACCCAACATCGCTGGATCCGGTAATGCGAGTTTCAAGCCCACGAGCCCTCGTTGGCCTTTCATGTAGGCGAAGTCTGCAAGTCCAACAAAGAACCGACGGAGCGCTCATTGCCCCGAGCGCGCAACTCCGGACTGTCAGGCCCATGACCGAGAAGAACAGAGAGATCGCGTATCGCATTGTCACCGTCGACAGAGATAGGCACGTTCCTCTCCGCTGTGCCGTTCAGCGTGTATGGGAGGGGACTGCAAGTCCTGATGACTATTCAGTGGAAATACGAGCCTTCGTACCTCAACCCGGAACCCATCTCAGCCACCGAGCATCTGGTGTTTTGGACCCAAGTCTAGAAATGCTCGTGTCACAGCCCACGAGGAGCATTGAGCAATGAGCCAAGCAATTGCAACGTTTTGAGGGAGTGGATGGCGCTCGATGGTCATCGAGGGTCAGTTGCGACTACCCGTTGGCTACGCCGAACGCCTGGACGCAGGCGAGGTGGTGATGTCGGTCGGACGCGCCTCTGGTGGCGGCTCAAAGAGTCGCGATGGTGCCGCACGCGATCTCGCGGGCGCGGTGCAGCAGTTCGCGAACCAGACGGGTGTGGACTTCAGCCCCTTGCTGCCGTCCCACGACGCGATGGTGCAGCTCCTGAAGGATGCAGAGAACAAGACCTCGAAGGGTGCAGACGGCAAACCTATCCATCACCGTTTCGTCGTTATCGACCACTCGGCGACGCATCAGTTCGTTGCAATTCTCGCCTCCGGTTCAGGAGCCAAGACGGCCGAAGACGACTCTTTGCCCTTCGTAAAGTTCGTGTCAGAGAACTATCGACGCTTCAACGTCTGCGCATTCAACTGCAAGCGCCTCGACCGGTGGGTTCGCGGAAACTGGGCCATTGCCCCGCTGATGCAAGTCCTCGAGGGCAACGATGGCCTGATCGCTGACGAGGAAGGTTGCTCCCGCCTGGATGACGGGAGATCAACGAGCGTCTTCGTGCGCGGGTCCAGTGCGAAGAAGACGGCCAAGGACATACCGCTTCAAACGCGACGAGAGCAGAAGAACCGGACGGGCCACGTCATGGTCGGCGGCCGCGTTGCCTACCACGCAGCGTCACCGCTACCACCAGGGTTAGGAGAATGCTGGCTCAAGGGCTCGGGCACGTCACCCACAGAACGAATCGCGTACATCGACACCAACGCTTGCCGGCCACCTGACGAATCCGTCGCCTACGGACTCAGCGAGGTTAGATATCCGACGGGGCACCCTCAAGAGGGCGAGCGTGTCGATCAGGTAGAGAACGTCCGTTTTGCCCTCCGACAACTGGGCAAACCCGGCATGACGAAGCGACAAATAGTCGACGAGCTCGTCACCCGCCAGTACTCCACCTCGATGTTCCGCGCCCAAAACGGCGTCGGGGCCTCTATTGGACGAGGATCCGACTCGGCACGGCTCCAGGCGATCCTGGACAACCTTGACTTCTATGAGTTCGGGGTCCTGCGCCGTGGGGTCGGAGCAGGTGTCGATGTCATTGAGATCACCGACTGCTTCCCTCCCGACGGCCCCTGGGCCACTCCTGCGGACTTCAGTCGGATCCGGTCGTACATGAAAGAGTCGGACGCCTCGACAGCCCAAGACACCAAGCTCACGTTCTCCGGACTACGCGTGACGTTGAACGGCAACGCTGTCGTGATGCTGACTGGAAGAACGCAGACAGTGCAGCAGATGAGCGGATCTGCCCGACCCTATTGGTTTGCGCTGGTCAAGGGTTACCCCAGGAAGTTGCGGACTGCGCCGGGGAACCAAGTGCTCGATCCCGATGCTTTCGCCGAAAGCATCGTTCTCGGCATCATGAATGCGGACGGCGTCGACCTGGAGGCGTTCGATCCGGAGCGTTTTGGAACTCCTAACGATGCGAAGCTCACCCAGTTGCGCGCGGAGCAATCGATGCTGAGAGCCGAAGTTGCCGCCCGCACCAAGGAGATGCAGGAACTGGAAGCGAGGCTGCTGGGAACCAACGCGGACGGCACAGGGCTGCTCCAAGGACCGCTCTTCGAACGAGCCCAGGCGCGATACAACGAGATTGCGTCAACGGCACTCCCCGATCTCCAGGAGTCGCTGCGACAAGTTGACATCGACGTGTCTGACCGCATGGAGCGTCTACCCCGAGTGGCGCCTGCGGAGATGCTCTTACACCTCGTGGCGTCATTGCGGGACCACGAGTGTCTCCAGTACCGGGGCCAGTGGCTCTCGAGCATGAGGAATCTGCGCTTCGAGTCGGGCACTCACGCAGAGGGTGACCTCAAGATCCAGCGCCTGAGCTGGCAAGGCGATCTGGTCCTCGGGGGACCGGAGGGTCAGGCCATGATCCCATTCTCGGGTACCTACGACTTCAGCCGAGGGCTGCAGAAACGCCGGCGAACGTTGCCCCGTGCCGAGCAACTTGTTGTTCAACTCTTGGAGGGAAAAGCCATTGACTGGGGCGATGAGAAGCATCCCGCCGTCATACAAAAGCAGGTTGCGTCAATCTTGGACGTCAGCGAGAGACACATGATTCTGAATGGTTGCGTCGACCCTCGCGTCCTTCGCGTTGCAACATTCATCCTCACCAACCGCGAGATGCCGGACGCTGACGCCGCAGCGAAACTTGACGTGGAAGAAGCACTCGTAGCGCGAGTGCGGGCCGTTCACCTCGGGCCAGATAGTGAGAGAGAGTGGGTCCGGAGTCCCAGCTATCTCCATGTTGCCTTCTATGCCGCCGCGGCGGCTGACAATGGTCGAGCACAAGTCGCTGCGATCAAGGCGCTCGTTCCGAACTCGTCTCGTCAAGTTCTCTATACAACAGCCCATTCACTTCGACAATCTTCACCACGATGGGGTACCGAGCGGAAGCGTGGCTACGTTCTTGCGCCATGTGAGTGTGGCTCGACCAATGCAACACTGATGTCCATTCCGGAGCCGGTTGGTGCTGTCTGCCTCGACTGTTGGTTTGACGAAGCGAGAATCGAGTGGCCGCGCGGAAATTACGAGGAGTACTGCATGTCAGGTGTAGTGCGATGACCGGCCCATCGTTTTGGGAGGGTGCCTACGCTCTTGGATAGCGTGAGGTCGTAGCTCGTCTGCTCAGTTTCAGACCAACTGGACCGTCTTCTGGGGGAGTTGCAGAATCCATTTTCGGCGGCTGAGCCTGCGATAAGCACCATCGCGACGACGGCGGCGACGGCGACGGCGACGGCGGCGGCTACGGCTACGGCTACGGCTACGGCTACGGCTACGGCGATAGCAGCTCTTGCTAGAGAGTTGGCGATTTCAGCACTAGTTGTAGCGTCGGCTGGGTAGATTTACCCGCCCAGGTTGCTAAAGTTGCAAGTGAGGTGTATTTCCGTGTCGTAAGTTGCTCAGTAACGCTGACTATTCCCTGTTTTAGTATCCAGAGTTGCTCTAGGTGAACTAATTCATGGTCTATAGTTGCTTACATGGCAGCGGCGCCGACTAATTCACCCCCTGGGGTTGCTAACGGATACCACGCGCACCCTGCGGGCTCAATCGTACGTGCCACTCCCCAGAACAAGGCGAGCCTCTCGCGCCAAGAGAAGGCTGGCAAGGCATTCAGATTCGCTCCCAGCCTGTACATCGTCGGGTCAACGTTGCCCCGAGAAGCTGTTGTGCGCCATCACCTATACGCCATTGTCGCGGCAATTTGGCCAGGATCAGTCCTCTGTGATCGAACTGCGATAGCTGGTGGTGCCCCTCAAGACGGGTGGCTCTTCATCGCCCACCCCCAGCCAAAGAGGACAGATGATCTTCGGTTACCTGGAGTAACTATCTCCGTCCGGATTGGACCAGGGTCATTGCCTGGTGACATGGAGATGCCCGAAGGACTTCATCTCTCCGGAACAGCACGCCGACTTGTTGAGAACATCACATCACCGGGCCGGCCACCCAAGGAGAGGCCCCCTCGACAAACAGGGACCGAAGCGGTAGAGGATGAGATAGACAACTTGGCCAGACGTGGCGGAGCAGGGGCGATTCAACACGCCCTTCGCGAGCTCGACGCCGTAGCAGGGTCCCTGCCTACGGTTTCAGTGAATGCCGTGCGCGACCGACTCGTGGCGGTCCTAGGCACATTCAATGGAGTGTCGCCATCTTCACCACGCCTCGCTGCGCGCCTTGCTAAGGAGCCATATGACGAGCATCGCATGGAGATGTTCCGAGACCTGGCCGACCTGCTCCTCGAAACGGCGCCGGTACCTAGGCCAACACTCGGCGACATCAGTCGTTGGACTTGGGAACCATTTTTTGAGGCGTACTTCTCGAACTTCATCGAAGGAACCGAGTTCGGGGTGGACGAAGCCCGGAAGATTGCCATCGAAGGATTCATCCCAGCTGCACGTCCGAAGGATGCCCACGACATTGAGGCTACGTACCGGATCATTTCGGACCCACAAACACGCAGTCTGACTCCAAGCACTCCAGATGAACTTATCGACATGCTCAGACAGCACCATGGCGTCTTAATGGCAGGTCGGCCAGAGAAGCATCCGGGTGAGTTCAAGGATCGCCCCAACTATGCAGGCGGCTACGCGTTCGTCGACCCGGAGTTAGTTATCGGGACTCTGCGACGGGGCTTTGAAGCTTTCGGCTCCGTGACAGACCCATTTCAACGCGCTGTTGCATTGATGCTTTTGATCACTGAGTGCCACCCATTTGACGACGGGAACGGGCGTGTCGCCAGAATCATGGCCAACGGAGCTTTGTCCGCGGCAGGTCAAATCCGCATTGTCATTCCCACGGTGTATAGGAACAACTACCTATCAGGTCTCGCCGGGACAAGTAACCGGAACGGTAGGGGTGAATCACTCATTGCAGTGCTCCAGTTCGCCCAACGATGGACCGGCGCCGTGGATTGGGGAACTTACGAAAGTGCCAACGAAACGCTCGTCCGTTTAAGCGCGTATATGGACCCTGGACTAGCCGAAGCGTCGGGCATCAGACTGCAACTGCCATAACCTGCGTCAATCTTGTTTGATGGCGCATCTTAAAGACCATTAGGACCATTCAGTCGCAATCCAGTTCCGAGATACTTCTGCCTGTAGATCTACACAAGACGATCCTTTCAGCCCCTACTTGCATTACTTGCTTCCCAAGTCCGCGAGGCCCTGGAATTCGTGGAAGTACTCATCAACACGCTGATTGTCTGATTCCTCGATACCAACCATCGGTCGGAGGTAGCGCTTCTCTAGCACCGCGAGTGTGTGGCCCATTCTCCGCGCGATCTCAGAACGCCTCATGCCCGCCGCGTCTAGATGGTTTGCGTACGAGCGACGTAGGTCGTAGGGCGTAATCCGATCGACTCCGAGCTTGTCGCAGGCCAGCTTCAAACTGTCGATCCAGTGGCGACTACCAAAGCCCTCAGGGAACAGTCGGCCAGCGGTCAACGCGGTCTGGTCGAGATAATCACGCAGAATCCGCACCAGCGCTGACGGGATCGGCACCGCACGGGTCGAGTTCTGGCTCTTCGTGATGTCGTATTCCTCATCACCATCGAGCCGCCATCGCTCAGCCGCCGAGACGCGAGCCTCGAGGACCTGGATTTCTCCCCAACCGGTTGCTGGCAAGTTGAGCCCCTCGATCTCCAGCGCGAAGACCTCACTGGGTCGTAGCCCAGCGAGTCCGCTGATCGCCGACATCACCATGTACTTGTGCGATCGCTGGTCGCGGTTCCTCTGAGCCCTGATGATCGAAAGGAGCAAGGGCGGTGTCGGCACGGTCTTGATCTCCGCGGCGAGTTTGCGTGCTGACTTCTTCTTGCCACCTCGCTTGGGCGACGGCCAAACCAAAGGCTTCACGAGGCCACGCTCAACCGCGTCATTGAGCACCTGGCGCGCGTGGCTACGCCGGTTGGATGCCGTCGCGGCGCCGAGTGGCTGGATGCCGTCTTCGCGCAACGCGATCCTCTCGAGGATTCTCGTGAGAGCCGGGGTGTCCAAATCGCGCACACGAGGCGACCAGCGCTTCAGCCACTGCTTGAGTCTCGGCGTCAAGTCAGCGCGACCGGCCATCCACTCCACGACCGCGCTCCGTTCGGCCCCTGCTAGTCGGGGAGCCTGGTCGGGGGCTGCGGCGACGATCAGCCAAATGAGGTCGACAGCGATGTTGTGGCGCGACTTCGGCGTGTAGCTGCCCTGCTCGCGAAGGAGGAACGCACGGCACTGTTCGGCAATTGTGATGCCATCGCCCTCGATCATCGAGGCCGGCAGCCCGGTCGTCGAGTCGAAGCGCTCTCGGTCAACTGCCGCTTCCTCGAGCTCGTCGTGGAACGCAGCCGCCTCGGCCTGCGTAGCGAAGGTCTTGGTGTGCATGCGACCGTTGGTCTTCCAGCGCACCGGGAATCGGGCTTTGCCGCCCTTCAGGTCGTGACGCGGGACGACGTCGTAGACCGTCGCGGTCTTGGGTCGGCGCGCCATCACGCAACTTCCTGGGAGTCGACCCACTCGTCGAGGGTGCTCTGGCGGATACGCAGTGAGCCGTTCGGTAGGCGCTTGAACTCCGGACCCGCGCCGCGGCGGCGCCAGTCGTCGATCGTCCTGCGGCTCACGCCCAGCTGCGCGCACACCTCGCGCATCGTGAGCCAGATCTGGGGCTTGGTGGTCATCGGATGGTCCTCTCGTAGGACCGAGCGCTGAGCTCGGTGAGAGGACCCGTGAGGGGCTCGCTGGCTGGGGCAATCTCCGGCGCAGGAATTCTTCGCCCGACGGTCCGTGGGGGCCCAAGACCCTGCGCACGCCCCAGGACGGGTGTCGAGGAGCGTACGAGCAGGTCTGGTGGCGCGTGGAGAGTGCACCCCGGCTTGTGGTGGTGGGTGATAACGGGTGGCCGGGCCCATGCGCAGATCGTGCGCAGATAGCCCTGCGCGGCCCGCACTAGGCCAGTTCTGCCAGTCCTAGACGGCTACGTCGACGAGGCCCGGGATGTGTAATCCCAAGGTGCCGGGATCGAGACCCGGGCGGCCCACAAAGTCCCTGTTCAGCAGGGGGCCCATTAGGCTCATCTTCCATCGCGAACAAAGGTTCCGCGAGAATCTCAAATCGTGCAGGGGTCTCAGCGACCGCAAGAAGAACCGCGCTCACTGACTCCACAATTCGATTTCTTGGATCACGGTTTCTCAAATGGTGAGTCAAATTAGATGGAAATTAGTGATCAAATACGACGTCGACGAACGACCGAAAGGCTGATCGAGAGTTCAATTCAAACGTACCGACTCAGCTCTTCACGTCTTCTTCCCCCAACCGCTAGTCGCGAGCGAACATCGCTCGTGCATCAAGAGTCAGATCGACAAATGCCTGACCGCTCACGTCAATGACGGCTTTCTTGATCGTCCCACCCGTAAAGGTCCATGGACTGCGGCCCTCGTAGTCATTCGTTACTGGCTCACCACTATCGCGACCAACCGTCAAACCTTCACCGGCCAATGAAAACTTGCCAGGTTGAGTGACAATCGTCGCGGCGCCAACTTCCTCTTCACGGATGTGAAGACTCAATCTCCCTGAAGATGGCCTTGTTCCCTCAGTGCAATCAAATGTCGCCGACACCACCACGTGCCCCATTGGTAGGGGCGCTGAGGACGTCACGACTTGTTCGATCTGCCCCGCGAAGTTGTAGACGTACTTGAGGACGCCATTTTTCACGTACAAGGAGTGTCCACCGAAAATCGAACCTTGGGCGAACAACACACCGTTGGCATGTTCACTCGTCACGTCAATTTCGACACCGATGGTGTACGAGCGGTTCCGAATGTTCGGCGCCACCGATTCGGGGATTTCGGCACAATCCGGGTAGTACACGTACCGCGACCGAGGCTTCGAAAGTTGAGGACGCTCTGCCGTCAAAATCTCTACCGCGGTGCGTGACTCGAGCGGAAGTGCGCCATATTTTCCGGCTTCCGCCCACCACAACGCGATGAGATCTCGCAGTCGCTCGGGCTCCGCTGCGGCGAGGTCATGGCACTCCGACGGATCGTTAATCGTGTCGAAGAGCTCCCAGCGCTGCTCATTGAAATTGGCCCACGCACTCGGGGCCGCCGGCGTGAGCGACGACGCCTTCCAGCCCTGGTGCCAAATTCCTCGAGTGCCGAGCATGGAATAGAACTGCGTCTCCTTGCCGGTCTCGGCAGCGTCATCGTCGAGCGAGACCGCGAAGCTGATGCCTTCGACCGGTATTTGAGTGCGGCCATTGACAGTGTCGGGGAACTCAATATCGAGCAAGTCGAGCAACGTCGGCACAATGTCGACGGCGTGTGTGTACTGACGGCGGATGCCGTCTCGGCCGTTGAATCGACGAGGCCACGTCACAATGAGCGGATCGGCAACGCCGCCTTCGTAGTTGGCGTAACGCTTCCACATTTTAAAAGGCGTATTGAACGCCCACGCCCACCCCGTTGGGTAATGGTTGTAAGTGAGCGGCGATCCGAGAGCGTCGATCATGGGGAGCGCGTCTTCAATGGTGTCGGGAATACCGTTGAAGAACTTGTTCTCATTGACCGAACCGTTGGGTCCACCTTCTCCGGAGGCTCCGTTATCCGAAACGACTACGAAGATGGTGTTCTCGAACTGATCCGATTCTTCTAAGTAATCGAGCAAGCGACCCACTTCGTTGTCGGCGTGACTGACGAAACCCGCGTAGACCTCGGCCATGCGGGCGAAGAGTTTCTTCTCTTCATCACTCAAGGTGTCCCACGGCCGAACGGTGTCAAGCTCGGGCCAACTAAGGCCGTCAACACTCGTTTCGTTGAGATACGGATTAATGGGTGACAGCTCAGCGCCATCGGGCACGATGCCCATTTGGCGCTGGCGCTCGAACACGATCTCTCGATAGGCCTCGTATCCCATATCAAACTTGCCGGCGTACTTGTCGGCCCACTCTTTGGGAACTTGATGTGGGGCGTGCGCCGCACCGAAGGAGTAGTAAAGAAAGAACGGCTTGTCCGGCGCAATGGCCTTCGCGTCACGAATGAATTCCAGGGCCTTATCCGTGATGTCCGTGCTGAAGTGATATCCGTCTTCGGGAAGTGACGGCTGATCAACCGGGTGGTTGTCGTAGACGAGGTCCGGGTACCACTGATTCGTTTCGGCGCCCAGGAAACCGTAGAACCGCTCGAATCCGCGCCCGAGGGGCCACTGTTTCTTAGTGGACGCCAAATTCATTTCGTCTTCGGCGCAGAGGTGCCACTTGCCCACCATGTAGGTATTCCAGCCACGGTCACCTAGGAGCTCCGCGATGGTCGCGCACTCGAAAGGAACGTGCCCATTCGCGTTCGGAAAACCTGACGACGCTTCAGAGATGCACGCCATGCCGTTGGTCGTGTGATTTCTCCCGGTCAGGAGGCACGAACGCGTTGGAGAACACAACGCCGTGGTGTGAAAGTTCGTATATTTGGCGCCCTGTGCGGCGATGCGGTTGATGTTCGGAGTCTCAATGAGTCCGCCGAACGGCTCCATCGCAGAGAAGCCAACGTCATCAAGGACGATATAGACAATGCTGGGCGCTCCGTCGGGTGCCATCGGCTGGCGAAAAGGCTCCCAGTCCGGCACCGAGTCTTGAATGTCAATGTTGATCCGGCCCCGAAACGGTTTCGTCATCGCGTACCTTTCCCGCAGAGTTCTCTCCTCAACGTACACCGCGGTGCGGTTTCCGCGATACGGCCAGCGACACTCGTGGTCACCCAAGAAAGTAGGACGCCCGGCGACCCGGTCGCCCAATGAGCGACCACGACTCAGGTGATCGAAGTGGGTGCATCAAATTTCCTCCTGAGCCCCGCTCTAGGATGCTTCGTTGTGCAGGAGCAGAAGAACACGACTCTGTCGACGCGGTGGCGAGCCCGGTTGCTCGACCGCGTCAATGTGGCGACCGCTACTTCGGTGATTCTCTCGCTCATTCTGTCGATCTACTTCATCGTGAAATCGGAGATCGTCGTCCAGCACCGACGCGCCTTCATACTTTTTGACGATGCCGCGATCTCATTGGTCTATGCCCGAAACTTTGCCACGGGACACGGTCTCGCCTGGACGTACGGCCAACACCCCGTCGAGGGATACACCAACTTTCTTTGGACTCTCTGGATGTCGTTCCTCGAACTTACCCACGTGTCCGACCGAATGATCGGTCTTCTCGTCATGATGTCGGGCGCGGCACTTCTCGCTCTCAACACGTTCCTCGTTACTCGTATTGCTTTCATCATCAGTAAGGGCTCCTTCGTTGCGGTCGCCATCACCGGTGCGTTTACGGCAACATTTTTCGGCCTCGCCTTCTGGACCTTGCAGGGAATGGAAACGGGACTTGTCGCCTGCGCGTATTCAGCCGCCGTCCTGATTGTTCTGCATCTTCGTGACGTTGGCGTCGCGCAACGCACCACGTGGTGGTGGGTTGGCCTCGGCATCACATTTGGCGCGGCGGGATTGACTCGCGATGACTGTCTTGTCATTGTGGCCGTCATTGCGATCTACGCGTGGGCCACTCTTCGTCCCACACTTCGTCAAACATTCCTGGTCGCTCTACCAGCGGGCATCGCCATCCTCGGTCACGAAATTTGGCGAATCGCGTACTACCACCACCCGTTTCCCAACACGTACTACCTGAAGCTCTACAAGATCCCACTCGGCACCAGATTCTTCCGCGGATACTTGACGATCACGCAAAACCTGACTTTGCAATACATCGTTCCCGTCGCTCTGATCCTCGTGTTTCTCGTGGTGTCTCGTCACTCTCGGACAAAGTTGCCGGTTGGATTCCCACTCCTCGGGACTATCGTGGCCGCCCAAATGGCGTACGTGTTCTACGTGGGTGGCGACACGTACGAATCCACGTTTTGGGATCGCTATCTCGTTCCCGTCGCTCCACTCTTGATCATCGCAGCCGTCGTAAGCGCGTCCGGACTTGTTCAGAAGAAGGAAAATGCTCGTTGGAACTTTGGCGCCGTTGCGATCATCGTGGCATTCGGCACCTTGATCAATTGGTGGTCAGTTATCCCCACGTGGCAGATTCAAGTGGGTCCAAATTTCCAATCAGAGACATCAGCGTGGGTTGCGGTCAATCTCGCGTGCGCCGGCAGTCTTCTGATACTTGGTATCGCGGTATCTGGTGGACTCGCGTCGGCAACTCGCGGCACCATGGTGGCGGGCATCGCGATCATCGTCGCTCTCGGCGCCGTTCCGTGGTTCGACTTCCATAAGTCCGGATCCGAGGAAATTCCTCTCGACCGTATCGTCTCCCTCATCGGCGTTGCGATGAGGTATGCCACTCCGTCGAACGCGACGATCGCGTACGTCTCAGTTGGAAATCAAACCTATTTCTCCCATCGTGCGGTGATCGATCTCCTCGGCTATACGGACCACTACGTCGCGACGACCGCACCCCACACCGAGGCGTATTTCTTGCCGGGTCACAATAAGTGGGATTACGAATACAGCATCCACAAACTCCGACCCAAAGTTGTCGAAGACTTGTTCCAACCGACACCTCAAGACATTCGCAACATGACCACGTGGGGTTACCAGTCTCAGTACTTTGCCTACGTCGGAACCATCTACTGGCTTCCCGGTTGGTTCAACCCCAAGGCTTTCTCGCGCAACTTCGGAAAAATTGATCCCCCGCGCCACGAGTACGCACGACACTTCTAGACCATCTGGCTGACTTTCAGCGTTGCCTCGCGAGCACCCGACGAGAACCCGAAGGCGGGCTCACCCACGTCTATGTGAAGTGACGAGATCGAAGCGAATCTCGTCAACCTCCCCGATTCGCCGCAGTCCCGGTCCACAGAACTGTTTTCGTCGTCGACAGCAGTTGCAGATTTCCGTTGTTCAACAGCTGCAACACAGCCGCACTGCCCTTGGCGGCCTTCGGCGTCCACACCACAGCATTCGCCGCATTCAACAGTGAGAGTTTTCCCGAAGACAAGGTCAATAAGTGACCCTTTTTCGCACCGATCGTTTCGGACTGAAACAGCACAGCGCCGGTCGCAAGATCGCTCACAACAAAATTCCCGTCTCCTTGCAAGACGGCGAAGTACGCATTGTTCGGCGAAAAGAGTTGTTGGAATGTCGCGAGAGTGGTCTGGGGGCTGGCGAGTTGATCACTGCTCGCCATCGCACTGCGCTCGCCGGATGCTCCCGAGGTTCCGTTGGCATTGACGGCCTTGATCGTAAAGAAATAGGTCGACCACGCCGTGAGTCCCGTGATCGTTGCCGACGTCGCCGAACCGTTCACCACCGCGACAGGTGTTGCCGATTCGCCTCCCGCGGCAGAACCTTTGAAGATTTGGTAGCTCAAAATCGGACTACCCCCGTCGGACGCGGGCGCGGTCCAGGACAAAGCCACGCCCTTGTAGCGAGATTGGGCTGACGGAGACGAAGGGACACCGGGGATGGTGGAAGGGGTCACTGCTGCCGACGCACTCGACGCCACACTCGTCCCGCCAGGACTCGTAGCGGTCACCGTGAACGTGTACCGATCCCCGTTCGTGAGATGGAGAAGCGTGAGTGGGCTCGCCGCACCACTCGCCAACTGTCCCCCTCGCGCCGCGTTCGTGAGATCGTGCCCCGTCACGGTGTAATTCGAAATTGCTCCCCCGCCGGTTGAGGTGGGAGCAACAAAACTCACTGTGGCCTGGGCGTTGCCGGGAGTCGCAACGACCGACGTTGGCGGTGAGGGAGGTGCGAGAACCGACAGTTCTTCAATAGCACTCGCAGCGGCAGCGAGGTCGCCTCCATAAGTTCGGTCGTTGGCCACAAACAAATTGCCATGAGCGTCGACGGCGAGACCCGCGGGGTCATTGAATCCCGATTGCGTCGCGAGGCCGATTGTCGGGTCCTCGAGTGTGCCGTTGCCACCAATAATCGAAATGGTGCCTGACGAAATCTTGGTGACGTATCCGTCACCAGCGTCGGAGGCGTACACCGCTCCCGTCGCATCCACGGCGACGCCCACCGGAAGGTCGAAAGCGGTGCTCGAGGCGGCACCTTTCGTGGGCGTGCCGCGCGATCCTTTACCCGCCACAATGGACAGAGTTCCGCCCGGAGTGACCTTGAGAATCTGATTGTCGAGCTCGGCCGCAATGTACACGTTGTTGGCCGCGTCAATGGCTAGCCCCATGGGATTGAAGAGATTCGACGACGTGGCCGGGCCGGGGCTCGGTGCAAGGTTGTAGTTCCCGTTGCCCGCAAAAATCGACAGCGTTCCCGGCTGGCCATTCACCGAAGGAGTGACTTTCTCGACGACATTGTTGTTGGAGTCCGCAATGAACACGTTGTCGTGTGCGTCTACCGCCACGGCGTGAGGACCCCACAAGTTCGACGAAGTGGCAGGACCAGGTGTCGGAGACCCCGTGTTCCCCGTGCCGGCAACAATGGACAAGTTTCCAGCCGGAGTGATTTCGTACACTTGGCTTTCAGATAAGTCCGCCACAAAGATATTGCCGGCAGAGTCAACGGCCACACTCGATGGATCTTTGAGATCAGTCGACGTCGCCGGCCCAGCAACCGTGGTACCTCGATCGCCCGTGCCCGCGATGACGGAGAACACTCCCTGAGGAGTCACTTTCTCAACCTCAGCATTGTTACCGTCGGCGACATAGATGTTGCCGTTCTTGTCAATGGCGACATCCTGCGGGACGACAAAGTAGGGGCTCCCGGGCCATCCGGAGGTGACGCTGTGGCTGGCGTAGACCGACAATTCGTACACCGGAGACGTCGTCCCCGCACCCGCCGGAGCCATCGGCGCGGCCAGCATGATCATGGCGCTCGCCACGATTGTCACCAGAATGCCCGTTCGAGCATTTCGGTCTCTGAACGATCGAGGGCGTCGATACATGAGCGGGACGTAGCTGCAACTCGTCATGTGTAGATATCTTTCTTCCGCGGACATTGATGAATTATCGAGGAATCTAGTGGCTGGCCATCGCGGGCGTGGTGCGGTAGCGGTGGAGACGACATCGACCGAAAACGATGCGCCGTATGATCCCAATGACGCTGCGGAATGACGCGTCAGCTTCAAAGGATGTGGCGTGACGACTCAACTGACGACGAATCGGACGCGACTCGCCAACTTCGAAGAACTCGCGAACGACGCCTATGAGAGAGGCGACGACGAGATGGCGCTCACGCAAATCGAACAAGGGGCGTCATGGTCGTTCGATCATCATCCAGGGCAATTCGCGAGCGCGACCTTCGAGAGAGTTTTGCGCGACATTGGTCACCGCCACGCTGTGAAGGAGGCTCGGTCTCGCACGACCTCGTCGCCGCTTCGCGTCTTGCACGTCCTTACGGAGGCGTACGCCACCGGCGGCCATACTCGCCTGACGTGGCGTTGGATGCAACTCGACACGACGCGAGAGCACTCCGTCGTCGTGACGAACCAGATCCACGGACCTATTCCTGATCCCCTCACTCACGCGGCTGGTGGGCGCGTACTCGTCCTCGAGGGAGAGTCCCGGCTGGCTCGGATGACGCATCTCGCGGTCCTGCTGCAGGACTACGACCTCATCGTTCTTAACATTCATCCCCACGACGCCGTTGCCGTAGCGGCGTGCGCGGCGTGTCCCGAGCGACCTCGCACGTTGTTGGTGAATCACGCCGATCACGTGTTCTGGATTGGTGTGGGTGCCACCGACCAAATCCTTGATCTTCGTCCGTCGGCGGTGGCAATCACGCGCGAGCGGCGATCGGCAACGTCCGGTATCTCCGCTCTCTTGCCTCTCCCACTCGACGAACCGACACCGGATCCCGAGCGGGGTCTTGCTTTCCGAGGCGCATGGGGAATCCCCGTCGATGCCCCGGTATCGATGTGTCTCGCCGATTCGTACAAATTCACTGATTCGTCGGGAGGCCACTTCATTGGACTTCTTCGGCGTGCCTTGTCCCGTGAGACGTCGTTGCACCACGTCGCGGTCGGCCCTGACGACACGACGCCACTGTGGCGAGAGTTGGCCGCGGATTTCCCCGGGCGACTCCACCTCCTCGGACGAACGGTCGACTACCCGGCGGCATTCGACGCGGCCACACTCTTTCTCGATTCCTTTCCCTTCTCGTCCATTACCGCCGCCCTGGAAGCCGCGTCCTGGGGGCTTCCAGTCCTGACGCTGAGCCGAGGTGAGATCACGCCTTTGGCACTGGATGACGCGGGACTCGAGCCACGCCGAGCTCGAACCGACGAGGAGTGGATCGAGGTCGTTCATGAGTGGGTGGCACAACCTTCACACGCCCAACGCGTGGGAGGCATCATGCAGCTCGACACCCTGGCGTTTCATCGGCCCGTCAAGTGGACAACAAAAATTGATCAACTGCTTCGCGCCCACTGGTCTCGGCCAACGACGATCGACGTGCCGGACCAATTGGAATTCCACGCCATGGACGCCGACATCGAACAACTGGCTCGTACTCGGCTCGCGCTGTTCGGGTAGTTGGTCCACGCAATGGCCGTGACCTCGCGGAACCCATCCCCGCTACGGCGCGTCGTCCCTGTCGGGCGTCGGTGACCACCAACGGTGTAGCCACTTCTCCCGTCGCTCCACCAAGAATCCTTGGGTTTCATAGAAGAAAAGGGCTCCGTGGTTGGAGCCTTGGGTGACAACGGAAATCGACTCCGCGCCTACCGCCTCGCACCATGCAAGAGCTGCCACTACGAGTTCCTGTCCGAGACCTCGACGCTGAAAGTGAGGCGACACGCCGATCAAGCCGATGGAAGCCGTCGACGCCTCGCCGTCGTAGTGGAGGGAGAGGTAGCCCACTGGTTCGTTCTGGACGTCAATGACCAGAACGAGCGCCGCACGACCGAGGAGGTCGTTCTCGATCCACTGACCGAACATCTCATCACACCGTTCGCGGGGAAAGTGAGCGTCGGCGTAGAAACGCGAGTCACGATGATTGGTGGCGGCAATGGCGCGCAAGTGTGCGAGGTCGCTCGACGTCGCACGTCGCGCGCGGGACCCGCCACTCGTCGGGGGTGACGTCCCGATGGGGGCGCGCAGCGTGACGCGTTCGTCGACGACCGTGAAGCCCGCGGACGTAAGTGCCGTCAGGGTCTCGGTGTCGTCGATCGACACGAGCGCCATCGCCACATCCACACGATGCTCTGAACACCAATTTTCGAGTGCCTCCATATCCGTGTCGGACGACGACGGAGCGAGCACCCGCACAACTTCTAGTCGCCACCACTGTGAGTCCCACGCCAACCGAACGCACGGAGGATGCGGCGTGCTCACGTGAATTCGCTGAAGCCCAGCGCGGCTTCGATTACCTCGTCTTGTTCCGCGTCCGTCAGCTCAAAAAAGAGTGGTAAGCGGACCACACGACGAGCACGATCCTCGCTCACGGGACAGCTGCCGGAGCGGCCTCCGAAGACCTGGCCCATCGGCGAATCATGCAGGGGAACGTAGTGAGAAACCGCCAGGATTCCCTTCTGGGCCAGTTTCGCAATGAAGCGGGTTCTCGATTCTTCGTTCGGCAAGATCAAATGAAAAAGATGGAAACTTGAAGCACACCACGACGGCACCGTGGGCATCTCGACGCCGTAGGTCGTCGCCCAGGGCGCGAGCTGGGTGTTGTAGCGCTGCCACAATTCCCGTCGTCGATGTTGAATGACGTCGCGGGCCTCGAGCTGCCCGAGAATCACGGCGGCAACCAGTTCGGACGCCACCGCGTTGATACCCTGAGCAACCCAGGTGTACTTATTGACCTCGCCGCGATCGAATGCCGGTCGATTAGTGCCGTTCTCACGCGCGATGCGTGCCCGTTCAGCGGTATCGGGGTCACGCACCACCAAGGCGCCACCCTGACCACTACTGAAATTCTTCGTGGCGTGAAAACTGAGCGCCCCGTAGTCAGCGATCGTGCCCAGTGGTTGGTCGCGGTACCAGCCAAAGAGACCGTGAGCATTGTCTTCGACGACCAGAAGTTCACGTTCTTCCGCAAACGCCATGATGGCATCCATCTCGCACGCCACCCCGGCGTAGTGCGTGACGACGATGGCTCTCGTCTTGTCACTCACGAGGGAGGCGAGCTGCGTTTCATCGATATTCAACGTGTCGGGGTGAACGTCAGCGAACACCGGTGTCGCGCCGTGGGCACTGAAGGCACTGGCAGTGGAGACAAATGTAAAGCTCGGCACGATGACCTCGTCACCAGGGACGATTCCCATGGTCAACGCCGCCACTTCCAGCGCGCTGGTGCACGATGTTGTGACCAGCACCGTCAAGTTGCGGAGTGCTTCCGACAAGAGCGCTTCGACCTGGTGCGTGACGTGCCCATTGCCAGCCAGTTCCCCGCTGTGTTCCACCCGCTCGAGGAGTTCATACTCTCGGCCCACGAATGACGCCCGGTTAAACGGAATTCGAAGCGGGGACGCCATGGAATGCGAAGTTTAACGATCCAAGTGCCGGCAGGTCGGGGGAAAGTTACCGAGGTGCCTTGGGTAGATTGACAAGACCATGACGCACTTCGACGACACAGAATCCGAAGTCAACGTGCCCGTCGTGGCGCATCGTGACGCGCCCATTGAGCCGTACGACCGTGCCGAAGAAATTCAGGCCGCGTTGACGAAGGTGGAACACCACACCATGGTGACGCGTCATCGTCTGGCTGCGACGTACCAAATCGCGGCCTTCGCCGAAACGGCCAACCTTCCCGGCGCTTTTGTGGAGTGCGGCACGTGGAAGGGCGGGTCGAGCGGCGTGTTGGCACTCGCCAACTTGCGTCACGGCGCGCAACGTCGCGAACTCCATCTCTTCGATTCGTTTACGGACATGTGCGTTCCCGATGAATCTGTCGATGGTGCTCTCGCGATCGCCCAAGCCCGCGCCACTCCCGGACTCACTGGCCCCCTTGATGGATCACTACGACCCATGACGGGCTTTTACACTCCCCTGGGCGGTCACGCGACTCCCGCGGACGTACGCTCACTGCTCGTTGACTCTGTGGGATACGACGACGCGAACGTTCACATTCATGAAGGGTGGTTTCAGGACACGCTGCCCAAAGTGCGTGGGGACCTTGGCGAGATCGCCGTCCTTCGTCTCGACACGGATTTTTATGCGGGAACTCGGTTTTGCCTCGAGCAACTCTTCGACCTTGTCGTGGACGGTGGCTTCGTGATCTTTGACGATTACGGCTGTTACGACGGATGTCAGAAGGCGGTCGATGAATTTCTCGCCACGCTGCCTCGACCACTTTTTCTCAACCACATTGACGCCGAAGGGCGCTACATCATTAAGCGATGATGAATTGGGCAATGCACCAGGGGAAGCCCGATTCTGCGCGTCCGGGAAGGTTTCGATGAGTACTACCAATTGGGAAGTAATTTCCGGCACAATCGGCGACGGGTGGTTAGCCATTGCCCGTCTCATCATTGAGCGCGGTGACCCCGGCAGCTACGAGCAGCGGCCAATTCTTGAACTTCTCCAGACGACCGTACGAATCGAACACCCTCAGTCAGAAGATCCCGTGATTGATCGTCACGCAGATCCCGAACGTTTGGCATGGATGCACGCCAATTTTCACGACCACGAGCGTGTCGTCGCGCTCGGAGATGCCGATAGCTACGCCACTCGGCTTTATAACTACGAGCGATCAGGCCGAGATCAACTCGCCTGGGTAGTTGATCGCCTTCGACATGATCCATCGTGTCGCTCCGCAACGATCACCACGCTGCAACCACTTACTGATTCCACCTACATTCCATGCGTCAGTCTCTTGGACTTTTACCTCGTCCACGAGAGACTTCACTTGATTGCGACGTGTCACAGTATTGACTTTGGAGCTAAGGGTTATGGGAATTTGGTCGAGCTGGCCTTCCTGATGGAGAAAGTGGCGGGCGAACTTCAGGTGCCTCTCGGCGTTTTGACGATGGCCATCAAATCTGCCCACGTGTATGAAGCAGACATGGACTACGTCAATAATCTGCTGATGATCACGCACTGATTGCGGGTCTCGTGTGGCGCATCAACCCTGAAGTTCAACGAGCCCACCGTCCACGGATCCGTCGTCTCGATTGGCCCGAGACTTCCGTTGTCTAACGTGATCGCCATCGCCGGACATCGACCAACCGCGTGCTCACATGCTCGACGCACGCGACGGACATCACGTTCACTCGTTGTTTAGGTACCGAGCCACGAAAATATCAATCCGAAATCCGTGGTACCTTCACGTACCGAAGGGTCCCGGACCCGCCTCCTTCGTCCAGACCGCCGGTCTGGTATCGAAGTAGAGACGAAACAATGATCCGTACAAAGAAACGGGCTCGAACTGCTGATCGACCTCGACGTGGCGGTGTCGTGGCGTCCGCCCTCGTGCTCACTGCGCTGGGAATGGCCGCGGCGCTTGCAGGTATCTCGTGGCCCCGCCACATTCCTTCGGCACCGATGCCCAGGCATCCCTTCGCCTTGGAACAGAACGCCGAAGTGACAACACGGGTCGTTAAGCCGCACACGTTGACGTCGAATGAATTGTGGATTCCGTCCATCGCTGTCGCCGCACAGGTTGACAGTGCGGCGATAACAAGAGGAAGCCTCTCGATTCCCACGAATGCGGCGCACGTCGGCCAATGGAACGGTGGAGCCACTATGTCGTCTCCCTTCGGAACGATCTTGATAGCCGGTCACGTCAATTTCGGACTACAGGGGTCCGGGGCACTGGCGCGACTCGCCTGGGTTCGTCGCGGAGATCTTCTTGAACTCAGTGACCGCAGTGGGCAGGTGTCGTCGTGGCGCGCGACCGCATTACTAACGTACCGAAAGTCTGATCTGCCGAAGAATCTCTTTTCACAAACGGGACCGCGCCGCCTCGTCCTCGTGACCTGTGGTGGGCCGTTCGACCGAGCAACTCACCACTATCTCTTCAATGTCGTCGTCATCGCCGAACCAAGCACTCACTAGCTACCCCAACATTCCTTACGAGTTAGGACCTTCAATGTCACGTGTTCCAAAGTTCTCCATCCTCACCGGTGTCGTCCTAGTCGCGCTCTCCAGCATCGCGGTCAACACTCCACCAGCGAAAGCCGCCGTCACACCGACTGGAGCCACGGCGTACAGCAGCCTGGTGACTCCTTTGCCAAACAACCTCGGAAGCATTGGCGCGGAGGCCTACGAGTTTGCCCATCTCGGAAATGAAATCTCTCCCGTGATTAGCACCCAGCCCGTCCAAACCGCGGACATCACATTCAGCACGTGGGCGTGCCAATCGCAAGGTCCTCCCGCGACGGGCTCCTGCGTGACGACACCCGGCGCCACGTTCCCGTTAGCCGTCACCATGACGTTCTATTCCGTCAATGCTCAACATTCACTGGGGTCTAGCCTCGCCTCCATCACACAAACAGTGGCCATCCCCTACCGACCGTCAACCACACCGAACTGCCTCCCCGACAGCGGTTGGGGGGCCACTTGTTCTGGCGGTCAAGCCGTCGTGATCGCTTTGGACCTCGCACCGCTGCACTTCGTTCTACCGAGTCCAGTGGTCTACGCCATTTCCTACGACACGATGCATCAAGGCTTGCATCCCAGCGGTGTCGCTGGTCCGGCCGACTCGGTCAATGTCGCGCTCAGCCACGACCCCACCAACGTCACCGTCGGATCCGACACTCTTGCGGGCACATTGTGGTGGGATACTCAACATCCTGCCAACTACTGCGACGGTGGAACGGGCGGCGTTGGAGTGTTTCGCATGGACTCACCGAACGTGCCGTCATGTTGGGGTGCCACCAGCCCCGCGGCCGCACCGTATTACGTTCCCGCAATCTCTTTCGAGAATCGTTCGGTGACCGCATCACACATCACATCGTCAAGTCCACCGATGACCACGGTGGGTGACAACTACTACTTTCACGTGCGCGCGACGGGGGATAACCCTCAAATCTTTAGCGTCAGCGAAGGGGCGCTTCCTTTGGGTCTCTCCATTGATCAACACTCCGGCGAGATGACGGGCTCGGCCCAACGCAGTGGGCGCTTCTCGTACCGCATTGCTGTCAGCGGTCCCTACGCGTCGACGTCAACGGCCTACGTCATCAACGTCGCACGGTCAGCGTCCGCTCCAGTGATTAATGCTGGCGTTCCCACGCCGCTTTCTCAATCGACGACCCTTTTCGCGCTCACCGGAGCCGGCATTCTTGGTACTTTCATCGGCCTGGCATGGCTCATTGCCATCTTCCGTCGGCGCAACTAGACGAGCACGGCACGTGAGCACCTCCGGGACAAGCGAGCACCCAAGCCTGATCGATCACCTTTCTGAGAACCATAATTCTCGAGTGATCACGCGAGGGACCTGTACATGAACGACGACGAGTTGGACGCCGATTCAAGTTCATCCACCAAATTCGTCTCGACCGGACCACGTGCAGATACACACTTCGTTGCCGTCGCGATCAATTAACACGCTAAAGGCGGGCTCTCGTGAGGTCGGGCCCAGCGTCCCTCCCGCCGCCAGTACGCGAGCGATCCGGTGCGGAGCTTCGTCGTGCGCGACCAACACATCGACGTGGAGTCGGTTTCGTTCCTTCCGCACCGGATTCATATCTTGAAACCAGAGGGACGGCCCTTGTCCCGCCGGATCGAACAGTGAACCGTCCGACGCAACGTCGTAACTCAGCGCCTCGCGCCAAAAGTCTCGTATGGCGTCCGGATTCGCCGTGTCGATGCACCACTCGAGAGCCATGACGGGGCGGGCAAATTCTCGATGGGTCGCCGGCGCGGCTTGCCATCCTCGCTTTTCAATGGCTCCCGCCACGGCCCGCATGAGCTCAACTTCATGTTCGCTGATGACTCCCTGATCGCTGACCGCCACCCGAACGCGATGACCGCGTAGATCCACTTGGAGTCGTCGTTCACTTGATCGTCCGGCCACCTTGGTGGCAATGGCGGCGAGAGCGCTCGCTTCGGTGATGGACGAGACCGGGTAGATCGCCTCGAGCGTGCCGAGTAAGTAGCGCCACCCGAAGGGTTGGGCGGCGCTTTGGGCTTCACGGCGAGTCAAAGGGGGCATAAAGCCATCGTAAGGGTTCAACGCCGCGTTCCCCTGGTTCGTGCTGCTCGCCGCACGACATCGAAATTGTGACCTTGTACCGTGAGGGCTTTCCTCGGTCGCTGCCTACGCTGACCCACAGAGTGGACGACGCGCAGGTTGCCACTGGATGGGGGGCCGTCATGCCGCAGTCGACCGTGCCTGAAGCACGATTTAGCGACCGACCCCTGCTCGTGTTTTGGGAGATGACCAAGGCCTGTCCGCTCACGTGCTTCCACTGCCGCGCCAATGCTCAGTTAGTGGGAGACCCGGACGAACTATCCACGTCAGAAGGACGACAACTCATTGACGAGCTGGCCGCCTGGGGGCGACCTCGCCCCATCTTGATTCTCACGGGTGGTGACTGCCTCATGCGCGACGACATCGTCGCACTGGCTCGATACGCCCACGAGCGGACGGTCCCGGTCGCTATTGCTCCATCGGTGTCCCCTCGTCTCACGAAGGCCACGCTGCTCGAATTACGCGACGCGGGCGTCTCGAGCGCGTCACTCAGTTTGGACGGAGCGTTGGCGGCAACCCACGACAACGTGCGTGGCATTCCCGGGCATTTCGCGCGCACCCTCGACGCCATCGATCTCTTGAAGTCGTGCGGCTTCAGTGTTCAGATCAACACCACCGTGATGCCGACCAACGTCCGTGAGCTCGCGGACGTGGCAGCTCTCTTGCACGACCACGCCGTTGACGTCTGGGAAGTCTTCTTCTTGATCACGACCGGTCGCGGTAGCGACGTCGTGGCGACGACAGCGGACGAGAATGAGGACGTCTGTCATTTTCTCGTGGATGCCTCGCGCTACGGATTCACGGTCCGCACCGTGGAGGCCCCCTTCTTTCGCAGAGTCGCGCGCGATCGTCGGCTCGGACTTCCGTCACCTCCGAGTCCCCTCTACGAAGAGTTGCGTGATCGGCTCGTCGAACTGTTGGGTCCGGCGAGCGCCCCGGTGAGGGCTCCGAGTGCCGCGACCCGCGACGGCAAAGGAATCATTTTTGTTGCCGCCAACGGCGACGTATACCCGTCAGGGTTTCTCCCCGTACAACTAGGAAATGTGCGTTCCGCGGGCTTGGCCAGCGTGTATCGCGAGCACGGTCTCTTACGCGACATTCGTGACGCTACTTTCAGTGGACCGTGCGGTTGCTGCGAACTCTCCGACCACTGCGGTGGATCACGTTCGCGCGCGTTCGCGTATTACGACGACGCTCTCGCGTCTGACCCCGGCTGCGTCCTCGTACACACCGACCGGTCTGATTCGTTGACGACAACGTCACCGACGTAGTACCGAGCGCGAACTACGGCGCGACTCGCGGGTAGCGCACGGTCAGTCGACGGAGTCGCAATGGCTCCTTGGCTCGCTCAGAGACAAGACCGATCAGACTGGAATGAATAAACACAAGATTCCCGTCTCCCAAGAAATCCGCCGGCAGTGCCACGAACTGTCCGTTGCTGGTCGTGCGATGAGCTCGAAAACCGAAGGTGGCGAGATATTCCCGGACGTCACGACCACCGTGCCACACTTCACACAGGATCACCGGGTGCGCGGTCGTGATGAACGAAGTGGCACCTCGCAGTACTTCCAGGTCTCTTCCTTCGGCGTCAACTTTCAAGATCGTGAGGTCGCCGCTCTCAAGTGGTTCATCATCCAGACGAACAACGTCGACGTCCACTCCGCGCTCGTCATTCAACGTGGCGCCCACGCCCGTACCGTCCATCCGCGCGCGACCAGAAAATTCCCCGACCGCCACTGGTCGCACTTTTGCTGCTGGGTAGTTCGCAAGATTCTTGGTCAATTGCGCATTCGTCGAGGGAACCGGCTCAAATGCGATCACCGTCGCACCGGCCGCCGCGGCCGCGACCGAATACAGGCCGATGTTCGCTCCGACGTCGACCACGACTGACGATGGACGAACCAGCCGAGCAACGAGTAACTGATCCCCGCGCTCCGTAAAGCCCGTAGCCACCAACATCCCGGAGTTTTGATTAGTGGATGGCACCGTGAGCTCACCGCGAACCGGCAACGTGACAATCGCCGCGGGCACACGCCGACGCCGGTACTGCCACATCCACAGTCGCCCGATGGCCCCGGGAGCGGACCACCACGTACCGGCATTGCGACCGGCGAGCAGACTGAGGAGAAGGGCCCACCGCAGACGAGCGACCAACCCTCGTTGAGAACCGGGGTGCAGCCAGCGCAAGAGCCCGTCCATCGTGGCGATGCTAGTGATGTTTACAACGCCGCTGAAAACCGAAGTGAGATCCGACGCCCGCAGCGATTCACAACGACGCTAGGAACCGCAATAGTCGTGACTGCAGCAGTGCCGCGGCGTCGGCTCGATACGACGGCAATGTGTCGTCGGCGAAATAGTGCTGGTCTCCGTCGTAAAGAAAGAGTTCCCCTGCGGCGACCGAGGACGTCAGATCGGTGGCCGCTTGCAAGTCCCCTTCATCTCGAAAGATCGGGTCGTCACGCATGGCGTGGACCTGGACCGGTACATCGGGCGGCCACGCGCCAAATTCGTCGGCGGGTACGCACGAGTACAAAAAGACGGCGCCATGAGCGCCCGGCCGCGTTTGCGTCAAGGCCTGGGCAGGAACAACGCCTAACGAATGTCCGATGTACACGACCCCGAGAGGAAGATGCTCGACGGCGTGACGAGCTCGGTCCAGTAGGACATCAAATCCCGTCGACATGGCGTAGGAAACACCTTCGTCGATCGACGCAAAGATCGCTCCGTCAAACAAGTCGGGCGTGTGCACCACGTGGCCAGCGTCACGAAGCAAGGCGGCGTGTTGCTCGATGCCGTCCGTACGACCGAGAGCGTGGTGGAAAAGAACGATGTCCGTCATGTGTCACCGCAACCTTCGATGAGTTCCCTACTGGCCAGGACGCTACAACCGACCTGCGTTGGTCAACGAGCGCAGGAATTGCTGGGTGCGGGGATCGTGTGGATCACTAAAAAGATCGTTCGGAGGGCGCTCTTCGACAATCTCTCCGTCGGCCAAGAAGCACACTTTGGTGGATACGTCGCGCGCAAAGTTCATCTCGTGCGTGGCGATCAGCATCGTCATCCCGCTATGGGCGAGCTCTCGCACCGCGTCCAGGACTTCGGCCACGAGTTCGGGGTCGAGTGCACTGGTGACTTCGTCAAGAAGCAGCAGTTCGGGATCCATGGCAATGGCTCGAACCAGTGCGACTCGCTGCTGTTGTCCTCCCGACAGGCGATCGGGGTACTCGCGTGCTTTGTCCTTCAGTCCAAAGCGCGCGAGCAGCCCCATGGCTCGCTCTTCCGCCGCCTCGGGCGCAACGCCGAGGGCCTTGATAGGACCCAACGTCACGTTGGCAAGAACATTCATATGGGGAAAGAGATTGAACGCCTGAAAGACAATGCCCACGTGTCGACGTACCAACTCACCGCGGACCGATTCGTCCGAGAGATCTTGCCCGAACAGCGAGATGTGACCCCCGTCAATCTTCTCCAACATATTGAGACACCGCAGCAGTGTCGACTTCCCGGATCCGGAAGCCCCAATCAGCGTCACGACTTCGTGACGCTGAACCGTCAAGTCGACGCCGCGCAAGACCGTGCGCTCGCCAAATCGTTTAGTGAGCGCACGTGTTTCAACGACGGGAGCAACAAGCGGGGTCACGGTTTCCGTCATCCCCCGACCGTCCGAACAATGTCCTCAGCAGACGCGCGAGCACGCCACGGTCGACGGGGCTCGGCACGCGTTCCCCCGGCCAGTCGCGCCCGCACGTCACGGGCCAATAGCGCGTCCGCCAGTCGTGTCAACGGGACGCAGACGATGAGAAAGAGAATGCCGGCGATGACGAACGGTGTGTCGGTAAACCAGATTTGCTCGTTGATTTCGACCTGTCGCAGGAGTTCAATAACCCCCGCCCCCACCGAAATAATCGCCGTGTCTTTCTGCAACGACACGAAGTCATTGATGAGCGGCGCCACCACCACACGAACGGCCTGCGGCACCGTCACGTAACGGAGCAGTTGTCCTTCGGTCAACCCAATTGCTCGCCCCGCGAGCAATTGGGCGTTCGGCACTGACATCACGCCCGCGCGGTACACCTCTGAGACGTAGGCGGTGTAACAAAAGACGAGACAGAAGAGTCCGTACTGAAACCACGTCCGACTGGACACGAACGGGAGAGACAGCGCCGGGAAACCGAAGAACACCGCTTGCACGACCAAGATGAGTGGCAGACCTCGCGCAATATCAACGTAGACCGTGCACAGGAATCGCGGTCCCGCCATCAACGGTGACTTAGCGTTTCGAATCAACGCGACGCCCAACGCCAGTACCAAAATGATCGGTTCAGCCACCAAGAACAGCTCGACGTTCTTTGCGAATGCCCCCCAAATGGGAGGAATGTTTCTCGACGGATCTCCGAAAATCGTCTCGCGGAGTTGCGTCACATTAAAGAACGTCTGTTGGAATGCGTGCGCACCGGGAGCGAACACGAACGCCACGACGACGAGAACGATGATCGAGACGACAGAGAGCACCGAGAGCGCCCGAGGTGCGTGTTGGGCCGCGCGCCAGAGCGCCGAGCGTCGCTTGGTCAACACGCGAGAAGTGGCCTCCGAAGAGGCCACTTTCACGCTGATGATTTCAGTCCCGGAGGATTCCACCCGAAAACTCTACGGCTGAATCGTCGGCACCTTGTTGTAGATACCCAGCCACTGCTTGTTCAGCTTCGCGAGCGTCCCGTTCGTCTTCAATGTTGCCAACGCGGTGTTGACGCAGGCCGTTAAGGGATTGTTCTTCACGAACAGCATCCCGTAGTACTCGCCGTCGCTCGGGAATTGGCCGACCTGGACACCCTTGTTGCCGGGGATTTCTCCACTGCCGGGCGTCGCCATGTACTGAGCGTCCGGGGTGTCGAGAACAATCGCCTGGATCTGCTTGGTCACGAGGGCCGAGACGGCGTCAGCGAGCGTGGAGTAGACGCGAGGCGACGTCGTGGGCTTGATGTAGCTCTGAATGTACGACAGACCCGTCGAACCCAACTGGTCACCGTAGGTGTAGGTCTTCAAGTCCGCCGGCGAGTGCTTCTTGATGATCGCTGATCCCTTCAGGGCGATGATGGACTGCGTCACGTCGTAGTAACTGTTCGAGAACGACACCACCGCGGCGCGGTCGCTGGTGTAGGAGATTTCATTGATGTCAAAGTCGAAGGGCTTCGGTCCGGGCTGGAAGGAATTGTCGAAGGGTTCGACGACCCACTTGACCTTGTTGGCCGAGAAACCAAGTTGCGTCGCGACCGCGTACGCGACGGCGGATTCGTAGCCTTTGCCGTTGGACGGCTTGTTGTTCTGGAACCACGGCGTATAAGCGGGGCTGTCCGTCGCGATCGTCAGTTGGCCCGCGGTGTGCAGCGATGACGCATTGTTCTTCACGCAGGTCTGAGCGGCTGTCGGCGTCGACGCCGACGCGACGGCGGTGGAACTCACGCCCGTCGCAATCGGGGCCAGCACCAAAGCGGCGGTGGCGGCAAACAAGAAGGGCTTTCTCATGGTGACTCCAAGAAGTTGTTGTGCTGGCGAGGGGTCGAGCGACCCCACGAGCGAAACCCTACCAGAATGATCAACAATTCAATTGGTCAGTCGCGACGCGGTTTCATGACGAATAATGACGCGACACGTGCCAGCCGTTATGGCAGCCCAGAACAATCTGCTCGAGGGACGTGAGTCGAAAAATGGCCACCTGATCGAATTCTCGGGCGATCGCCAGAGCGGTCTCGTCACTGAGCCCGCTGGCACCCCAACTCTCCTCGGCGTACTCCGACCCGGGATCGGCCCCGAGCGCCCGATAGAGACGGGAGGAGTGTGGCCCGAGGCGGGCACGTAAATCACGGTTGCGTGATCGATTCACGTCACCGGAAAGTCGAAGAGGCCCGGGGTTCCACGCGGTAATGACGTGAAGATCCTCACCCACGCTCATAACCGCGTTGTCTGCCGACATCCATTGCCCGTCGATCTCCACGGTGACAATGGCGGCAAGGTAGATAGCCGCCAGGGCGTGAGGCGTGGGGTCGGTCGACACGCCTCCTACGCCTTGAGCAGACCGAGACGTATCAAGCTCTCACCTGTCGCCACGATGGACTCCTCCTTCGTTCGAGGCGTCCAACCAAGGAGCTGGCGAGCCTTCTCGTTACTCGCGATTTTGGCGTGGTCGAGTTCCGGAACGATTTGTCGTAGAGGCTTGTCAAAGATGGCGGCGATCCGAACACCAATGTTGGGAATTGATCGCCGGGGCACCCGCCGAGCGGCGTCGCCGAGGTGTTCGCGCAGTACCTGTCCCATTTCCTTCATCGACAGGATGCCGTCCGCGGTGGCGAGGAAGCGTTGCCCCGCCGCAGCGGGAGCGTTCATGGCGAGAACGTGAGCCGTGGCAACGTCACGCACGTCGACCGCCTGCAGACTGAGGTGCGGGTAACCAGGTATGGCACCATCCAGGATGCGACGGACGACTTCAATGGACGTCGCGAAATCCTCGTTGAGCACTGGTCCGAAGATGCCCACCGGATTGATCACGGAAAGCTCTAAGGAACCTCCCTCGTTCTTGATGAAATCCCACGCGGCACGCTCGGCCAAGGTTTTGGACTTGACGTACGGAGTGACGTCGCGTCCTGCCACATCGGTCCAGTCGTCTTCGGTGAACACTCGAGCGCTCGACGGATGTCCGTAGCCCACCGCGGCGAAGGACGATGTCAGAACGACCCGCGAAACTCCCGCGTCGCGTGCCGCGCGCAAGACCCGCAGTGCGCCGTCGCGTGCGGGAATGATGAGTTCATCTTCGTGCTGCGGTATCTCAAGGGGGAACGGTGACGCCACGTGCAGGACGTAGGTGGCTCCCACCACCGCGTCGCTCCAACCCGCATCATTCGTTAAGTCCGCAGTGACAAAGGACAGATTGTCGGTTGATGCGGCACCCGCCTTGGTGAGCGAGTCTCGAACGGACGCTTCTCGTGACAAGGAGCGAACCGTCGTGCGAACCCGGTAACCCTGGGCGAGTAATTCCAAAATGCAGTGTCCGCCAACAAAGCCGGATCCGCCGGTCACGACGACAAGAGGTGTGGTCATAGGAAAAAGAGCCTAGACACGGGTTCTGCGACCGAGGTTACGTCGCGGTACTCGCGCCGCGACGTCGATTCGGCGGCACCGTGGTGGGTGGCACTCGTCGAGGCGGCAACTCCGCCAGGAGTCGACTGACGACGAGCGCAATATCGTGGCTCGCGCGTTGGACGTCGTCTTCGAGCGCCGGCGACACGGAGCTGAGCGCCGCAACTTTGCGAACGAATTGTCGAGCGGCCGCTTCAACTTCCTCCGCGGTGGCGGGTGGCTCCAAGCCGCGCAAGGCGGTGATATTTCTGCACATGGACATGAGGGTACGCCCGTCGCGAGCCATCGCTGTCGTATTTTCGAGTACCAATTGTCCTAACGAGGTGTCGCCGATGCGGAATTCTGTTCCGTCATCAAGAACGCCGCCGTGTTCAGAGCATTCACGAGTTCGTCGGCGTGGACGAAGAATGAACTCCCGTCGGCATTTTCGCCGTTTTCCGCCATCGCTCGGTCCATGGCGGATCGCAGATCGGGCATCACGACAGGTGCCCCGGTGACGCCCTGCGTCAGTTGACCCAAACCGTCCACCATCTTGCGGCAGAAGTCTCGCGAAGCGTCGCCCGAGACCAACGAGGAACCTGCAGCACTTTCGAGTCGCACGGCGTGGGTCGCACGTACTAATCGAAGTCCCACGACAACGAGACCGCGATCGGTAAACACCGCCGAGGCGTCGGACGATGGTTCCACGACTGCCGCACCCACCGAGCTTTGCGCCCGGTCCCAGGCCAGTCGGGCGGAGCGCGACAGCCGTGCCAGCTCCTCGTCACTGACGTCGCCACCTTGCACGCGGTCCAGGGTCGCCGCCACGTAGTGTCCCAGCGCCTCGAACATGTTGGCCAGCGCCGCCTCCACGCCGGGCCGAGCGGGAGACGGCCAGACGATGTAGGCGATCAGCGCGATGGCTCCGCCCAGAGCAATGTCGACGAAACGATCCACCGCCGTGCCGATGGAATCATGCAGCGACGTGCTCAAGATGATGAGGACCATGCTCGTCACAAAGCCAATGGCCGTGGGAAAACTCGCCTGCCACGTGGCGTACGCGAACCAACCGGTCAACGCCACCAGGACCACCGTGAGGCCTTCGCCGGGGTGCAGAGTGCTCACGAGCACGGCCGCAAGGGTTGCTCCCAACAACGTGCCCACCACACGACCGACGCCGCGACTCACCAAAGTTCCGTAATCCGGCTTCAAGATGGTGACCACCGCGAACGGCACCCAGTAGGAACGAGGCATTCCGGCCACGCGAGCGATCAACAAAGACAGCGGTACGGCCACCGTCATCCGTATGGCGTGACGAAAGATGGGAGAGGCGAGCGTGAAGTTGTCGCTCAACATGTCCCACGATCGCCGTCGCTTGTCTCGCTGTGACGTGGCCGGACGAGCCGCCCGCGTGCGAGCGAGTCGCCAACTCCCTGGCGTGCGCGCGTCGTCCAACCGGGCTCTCATGGCTCGCAATTGTCCGCCCACCGCGACGCAGCGAGCGAGACACTGCTGTTCGAGAATGATGTCGTCGGTGTCCTGCCCCACTGCGTGCCGCAATTCCCCCGTGGCGACGTCGACACGAGCAACAGCCCCAACCAGATCCACGTCGGTGCGAGGTCGACGGAGACCGAGTGCGATGAGTGAGAGAGCAGTGGCTACTGAGGAGAGCGTGGCGTCGAGGGCCCGATCAAACTCTTCATTGACGTGTGGTTGTCGGCGGGCACGCAATCCCGCGAGCGTGGTCAGCTCGAGTCGCGCCCGCCGTGCCTGGTCGAGCACCGCCCGCAACGTCTGCACGTCACTTCGGGCAAACAAGGCGGGCGCGTCGAACAAACGCTCGGCCGCGTCGAGCGTGATCACAACATCTGCCGTCGAGGCGTCAGGAGATCGTCCCGTTTGATCGACGAGCGCGTCGATGGCGGCCGCAAGCCCCCACCGCTGCGCTCGAAGGGTGGGGGGTAAGCGCAATAGGAGAAGGGCACCCACCTCCACCAGCGAACCCACCAAAACGAACAGTCCCAAGACCACCGCATCAGCGGGAGTGGCGACGAATCGGCCAAGGACGACAAAGGCGATGACGTTCTGTGTTCCCACCGTGGCTTGAGTAAGACCAAAGACGACGAGCATGCCGCTCGCAAAACACCAGATCACCAGGAGGGCCAAATGAACAGGAGCGTTGGACGCCGTGGCGCTTCCCACGAAGACGGAGACCGCCATACCGACAGCGTCAGCGGTGGCCAGCGAGACGGGAATCTTGGGCGCGCTCACCAAACTCACGATCGCCACCAAGTTGGCACCGATTGCCATGGCGATGGCCGCGCGAACATTGTCGAGTCCCAAGCCCGCGGCGAAGACGATCACGACGGGCAGGACGGTGATCGCACCAATGACGGGAGTCACTTGACGAAGGTCCGTACGAAAAGAACCCTTCATCGCCTTCGTTACACCAACCACACCGTGCAATCTATGGTCTGGGTCGGAAATGGGCACTGCCGGGGACGTCGGGACAGGTCTCGAAAACCCGACCGCCGACGAGCCCGACGAGTCCTCACGACTACCACGGGTGAAGATTCTGACGAGGTCCGCCGACCCACAGACCTTCTCCGGATTGATCCTTCAGTCAGATTTAACGCTGCTGATACGTCAAGTGCCCCCGTACCCCTCGGGTAGTGCAAGAATCAGACACTTACCACTACCCGGAGGTGTTCCATGCCCCTAACGTTCCGTTCCACTCTGCGTTCGGCTCTCGCCCTCGCTCTCCCGCTCGGAGCCGTTGCAGCACTCAGCTTCAACACGGCTGCCAGTGCGAGCAGCGATGGAGCATCCTGGCCCACGATCGCCAAGCAGGCGGCCATTGCCGCCGAAGTGCCGTCCGCCATCACGAGTTCCGGCAACCTCACCGTTGCGTCCGACGCCACGTACGCGCCGATGGAGTACATCGCCAGTGACGGCAGCACCGTTGTCGGCGTCGACGTCGACTTCATGAAGGCCATCTCCCAGGTTCTCGGCCTGAAGTTGCAGATGTCCAACGTCACGTTCGATTCGATCATCCCGAAGTTGCAGACCGGCGCCTACGACGTGGGCGCGTCATCGTTCACCGACACCAAGGCACGCGAAAAGGTCGTCAACTTCGTGAACTACTTCCAGGCGGGTGAGAGCTTCTACGAAGCCAAGGGCTCCAAGGCTCTCTCCGGTACGGGTCTGACACAGATTTGTGGTCTGACGGTGGCCGTGGAGTTGGGTACCCAAGAACAGTCCGACGCCCAAACAGCTAGCACTTTGTGCACCAAGGCGAAGAAGGCTGGCGTGACGGTTCTGACCTACAACACCCAGACCTTGGCCAACGCGGCCGTGGCCTCGGGCAACGCCAAAATCGGTTTCGCCGACTCGGAAGTGACGAACTACATCGTCGCCTCCTCGAAGGGCACCTTCGTGAACACCGGCAAGGTCTACGGCACTGCCCCCTACGGCTTTGCGGTGGTCAAGGGTGGCCCGAACGCCAAGCTCGACAAGGCGATCCTCGACGCGACCAACTACATCATCAAGCACGGCCAGTACGGCACGATCATTAAGTACTGGGGTCAGAGTGCCGGCAAGTTGTCCGCGGCGACCCTGAACAAGGCGATTTCGTAGACCGTGTCATCTGAAGTTCCCGAAGACGCGGCCTCCACGGCGTCTTCAACTACGACTGCCAACAGCGACGAGACCTCCTCTTCCGGGGAGGTCTCGTCGCTGAAAGTCGTACCGCTGCGCTCTCCCGTTCGGTACGTGTCGTGGGCCATCGCCGCCATCGTCGTTGCGATGTTTGTCCATACGTTGTTTTCCACGACCACTCGCTTCGGGCAGAACGGAACGCAGCCACGTTTTGAGTGGCACCTGATTTTCCAGTACCTCTTCAACAAGGTCTTTGTCTTCGGCGCGATTATCACCATCATCTTGACGGCTGCCGCGATGATCGTCGGCGTCGCTCTCGGCATCGGACTGGCGTCCATGCGTCTTTCGAAGTTCGGCGTCTTCCGCGTGAGCGCGGCGCTGTACGTATGGTTCTTCCGCGGAACACCCGTGTGGACGCAGCTGGTGTTTTGGGGAAATCTCGCGTACCTCTACCCAACGATTTCCGTGGGCTTTCCGTTCATGCACTCACTTGAGTCGTGGTCAATGAATAGCTTCGAGACGAACTTCTTTCTCGTGGCGATTATCGCCCTCGGCCTCAACGAAGGGGCGTATATGGCCGAGATCGTGCGCGGGGGCATCCTCGTCGTCGATCACGGACAAGTAGAGGCGGCATCTTCTCTGGGCATGGGGCGCGCGCTCGCGTTTCGTCGCATCATTCTTCCCCAAGCCATGCGTTCGATCATTCCTCCAACGGGGAATGAGACCATATCCATGCTGAAGACCACCGCCCTGGTCGCACCCGTTCTCGGCGCGGTCTCGATTTTGGGCATCAAGACGGGAGATCTCAATGAAGCGGCTCTCAATATCTATTCGTCGAACTACCACACCATCCCCGTCTTGATGGTCGCGGCTCTCTGGTACCTGTTCTTGACCTCCGTACTGTCCGTAGCGCAATACTTCATCGAGCGTCACTACGGAAAAGGCTTCGTGACCACGAGCCACAAGCGGGTGCGACGTTCATTGAGAACCACTATTCAAGAGGTTCCGCGATGAGCGCACCGCCTTTGGTCGAGGCTCGCCAGGTCCACAAGCACTTCGGACGATTGGAAGTGCTCAAGGGCATCAATCTCACTGTCGCGCGTGGCGAAGTGACGTGTCTTCTTGGCCCCTCGGGTTCGGGGAAGAGTACCTTCCTTCGCTGCATCAATCATCTCGAAAAGATCGATGGTGGCGAATTGCTCGTGGACGGGCAGCACGTCGGATATCAGAGAAAAGGCAACAAGCTCTATGAGCTGTCCGACGCCCGCATTAGTCGACACCGTGCCGAAATTGGCATGGTGTTTCAACGATTTAACTTGTTCCCGCATCTCACGGTGCTGGAAAACATCACTCTGGCCCCCACGAAGGTCCTCAATCAAGGCTCGTCGGTAGTGATGGCTCGTGCTCTCGCACTTTTGGACCGTGTGGGACTCGCCGACAAGGCTGGTTCCTACCCGAGTCAACTGTCCGGAGGCCAACAGCAACGCGTGGCCATCGCGCGGGCGTTGTGCATGGAACCAAAACTTCTCCTCTTTGACGAACCCACGTCAGCGCTCGACCCCGAACTCGTCGGCGACGTACTCGACGTGATGAAATCTCTGGCGAATGACGGCATGACGATGATCGTGGTCACGCACGAAATTGGCTTCGCTCGTGAAGTGGCAGATACCGCGTACTTCATGGATCACGGTGTGATCGTCGAATCGGGCAAACCCCAGGACGTCTTGGTGAACCCCAGGACGGATCGGCTCCGCGAATTCCTCGGTCAAGTTCTCTAGGGGACGCCCCTCAACCACATTCTCGGCAGTGACCCACAATGTCGAGCGAATGCGAAAACGGGCGAAACCCTTCCCGTTCGGCAAATTGTTCAATCATCGTCGTTACCGCCTTTTCGAACGCCGGCGTCGGCGCGACGTCAATCACGTCACCGCAGCTCGTACAGAGAAGATGGTGATGGTGCTCCGTGAGGTCCTCGGCCAATTCAAAGCGAGCAAAGTCGTCGTTCGCGGCCACGCGACGGACCGCGCCGACCGATTGCAGATCCACGAGATGCCGGTAGGCCGAACTACGAGGAATACTCGGGAGTTGTGACTCAATGTCCGAAATACTGACTGGTTGACCGACCCGACACAGCAAATCCACGATGGCTCGACGCCCGGTGGTGTAGCGCAAATCAGCCTGCCGCAAGAGCCGCTCAATGAGTTCGTGAATGTCGTTCGCACTCCGGACGGCCACGGGCACCTCCTCTTCGGATCTCAGTTGTAATGAGACTGAGTCTTGTTCTATGGTCAGCCTATGCGAGATTTCCTTACCCATCGACGATCGATTCGCAAGATCGCGTCAGCCGCGGGGCTCCTCTCGTTACTTGCCACGGGTTTGTCGGCGTGCGGTGCTGCTTCGTTAACAACTCCCCCCGGTGTCATCCGGGCAGTCGCGGCGGAGAACCAATACGGCAACGTCATCTCGCAGATCGGCGGCCGCTACGTCGATGTCTCGTCGGTCCTGCACAATCCGAACGCCGATCCCCACTCCTTCGAGGCCAGTACTCAGGTGGCGCAAGAAATCGGTCAGGCGTCGCTCGTGGTCCAGAACGGCCTCGGGTACGACTCCTTCATGGACAACATCGAATCGGCCTCGCCCAGTTCGTCCCGTCACGTCATCGTCGTGCAACATGTCATCGCGGCGCCACCGTCGACCACGAATCCTCACTTTTGGTACGACCTACACACGATGGCTCTCGTGGCTCGCGCGATAGAAGTGCGACTCGCGACATTGCAGCCCGACCACCGTGCGTACTTCGTTCAGCGGTTGGCGACATTTACAACATCGCTGACACTCCTACAAACAGTCATCAACCAGTTCCGATCCGCACACTCCGCCGTCGCCGCGGCCGTGACCGAACCGGTCGCGGATTATCTACTCGTTGCGATGGGCTTTACCATCAAGACGCCCGTCGCATTTCAAGACGACGTGATGAACGGGATTGATCCAGCGCCCCAAGACATCAGTGATCAAAATGCCCTATTTACTGCGCGAGAGGTAGATGTGCTGTGTTACAACCAGCAAGTCATCGATCCGTTAACGATCTCGTTCCAAGACAATGCCCACACCCACGACGTACCGATTGTTGGGGTCTACGAGACAATGCCCACACCGGGTTACAACTACCAATCGTGGATGCTCGCCGAAGTGAACGCACTAGCTGCGGCGGTCGACAACCACACATCCACGGAGCACCTCCCATGACGACAACACCGACTTCCCACTCCCTCGTTCCCGTGCTCGAAGTGGATGACGTATCGGTCACTTTCGGAGGTCGAGCAGTTCTCGATCACGTGTCTTTTGAGATTGCGCCGGGAGAGTTCACGGGCTTAATTGGTTCCAACGGCGTCGGCAAAACGACGTTGTTGCGGGTGATCCTGGGACTTCAAAAGACGACATCAGGGACCGTCCGCGTGCTTGGTCAACCGTTACGGCATCGTTCGCGATCTCTCGGATACGTGCCACAAAAGGTAATCCTGGACCCCGACGTTCCCCTACGAGCTCGGGATCTCGTGGCCCTCGGATTAGATGCCCACCGTTTCGGACTCCGTCGCCGATCACGAGAGGATAAGAATCGAGTTGAAGAAATGCTCGACGCCGTGGACGCCCGCGGATTCGCCGACGCGCGTGTTGGTTCATTGTCGGGAGGCGAGCAGCAGCGAGTCCTTATTGCTCATGCTCTGATCAGTCGACCGTCGCTACTGCTCCTCGACGAGCCGCTCGCCAATCTTGATCCGAAGAGCGTGCAGGAGATTGTCGCTCTTCTTCATCGGGTCTCGGTCCAACACGACGTCGCGGTTCTCCTCTCCGCTCACGAGATGAACGCACTCTTGCCCGTGATGGACCGCATTGTTTACGTCACCAACGGCAAAGCCGCCAGCGGCACCACGGAGGAAGTCGTACGGACGGACGTCCTCAGTGAGCTCTACGGACATCACGTCGACGTACTTCAGTTACACGGTCGAGTGCTGGTCGTCGCCGAGCCCAGCGCCGACACCGATCACCTCCCCAGCCACGCGACCCTTCATTTGGATTGAGTATGAGGTTTCTTTTTGCGCCGGGTTTTGCATCGAGCGGACCGGTCCACGTCGCGCTGGCTCTCGGTGCGATGGTGGCCATCGTGTCCGCTCTCGTTGGCGTGTTCACCGTCGTGCGAAGCCAATCGTTCGCGGGCCACGCTCTCACGGACGTCGCGACCGCGGGTGGTGCCGGAGCGGGGTACCTCGGCGTGAATGCCCTCGCCGGGTTCGTAGTGGGAAGTCTGGCTGGAGGTGTCGCCATGGAGACCATTGGCGTCCAACGAGTTCGGAGTCGTGACGTCGCGACCGGCATTGTCCTCGGGGCAGCGACCGGATGCTCGGCATTGTTCTTCTATCTCGAAGCCAATACCGGCTCGACGACCGGATCAACGCAGCGCATCCTGTTCGGCTCGCTCTTCGAAGTTGCTCCCGGTACGCTCCCCGTCGTTGGCCTCCTCGGAGTTGCCACGGTCGGAGCGCTGGTGTGCATTGGGCGAGCGCTCCTCTTAAGTTCAGTGAGTCCCGAAATGGCTACCGTCGGCGGTATCGCGACACGGAGCGTCAGCGTCATCTTCATGTTGACGTTGGCGGTGTCGGTCGGACTTTCTTCGGTCGCCATCGGCGCCATTCTCTCCACCGCGCTGCTCATTGGTCCTGCCGCCAGTGCCCTCCGGTTGGCGCGAACCATGCGAGGTGCCCTGGTGCTCGCGAGCGTTCTGGGCGTCGTCGCGACTTCTCTCGGTGTTCTTCTCGCGTACGACAGTTACAACTGGAGTTCACGCCATGCGCCACTTCCCGTCAGTTTCTTTGTCGTGGTCATCGTGGTGGCGACGTACGCGCTGACGTACGTTCCCGTCCTGCGGCGCCGCGCGATGACCGGGAGGTCATGAAGGTGTTCTCCGGATTCATGTTGAACGCCTGGGAGAGCGGAACCCTGGTCGCCATCGTTGCGGGGATCGTCGGATTCTTCGTTGTCCTTCGTGGATCGGCTTTTCCGGCCCACGCGATTCCAAATGGGGCCTTCGCGGGAGCGGCCGGCGCGAACCTGATCGGCATCAACCCGCTCCTCGGCCTCGGCCTGTTTTCGCTCCTCGCGGCACTCGGCATTGGGAGCTGGGGGCGTCGAGGCCGACCTGATGTGGTCACCGCGCTCGCGCTCGTCCTCATGCTGGCTCTGGGCGCCGCATTCTTGAGCCAGAGCTCTGCCTACGAGCCAGAAATTTACGCGCTCCTCTTCGGAGAAATCCTCGGGGTGAGCTCGGCGCAACTCGTGCCGCTGGTGGTCCTCGGTGCCATCTGCGCCATCGTTATCGCAGTGCTCTATCGACCCTTGCTCGTGACCTCGCTCATTCCCGACGTCGCCGCCGCCCACGGCATGAGTACAACCACGATTGACACCACCTTCCTCATCATCGTGGCGATGGCCACGACGATGACCGTGCCCGTCGTCGGAGCTTTACTGATCTTCACCCTCATGATGGGACCCCCGGCGGCGGCGAGGAGCCTTTCGAGTCGACCCTCTCTCGCCCTCGGGCTCTCGGTCGTCATTGCCCTGGGTGTCATGTGGGCATCCATCGCGAGCGCATTTCAATGGAATTGGCCCGTCGGATTCTTCGTGGGAACTTATAGCGCGATTGCCTACGCGATCGCTCGACTCATCTCGCTCAGGCCCACGACAAGAACCCGGACGTTATACAGAGCCCACACGCATTGATCACGACGAAGCCCGCGATAATCGACGCCACAATCACTCTCGTACTGCGTCGATGTGATGCCGCCATCACGGCCGGCATGTACCAGTCGGGCAACACGGACGTACCGGAAGAAAACGCCGTGCACGGTTGAGCCTCGGGAGATAGTGGCGCCGACGAATCGAAGGACATGGCGAGTTCGGCCAACTCTTCGTCGCTACCGTCCCAGCCTGCGTCCACAATGGCATCATCGCCGCTTGCGCGGTACTGATCGCTCATGAATGTCCTTTCAACGCCCTACGCGACTCGAGGTGCGATCGCGCGTCACGCCGCGCTCAGAGAGAAGTGCGGGTTCCGGATGAATCCAACGATGCCACCAAGTGGGTTGAGGACCGTCGCGGTGATAATCCCGTCGCCCACGTCCGCCACCGGTGTGTGCACGCGAGCTCCGTGGGCCACGGCGGACGTGACGGCTATTTCGACGTCGTCGACACCCCAATAGACAAGTGGCCCTTCAGCCGGGACGCCGTCGGGGAGAAGTCCGAGCTCGTAACCACCCACGTTGAATCCAACGTAGAAAGGTTCGTCGAAATACGGTTCCTGACCGAGGAATTCGGCCCACCAATTTCGCGCGACGGACAAATCGGGTGCGGGATAGATCACCGTACGTAGTCCCTGTAGGGCAATGCTCATATCGCCATCATGCCACCAGACCAGTGATTCCGCGGGGCGGTGTTCGACTACGAGAAGTGGTGCCCCGTCACGTCGTGGGGGGACGACCCGTCGTCGGTCGTCGGGTCGCTGTGGATCAGTGCGTACGACAGGCGAGGAACGTCATGCAGCAGTTGATGGTGGGCATTCTCCGCGATCACGTGAGCGTCGTACAGCGTCAACGTGGCGGCTGAGACGATCGTGGCTTCTGCTTCGAGTCGATGCCCGATCCACCTCACCCGAATCGACGTCACACCCTCCACGCCCGGAACCTCGCGCAGCACGCGGTCGATCTGGTCGACGAGCGCGGGATCGACGCTGTCCATCAATCGACGGACGATGTCGCGAGTGGCTTGTCGCAGGACGTTAAAGATAATGACGGAAATAACAAGTCCGACGACGGCGTCAGCGCTCGACCAACCCGCGGCCACACCCACGGCACCCAGCACCACCGCGAGCGACGTAACGCCGTCGGCGCGAGCGTGCATGCCGTCCGCCACCAAGGCGGCGGATCCAATGCGTCGTCCCACACGAACTCGGTAGGTCGCGACGATCTCATTCCCCAGAAATCCCACAAGACCGGCAGCGGCGACCAGTCCGAGGTGCGACACACGGGAAGGATGAATGAGTCGGGCCACAGAAATCCACGCCGTAACGGTGGCCGACGCGCCAATAATCACGCAGACGAACACGCCGGCCAGATCTTCGGCTCGACCGTATCCGTAGGTGTATCGCTCGGTCGGTGGTCTCCGTTGCAGCCAAAAGGCGAAACCCAATGGCAGGGCCGTCAACACATCTCCAGCGTTGTGAATGGTGTCGCCCAGCACCGCGACGGATCCCGAAAAGACGACGATGACGAATTCGGCGACAGCCGTGAGCGCCAGCATCAGAACCGAAATCTTGAGTGCGCGCATGCCGTCAGCACTTGACGTCAGGGCGCTGTCGATCGTATCGACGTGATCGTGACGGTGCCCGACAAATAGGGAAGTGACGCGGGCTCGAATTCCGTGCTCGTGCTCGTGCTCGTGCTCGTGCTCGTGCTCGTGCTCGTGCTCGTGCTCGTGACTATCTTCAGTCATTCACGCCACGCCGATGACCACCGCGCTGAAGCAAGTGCACGTCTGTTGATTCCATGTCTCGACCCTAACGGTCATGCATGCAAGCGAACAGAAGATCTAGCGCCCCTTCTTGTTGGCGGCGTGTTCCGTCCGTAAAGTTTCCAAGGAGATGCCACGGCGCTGCCCCTTATGCGCGGGATGATGGCGCGGACAGGCCAAATACGGCGTTCCCTCGACTTGGCGGCCAAGGCGTGCGCACCCACGTACGTGGCAGCTGTGGTGGCGCCACACCGCCAAGGCACCAGCGATCAAGGTGGCTTCGCCTAGATCGGAACCGAACCCACTCCAAAATCCGTAGTACGGGCCGGAGCCATTAATGCCGGTGTGCACCTCGAACCAATGCCAATAGAAGGCGTGCCAGATGGCCAGGATGATGGCCAGCGTCAGGAGAACCGCTACGAAGATGGCAATCTTCCATTGCACGGGTACTCGGTCATACGCAGCAATCACGCCCGCTTCTTCCGCGTCCAGCTCTTCAACGAGAGCGGTCGGCGCACCCGTGTCCGATGTTGACGAGGCGTCTGCTTCGAGAGGGGGTTCTTGAGTACTCACGGTGACCTTCCGCCAGATATTTTCGGCCCATCTTCGCACTTGGCGCGGCGCGAGTGGGGCCTCGCTCGTCAGATTTATTTGCCATGCTCTGTGACGGCACGGAACTGACGCGACTCGAGACGAGTCGTCTAGAGACAAATTTGGGTGCTGACGACCTGAAGAAAGACTGACAAAGTATTCTCACTTTCACGGCTCGAGTCGTCAACCTCGCGAGGGCCGTGAAAAGTCCTTATTTTCTTGTCTAGTTCTTAGGTACGTCTTCTAACTTTCGCTCGTGGCCAAGAACCGATCGCGCCGAGCACCTCAAGGAGTGCAGTGGACGGGAGAGTGGTCGACCACGCCTCGTCGAAGTGCACGACCTTCACGACCGTGGGTGGCTGATCTATTGGCGTGGACCGCCGGTGTTGGTCTCGGGATAGTTTTGGCGACCTCAGTCGCCAGCGAAACGGCTCATTCGCTCAACGCGCCGGGCGGATGGTGGACCGCGGTGAGTCGCGTCACTGGGTTTGTGGCGGCTTACTCATTGTTGATCATGGTCCTCCTCACGTGCCGATTTCCGTGGCTCGAACGAAGCGTTGGTCAGGACACTCTGGTGCGGTGGCACCGCAAGGTGGGTGGGTGGCCGTTAGTCCTTGCTGTCATTCACATTGTTACCGTCACCATTGGTTACGCCGCTCCGTTCGGAACCGGTGTCCCCCAACAGTTCTGGCAATTCATTCGTAATTATCCCGACGTGCTCATGTCGCTCGTTGGGTTCGGTCTGCTCGTGATGGCGGCAGTCACCTCCATTCGCGCCGCCCGTCGAAGGATGAGTTACGAAACGTGGTGGGTGATCCACCTGTACATGTACCTAGGCGTCGCCCTGACCGTGGCGCACCAGGTAACCACCGGCGCCACCTTCATCGGACACCCGTCGTCGCGACTCGTGTGGATCGGGGTCTGGGCCGGTGCAGCTTTCGTGATCGTCGTGAGTCGGGTGGTCGTCCCCCTCTACCGGAACTACCGCCTCCAACTACGAGTGGTATCGACTCACGTCGAAGCACCGGGTGTTCACTCCATTGTTCTGCGAGGAAAGAATCTCGACACTCTCGCGGTGTCGGGCGGGCAGTTCTTCCAGTGGCGGTTTCTGACGCGCGACCTATGGTGGCACGCGCACCCCTATTCCTTGTCGGCCCTGCCGCGCCCCCCATTTCTTCGCGTCACCGTCAAGGGTCTCGGCGACCACAGCCGTACCGTACCGTCGGTGCGTCCCGGTACTCGCGTTTTCGTCGAGGGGCCGTATGGCGTATTCACGCACGAACGCGTGGAATCGACCAACGTGATCCTTATCGCGGCCGGCGTTGGCATCACGCCACTGCGGGCACTGCTCGAAGAACTACCTGCCGGTGTCCGACTTCGCGTCATCGTGCGTGCGAGCGACCCTGACACGATCGTCCACGGAGCCGAAATGCACGAATTGGTAGCGGCACGAGGAGGGATGCTCGAGACGATGATTGGCTCGCGCGAACACGTGCGTATCGACGAAGACTCACTGAGAGGATTCGTAACCGAGCCTGAAGATACCGACGTTTTTGTGTGCGGACCCGAGGAATTTACTCGTTCGGTCGTCGTCGCACTTACTGCATTGAACGTCCCGCCACGTCGCATTCACCGTGAAGAATTCGCCTTTTAGATCATGAGAACCGAGAAAGTCAGCCAACCATGAAAAGAGCACCACTCGTTGCCGCGGGAACCGTCGTAGGCCTCGCCGGACTCTTGAGTTTTCGCACGCCGGCAACGTCAGTGTCGTTGGGACCATTGCCCACGACACCGGGAACTACCGCGACGACAGTTCCACAGGGCGGAGGCTCGGGTCGTGGAACCACCACCACGACGACACCTCACCAGGGTGGATCAGGTCAAGGAACCACCACCACGACCCCGTCGCACACTGGCGGATCAGGTCAAGGAACCACCACCACAACCACGAGAACTCACGGTTCGGGAGGCGGGACAACGACGACGACGACACCTGCGACGACGACAACGACGAGCCCTCCCCCCACGACTACGACGACGGCACCGGGATCGACCCGGTCGGCGATCGGTGCCAGTGTCAACTACTTCTACGGACTCATTTCCGTCAAGGTAACGGCGCGCGGAACAACGATCACCAATGTGACGATTGCGTCTCTGAGCGACGGAGGCAACTACCGCTCCCAGAGCATCGACAACCAGTCGATTCCCATCCTCGAACAGCAGGCCCTGGCCGCGCAAAGCGCGAACATTCAGGGCGTGGGCGGAGCGAGCTACACGAGCGCGGGATTCCAGCGTTCGTTGCAATCTGCTCTGACGCAACTGGGCCTCTAGGTGCGCTCCACGGCCCACGAGCGCGTGACCGTCTGGCACCACCGACTGGACGTCATGGGCACGGTCATTACCACGAGCCTCTTCGACGACGACGGATTCTCGGTCGCCGACGCAAAAGATATGGTGGCCGAAAGTGACCGGTGGTTTCACCACGTTGACGACACGTTCTCTACCTGGAAGCCCGAAAGCCCCTTGTCTCGGTTGCGTCGCGGTGAAGTGCGCTTAGACGATGTCCCCGCCGACATACGCGCCGTATTGGAACTGTGCCGTCACACGAGAACGATGACCGGAGGTTGGTTTGACCCGTGGGCCGCCCACGATGGGGTCGATCCGACCGGGCTCGTCAAAGGTTGGTCGGCGCAAGAAGCGCTGCGGTACTTCACCGGGGGACCTGCGCGGGGTGTCATTATCAACGCCGCCGGGGACATCGCTACCTTGGGCGGACCGACAGCTGGAGAGGCATTCCGCATCGGTATCGCCGATCCACGTCACCCTCAACAAGTCTGGGGCGTCGCCGAGGTGCAAGCAGCGATCGCCACGTCGGGACTGTACGAACGCGGTCGTCACCTCTGGAATCCGAGAACGGGTACTACAGAAGTCGCATTCGCATCGGCGTCGGTGTCGGGTCCTGATCTCGCGATCGCGGACGCGTGGGCGACCGCGCTCGTGGTCGGCGGAGAGTCAGCTTTCGAACGACTGGAGGGAACCCCGAACTACGAGGGCCTCGCTATTCGAAGTGACGGGAGCAGCACGTCGACGTCCGGGTTTGTATGTCACTCAGTTACGACGTAACGCTCACCGCGCGGAGACCGTGATGAAATCCCGGGCCCACCACGGTGCGAAATATCGCCCGGGCGTTCCCGACATCCCCGGCAGGAGCTGACGACCATTATGTGGTCCGGCGCGGCCGGCCGCGGTTGTCGGTGTGTAGTACGAGTAGTTCACCCAATCCGTATTGATGTCCATTTCCATCGCTCGCACGGCTCCGGCCCGGAGCAAGAGGTGCGCGAGATCGGTGATGTTCAAACCGGGACCACCCACGTAGACCAAAGCGCCGGAGGCGGTAACGCCGACTCCCGATCGCCAGACGTAGACAGCGTTGCCCAGCGTGTAGCCCCACTTCGTCGTGTCATTAGCGTTGAGACCGGCGACCAGATGTCCTCCGGCGACCAACAGCGACAGATTCTGCCGCACGGACACCACTTGAGAATTCATGGACACATCAGATCCCCACGCTCCGACGGTGGCTGATCCGTTGCGATAGACGACGAATGAAGCCCCACCTTTGCGCAAAGGTGGGGC
>Ga0208872_1000147_pt1 | contig 66332 bp, 63 predicted proteins | sample CryBogCBH12Aug08_FD_185508 | JGI IMG/M metagenome (GOLD analysis project Ga0208872, IMG submission 185508) | Freshwater microbial communities from Crystal Bog, Wisconsin, USA - CBH12Aug08 (SPAdes) | ecosystem: Environmental > Aquatic > Freshwater > Lake | place: Crystal Bog, Wisconsin, USA...
TACCTGCTCGTAAATACGAACAATAAGATAAAATACGTTCAGCGTGGCTAAGCCGATCCACATGCCACGCAGGTCAACTACTGACTCTGTGCCAGAAGCTGCGCCTACTGCAGTCGTTGAGCTCATAATTTATTCTCCAACTTTGCAAAGCCAGGAAAACTATTTTTCCTGCATAGACGCTATCTCTGACAAACAGAAAAAAACGTCTGATAATCGCCATATTGGGCGCGGCTCTTGCCAAACAACCCCCTCGAACATCTCAAATTATTGTGCGGCGCAATAAAAAAGCCCGGCGTTCGCCGGGCTTTTTAAAGTTACCAGGAGAGGATTCAGGCTGGATTCGGCGCCATTGCGCCAATGGGAGTCTCTGTCTTATTCCCAGATGTTGGCACGGAGCTGCCTCCGGCTGAAGGCGGGTTAGATAAACCGCCGCCCTCATCCCTAACTGGCCGTTTTCCAGCGAGAAGACCGACAATCTCCTCTCCAGAGAGCGTCTCAAATTCAAGCAACCCATTTGCCAATATATCAAGATGCGCACGTTTCTCAGTCAATATACGTGTTGCCGTGTCGTAGGCTTCCTGAACAAGACGTCGAACTTCAGCATCAATTAGTTGCTGAGTGGCTTCAGACAAAGTTTGTGTGCGCCCTAATGAGTAACCAAGGAATTGCTCCTGCTGGGGCTCAGAATAAGCAACTGTTCCAAGCTTATCAGAAAAACCCAACTGCGTAATCATGGCGCGCGCCACTCGCGTGCATTGTTGTATGTCCGAAGCTGCGCCAGACGTTACTTTATTCGCACCAAAAACTAACTCTTCCGCAACACGCCCTCCCATGGCCATCGCGAGCATTGCGATTAGTTGTTCGTATGTTTGCGAAACCTGATCTCTTTCAGGAAGAGTTTGCACCATACCCAACGCTCCACCACGAGGAATGATGGTCGCTTTGTGAATTGGCGTTGAACCGGGCATATTGAGGGAGACTAACGCATGACCGCCTTCATGAAACGCCGTCAAACGCTTTTCTTCTTCAGTCATCATTAACGTGCGGCGTTCTGCGCCCATCAAAATCTTGTCTCTTGCATCATCAAACTCTTGACGCGTGACAATGCGTTTGGAGCGACGCGCAGCCAGAAGCGCCGCTTCATTGACAAGATTCATCAAATCAGCACCGGAAAAACCTGGTGTGCCACGCGCAACAACCTTAAGATCAACATCTGGGCCCAAGGGAACCTTACGGGCGTGAACTTTGAGAATCTTTTCTCGGCCGATGAAATCAGGGTTTGGCACTTGGATCTGGCGATCAAACCGGCCGGGTCTCAATAGAGCTGGATCCAAAACGTCTGCTCGGTTCGTTGCTGCAATCAGGATAATGCCTTCGTTGGCTTCAAAACCGTCCATTTCAACCAGCAGCTGGTTTAGGGTCTGTTCTCGCTCATCATTGCCGCCGCCGAGACCAGCGCCACGATGGCGGCCAACCGCGTCAATTTCGTCGACGAAAATAATGCAGGGCGCATTCTTCTTTGCCTGTTCGAACATGTCGCGGATACGGGAAGCGCCAACGCCGACAAACATTTCCACAAAGTCTGAGCCAGAGATGGAGAAGAAAGGCACGCCCGCTTCGCCCGCAATGGCGCGCGCGAGCAAAGTTTTGCCGGTGCCTGGTGGCCCAACAAGAAGGACGCCGCGCGGTATACGCCCGCCAAGACGCTGAAATTTTTGGGGCTCACGAAGGAATTCAACAATCTCTTGAAGATCTTCTTTCGCTTCGTCGACACCGGCTACGTCATCGAAAGTTTTTTTGCCCTCTGTCTCTGTCATAAGCTTGGCTTTAGATTTGCCAAAACCCATAGGTCCACCACGGCCGCCCATCCCGTTCATTTGTCGGGCCATATACATCCAGACGCCGATAAAAAGGATTAGAGGTAGAGCGTTTACGAGCAGGCTCGTCCAAAAACCTCCTGGTCCATCATGATCAGGACGTGCGGTAATCTGAATATTTGCTGCCTGAAGCTTCTGAATGAGAGTCGCATCAGCCGGAGCATAGGTCTGGAATGATCGATTATCCTTGAAATGACCGGATATTTCATTGCCGGCAATTGTCACGTCATGCACACGACCGCCGTCAACCTGCACAAGAAGCTCACTATATGTGATTTCACGCCCAGAGGTTCGTGTCTGTTGATGTTGGGCCATGTAGAATAGCCCGCCAGCAATGACGATAAAGAGCACCCACGGCGCGTAGGCTTTCCAGTTAAATTTCTTCATCAAAGCGCCCCTGTCTAAAAACTACCATCATTTTAGTTAGGGCATCGGAGGAAGAAGTGAAATTAAACTTTGTTCATGAATGCGACCCCGCCCCCATGCGCTTGCGCATTTGTCACACGCCCGCAAGCGCCATCAAAGGATCGTTAAAAAGGCGTCAATTTTCATAAATATCAATAGACAAACACTCAGCCCGCCACAGATAGAGACGTCGCAAAAGTCTCTACTCTGGTAGTTTTTTGAGCAGATTAGAATTTACTTTAGTCCAAGCCACGATAAAAATTTTGATCTCGCGCTATGACTGCGAATGTATGAGCGCGCCCTCTGCCGCTGTAGCATGATCTCATCATCTGGAATGTTAAAATTAACAATACTGTTTTGAATGGATTGGAGCACTGCATCGAAGTCGGCGTCCGAGCGCCTGAGAGCTTCCACTGTTGCTTGCGAACGCTTTGAAAAAGCAAATAATGACAGCAATGAAATCAGCATTAGAATAGGAATGGAAAACAAAGAGACGTCACTTGTCATGAATATATTGGTGGCTTTTGGAACTGAGCCCGTGATGTCCGTATAGGAGATTTTTTTGTTGTCAAATTTTGATAACCCTGCCTGATCCGAGTTACCAAGGGTCACGAGAGGCGCGCCCAGAGACGGGGCTGTTTTGCTGGGCTGGTCCTGCCGCGCTTGCGCAAGCGCGATATCTGCTGCATCGGGCGCCTTATTTGTTTGATCAACACTGGCAATTAAACGACTCTCACTCCCCTCTTGACGTTGGCTGACTGCCTGTAATGAGGTCGTCGCACCATCTCCATTGGATGTTTGTTGTAACTGACGCTCAGCAGAAACATTGTGCCCGATAGCTTTTGCGTTACTGGTTGATCGACTACTGTCAAGAGCGATCGGAATGGCGCCAGAGCTGTCCCTATTTTTGATCGCTAAAATTTGAGTGTCATGAGGGGCTTCGGCATTGACCGACACAAAGTCGGACGAAAGGCTTTCCTTCATAACAGAAGCGATTTTGCCATCAGACATGGGCTGAGTGACGTCAGACTTATGAACAGCAAATACAATGATAGCTATAGCGACGCCAGCAGCAACAACCTTCCCCCTGAGAGCCCAGCCCGACCTGGAAGCCTCAATGTATCGCTTTTTTTCCTGATTTTTTTTCGCCAATAATTTAACATTTTGAGCGATGCTTCTCGCCGTCTTTGGGGCATCTGCGTCACTATTTTCAGCTATGAGCGCGCTGACATTCGTCTGAGACTGCTGGCGGGCGCGCCAAGCGATGACCTCTGCTTCGGCTTGAGGAAATTCAGCTCTATAAAGGCTCCATACCCAAGCCTTAGGAATCCGCGCAGCCTTAGACTTCGTCGCAGACGCCTTACTATTCGATCGCTTTGATGTATTGGCCATTTAGAAGCCCTTCGAATTAAGATCTGAGTCTCAATCCTCCAAAGCGCCGAATGAGCAAGCGCAACAGAAGAAAACTGAGAAAACCAGGCGACATATCTGTTTGATGCAGATCAAAACAAGATACATGGACCACGAATCACATTTCTATTCTTCATCAAATATCAGTCTACAGAAATACTTTATGCAAACTTTATTCTCCTAGAAGCTGCATAGCCACCGTCAACTTAGCTTTGGCACAAAAATCATCGATGTTAACTGATCATCGCTTCTTACCAAAGCAGCCGTCAGAAAATACAAAAATCAATTATTAAACAAAACAATTATAGATAATCAGAATAAGCATAACTCGATCATCTCAACTTTATGAGGGGCAGATGACGATAAAAACCACATGATAATACAGCATTTATGACAGTCTGAAATGAACCGCCAGGACGCAGCCTCGCTCTATCAAGGATCCAGGATCAATTTCTCTTTACCGCAAGTCCAGCGCTAGCCTGGCAGGTTGGCATCATTTCAATACGGTTAATATTGACATGAACCGGCAAAGAAATAAGCCATGATGCGGTCTCAGCGATGTCTTCTGCTGTCAAAGGCTGAACGCCAGCATAAACTGCTGCAGCTTTTTCCTCGTTGCCGCCAAAGCGAATTTTACTGAACTCTGAACCAGACACCATACCTGGCTCAATGTCCGTAACCCGAACATTAGAGCCCAGCAGATCGGCGCGTAAGTTAAGTGAGAATTGGCGCACAAATGCTTTTGTTGCCCCGTAAACATGGGCGCCCGGATATGCATATTCGCCTGCCGTAGATCCCAAGTTTAAAATTTGGCCATCGTTTCGCGCCATCATTCCTGGAAGGATGGCCCGCGTCATATGGATAAGACCGGAAATATTTGTTGCGATCATTTTATCCCAATCTTCAAGAGAAGCCTCCCAAGCTGGGGTAATCCCACCCAGTGCAACGCCAGCATTGTTAACCAGAACATCTATTTGTCGCCATTCTTGCGGAAGCGTGACTAGAAAATTATCAACGGCCGTCGCATCTGTGACATCCAAACGACGCGATAGTAGGTTTTTGCCTACTTCGCCTTCAAGCGCCTCAAGAAGGGCCTCTCGTCGCCCTGTAGCAATAACTCGATGACCCTCTTTGATAAATCGCCGCGCAAAAGCAGCCCCAAAACCCGCAGTTGCGCCCGTTATGAGGATTGTTTTCATCGCTAACCTCCCGTGACCAAAATATTTACGCGAAAATCTGACTGCTTGGAGACGGGCTCTCCATCCCTTGCATTCTAGCTTTCAGGATCCTTGATGGACAATCTTTCGTGAAAAGAATAGCTTACACTAATATAGCCTTAATCAAGAAGGAACGAGGGATCATGAGAAAATCCTTAGGCTTTCCCATCGCCGGTATGTCTTGTGCACTGATTGTGGGCGCTTACTCTGCCTGCGCACAATATTCACCTTTGCCGCCGCGATACTTTTCGCTCGGCGAACAGAAGGAAACTCTTTCTAAAGGCGATAGTGAACATATCGTCACCCAAAAACTTGGCCTGATGCCCGATACAGTTGAAGAAACAAGCTGCGGGGTCACAATAACACCATGCAAAATCAACGGATATCGTACCAAGGATCAAATTCTTTGGGTCTACTTCCGCCAAGATCAAAAGGCGCCCCATCACTGGCTTACGGAAAGCTGGAAAATCGAAAATTTCTGGAATCCTCAAAGCCCTTTCGACCCGCAATAATTCATACAGATGCCATTACGTCAGTTAACGCTCGCTTCTGAGCCAAGACTAATCAAATCTTTTCCTCTTTACTGAGCGCGCGCAAAGCCTGATCAACAGGAAATTGCCCTGATCAGCAGCAACAAAATAAGCACTGGATAATTGATTTCGCTTCCCGGACTAAGTGGCGCTGCACTTACTAAGCTCTGCGCAAAATTTACTGGCCAATAAAAGCACGCCAGAAAAATCAACCCGATCATATGCTGCGATAATTTTGCAACAGAATAAAAATAATCACTCAAAAGACTAGTGTTAAGCACATCATTGCTTGATTTAGTTTCAATTTAGCATGAGGCTCCAGTTAGCAATTCATGAAGATACGGTGAGCGCTCGCCCCCTTACAGGGCTTTCAAGCTGAGTTTGGACATGAAGGACCAGGCCATGACTGCAAAAAAACTTCTACGCAGACGAAACGCCATAAGAGAGCTTCTCCAGAATCTGCCCCTCCAACCTTTTAGCAAGGATCCGCCGCCTCAATCCGTCGGCTGGATGAACAGGCCGCGTCCACGGATTGCATCACACAGCACCATACAAAACTAACTGTGAGTTCAACGACTCTCAACAGACGTCATATGCTTGCAGTCCTCGCAAGCTCACCCTTTCCCGCAGCATCCGCCATAGCAAATGACGAAAATGCATATGTTTTGATTGCTGATGACGGAAAGCAGCTACAAAATTTTCGCATACCGGCAGAACTAGACCCCGCAACCTCTCCAGGCATAATCTGGAAAAATGGGGCAAAGGCAGATGTCGTTTTATACGAATTTTTTGATTATAATTGTGGCTTTTGTCGCCTTGCTGCGAGTCTAATTGACAAAGAGATACGCCAATCTGATGCTGTACGCTTTGGTCTGATTAATAATCCAATTCTATCGCTTGGCTCTGTTCAAGCAGCGAAGGTGCAGCAAGCTGTCTTAAGACTCTATGGACCTGAAACCGCTTATAAATTTCACCTTGCACTTTTAACTAAACATGGACAAAAAGACGGCGTATCCGCGCTCGCGATCGCCAAGACGATGGTTCTTGACACTACAAAAATTGAACAAACAGCAGACAGCCCCACTGTGTCAGGCGTTATTCGCCGCCAAGCAAAACTCGCTGAGAATCTTGCAATGAACATAACGCCGTCATTTATTATTGCGGGAACTGGTGTAATGGGCTGGCCTGGAATTGAATCATTTAAAGCAATCATTTCGTCAGCTCGACGCTGCGATCATCCAATGTGCGGATGAGAGCCAAAATATTCACGCTTATTGTTGCTCAATATATTTACGCCCTGTTATCGTAACTCAAAACCGAGCGCTTGGAGGGCCTGTCTCAAACGCTCACGTCCGCTCATCGCTTCAACGCCACGCACGCGCGATAAAACTTGACGCACCCAACCCTGATCTGGAAGTTTTTGTTCGTGTTGAAAGTCTTTAAATTTTAGATCTAAGGTGTCAACTGCCTCCCGCTGTTCATCTCCCCACTGATATTGCTCATGATGGAGAACAGCTCGAGGACCTAAACGCGGCTTAACTGCCGCCAAAGCTGCTGGATCGGGAACACCGATTGTCATACCAAATACGGCAAAAACATTTGGAGGCAAATTCAATTCTTTTGCAACGTCTTCAGGCTTATTCCGCATCGCGCCAATATAACAGCATCCAAGTCCTAAGGACTCAAGTGCGACCGCAGCGTTCTGAGCGGCAAGAGCTGCATCGACAATGCCGGTCATGAAGATTTCTAGATAAGGCAAAGCGGCAGCCTCTCGTCCGCGCTCTTTACCGATAAACTCTAAGCGCGCGAGATCGCATAACCAAACCAACATCAATGGACAATCGCGGATATGTTGTTGACCGCCAGCAAGATCAGCCAAGCGATTTTTACGCTCCTTGTCTTCTACAGCGACAACGCTCCATACTTGCAAATTAGATGAGGTAGATGCGGATTGCGCAGCTGCAACAATTATTTCAAGGACATTATCAGGCAGGCGCTTTTGCAAATACTGTCGATGAGATCGATGTGCGAGAAGTAAATCTAACGTCTCGTTCCAATAAGCTGGCGTTGGCAGATCTTCGCGTCTGTAACGCGCCCTCAGTGCAGCGGCGGCTCGTGACTGATTATTGTCCAAATCAATCGGATTACTCATCTTACAGAGTCCATTTTTACATCGTCATATGCGTTTGGGCACAAGAATAGCGCGGAAATCATTAACATTCGTACGCGTTGGTCCTGTAACGACAAGATCTCCAAGCGCCTCAAATGCTGTAAACGCGTCATTATTAGAAAACAACGCCTTTAAATCAATGCCGGAAGACTGTGCCCGAGCGAAACTGTCCGCCATCATGATCGCGCCAGCATTCGTTTCAACGCCATCAATGCCATCCGTATCACAAGCTATTGCTGCGATATCGCCAGCTCCCTCCAGCGCGAGCATCAATCCAAGCAGAAACTCCGCATCTCTTCCGCCCTTTCCATTTCCACGAACAGTAACTGTCGTCTCTCCCCCTGAAATAATCGCTACCGGCGGCTCAAAAGGTTGACCATGTCGCGCAATCTGTTTGGCGATGCCGGCATGAACAAGTGCGACGTCGCGTGACTCGCCCTCAAGATCGCCCAGGATACAAGGTGTAAACCCTGCCTGCTTTGCGATTTGAGCTGCAGCGTCAAGCGACCCCTGTGGCGTCGCAATGAGTATATTCTCTACACTTTTGAAGACAGCGTCTCCAGGCTTTGGCGTTTCACAGTCTAACCCACTGAGATGCTTTGTAACGGCGGAAGGAGCTTCAATCTTATATTTAGCTAAAACCGCTAACGCCTCTTCGCGCGTTGTTGGGTCCGGCACAGTCGGCCCAGAGGCAATAACTGAAAGATCATCATTTGGCACATCTGAAATCATAAGCGCAACGACACGCGCTGGCGCCGCCGCTCGCGCAAGTCGCCCTCCTTTGATGGCGGAGAGATGCTTGCGAACACAATTCATTTCAGAAATATTCGCGCCGCTTCTCAACAGAGCCTTATTGACCGCCTGTTTCTCCTCAAGCGTAACGCCCTCAGCCGGCAGGGCCATTAATGCCGAACCGCCTCCAGAAATCAGAGCAAGCACCAAATCATCTTCTGTCAGCCCTTGAACCAATTGTAGGATGCGTTTGGCCGCTTCTCGGCCTGCCGCGTCTGGCACGGGGTGAGACGCCTCAATTACCTCTATTTGCGTTGTGATCGCGCCATGGTCATAGCGAGTGACAACGAGCCCTTCGAGTGGTCCGCCATGCCAATTTGCTTCAACAGCAGCCGCCATCGAGGCGGCAGCCTTTCCTGCGCCGACAACAATCGTGCGACCCTTAGGCGGCTCAATCTTGCTTAAATATTCTTGCATACAGACTGCAGGAGACGCTGCGCCAACAGCAGCATCAAACATGTCACGCAGAAGCCGACGATAATCTTGGGACATGATCAAGCCCGATTAGATGGAAAAGCTCATGAGTAAGGGACGGAAAGGCTCCCTCCAGCAATATCGCTAGAGGGAGCGCTGTTGGTTTAAGAACCGCTGATTGAGTTCGCTTTCTCGATCAAAGCTTCAGCCATCCGTATTGAGGCGATATCGATGAGACGGCCGTCAAGAGAAACAGCGCCCTTGCCTTCCTTGGCAGCCTGAGCCATCGCTTCGAGAATACGACGAGCTTTTGTAACTTCAGCTTCAGAGGGCGTGAAGACTTCATTCGCAAGCTCAATCTGCGAAGGATGGATGGCCCATTTACCTTCATAGCCAAGGACTGCAGCGCGTTTTGCTGCTGCCTTATAACCTTCTGGATCATTGAAGTCGCCAAAAGGGCCATCAATCGGACGCAAGCCATAAGCGCGGCAAGCAACCATCATACGTGTTTGCGCAGCATGCCATTGATCCGCCCAATAATATTCTCGATTACCACTTGAATCCTTATCGGTCAGAACGCCATAGTCAGGGTTCACGCCACCAATCACAGTTGTGCGGGCGCGCGTTGAGGCTGCGTAATCTGCAACACCAAATGACATCGCTTCCAACCGTTTGGAGGACTGAGCGATGGCTTCGACATTTGCCATCCCGAGAGCGGTCTCAATCAGTAACTCAAAACCAAGCTTCTTTTCTCGTTTCTTATATTGCTCAATCTGAGTAACGAGCATGTCAATTGCGTAGACATCCTGAGGAACGCCGACTTTCGGGATGAGTATTGTATCAAGTCTTGGACATGCCTCAACGACATCAACAACGTCCCGATAGCAATAATGCGTATCAAGACCATTAATCCGTAGAGTCATCGTTTTTTTGCCCCAATTTATGTCATTGAGGGCCTGGATAATATTTTTACGCGCTTGTTCTTTATCATCCGGAGCTACAGCATCTTCAAGATCAAGAAATACAACATCTGCTTTTGATGTTGCAGCCTTCTCAAACATGCCTGGGGCCGAACCTGGCACCGCAAGCTCTGAGCGATGAAGTCTTGGGGTAGCCTGTTCGATTAGCGTAAAACTCATAATAATACTCCCTTCTCTTGTTTATATTAGCCGGTGGCTCCAAGGCCTGCGGCGATGCAACTGATCGAAATCAGAAGAGGAACTTTTACATCCTCTTTTTCCGCTTCATTCTGTGCGGACCGAAACCGGCGTAGCAACTCAACCTGCTCCCGGTTAACTTCATTAATTGTCTGCAGGCGATGGGATAATCGACTATGATATTCCTTGAACCGAGCCGCAATTTCCGCTTCGCCAGTAATGCGTAATATGACCTCTGAGGTCAGCGCATATTCTTCCTCAATATCCTTGAAAATCTTTTCACGAACCGACTCGTCGGATACAAGACCTGCATATTGGCGGGCAATAGAAAGATCAACGAGAGCTAGTGTTTTTTCTGCCTCATCAACAATCAGACGGAAAACTCGAGAGTCCTCAAACATACGCCGCAGTAATTGCATACCACTGTCGCCATGCTGATCCATGTATGACTTCAAACCAGAACCAACGCCATACCAGCCGGTGATGGAGTGGCGATTCTGAGCCCATGCAAAAACCCAAGGAATGGCGCGAAGATCAGCAAGGCTCTTCGCGCCGAAACGACGCGCTGGACGCGAGCCGATATTGAGCAAGGATATTTCCTCAAGCGGGCTTGCAGATTGAAAATAGCTGACGAGATCTGGATCACTGATAAATTTGTTATAGGCAGCAAAAGATTGGGTTGAAATTTCTTCTAATGCCGCATCGAATTCAGCATGCGGCGCAAGCGCCTCCTCTCGCTCAGACTTCAATGCATGTGCAAAAACGGAAGAAGCAAGCAGCTCCATTTGATAGGCTGCCGTTCCTCGGTTGGCGTATTTAAACGAAACGACTTCTCCTTGCTCGGTCACACGAAAACGTCCCCTTATTGAACCCGCTGGCTGCGCAGCGATCGCGTGTCCTGTCGGAGCGCCGCCTCGAGAGACTGATCCGCCGCGACCATGAAAGAAAGCAATCGCGACATTCTGCTCTTGACCGACTTCTGTAAGGCGCGCTTGAGCTTTGAACAATTCCCAGTTTGATGAGAAAAAACCACCATCCTTATTGCTGTCAGAATAACCAATCATTACTTCTTGCAAATCACCCTGAGCCTGCGTACTTCGGCGCACAACAGGAATTTGCAGCAACTCTCGCATAATCGCCGGGGCAGCTTGCAAATCAGAAATTGTTTCAAATAAAGGCACAATTGGAAGGCTTACGCCATCGACGCCTTGATCATCAATGAAAAGTCCAGCTTCCTTAGTAAGCAGATAAACACCCAGAACATCGACGGCTGAATGAGTCATCGATAAAATGAAACTGCCAAACGCTTCGCGATCAAGGCTAGTTCTTAGATCAGCAACAATCTCAAACATCTCGATCGTATCTCGCGTATCAGGCGAGAATTTATCTCGAGGAATAGGCGGCTTGCGTGGGGCTTCTAGTTCAGCCATAAGCCAGTCTCGCCATTGTGACGAGAGAATATCTGGCGGAGTCTCTGCACCCGTTCTATGTCGCCAAATATCATGCAAAGCAGCCGTTGTGCGCGTTGTATTCTGACGTAAATCCAAACGCACTGTACTGAATCTAAAAATTTCTACAGCTCGACGCAATGGACGAACGATATCGCTAGCAAGCGCCTCGCTCTTTGCGTCTGTTAAAACGCTTTCAAGCAGCAGTAAATCGCCAATTAACGCATCGGCACTTGCATAGCGCTGTCCAGAATTTACGCCGCCGCGGGTCGCAACAATCGTCTGATCCAACTTTCGCAACATTGTTGTTACGAATTGACGATAGGGTTCATTTTGATTGCGGCTAGCTATAGCTTCTCCATCCGCAAGCTCGTCTAAGCGACGCGCCAACTCATTACGAAAGGCCTCAGGGATAACGGCTGCGCGCTGACTAATTGATAAAGTACGTGCAAGATCGACGATCCTGCTTCTATAATGATTCAGACTGGCAAGCGCATTTTCGCGCATCGTGCGACGCGTGACTTCATTGGTGACAAAAGGATTACCGTCGCGGTCGCCGCCAATCCAGGAGCCAAATTGAAAGAATGGCGTAACGTCAAAAGTTTCATTCGGGTAATGACGCTTCAACGCGCCTTCAAAAGAAGAAAGCAGCTCCGGCGCTAGGTCAAAAATGCTCTCAGAAAAGAAATGTTGTCCCCAAGCAACTTCATGCTCGACGGTTGGTTTTTCAAGATGCAGCTCTCCGGTTAACCAAACAAGCTCCACCTGATCATAAATAGACTTAACAAGCGCCTCACGTTCACGATCAGTCCAGCGCGTCGACTCAAGTTCTCGCATGAGTAGATAAATGCGACGATATTTCTCGAGAATAGAAACACGCTTAGCTTCAGTTGGGTGAGCTGTAATAACAGGACGAATACGCAGCGTTTGTAGCTGTGAATGGATTTCTTCTGGCGTCACGCCAGCCGCGGCTGCGCTTGAAAGAACATAATCAAATGTTCCAAGCAGTTTATCATGACCCTTCTCACGCTCAATACGACGACGTCGACGCATTGCGTAAGCCTGCTCTGCAATAGAAACAAGCTGGAATAAAATGCCTTGAGCCTGCAAGGCGCGCGCCATTTGTCTGGGCGCAAGACCTGCGCCAGCTTTTGAATCGCGTACGACAGCTTCAATTTCTGGTAAATGACGCCGAATGACAGCAAGTAATTGCTCGCGCAGAAAAGCGGAAGCCTCTGTGATTGACCTCGTTGCATAGGCTGACGGCAAAGCTAAGGACGTTTCAGCATTACCCTCACGCATTTCAACAGTCATGCGACCCTCTCTGCATAAGAAAACCTTAAGTGTTTAATATATTGTACTGAAACATGTTTTTTAGCGACCATTAAGAACCCTGGCGACAGTAACGCCAAATTCTGCAGGGTTTGACGCGACAATCAGACCAAATGACTTCATGATCTCAGTTTTTTCTGCTGCGCTATCGCCTGAAGCGGAAATAATTGCGCCAGCATGGCCCATTCGACGACCTTTAGGCGCTGTCAGACCTGCAACAAAGCCAATAACAGGTTTCGAAAAATTTTCTTTTATCCATGCAGAAGCCTCAGCTTCTTGCGGTCCGCCAATCTCGCCTATGAGCAGCACCGCATCTGTTTCAGGATCCTTATCGAATAAAACCAGATGATCAAGAAAAGAAGAACCGTTGATGGGATCGCCACCAATGCCAACAGACGTTGAAATACCCAAGCCCACCTCTTTTAACTGGGAGGCCGCCTCATAACCTAACGTGCCAGAACGGGATATTATACCAACGCGGCCTTTGCTATAGATGTGGCCAGGCATAATGCCGAGCATTGACTTTCCAGGCGAAATAATACCGGCGCAATTAGGCCCGACCATCATCGGTCGACGATCTTTAGGAAACCTCAAAAAATAACGCTTAACACGCATCATATCTTGCGCGGGTATGCCGTCCGTTATTGAACAAATCAGCCGAATACCTGCATCGGCGGCTTCCATGATCGCATCAGCACAAAAAGCAGGTGCAACGAATGTGATAGAGGCTTGCGCCCCAGTCTGTTTAACTGCTTCCTTCACCGTGTTGAAAACGGGCACGCCGTGGTGCTTTTGACCACCCTTTCCTGGCGTCACCCCCGCAACGACGTTGCTGCCGTAGTCAATCATTTCTTTGGCGTGAAAACTACCTTTGTCTCCAGTAATCCCTTGTACCAGGATCGGTGTTTTTTCATCGATGAGAATACTCATACTATCCTCCCGGCTCGCACGATGCTCATCGCAGACTGCCGATATTATGTCTGGTTAATTTATTTTGTTGCCTGATATGCCGCGACTGCCTTCTGAGCTGCATCGGCCAGCGTCTCTGCTGTAATAATTGGAATGCTGCTTTCTTTTATAATCTTTCGTCCCGCCTCAACATTGGTGCCAGCAAGGCGCACAACAAGCGGCACGCCCTCGATCTGCTCTGCGCGAACAGCGTCCACGACGCCCTGCGCGACCCAGTCACATCGATTAATGCCTGCAAAAATATTAACTAAGACAACCTTCACGCGTCGATCAGACAGAACAAGACGAAAAGCTGTGGCGACACGATCTGGAGAAGCGCCGCCGCCAACATCCAGAAAATTGGCGGGGTTGCCGCCAGCATGCTTGATCATATCCATCGTCGCCATGGCGAGACCTGCGCCATTGACAATGCACCCGATCTCGCCATCGAGACCAATATAATTCAAACTATGTTCTGCCGCTTGAGCTTCTCTGGGATCCGATTGTGAAGGATCATTCATATCCACAATATTGCGCCGACGAAACAAAGCGTTATCATCAAAGGACATTTTTGCGTCGAGCGCGAGAACTCGGTCATCTTTTGTTATAACGAGCGGATTAATTTCAAGCATTGTTGCATCATAATCACGAAAGGCTCGATAGGCCCCCATGATCGTCTGGACCGCGCGTGATACTTGTTTAATGTTAAGTCCGAGCTGGAAAGCTAGCTCTCGCGCTTGAAACTGCAAAAGCCCAACTGCAGGCTCTACAATAACCTGCAATAATTCATCAGGTGTGTTTTTGGCTATTTCCTCAATATCCATTCCGCCATGCTTGGAGGCGATTACACGCACACGCTCTAATTTTCGATCAAGCACAAAACCAAGATAAATTTCTCTATCGAACGGATCTGCAACTTCAATATAGACGCGCTGCACTGGCTTACCCTCAGGGCCAGTTTGCGATGTTACTAAACGCTTGCCAAGAAGATCGCGCGCCGCCTGTTGTACTTCATGATAGGTGCGACAAAAACGAACGCCTCCGGCCTTGCCCCGCGCGCCAGCATGAATCTGTGCTTTTACCACCCAGTGTGAACCACCGAGCTCTGTTGCAGCGTAAACCGCTTGGTCAGGACTAAAGGCGACTGTCCCAGGAGGAATAGCGACACCATGGCTCGCAAGAATTTCCTTCGCCTGATACTCATGGACATCCATCGCAGCCCCCTCATCAATATTTTCTAGGCTGACGAACTCAGCCTTGGATCTTATTTTTCACTACTTGGTATACCGCTTCAGTTTCAGCAGCCGCTGTTGCGAGCAAGGCGTTTACTTCTGCTAGATGCTTTTCTGCGAAATCACGATCTTTTATTGATTTAGCATTGATGAAAACATTTAGCGCGCAACTACGCAGGCCCGCATTAGCAGCCAAAACGGCAACTCCCGCGTCGCTGATCACGTTCACATTGCCTTTATCGGCCGCTTCTTTTGATAGCTCGATCACGGCATAACAAATTTTACAAGTGTGCAATGGAGCGAGGGTGGCAATCTTTAGCGCCGACTGTATGGCCTCTGAGCGCTTTGCTTTTTCGTCATCATTGCCGCGCGGCAACCCATATGCCGCCATCAGCTTGTTAAAGGCGACAACGTCTTCGTCGATGCCTCTTGTTAGCTCTGCGCGCAGGCTCTCTGCTTTTACAAGAGTCCTCTGCAAATCATTTGACACTGATTCATAGTTCTTTTTCCCGATCGTGAGATTACACACCATCGATACGAGCGCAGCGCCCATCGCTCCAGAGAGCGCGGCAGCGCCACCGCCGCCCGGCGTTGGAGCATCGCTGGCTAACTCATCGAGAAATTTTCCAATTGTTTCTGTATTTGCACTCATATCAGGCCAGCTCTTTCGCTTGAGCGTAAATATTTTCGCAATCGAAGACCTTGTCGGAGCTTTCAAAAAGCTTTCCAACGCACTCCCGATGCAACTTAAGTTTCAGCCCACCAAGTCCCAAAGCGCCAATCACGATCTTGCCGTGACGCTCCTTAGCCTTATCGATGGCCTCTACGCCGCCGATCCCCAGAGGTGGTTGAGCATTACAATCTGCAAGCAGCTCGAGGCTTGGGTTATTCTGCCAGTCAGTTTCATCCAGTAATGGCACACCAATTGCTCCGGCGGCAAAAACGATGTGGGCCCCTTTTGTCGCCATGGCTCTGGCAGCATTATCGCGAGCTTCAATGGCTGTTGGCGTGAATCCAAAGCGCTCTTGTATCGCTCTTGCCGCAGCATCAGCGCGAGACTGTTGACGGGACGTAATGGCGACGTCGGCGCCTTCAATTTTGAGCATGGCGGCAGCGCGCATACCAACTGGACCGGTTCCAGCAAGAACAACAGCCTTCTTTCCACTAAGAGGTTGAGCTTTCGCTAACAACGCCACGCCAGCTGCAGCTGTTGTATTTGATCCGTTTGAATCCAACATTACAGATACACGAAAATTTGAGAAAAAACGCTTCTTGACTGCAGTGAAAACTGCCTCTCCGGCCGTCATACTGCCGCCGCCAACAAAGATCGCTGTAAATTGCTTTTCTTTAGGGCCACGTGTGTAGATACAGCCATCAACAAGCGCACCCACAGTTTCAGTGGTTACGCCGCCATAACCAATGATGTGATCGGCGCCGCCATCATAGCCCACCACGGTATCAAAAACGCTTGCAACAGGATCGGTGTCAAAAAGAAACAGCAGCTTCTTAGTCATGAGGCTCTCGCTCTCGATACGGCCCTTGTGAGCCAAAAAAACCAAGGATGACGTGAAGGGCCATCCACTTTTGTTAAGCGGCGCGTCTTATCGACGCCGCCTAGCGCCGTTGCGTGATTTTCAGCAAGTCTTACGCAGTAACAACATTGCGCGGACTACCCGCAACAAATGCGTCAACATTATCGATAAGCTGATCTGCAAGAACTTGCATTGCTTCTTTTGAGGCCCAGGCCACATGAGGCGTGATAATTAGATTCGGTATTGTCGGGTCGAGTAATATATTGCCGTTCTTTGGCGGCTCAACGGTAAGAACGTCAAATCCCGCGCCTGCAATTACGCCGTTACGCAGCGCATCAGCAAGAGCTTCTTCATCCACGATACCGCCACGAGCCGTATTGATAATGCAGGCCGTTTTTTTCATTGACGCCAGCTCTTTTGTGCTGATCATATTTTTAGTTTGCGGCGTTAAGGGCAAATTAAGCGTGACAATATCAGACTCACGCAAGATTGTCGCAACATCAACAATATTGGGACCAGGCGCGACATCATTGATCAGCACTTTCATTCCCAGCGCAAGAGCCCGCTTTTCAATTTCTTTTCCTAAGGCGCCATAGCCAATAACACCAAGAGTTGATCCTGCGATATCATATATCGGATAGTCAAAATAACAGAACTGATTGGCATAACCCCACCGACCATTGCGCACTGAATTATGATAGTTCACGAGATTGCGTCTCAGGGCGAATAGCAGAGCAAAGACATGCTCTGGCAAAGTGTTAAACGCGTAATTGCGGATGTTAGAAACAGTAATCCCGTTAGCGGTCGTGTAAACCTTATCAATAACATCCGTACCTGTCGCAGCCACAGCGATCAATTTAAGGCCAGGAAGTTGTTTTAGCGCGCCCTCGCGTAAGGGAACCTTATTTGTAATACAAATATCTGCGTCTCTCAGACGCTCAACGACCTGATCCTGAGCTGTTTGAGCATATTCTACATATTCATGCGGGAAGTTTGGCTTTCGCACGTTTGCGTCAAGCGTCTCGCGATCTAGAAATACAATTTTGTGCGACATGAACTCCCCCCTAAACACGCAGAAGAAAATCCCTCCTCTCACAATAAGTAAGAGGAGGGATTGTCGATCAATTACATCTTAAGCAACGGGTTCGCCCGATAGACGGCCTGAGCTGCAGCAACGCCTGAGCCTGGCTGAATTTTGATGCCATTATCTAGCATCGCCATTTCTGCGCCAGCGATTGCGCCGAGCAACATCAACTCATTGAGATCGCCAAGGTGGCCGATACGAAACACCTTCCCAGCCACCTGTGACAAGCCTGCGCCAAGAGCAAGGTTATAACGCTTATAGGCTGTCTCAATGACTTTGGCTGCATCGAAGCCCTCAGGCACGACAATAGCAGTAACCGTATCCGAGTTCCACTTTGGTTCTTTAGCGCAGGTCTTAAGGCCCCATGCCGCAACAGCTGCGCGGGTGCCTTCAGCAAGATGATGATGACGCTTGTAAACTTGATCGAGGCCTTCTTCGAACAAAATCGAGAGAGACTCTTTCAGGCCATAAAGCAGGGGCACAGAAGGCGTGTATGGAAAATAGCCATTCGCATTCTGAGCGATCATATCTTGAAACTCGAAATAAGCGCGACGACCTGTATTGGTCTTGCCCTTTTCGATCGCCTTTTGACTTGCCGCCATCAGCAATAAGCCAGCTGGCAACATAAAGCCCTTTTGTGAGCCTGAAACAATAACGTCAACGCCCCATTCGTCCATCTTGAACTCAAGCGAAGCAACTGACGACACGCCATCAACGAAAAGCAAGGCGGGGTGCTTGGCGTTATCAATGGCCTTTCGCACTGCTGCAATGTCAGAAGTGACACCAGTTGCTGTTTCGTTATGCGTCGCTAAGACAGCTTTGATTTCATGATTTTTATCTGCCTTAAGCGTTTCTTCGATCAGCTCGGGATCATTGCCCGTGCCCCACTCACGCTCTTGAACGACAACTTCAAGGCCCTGGCGCTTGCAGAGGTCAATCCATAAATGTGAGAACTGGCCGAAACGCTGTGCGAGCACTTTATCGCCCGGAGAAAGCGTATTGGTGATCGCCGCCTCCCAACCGCCAGTGCCAGAGGCCGGGAAAATAAATGCGTGTCCTTTTTCTGTCCCAAACACCTTTTTAAGGCCAGGAAACAGAGGCTTTACCAAATCAGGAAATGTTGGTGAACGATGGTCCTCAGACGCGACCGCCATGGCGCGCACTACACGATCGGGCAAATTGGTCGGGCCCGGCACGAAGAGGAAGTTTTTGCCGGGTACTCTCGAATTCAACATATGCGGCTCCTTTTGAGCTTTTGGTTTCCATGACAAACGAACTGCAACGCCCACTCACGAACGTCACGCATTTTCTTCTTTTGGGACCTAGTTAAAATAAACCTGAGATACGGCCGTCGCTGCCAACCTCAATGTTATTAGCTGCCGGCACTTTTGGCAGACCTGGCATCGTCATGATGTCGCCACAGACGACAACAACGAATTCCGCGCCCGCTGACAAACGTAATTCGCGGATCGGAATACTGAAGCCCGACGGCGCACCTTTAGCGTTTTGATCCGTCGAGAAACTATATTGCGTTTTAGCAATACAAACCGGCAGGTTGCCGAAACCTTCCTTTTCCAGCTCTACAAAACGCGCTTTGACACTGGAGTCATAGGTAATATCAACAGCGCCATACAGTTCTTTAGCGATGGTTCTTACTTTTTCCGCCAATGGCATATTGTCTGGATAGAGAGGTTGGAAATTAGCTGGCTGCGTCTCAATCGTTGCCACAACAGCACGCGCAAGTTCTGCAGCTCCTTCGCCGCCAGAACCCCAATTATCTGCTACGACGCAGTCGACCCCCTCGTTCTTACACAATTTTTCTAGAGCCGACATTTCGGCAACTGTATCGGATGAAAACTTGTTAACAGTAACAAGAACGGGAACGCCAAATTTCCGCACATTGGCGATGTGCCGCTTCAAATTGGCAAAACCAACCTCAACAGCCGTAACATTCTCTGACTTCAAATCCTCTTTAGACACGCCGCCATGCATTTTGAGCGCGCGGATAGTCGCGACAATTACGGTAATATCCGGCTTCAACCCTGCCTTACGGCACTTAATGTCGAAGAATTTCTCAGCGCCAAGATCTGCGCCAAATCCTGCTTCTGTAACAACATAATCAGCAAGCTTAAGCCCTGATTTTGTTGCTATGACCGAATTGCATCCATGCGCAATATTAGCGAAAGGACCACCATGAATAATTGCGGGATTATTTTCCAGGGTCTGAACCAGATTAGGGGCAATAGCGTCCTTAAGAAGCGCGGCCATTGATCCTGCCGCCTTCAACTCAGATGCGCGAATATTCTTCTTCTCTCTTGTCTGACCAACAACAATATCGCCAAGCCTTTTCTGAAGATCAGCAAAATTAGAAGCAAGACAGAAAATGGCCATTACTTCTGAGGCGACAGTGATGTCGAAGCCATCCTCTCTTGAAAACCCATTGGATACGCCGCCAAGAGAAGAAACGATTGAGCGTAAGGCGCGGTCGTTCATATCGACAACCCGACGCCACCCAATGCGTCGCGTGTCAAGAGCCAATGCATTTCCCCAATAGATATGATTATCGATCAAAGCAGCGAGCAAGTTATTTGCTGCGCCAATAGCGTGAAAATCACCCGTAAAATGAAGGTTGATGTCCTCCATCGGAACAACCTGGGCATATCCACCACCAGCCGCACCGCCCTTTACGCCAAAACAGGGACCTAAGCTTGGTTCCCGCAGACAACAAAGGGCCTTCTTGCCAATAAAATTAAGCCCATCCGTCAAGCCGACTGTTGTTGTGGTTTTGCCTTCACCAGCGGGCGTAGGTGTGATCGCAGTGACGAGGATAAGCTTCCCATCCGGCTTGCTTTCCAAAGAGGAGATATATTCGAGGGATACCTTACCCTTATAATGACCATACGGCTGGATATACTCCGAGGGTATGCCAAGCTTGTCTCGCGCGACATCGACGATCGGCCTCATCTTCGCATTTTGCGAAATCTCGATGTCTGATTTGGGAGCCAGATGCTGATTGTTTTTGCCGCTCATATTAACCTCCCCACGAACCCCTTGCTTGCATAGGAGCCCAAAATCTTTTTGTTTCTTCAGAGCACAAGCGCCGTATCGATCCAGCCCCCGTGCGCACGACATCCCTAAACAGGGAGGCTGTATGGACGTTTTGGCGAACCTAGTGAGAACTCGCTATCGCATCAAGGACGCTTCATGCCACAGCGTGGCCCGCACGGCGCATCCCAAATGAGATGAACCTGCATCTCTTGGAATTCGTATGACGGGAATCAATTTTCTACGTCAAGCGGCCAGGAACGCTTGACGCAATTTAGCCAATAGCTCCAGCAGTCCCCCAATAGACATATTTGTTTGGCAAAAGCCCATGCAAACACATTCAATAAGCCGGGCATACCAATTTGATTATACCACCTGATGCAGTAGGTTTACCTACTTGTATTAATTATTGAATTTTTACTTATTTTTCAAATATTTATATAATTTATTCCAGCATTCTCAGGTAGCATGAAATATCAAAATCTTGGCATAATGGCATAAAAATTTTCCTACCCCACCCTACCCGAGCTCTGGGGAAGTGGGTGGATAATTAAAGAACATATTAAGAACATAAAAAATTTGTCGCAGCTTAAGGTCGCACGCTTTGTTCTATAGCTTCATCGAAACCGCCCATAAATGTGGCAGGCTTTATTTTGGGAAAAAATTGAGGGCAATACCGTTAATACAATAGCGCAGCCCTGTCGGTGGCGGCCCGTCAGCGAAGACATGACCCAGGTGAGAACCACAGCGACTGCAGCGAACCTCCGTTCGAACCATGCCATGACTTGTGTCGATCGTTTCCACAAGCGCGCCTGGCGAGGGATCAAGAAAGCTTGGCCAACCTGTGCCGCTGTCGAATTTATTATCTGATATGAAAAGCGCCTGATTACAGCCAACACAGTGGAATGCGCCTGAACGCTTTTCATGGTTAAGAGCGCAACTTCCCGCAGGCTCTGTGCCATGACGACGCATCACTTGAAACTGCTCATGCGTTAGGCGCTCACGCCATTCATTGTCGCTGTAAGAAACAGGAAAAAAATTTTCATTCATGAAAAAGGCTCGCAAATTTGTGACACGAGAGGTTATGATCAAAATAGTTGGGTCTTTGGGTTTAGCCAGCCCCCAGATTGCCCAAAGCTCGCCTATAAGCTTAAAAGCGGCAATAAGTCATGAAGAAGTTCAGAAGCACATTCTATGACAGATAAGAAATTTGACGCTGTTATCATTGGCTCCGGCCTTGGAGGGTTGACTGCCGGAGCCCTGCTTGCCGCTGATGGCTATAGTGTCTGCCTTCTCGAACGTAATTTCAGCCTTGGCGGCGCGGCGTCCGTTTATAAATTTGGCGAACTCGCGATAGAGGCCTCGCTTCATCAAACATCAGATCCTCGCAATACGCGCGACGTTAAACACAATCTACTCAGTCGACTTGGAATTCTTGAGGAGATCGAGTGGCAGTCTACGGGTCCGCTTTATGAAGTCCGCGGCGGCCCCTTGGCTGAGCCCTTTGAACTTCCCAGCGGATTTGCCTGTGCTTACGACGCTCTTGCCACCCGCTTTCCTGATAAAAGCACGTCGATAAAAAACTTTCTTGGCGACTTAGAAAAAATTCACGATTCCTTTTGGACGCTTAAACAAGCGCGACAAGAAAGCTCTCTTGCTAAACTTGCACGCGGTCTGTGGGAAATCGCTCCGGCCGCGGCAGACTGGCAAAAATCCCTTCATGACATTTTTACACGTGAGTTCGCAGGCGCTGAAGCGCTGAAATGCGCACTTGGCGCCAACTTGGCTTACTATGGCGACAATCCAAAAAATCTTTGGTGGATTTTTTATGCGCTTGCGCAAGGCGGATACATTGCTTCAGGCGGGGCCTATATTAAAGGTGGTTCTCGTCAACTCAGTTTAAAGCTTGCAAAGGTGATCACTAAAGCCGGCGGTTTAGTACGTATGGGTCGTCTGGTAAACAGAATCGAAACAGACATTGATGGAAAAGTGATCGCCGTGCGCCATGTTGCTCGACGCAGTGGGGATAATGAAGAGAGAATTGCGGCAACAACCATCATGGCAAACTGCGCACCTAGCGTCGCTGCTGCGATGATGGACACGCCCGCCCGATTAAAGATGGAGCAAGCCTTCGGTGGGCGCAAATTATCAACTTCTCTTTTTTCAGCTAATTTTGGGCTAACTGCGAAACCTTCCGCTGTTGGGCTAACCAATTTCTCATCTATCGTCTTACCAGCAAACATGCAACGCTTTGATCAGTACGGCGACGGCGCCACCGCCATGAATGCCATACCAGTTAAACATCTCCCTATACACAGTATTATCAATTTTACTGCTGTAGACTCTGGTCTGTGGGATGCGCCGCCAATACTTTTAAGCGTGCTTGGTCTAGATTCTTTAAATAATTGGGCGGGCCTCACGAAAGAAGCGGCCGTTGAAAGACGGGAAAGATGGCTTGATGCAATTCAAGAATCTCTCGAGAGAGATCATCCTGGATTTAGCAAACTTGTTACATCACGGATGCTGCTTAATGCATTCTCAATGTCGAGCTACCTGAATACGCCAGAGGGCGCTGTCTATGGTTATGCTGCATTGCCGCCACAAAATCCAATTGTCGTGGGCTTTCCACGTACGCCAGAGACGCCGCTGTCTGGACTTTATCTTGCTTCTGCATTTGGTGGAGAACATGGCTTCAATGGCGCAATGCTTTCTGGTGCGGAGGCGGCACGTCTTGCTATTGAGAAATTAGAAAAACGTGATCACAAATAAAAATTTGATAAAATTTAATGAATCATAATGGCTATACAGAACGAATAACTACAATATCGTAATTGTCGATGCGCTTAATGTGCAGCAACTTTTGAAAATAGATTGATAATTAAGACGCCGGCAACAATAAATATAACGCCAACAATTGCCGCTTTATCTAGAGCCTGGCCAAGATATAGCCAGCCAATTAGACAAATTAAAGCAGTGCCGGCCCCAGACCAAATTGCATAACCTATAGCCGTCGGAATCGACTTGAGAGTTAATGATAGAAGAAAGAAAGCAACAAAATAACTGATAATGACGATCAAAGAAGGCCATAGCCGCGTAAAGCCTTCCGCTTCCTTAAGCGCTGAGGTGCCAATTACCTCGCAGACAATGGCGATCGCCAGGTAAATATACGCATTCATGGAAATACGAAGCTCCATAATTTCAGTTATTACACCAGCAAATTTTGAGGAAACTTTTCGTTTTTAAAACTTAGCTGTATCACATTATGCTCTACGGAAATAATAGCAAATCACGTTCAGGCATGACATTAAACTATGAATATAACACCTAAAGTATCCCAAATAGCTATCAAATCCTGATAGCTTTCCTTACGATCACAAACATATTTTCTGGAGATATCCATCAAGGAGAGTTCTATGGGCGCAAAGTTCCTATCAACAATACTTCTCTTGTCTACAACAATAGCTATTGCGCAGGATCACCCCATTCCACCTGCTAACCCTGACTGCGCCGCTCAAGCAATTGATAAAAAGATCGATGCCGGCAGCCTGCCAGGATTTATGAAGAAATGCGAAAATGATATGGCTCAGCGCAACTGTCAGACTGCTGCTGACGATAAAAAAATTACGGCTAAGGCCCGCAGTAATTTTGTAAAAAACTGCGTAAAGGACGCAGCGCAGTTTCAATAAATCCAAAAATCCCGGGCTGTCAGCTGATTGCGACAGCTCGGGATTGCTCATAAATTCATACTAGTGAATAAGGTATGAGTTATATCCAATTTTAATGTATTGCTTGAATAAGATGAGAAAGCGCGGCCTCGGCATGTTTTGTCGCAAGTGATGTTTCAGCGCGCTGACCTGACGCGATCGTAGCATTTAAATGTTTGATGGCTTCTTTTGTATGTGGGTTGTCGTCATTATCTTTATCAGCAATTTCAATTTCATTTAAAGCTTCTTTTGCGTGTCGCACCAAGGCGTATGGATGCTTAGCGAGCCCCTGGCGAATTGATTCTTTAGTATGGTTGATCGACAGCTCTGTATGATGGATAGCATCTCGACCCTGCGCGCCAACGAGCGCATCAATAGCGCTCCCCAATGTTTCTTCTGCGTATAGCGTGCGCCCTGAAGCAAGGGAAAATGCGATGACAACAAAAATGAAATAAGAGACTTTCTGAAGCATTTAAGGTTCTCTATGTTGGAGTAGCGATAGGTAGTGATTATAAATTAAAAAAACCATCAAACTTACACACGTCTATCACAAGACTGATAAGCGATTAAAACAAAAGAACTTTTCATCTTTTTCTAATTTAATAGCCGCGATGATGGTTCTTCTTGATAAAATGTGTGTCTTCAAGCACACGCCACTCATCGCCAACCTCGGCATTGAAAACAAGCGTGTCACCAGCAATTTCCTCTGATTTCATAAGGGCAATCATCTCACTCTCAAGCAGGGGTCCAACGACTTCTTCCTCCTTTGCGTAATACCAATTATCGATTGGCGGAGGTTCTTCATGGTGAGTTTCTGAATTTTTTTTGTGAGGCAAATCTGCCACTTCCTTGGTAATAACAGACTGCATAAACGGGGAAGAATGTGATTTGGATTTTATGGGCATGGTTGGCTTTGAATTCTTCCAATATGCCACAGCACCTATTGCGACAGCCAAGATCCCCTGCAAAAAGTGCCCAGAAAGGATTAGCCCGACCCCAAATGAAACTGGAACGAGGGTAAAATTATCTGTAAGCGATTTCAATTGCATTGATAAAAAACCCCGGTTTGGCGATATTTATTGCTTATATATGGCTGACTGGCGCTGTTTTATACAAGACTTCATAGCAAAATCCAGCAAGCCTACCATTAAACCATGCAATAATTCGTCCAGATCTTCAATCTTCAACACTTAATATTAAAGAAACATGGCAAACACCAAAACTTAAAAATCAGGGGTTCTCTGCTAAGCTAGCATATTCGGCATAAAGCATGAAGAGACAATAATATTATGAATTTGAATGGATTATAATCCAACCTCTCGAGACTTAAAACAGACTGTATACATTGCGCAAATTATCCTAGTGATTACTTAAAACGCTGACTCTTAATGTCGCGATCAGCTCCCACTCACCAAGAGTTAAGCGAGATTACAACAGCTGACAATTAAGAGAATTTATCTTAAATGGGAGCAGGTCCAAACAAAAGAAATAAATTTATCTAAGAGCCTAATGAGTGCAATTGCCGCCAACTATTTCCAAACTTCTCATTCCATACCATTGTTGTCATAGAAATCCTTCCTTCGCTCAACAAAACCTCAAATTCCTCCTGAGTGTATGGACCATTTATTTCTCCTGATAATTCGTAATACCAATTTTCCTGCGCCGCATCATGATTCATCTCTCCTGAATGAGAGACGGTCCCTGAGATTTCTGATTGATTTACACTTCTATTCAATGAATTTTTAAAGTCTGCAAGAGACTTTTTAAACAACAGGTCTCTTATCAAGTTGGCGCCAAGAGCATCTTCAATTTCCCTATAAGCAAAGAATGGTATCAACGCGACAAACATGATAATACAAACCATTGCAATAGCAATCGGCGCCCCGCCTTCGCTTACCGCGGGATGGTCATGGGCTAAGGCGTCAAAAAATGACTTCCCTTCCCACACACCTATAAGTATTTCTTCTGCGACCCTAAAAAGAAATAAGACAATAGCGAAAATGAGCGACTTAAACAATATTGTATAAATTAACGGCCTACTTTCAAAACGTCGGCTTAAGCGCGTATGCTCGCCAACATATACAACTTTAGCCATCAGCTTAGAATTAATCAGCGCAATGCCAAGTGGCAATATAATATTTTGATCATGGTTGAGTATCGCTTTGTGAAAGGCAAATAAAGTAAATAATACCCAAAAATATAATGCTAAGCCTAGTAGCTTTTTAAGTTCGGAAAATATTTTACTCCCAACTTTTCTAACTATATCGTCCGTCATATATTACTCCAATCCTATAATTACAAAATATAATGTATCATCTACCGATAGAACCTAGATTAGACTAATATGTTATTAAAATATAGAAAAGTTAATTCTTGAATACTTACCGCTAATGTCAATAATATTTAAAATGAAACCTATTGTGCCTGTCATTTATCCAACAATTCTAATTTATATAACTTTGATAAAAGTGACAATTATAAACAATTTAACAAGTTAGGTAGCAGACTATGAGATACTTATGACGCCAGTGCATTTAAAGCAAAGCTGATATGAATTGGCGACGATGAATGATCTTCATCACATTATTTGTTTCAGCATCATTATAGTAATATTAGTCTTGGCGCTTAAAATCATTGCGTCGATAAATAGTACCCGCCACGAAACGCCCATCTATTTTGACATATGAGCGTAGTATTTCGCGAGGGCGTTAATTTGACTGTCTGAAAGATTTCGTCCCAACACGGTCATTAACCCATGTTCGCGACGTCCAGATCTAAAGTCCTTAAGTTGAGTTATTATATATTTTTCTTGCAATCCTTCTAATTTTACAGAGTCAGACTGACTATTGTTGTGACATGCTTGGCAATTAAGAATAATTGTTTCTATCTCACCTATTTCTGTCGCAGAAACTGGCGCGCATGCAATGAACAATGTAGCTCCCAAAGTCACTTTTATCTTGTCTCTCATTTGTCGCCTCAAAGTTTTACGTCAACAATGTGAGCATTTTGTAGAATATATCTTAATATATGACACAGCAATAATTCCGGGTATGTCGGGTTAATGTCGCAACGTTCTGAAAATGCGCGCAAATCATTTGCATACCCCCATGATAATTAACATTTCTTTTTCGCAATGCAGATATATTTAACTCGACAATTTCCCTCTACGCTAGTATCTCTTCGGCAAATATTTTTCTTCCCAGTTAAAAAGATTCTATATAAAGCACTATCATCAATTCCGGAGGTTATTAGTGAACGAAGAATTTAAAAATCTCTCTAATCAAGAAATGATCGCTTTAATTAAACGAGCTGAAGATGAGCTCGATCGTCGAAAAAGTTCCGGTAAAAAGGAACTTAAAAACGAGATAGAGTCAAAACTTAAAGCCGCAGGACTTGAGCTGGCAGACATCTTTCCTGATGCCGGCATTAAAAGGAGTAGATCAACAGCCCCAAAAGAATCTTCAGACACCAAGCCTGTTCCTGTTAAATACAAAGATCCCGTTTCAGGCGGCGCATGGTCTGGAAGAGGCGCGCGACCTCCTCATTGGGTTAAGCTCATAATGTCACAGCGACGATGGACTCTGGATGAATTCAAGAAATCTGGAGAATATGACGTTTAGTTCACGTCATAATTCTCGGCTATTAACTAATAAAGCGGCATGGGGTAAGAAGCTAACCACGCACCCCATGCTCTGAATTCTTTTGCAGAGCCCGGCTGTTTACAAATGGGCGACTTCAGAGGCAAGCAGAGCATTGTCATTCTAACTTATTCAGCGACCTTAGATAATGTCATCGTCTCATATAGATGGACGTCAGACCAATACTAAATTTATAGCCTTCAATAGCACCCATAGGTGGCTTCAAATATTATCTTAATTTGCTTAGTGTAGACATTACTGTCTTTAGAAGTTTATCTTATAAATAATGTTGTTGCTTAATCGACTATCCAAAAAGGACAATCATAATGCGTGTAGTGACCTTCATTTCTCTCACAACAATTTTATTTTCTTCTGCGGCCATGGCCCAGGGAGCCCCAGGAGATAAAGATGCATGCGAACCGGATGCTTATCGTTTATGTGATGATGCTGTTCCGGATGCTGTTGCTGTAGAGAAATGTTTGCGAGCTCATATGAAATCACTTTCTTCAGCCTGCAAGAAACGTTTCGTCATTGGCGATGCTAAATCAAAAAAATAAATGCAAACTAGCCAAAGATTTCGAATGAAACTCTTAAATTCCAAAACAACTATTCTCACGATATGTATCGTCAATCTGTTTTCTGCAACTGGAGTCAGATCAGAAGGAGATTGTCGACAGCCTGTCGCCTTTGTTAATATAGCTAATCTGTCGTGTGCTGTATCGGCAAGAGACAAGAAAAATCACAGAAATGCTCCCAGCTCATATACGCTTGATCTTTATTCAGACGATAACGCCAATGAATGGTATAGAGGAGATTTTATGGGAATGGATGATGATTGATTGATCCTCCTTTGAAAGTGATCTGGAATCTTCTAGGAATTATACAAAACATTTTATCCCTCAAACATCTTCAATTCTTGATTTTTTTAATTTTAAAAATTTTCAATACTACTACGTTCATTCTAGGGGTATGCTTTACAAAACAGACTTCAGATTCCTAGAAAGAAAAAAATTATATGTTAGATAAATCTATTTTTGGAGAAACCTTTTACTTCATTAATAATTCGCCAGCTGATCGGCAAGCAATGATATACGGTGGTGTATTAGCCATATACGGCATCGCTGTCATTTCTGTTTTATACCTTATAAAGCGACACGCTCCGAGATCATTTAGGGGCATATCTACGTCAATTCTGAGCCCGCTCGGGGCAATATTCGGACTAACCGCTACTTTTTTAATCGCAGATGTCTGGAATAAAAATGCCGATGCTCAACTTGCTGTTAATAATGAGGCTCTTGCTATTAATCAAATTCTAAATATCTCTTCCGGTTTGCCAAAAGAAATTTCACAATCTGTGAGGGATAAAACTCAAAAATATTGGCGAACAGTTATTAATGAGGAACTTCCAATACTTGCGACAATTAAAACAATTGATAATGAAATTAGTAGACGCGCCCGTCACGAGCTTTATGAGGTCGCCTCCGCAGTCGCCAGCAGCACGGCTCCTGCCAGTCTACATATCTTTAATCTCGTTGATGACACATTCAAATACCGCTCCCAGCGCATGGTAGTTGCTGTTGATGTCACAGAATCAAAAAGAATAGAGCTTTGTATATTTCTAGCGGCATTTCTCATTTTAGCTGTAGCTATTACACATAATGAAAAAACACATATTATGATAATAATGACTTTTTCTGCTACTTTAGTGACTTCTATGGTTATTTGCTTTGCTGCGATTAATGGAAAACCTTTCGACTATAAAGCATCGTTATTAACAAAAGCGGGTTTCTTCAAAATTGTGGAAGAAACAGAGCTTCTAAGTAAACCCAATACGACCAACCCTCTTGAGGTTGATCCTTTTTCTGGGAACGCTTCTGAAACAATTAGAAACAAAAAATATAAGTAACAACTTCAAATTTAATTGTTTTTATAAACTTTAATAAACTATTATCTTTATTTTTGGTAAGCTATTAAGAGAGCGCCTACGCTAACAAACAACACTCCTAACCAATTTTGAAAAGCAAGCTTCTCTCCCAAAAAAACAAACCCAAATATCGCCACCATCACAATACTCATTTTATCAATTGGCGCTACTCTGCCAGCGTCGCCTATTTTAAGCGCTCTAAAATAACATATCCACGAAGCGCCTGTTGCCAGACTAGAGAGAAACAAAAAAAGAAAACTTCTTAGAGAAATAGAATTTAAAGGCTGCCATGTGCCTGTCGCAAAGAGAATACAGCCCAATAAAATCAATATTATAGTAGTGCGAATAAATGTTGCGAAATCTGAATTGATGTTTTCAATACCTATCTTAGCAAAAATCGCTGTCAAAGCAGCAAATAGCGCGGACAAGAGAGCCCAAAACTGCCAAGATTGTAAAAGCTTCATCATTTACAAAATCCTTAAGCAATCTCAATTTTCATCCACTAATATTTGCATTATTTAGAAATTATAAAATAACGCTAACTCTAGTTTTTATCTATATTATTACATTAATCTTCATAGCGCTCAGTATATATATTACTAGTTCTGCAAGCAATGTGAGCAAAAAAATGATTTATTTGATTGTCTTTCTAGGTGGCGGTTTTGGAGCTATGCTGCGACATGGCTTTAATGTTTATGGATCTAAACTAATCACTTCAAATGCTCCCATTGGAACAATGACTATTAATATTATTGGATCGCTCCTTATGGGCATCATGGCGGGCATTCTTGCCTTCAAGGGACATATGCCTGATCACCTACGCTTGTTTGCAATGACGGGATTCTTAGGTGGTTTTACTACTTTTTCGGCATTCTCCTTAGAGGTTGTTTTAATGATTGAGCGTAGTCAATATTTTTTAGCTGCTTTCTATGGTCTAATTTCTGTTGTTTTATCTGTTATGGCCGCTCTCTTTGGTGTTAATTTTATAGGCCTCTTATATCAATAGTGTTCAATATCTATCCCTTAATATAAAGCGCTGACATTCAAAAAATTAACAAATTCTGATTAGCCTGGGTAAATTGTTAATTTTTTTAAAAATCATTCATGAGAACAATCCTTCGTGTTGAACTGCCAAAAATTATCCCCATGATGAATAATTAATTTATAGCGGCGCATCCGGCATAGCAATTGAACGCCACATGTGCGCAACAGTGCTATTATCGTAACCAAGCCCGTCGATCGGCTGTTTAAAATTACGTCCAATGATATCCTCGAACTTATTCAAATCCACTTGATGCGAAGGATCAAAGGCGTAATCATCATTAACTGTAATAAGACGCGCTGCCATATACCATTTGTGTTGTCGACAATATTGATAAGCTTTTTTTATGTATAAAGGAGGCTCATAGTCGCTACCAAAAATGACATTATAATCGTTTGGATACTCATATTTTACGGATGCGTCTGGAAAAAAACGCAAGGCTTGATGGAAGCGTATTGCAAAGGATACCTTTTCGGAGACATAAGGTCCAAAAAGTTGAGCCCCCCACCAGCCATGATCAGTTTTCATCAAAACCTGACCTAAATCATGAATAAGGCAAGCAAAAACGATATCCTCATCCATGCTAGCTTTAAGCGCAAGATCTGCGCTTCTCAAGAGATGGCTGGCCGGAGCAAATCGTAATTTGAAGTAATCAATTAATCGAGGCTTTTCGGGCATGCGCTCTAGCCTCTGAACAAAGCCTGTCTCATTTGGTAATTTCTCTGCAAAGGGAGTGCTCGCGCCAACGCAAAACAGCGTTCCAACACCTCTACGAAATGTCCTGGATGAAATTTTTTTATCAAGATCAGCGACAGTGGGAGACGCCATACAGGCCCGATCCAATGAACGCGCTTTATACTGCTCCAAAGCTTCAGCACGCATTTCGCAGTCCATAGCAGCAACAGATGCTTCACCACCAATTGCCGCAATCACTTTCTTTGGATCATTAATCATGCCGCAAAAGCACTCTATCTTGATGTAATTCTTGTTAGGATGACAGATCTACGCTTAGCGCTTATCAAATCCAAAACGATTAAATACCGTTACTCATCATAAACATAATGTACTAAATTGGTATAGTCTTATGATTAGATTATTGATTTTATATCAATACTATAATTGCAGTGCAATAACACTACTAGTTGCGCTATTTACACGATGTCTCCAGATAAGATCGCTTTATACAGGATTTTTAGCTATGCTTTATAAAAGACTACTCATCCCTCTTCTCACATCGCTCGTCTTTTTATACTCATGCACAAACTATAATCCTCAGATTGGCATGAGCTTTCAAGAATGGGACTTTGCAGCCCGCATGGCCTCCAAAGACGCACCGGAAATGGTTGGTCAGAAAGCCAGACAAAAAGTCTATTATCTTCCAAACTCTGATCAAGCTGATCATTTCTACTGGTTTGAGAACAACCAGCTCATCCGAATTTCTAAAGGCGATCTTACAAGCACGAGATCTGAATTGTACCAGCAACAGTAAAAAAGATAAATTATTAAAGTTTTTGTAGCATACCGCGAGCTGCACGAAGTAATTTTTAGCAATGATGATGTCTATAATTGCTCAATCAAATAATCATGTCGGCAAAGACAAAATCCTTCTACTGCTCGAGGCAACATCAAGGGTTCCTCTTAACGCCAAATCTCAAAGGCTTATGGCCTAGTGAACAAATACTGGATGATAGCAATATAATTCAAAGTACGCGCCAAAGAGATTTCATTACTAAATCGATAAGGAAACAAATTGTCCGTGAATGCTAAACACCAATTTTTGGCGCTTCGCTATGTCGGCTCAGCGCCAAGTGGTGCCCAGGAGAGGACTCGAACCTCCACAGCTTTCACTACTGGTACCTGAAACCAGCGCGTCTACCAATTCCGCCACCTGGGCAGGCAACGGGCCGTGTCTTAGGACCCTAGCGCAGCCTCTGTCAATGAGGGATTGTCTTAAAAACCTGCTCCCGGTCGAATTCATGAAAATTCTACGGTTTTTGGCCCTAATAGCACGTTTCCTTATAATAAATTTTTCGTTATTGAAGAATATAACAGGCCTTGGACACTGGAGTACATGTTAATGAACAGCGACACTATTGGCGCAGGACGTATTGTGACAGTTTTTGGCGGTTCAGGTTTTGTTGGTCGCTATGTCGTTCGCGCTTTAGCACGTGATGGCTGGCGCGTGCGTGTCGCCTGTAGGCGTCCAGATCTAGCGTTTTTTCTTCAGCCGCTCGGCCGTCCGGGTCAAATCGTTTCGGTTCAAGCTAACCTTCGCGATCAAGGCTCTGTAACAGCGGCACTGAAGGGCGCTAGTGCTGTTGTCAATTTGGTTGGAATCTTAACGCAAGACGGCGCACAGAAGTTTACTTCCGTTCAGTCCCAAGGCGCGCGAACCATAGCGGAATCATCAAAAGCTGCAGGCATCACCAATGTCGTCCATGTTTCTGCAATTGGCGCAAACCCCAAATCCAAATCTGCTTATGCGCGCAGCAAAGCTGAGGGTGAAGCCGCAATGCATGAAAACATCCCAACTTCAATTATTTTACGACCTTCCGTCATCTTTGGCGTTGAAGATGAGTTTTTTAATCGTTTTGGAGCAATGGCTCGCTACTTTCCAATTATTCCTATTGTGGGCGCTAAAACACTATTTCAACCAGTATATGTCGGCGATGTGGCCGAAGCTGTCGCCACAGTTCTTGCAAATAACGGCTTACCAGGCGCAACCTACGAGCTCGGCGGGCCAGAAGTAAGAAGCTTTGAATCTCTTATTCACTATGTTCTCGATGTTACGCAACGGGATCGTAAGGTCATTAATCTCGGATTTAGCGCAGGCAAGATTGTTGCCTTTTTTATGCAACTTCTCACAAAATTATCATTGGGCCTTTTTCCAAAGATCCTACGTATGACCTGCGATCAGGTGGAATTGCTTAAAGTCAATAACATTGTGAGCGACACATCAAAATCTCAAGGCTTTACACTTGAAGGACTGGGTCTACAGCCTCATAGTTTTGGGTCCATCGTACCTAATTATCTCTATCGTTATCGCAAAACTGGGCAATACCAGGCCCAACGCCTTAATGCTTGAATAACATCGGCTGGCCCGGTGTCACTGCTCAATTACGAGACTGGGAAATAATTTTATAGATACGCGACATGAATGCGACGCCAAACAATGGCGTGAGCACGTTTAACCCTGGCGTTGCAATAAAAGCAGCAATAAAAAAGCCAGCTAGAAATATCTGCAAAGCGTAACGCTGACGCATCTTAAGGGCTTGATTTAACGTCATAAATCTTGTTGCGGCGAATAAAAAATATTCGCGTCCAAGAAGATAAGCGTTTGCAAAGAGGAATGCCGCAGCATTAACTCCGGGCACAAGAAGAAGCAACAGAGCAATAACATTTACAGCCGCTGAGATGAATGCAAATCGTAATCCCATTAAAATCGCTTGAGAGACAGGAATTGCACTTCCTCTAGCGCTTTCAGGATAAAGATCTCTCTCAACCACATCCGCCAGATCATCAAGAAAGAGACTGGTGACAACAACTGAGATCGGTCCAATCAAGAACGCCAATAGGATAAATAATCCCATTCCAGCAACATATGTCAGAGCTGTCTGGACCCATGGATGAGACGTAATCGCATAAGAGAGAAGGAATTTATCCAACCCAACCCAGGCAAGAGACAGCATCACCAAGGTCATACCAAGACTTTTCAGTAGAACATTTCTGAACGGTGGAGAGATTATCTCACGCAATGCAGCCAATGCGGCTTCAAACATCAGCAACATCATCAATTCTCTTTGACAAAGCTCATTTACACGCCGCTATGACGTCTGATTTAAAAGAAATGACTCACTGTGAGCGAAACGACAAGTGACCCACCTATTTATTGCCCAGAACTATAAGATAAATATCTTATTTGAGGACCGTCGCATCCCGCTGGGCATAACCTAGCCTGATATTTAATTCGTGCAGCAGTTTTTCTGCAGCATGAGGAATATTTGTTCCAGGAGGAAAGATCGCAGCTGCGCCAGAGTCATAGAGTTGCTGAAAATCTTGTTGCGGAATAACTCCGCCAACAACCATCATAACATGCTCACAGCCTGCACGCATTAGCGCATCTCTTAATTCCGGCGTCAGAGTCAAATGTCCGGCCGTCATTGTACTGACGCCAACAATATGAACATCCGCTTCAGCAGCCTTCTTTGCTACTTCATCAGGTGTTGCGAAAAGATCACCGATGACAACATCAAAGCCCATATCTACGAATGCAGAAGCAATGACTTTCTGACCACGATCATGGCCATCCTGCCCTAATTTAGCGACAAGAATACGCGGCTTGCGACGCTCGTTCTCTTCAAAAGCCTTTGTCATGCCTCTAACACGCGACACGGCAGGATCATTATCCCCAGCCTCTCTCGCATAAATACCTGAGATAACGTTTGCTTTTGGCTTATGCCGAGTGAAGACTTTTTCAAGCGCGAAAGAGATCTCGCCAACGCTGGCTTTTGCGCGCGCCGCTCTCACAGCAAGCTCAAGCAAATTATCATCTGACTGTGCGCCGATTGTTAAAGATTCAAGCGCCGCCTGCGTCCTATTTTCGTCACGTTCTGCACGAAGTCTTGCGAGCTTTTCGAGCTGCGCAGCTCTTACAGCAGCATTATCGACCTTGAGAACATTTGGCGCGACATCATTCTCAGGGCGATATTTGTTAACGCCGACAACTATCTGCGCGCCGGTATCAATTCGGGCCTGTGTCTTAGCCGCGGCTTCTTCAATACGTTGCTTTGGCACGCCTTCGGCAATTGCTTTTGCCATGCCCCCTAGTCGTTCGATCTCTTCAATATGCGTCCACGCTCGTTTTGCGAGCTCTGCCGTCAACCTTTCGACATAATAAGAACCGCCCCAAGGATCGATAATGCGGGTCGTCCCACTCTCCTGCTGCAAAACAATCTGTGTGTTTCTCGCAATACGCGCAGAAAAGTCGGTAGGCAGCGCAAGCGCTTCATCAAGAGCGTTTGTATGCAAAGATTGTGTATGGCCTTGCGTCGCCGCCATTGCCTCAATGCATGTGCGAATTGAATTCACATAGACATCTTGTGCTGTTAGTGACCAACCAGACGTCTGACAGTGCGTACGCAACGTCATACTCTTTTCTGATTTTGCGCCGAGATCTTTCATCAATCGGGCCCATAAGAGACGAGCAGCTCGTAGCTTTGCCACCTCCATAAAAAAATTCATGCCAATTGCAAAAAAGAAGGAGAGTCTTGGTGCGAATGCGTCAATATCAAGCCCTGCTGCTACGCCGGCGCGGACATACTCGACGCCATCAGCAAGAGTATAGCCAAGCTCAAGATCTGCTGAGGCTCCTGCTTCTTGCATATGATAGCCAGAAATCGAGATTGAATTAAATTTAGGCATATGTTTGCTTGTGTAAGCGAAGATATCCGAAACAATCCGCATCGATGACTCTGGCGGATAAATATATGTATTACGCACCATAAATTCTTTAAGAATGTCGTTTTGGATAGTGCCAGTCAATTTATCAGCTGACACGCCCTGTTCCTCAGCAGCGACAATAAATAATGCGAGAACAGGCAACACTGCGCCATTCATCGTCATCGATACGGACATCTGATCGAGGGGGATACCCGCAAAAAGCGTGCGCATGTCATAAATTGAATCAATCGCAACCCCGGCCATGCCAACATCACCCATCACGCGCGGATGATCGGAGTCATATCCTCTATGTGTCGCAAGATCGAAGGCGACAGATAATCCTTTTTGACCTGCCGCTAAGTTACGTCGATAGAATGCATTAGAATCTTCGGCTGTCGAAAAGCCTGCATACTGTCGAATTGTCCACGGTTGAGCGACATACATTGTTGGGTAAGGGCCACGCACATAGGGCGCAATTCCGGGGTAACCATCAATAAAAGAAAGCTCATCTATATCGGAAAGGGAATATGAATTTTTAACATCAATGCCCTCAGGCGTACGCCAATTTCTTGGCTCAACTTCTTGCACAATCTTAATTGGCGCAAATGCTATTTTTGAGAAATCCGGGATTGCTGACATGTGCCCCTCAATAATTCTGCTTTTTGATCGAAGAGAAATGGCTTTCGCTCCTCAACGCTACGAAATTTATGGAATTTTCTTGTTTCATTTAGCTCAATGCTTTTGAATGGACTCCAGATAAGCCAAAAATGCTTCAATCTGCGCTGTGCTTAAGCGAAACTCCGGCATCTGCATGCCATCGTGGCCGACCACAATGCCTTCACCTAGGGCTTCCTCAAGATTTTCGAGCGGATATTTTCTCGCCAAATATCTAAATGGCGGAGATTTTGGGTTTGGACTAGCGCCAACACGATCCACAGCATGACAGCGTCCGCAATTCTTCTGCGCAATTTTCTGACCAAGGTTAAGCGTCGCCGCGCTCTCTTGCTGAGCCCAAACAGCATTATTAGACAACAACAACGTCAAGACGCACAGCGCGTAAAGGCGTAACAGGCAACGCTTACGAAAAGTCGACATTCTACAAACTCCCGTTTGCGCCTTCTTGCGCATGATCACTTACGCGCAACCAGCACAGAGCATTTTGCATGTCTTACAATAGTTTTTGCGTTTGAGCCCAGCAGATACGTCGCCATTGTCGGTCGATGTGAGCCAACCACAATTAAATCTGCGCCCCAGTCTTCCGCCTCCCCCAGTACCTCGGGATAGACTGCGCCACACCTTACGACAGACGATAAGCGCCCAGGATGAAGATCAATCCTACCCACAACCTCTGCTAAATCTTTTTCCGCAGTCTCCCTCATCTCCATATCAAAATTAGGGGGAATATAATCGATCAATGCGATTGGTACGAGCGGCTGAATATTGAGGAGACGCAGCTGCGCAGCCTGGCTTTGCTTCAAAATTGTCAAAGCCGCCTCAAGGGCCAAACTCGTCATTTCTGACTCAGCTAAATCTATTGGAACAAGAATTTTTGAGTACATTTCGCCTCCCTGAGGCCGTTTTTTGTCATAGTTTAGCAACTATAGAAAAATCCGATTGACCCGTCACGCGCTTCGCAAGCACCAGCCTCCCTGTTTTGCGTGTTGTTCTAAATAAAATTTATTAGAACAAAGAAAGAACTTTCAAAATAGAACAAAACATGTACAATAAAACATCTATCAACCGTTGCCTGTGTATCGGAAACCATGTCAAAAGGAATGCAAACGTGAGCCAAGCTAATCTCCGCGTCGTGGAAGGATCGTCCGTGGATAAGACTAAGGCGCTAGACGCCGCCCTATCGCAAATTGAGCGCGCCTTCGGCAAAGGCTCAATCATGCGGCTCGGAAAAAATCAGCAAGCTGTTGAAATTGAAACCATTTCTACAGGGTCTCTTGGATTAGACGTTGCACTTGGCGTCGGCGGACTGCCGCGTGGTCGCGTTGTTGAGATCTATGGACCTGAGTCTTCTGGCAAAACAACGCTTACTTTACATGTCATTGCTGAAGCCCAAAAACTGGGTGGCGTTTGCGCCTTCGTAGATGCTGAACACGCTCTTGACCCAGTGTATGCACGCAAACTCGGGGTTAACCTCGAAGAGCTTCTTATTTCTCAACCAGACACAGGCGAACAGGCTCTCGAAATCACAGACACGCTTGTGCGCTCGGGCGCTATAGACGTTCTTGTTGTTGATTCGGTCGCTGCGCTGACGCCACGCGCTGAAATTGAGGGCGAAATGGGCGACGTACAACCCGGCCTGCAAGCGCGTTTAATGAGCCAAGCGCTACGCAAGCTCACCGGATCAATCGCGCGCTCTAATACATTGGTTATTTTTATTAACCAAATCCGTATGAAAATTGGCGTGATGTATGGCTCTCCAGAAACCACGACTGGAGGCAATGCACTGAAATTCTATGCCTCAGTCCGGCTTGATATTCGTCGTATTGGCGCGATTAAGGACCGCGATGAAACGATTGGCAATCAGACTCGCGTTAAGGTCGTCAAAAACAAGGTGGCGCCGCCATTCAAGCAAGTCGAATTCGACATTATGTATGGTGAAGGCGTCTCAAAAATGGGTGAGTTGGTAGATCTGGGCGTTAAAGCGGGCGTTGTCGAGAAGTCAGGCGCATGGTTCTCCTATGACAGCCAAAGACTGGGTCAGGGTCGTGAAAACGCTAAAGCCTATCTCAAACAAAACCCCGAGGTCGCGGCGCAAATTGAGCAAGCGATCCGGGAAAATGCTGGCCTCATCGCGGAGCGCATTCTTGACGTTGCAGAAGAAGACGACAGCGACGCATGAGACAATAGGGCGTCGTAAGCGCAAAAGCGATCATGAATCAGGTAAAAGGCCCGACTGTCGGGCCTTTTCCATTGCTCAAAGCCTATGAGACTGGCATATCCGCCGATAGGAGCAGATTGTTCAAAGACCCGTAGTCTGGCAACTTCTGCGGCAATAGGTTCATTGCTTGCATCTCTGTAATGCGACGAAGCCTATTGATTGTTTCACCAATGATCGGATTCCTTCTCTCCGATCACGCTTCAGTGAGCCGCAAGACGATGAGTGGCGTCAATCATATCAGATCAGCTTTTCTTGATTACTTTGTTCGTAATGGACATGAAAAGGTCGCATCTTCGCCCCTCGTGCCACACAACGATCCAACGCTGATGTTCACGAACGCTGGGATGGTGCAATTTAAGAATGTTTTCACCGGCGTCGAGAAACGACATCGGGCGCGCGCAACCTCATCACAGAAATGCGTGAGAGCAGGCGGAAAACATAATGATCTCGATAATGTAGGATATACCGCACGTCATCATACTTTCTTTGAAATGCTGGGTAATTTTTCTTTCGGTGATTACTTTAAGGAAGGAGCTATTGAGCTTGCGTGGAAACTCATCACTCGCGAATTCCAACTTCCTGTCGAGCGTCTGCTCGTAACCGTCTACCATGATGATAACGAAGCATTTGATCTTTGGAAAAAGATTGCTGGTTTTCATGATAGCCGCATTATCCGAATAACGACTTCAGATAATTTCTGGAGCATGGGCGATACAGGCCCCTGCGGCCCCTGTTCTGAAATATTTTATGATCAAGGTGAAAGTCTTGCTGGTGGACCGCCTGGCAGTCCAGATGAAGATGGCGATAGGTTTCTTGAATTCTGGAACCTCGTTTTCATGCAATATGAACAAGTCGCGCCAGGACAACGCGCGCCGCTGCCGCGTCCTTCCATTGATACGGGCATGGGGCTTGAGCGTATCGCTGCCTTATTGCAGGGAGTAACGTCAAATTACGACATTGATCTCTTTCGCGCACTGACAACAGCCGTCGCAGAACTAACGAATGCGCCTGTCGACGGCCCAAATGGCGCAAGCCATCGTGTCATTGCGGACCATCTACGCGCATCGTCATTTTTGATCGCAGATGGGGTTACGCCCTCTAACGAGGGTCGCGGCTATGTTTTAAGACGAATTATGCGGCGTGCAATGCGTCATGCGCAATTGCTCGGTGCGCAAGACCCGCTGATGTGGAGATTGGCGCCAACGCTTGTCGCAGAAATGGGCCAAGCCTATCCCGAGCTTATTCGCGCGCAGGCGCTGATCGTCGATACGCTTAAAACGGAAGAAACGCGTTTCCGGGCAACGCTCGCACGCGGCCTAGCCATATTGGACGAAGAAACTACCGGCTTTGGCAAGGGCGCAAAGCTTTCTGGCGAAATTGCTTTTAAACTTTACGATACCTATGGCTTTCCACTCGACCTAACTGAAGACGCCCTCCGCCCACGCGGCGTCATTGTTGATAAGGTCGGCTTTGACGTCGCTATGGAACGTCAGCGCGCCGATGCGCGGCGCGCATGGGCTGGCTCGGGCGAAACAGCAACAGAAACACTTTGGTTCGCGCTCAAAGAGCGCCTCGGGGCTACCGAATTTCTGGGCTACGAGGCGGAAAGAAGCGAGGGTGTGGTTTCTGCGCTTATTCAAGATGGTCAAGAAAGCTTTGCAATGAAGCAAGGCGCACGCGGCGCCGTCATCGTAAACCAAACGCCATTTTATGGAGAGTCAGGCGGACAGATTGGCGATATTGGGCTGATATGCGGCAAAGGTGTGCGCTTTCGCGTTGAAAATACTTTAAAGAAGCTTGGCGATCTCATCGTTCATGAAGGCGTTGTTGAGGAAGGAGAGCTCACTCCTGGCCTCGTTTTGGAGCTTGATGTTGACCATGCGCGTCGCCGCGCAACACGCGCCAATCACTCTGCAACACACATTCTCCACGAAGCTTTACGTCAAATTTTAGGCGAGCATGTCGCGCAAAAAGGCTCTCTTGTCGCATCAGAACGACTGCGATTTGATTTTACACATCCAAAGCCACTAACCGATGATGAGCTTAATCGAGTTGAGAAACTCGCAAATGAGATCGTACAAGACAACACAGCTGTTGAAACACGATTGATGGCTCAAGAAGACGCCATCAGCTCGGGCGCACGTGCGCTATTTGGTGAAAAATATGGCGATGAAGTACGGGTTGTCTCAATGGGACGCCCTAATCGTGAGGCGCGCCATCCCTTCTCAGTAGAATTGTGCGGTGGCACGCATGTTTCTCGAACGGGAGACATTGGTCTGATTGCAATTATTAGTGAAAGCGCGGTTGCATCTGGCGTGCGTCGTATCGAAGCGCGAACGGCTGAAGGCGCAAGAGAACAGCTTGTTGCTCAATCACGCACCTTACGTGATATCGCCGGACTGATCCGCGCTCCAATTGAAGAAACCCCAATAAAACTAACGCAATTACTAGAAGATCGTAAGAAGCTAGAACGCGAGCTTTCTGAAGCCAAGCGTCGTCTGGCCATGGGAGGAAACGTTAGCGGCGAGTCAGATCAAGGCAGTCAACTCATTGGCGGTGTGAAGCTTATGCTTCGCAAGGTCGAAGGCATTGACGTCAAAGATTTAAAAGCTCTCGTTGATGAAGGCAAGAAAACCCTTGGTTCCGGCGTTATTGCGATCGCATGCGCTTCTTCTGATGGGAAGGCTGGCGTTGTTGTTGGCGTAACGCAAGACCTTATAGATAGATTCAGCGCTGTAGACTTCGTGCGCATTGCCAGCGAAAAGTTAGGTGGGAAGGGCGGAGGCGGCAGGCCAGATATGGCGCAGGCTGGAGGACCAGACGCATATGCAATTGATGAGGCCTTAGCGGCAATTGAACGCGCTCTTAAGGACCAAACAGCTGCCTAAACAAGCCCAACAAAAGAATGAGCAACCGCCTCGACGTTTATCCACCCTGCGGCGACGCGTTTATGTAATTCTTGACGGCGGCAGCCACGACTTACTCTCGCGTTTCTTACACTATGCACTCGTAACACTGGTTTTTCTGTCTGTAACAGCTGTAATTCTACAATCAGTGCCAGAATATAACGCAGCTTATGAAAAATATTTTCGTGTTATCGAGAATATTTCTGTCTGTATCTTCACGATTGAATTTTTGCTTAGATTTTGGACGGCGCCTGAACACGCGCCTTATGCCAAACGCACTGCTTTTGGCGCGCGGCTAACATTCCTTAAATCAGCATCAGCAATTATAGATTTCATATCTGTTTTGCCTTTCTACCTTTCTATTTTTGTCGCATCAGATCTTCGAGTTTTGTTGTTTCTTCGCTTGCTGCGCTTTTTAAAGCTAGCGCGTTATTCCTCTGGAATGAGAACAATTATTGCTGTTTTAGAGGCCGAAAAACGTGCACTGCTTGCCTCAGGCCTAATCTTATTCGGGATTGTTCTTTTTGCCGCTGCAGCGATGCATCTTGCAGAACACGAGGCGCAGCCAGAAAAATTTGACTCTATTCCTTCTGCAATGTGGTGGGCGATCGTGACCATCACGACATTAGGATACGGCGATGTAACGCCCATCACCCTGACAGGTAGGATGATCGCCTCAATTACAATGGTGCTGGGTTATGTCATGCTTGGCTTGCCAGTCGGCATTGTTGCAACTGCATTCGCTGAAGAAATTCATCGACGCGAATTTGTTGTAACTTGGAGCATGATTGCGCGCGTGCCGCTATTCCACGGACTAGGTGCAACAGAAATCGCAGAAATCATGCGATATTTGCGAGCACAGTCGGTGCCCTCCGGCACGCTTATCGTACGGCGTGGAGAGGTCGCGCATTCAATGTATTTTATTGCTGAAGGTGAAGTAGATATTGACTTGCCAGCTCAACGCATTCGACTAGGTGAAGGGCAATTTTTCGGAGAAGTGGCTGTTTTGAAAAAAACACTGCGCTCTGGAAATGTGCGAACAACTAAACCAACAAAATTACTTATTTTAGACGCCTATGATCTTCATACGATAATGATTCGTAATCCAAAAATTGGAGACATGATAAGAGAAATGGCCCACAGCCGCTCAGAGCTTACGCCAAACAACCAACAAGGCGACATGATTGCTGCAGAGCTTAACCCGTCTTCCCAAACTTATCTTGATCAAGAAGAATAATCGTTAAGACGCTCAGCTAATTGCGCTGCGCATCTCCTGCAGATGGGCAATTTTTTCTTGAGCGGAATGACGAGCCTCATCGGTTCTGGCGTCTGAGAGATCATCTTTGGCGTTCTTGATCTCCGCATCAAGCTTAGAAATATCGATCTCTGCAAGCGGAGTGGCCTGCTCCGCTAGGATTGTAAAACCAAGCGGACTAACATCCGCGAAGCCGCCGCGAACATAAAGTCTTTCAATCTTTCCGGCGACATCAGAGACCGTAACCAGTCCAGATTTAAGCGTCGTCATGACCGGCGCGTGATCTTTGAGAACTGTAAACTGTCCTTCTGAACCAGGCACAACGACGGATTCAACTTCTCCAGTGAACAACAGTTTTTCTGGAGAAACGAGTTCGAAGTGGAATGCGGCCATAGTTGTCTCCGACAACGCTTAAATCATTAATGAAAATAGAAGGCGGGTCTTATAAGGCCTTCTATTTTCTGCATACTGACAGGGCTAACACCGCCGTCAACGTCCAGATGCGCTTAAGCTGCTTCCTTGGCAAGCTTCGCAGCTTTTTCAACGGCTTCCTCAATCGCGCCAACCATGTAAAAAGCGGCTTCTGGAAGATGATCATAATCGCCGTTTACGAGACCTTTGAAACCCTTGATGGTATCGGCAAGCGAAACGAGTTTACCAGGGGAGCCTGTAAAGACTTCAGCAACATGGAAAGGCTGAGACAAGAAGCGCTCGATCTTGCGCGCGCGCGCGACCACGAGCTTATCTTCTTCTGAAAGCTCATCCATGCCCAAAATCGCAATGATGTCTTGAAGCGACTTATAGCGCTGAAGAGTCGACTGCACCTTACGCGCGATGTCATAATGCTCTTCGCCGACAACTGCGGGTGAGAGCATTCGCGACGTTGAGTCTAGCGGATCAACAGCTGGATAAATGCCTTTCTCCGCGATGGAGCGCGACAAAACGGTTGTCGCATCAAGATGGGCAAATGACGCGGCTGGAGCTGGATCTGTCAAATCATCGGCAGGAACGTAAATCGCCTGCACTGAGGTAATTGATCCTTTTGTGGTGGTCGTAATGCGTTCTTGCAATGCGCCCATATCTGTCGCGAGCGTTGGCTGGTATCCAACAGCCGAAGGAATACGTCCAAGAAGGGCAGAGACTTCAGATCCAGCCTGCGTGAAGCGGAAAATATTGTCGACGAAAAAGAGCACATCCTGCCCCTTGTCGCGGAACTCCTCAGCAACTGTTAAGCCCGTCAACGCTACACGCGCACGTGCGCCTGGCGGCTCGTTCATCTGGCCATAAACGAGCGCGCATTTTGATCCTGCGCCGCCACCCTTTTTATTAACGCCGCCTTCGATCATTTCATGATAGAGGTCGTTTCCTTCACGGGTGCGCTCACCAACGCCAGCAAATACAGAATACCCGCCGTGCGCCTTCGCGACATTGTTGATGAGCTCCATGATCAACACGGTCTTGCCAACGCCAGCGCCGCCGAAAAGACCAATCTTACCGCCCTTAGCGTATGGAGCGAGGAGATCGACGACCTTGATCCCGGTTTCAAGAATTTGGGCTTCCGTTGCCTGTTCTGAATAAGATGGCGCTGGTTGATGAATTGCGCGGGTACCCTTTGTAATGAGCGGACCCGCCTCATCAACAGGCTCTCCAATCACATTAATGATTCGCCCAAGCGTTTCCTCGCCAACAGGCACGGAGATCGGCGCGCCTGTATCACGCACTTCCTGACCACGCGTTAGACCTTCTGACGTGTCCATCGCGATGGTGCGAACGGTGTTCTCACCCAAATGTTGCGCGACTTCGAGAACAAGGCGATTGCCTTGATTCGTCGTCTCAAGCGCATTGAGAATCTTCGGTAGATGCCCGTCGAACTTCACGTCGACAACGGCGCCGATGACCTGGGTAATACGCCCGGTGGGATTGTTGGCAACCATGTTTCGTCCTCGTCTTTTTTTAAGCGGTCAGAGCGCTTCAGCGCCCGAGATGATTTCGATAAGTTCTTTAGTGATCATCGCCTGACGCGAGCGGTTATAGAGCGTCGTTTGTTTTTTAATCATATCGCCAGCGTTACGCGTCGCATTATCCATGGCGCTCATGCGCGCCCCTTGTTCAGAAGCCGCGTTTTCAAGCAGTGCCCGGAAAACCTGAACCGAGATATTGCGCGGCAACAGCGTCGACAAAATTTCGTCCTGACCAGGCTCATAATCATAACAAGCCTGTGGGCCCTCTAACGCTACAGCATTTTCATTAACCGCGATTTGCGCCGGTATCAGCTGTTGAGCTGTCGGAATCTGCAAAATAACAGACTTGAACTTTGAAAAAAACAAAGTTGCGACATCGAACTGCTCAGCATCAAACATGCTGATAATTTTTTTCCCGATCTCATCAGCATTCTCAAAACCAATCTGTCGCAAGCCTCTGAGCTCAATCAGATCGATAATTTCTTTCTCAAACTGACGTCGAAGCTGATCATAGCCTTTTTTTCCAACGCAGATGATCTTTACGGTCTTACCTTGAGCCTGCAACCGCAGAATATGCTCACGCGCAAGACGAACGATTGATGAATTAAAGGCGCCGCATAGCCCGCGCTCTGCAGTCGCAACAACAAGCAGGTGCACATTATCTTTGCCATTACCGGCAAGGAGCTGCGGACCGCCTGCTGATATGCCAGCGGCGAGATTCGCCAACACGCTTTCCATTCGCTCAGCGTAAGGGCGCGCCGCCTCTGCTGCAGCTTGCGCGCGTCGCAATTTTGCCGCCGCAACCATCTGCATGGCCTTGGTTATCTTCTGCGTCGCCTTGACGGAGGAGATACGATTTCTGAGATCCTTCAACGAGGGCATAAGGGTCTTCTTGTCTCAAGGACCCTGCGCGCCGAGATGGACGCGCAGGCAAGCAGGCGATTAATCAAGCGAAAGATTTCGAAAAGTTCTCGACAACAGCCTTTAGCTTGGCAGCGGTGTCGTCAGAGAGATCTTTTGAACTTCTGATGTTTTCAAGGATCTCATTGTGCTGCGAGCGCAACAGCGCAAGTAGTCCATCCTCGAAAGCGCGCACGCGATTTACCGGCAGGGTGTCAAGATAACCATTGACGCCTGCATAAATCACACAGGTTTGCTCTTCCATCTGTAGCGGCGAAAACTGCGGCTGTTTCAGCAACTCTGTCAGACGAGCGCCGCGATTGAGAAGACGCTGCGTGACGGCGTCAAGATCAGAGCCAAACTGAGCAAAAGCCGCCATCTCACGATACTGAGCAAGCTCGCCTTTGATCTTACCGGCAACCTTTTTCGTTGCCTTTGTCTGCGCTGAAGATCCAACGCGTGATACCGATAGACCAACGTTCACAGCCGGACGGACGCCTTGGTAGAACAAGTCTGTTTCAAGGAAGATCTGACCATCGGTAATGGAGATCACATTGGTAGGAATGTAAGCCGAAACGTCATTGGCTTGAGTTTCAATGACAGGCAAAGCCGTGAGCGAGCCGGCGCCACGTTCATCGCTAAGCTTGGCCGCACGCTCGAGCAAGCGTGAATGAAGGTAGAACACGTCTCCGGGATATGCTTCGCGTCCTGGCGGACGACGCAGCAAAAGAGACATCTGACGATAGGCAACAGCTTGTTTCGACAAATCATCGTAAATGATAACCGCATGCATGCCATTGTCGCGGAAATACTCGCCCATGGCGCAGCCTGCGAATGGCGCAAGAAACTGCATCGGCGCCGCGTCAGAGGCTGTCGCAGCAACAATGATTGAATACTCTAAAGCACCACGCTCCTCGAGAACCTTAACGAACTGAGCAACCGTAGAACGCTTTTGACCTATTGCGACATAGACGCAATAAAGCTTAGCTTTCTCGTCATTTCCGTCGTTAAGCGATTTTTGATTAAGAATTGTATCAAGAGCTATAGCCGTTTTTCCGGTCTGGCGATCGCCAATGATCAACTCACGCTGGCCACGGCCAATCGGTATCAATGCATCAACTGCCTTAAGACCAGTGGCCATAGGCTCATGAACTGACTTGCGCGGAATAATGCCAGGAGCCTTTACGTCGACGCGCGCTCGCGTCGAAGCATTTATTGGCCCCTTGCCGTCAATTGGATTGCCAAGAGCATCAACAACGCGACCAAGCAATTCTTTTCCTACAGGAACATCAACAATGGCGCCGGTGCGTTTTACCGTTTGGCCTTCCGCAATGTCTCGGTCGGAACCAAAGATAACGATGCCGACATTATCGCTTTCAAGATTAAGCGCCATGCCACGAACGCCATTCTCGAATTCCACAGTCTCACCAGCCTGCACATTGTCCAGACCATAGACGCGAGCAATACCATCGCCGACAGACAGAACCTGACCGACTTCGGTGACTTGAGCTTCATTGCCGAAATTCGCGATCTCATTTTTGAGAATCGAGGAAATTTCTGCGGCGCGGATATCCATCAGCCGACCTCTTTCATGCGTGTGCGGATTGCGTTGAGCTTGGTACGAACAGAAGCGTCGACCATGCGTGAACCGAGCTTGACGACAAGACCATCAATAATCGACGGATCCGTCTTGACGTTAAGATTCACCGACTTGCCCCCTGACACACCGGCCAAGGCCTGGCGTAGAGCGGCTTCTTGATCGGCGCGAAGCGGAGCCGCGACCGTGACGTCGGCGGATACGAGCCCCTTTGCCTGATCATCGAGGCGACGGTAAGCCTCAATCATGTCCGAAAGCACAAAAAGCCGACGCTTCGACGCCACTAATCGAATGAAGTTAGCCGCCACGCCAGAGATTTTGGCTTTGGTAAAGATTGCGTTCAGAGCCTTGAGCTGCTCATCAACAGAGAATACCGGGCTTTTAACCATACGCGCCAAATCGGGACTCTCATTAATCATTGATTCAAAGGAAAAAAGTGCTTTTGCAACGTCATCCCTTACGTTTTTCTCGCTCGCCAGTTCAAAAAGGGCGGAAGCGTAACGTCCGGCGACGCCAGAAAGCGAAACTGCGTCTTGGGCCACTTGGTTCGCCTGTCAAATTCACATCGCTCGAAACGCCGACCGCAGCGAGAATTGCGCGCGTGCGGAAGAAAGCGGATAGCTTCAAGCGACGGATGCTGTAGGAACAAGGAACGGGGGCCTGAACGCCTCTGCTCCAAGGCGATGGTCCCCTAACACAGGCGATTTTGCGGCGCAACCCTGCTACGCCACAATGACATGTGTGAAAGTCTAATTGAGAGCTCTATTGGGAGAATGACGATGACAGCGGCAGTGGTTGGAATTATTGGCGGTTCAGGCGTTTATGATCTGCCGGGTCTAAAAAACATGCGCCGTGAACAAATTTCTACGCCTTGGGGAGCCCCTTCTGACGATCTAATTTTTGGCGAAATAGGCCAAACACAAACCGTCTTCCTTCCCCGACACGGACTAGGTCATCGTCTCTCGCCATCAGGGATTAATTATCGCGCTAACATTGATGCGATGAAGCGTGCAGGAGTTACGGACTTAATCTCTATTTCAGCCTGCGGGTCCTTTCGCGCACAATATTTTCCAGGCATGTTTGTGTTGGTAGACCAATACGTTGATCGTACCTGGGGCCGTCAATCCTCATTTTTTGGCGATGGCTGCGTTGCCCATGTCTCCATGGCGCATCCCGTAGCGCCAAGGCTCATGGGGCAAATCGCCCGCGCGGCGCACGAGGAAAACATCAAAGTTCATTTAGGAGGGACATATCTCTGTATTGAAGGCCCGCAATTTTCCTCTTACGCCGAGTCTCTGAGTTACAAGGCAAGCGATTATGACGTTATCGGCATGACGGCCTTGCCAGAAGCAAAGCTCGCGCGTGAGGCGGAAATATCCTATGCGACGATTGCCATGGTGACAGACTTTGACTGCTGGCACCCAGAACATGATAACGTAGATGTGGCCGCGGTTATTGATATTGTTAAAAGTAACGCCTCAACAGTTTCTCGTCTGCTGTCGCGGGTATTGCGTGATTTCCCGACTGAGCATGAACCCTGCCCAATTGGCTCTGATCGCGCGCTGGATAATGCGATTTTGACCGCTCCAGAAGCGCGAGACCCAGATCTACTGGAAAAACTCGCAGTCATTATGGGGCGCGTCAATCAATTTGAGAGACATAGTTAACGCGCGAGACCCTCTAAAATCAGCCCGAAAAAGCGCGCATTGCACAACATGCACGTCACAAGAAACAAGAAAGTCGCCAATGTCTCTTGCAAAATCTATTCGAACAATTCCGAATTACCCCAAAGAAGGTATTTTTTTTCGAGATATCACAACACTCCTTGGAAATGCGCAGGCGTTTCGTAAAGCTGTTGATGAGCTTGTTCAACCATGGGCTGGTCAGAAAATAGACAAAGTGGCCGGTATGGAAGCGCGCGGGTTTATTCTCGGTGGAGCCGTCGCCCATCAATTGTCGTCTGGGTTCATCCCAATCCGAAAAAAGGGGAAGCTCCCTTATAAAACTGTTTCAACAACTTATGCGCTGGAATATGGCGTTGATGAGATGGAAATGCATGAGGACGCGGTCACTAAAGGTGAACGCGTAATACTCGTTGATGACCTCATCGCAACAGGAGGAACGGCCGAGGGAGCAATAAACTTGCTACGGACTATGGGAGCCGAAGTTGTCGCCGCATGTTTTGTTATTGATTTGCCGGAGCTCGGCGGAACAAGAAAATTAAAAGCGATGGGGGTGCCTGTGAACTGCCTCACGGCTTTTGAGGGACACTAAAGCCGAGGGCTTAAGTCATTGCCTACCATTTGTTTGCCATGATGTGCCGATAAGGATAGACGCAATCATCCCCGGCCATCTCAGCTGGAAAGCGTCAAAATATCACAATGAAATTGGGCAAATTACATCTGTTACTTGCATGCGTGGCCCCGGCGTCCCTCGCTTCCAGGGTCATATTTCTGGATGTCCCATTCCGTTCGCCGACAAAAACACGACTATCACCAATGGTGCTCGCGACGGCAATCATCTTAGGAATATCCGGCGCTGCAGCTCAGGAAGCGTCATCGCCGACACAGACCTATAAACCTGCGCTTCTAGGTTTACGCGGGGCGCTGCCAACCGCCGTCGCTACACCAACACCGAACACTACGACACCCAAAAAAAACTATCCCGCATCGGATGCCAACATCAATAATTCGGCACCACCAGCCCTGTTGCCACAGACACCGTCTATCCTCTCCACCCCACAATCATCATCCGCGGCTTCTTCTGCGGGAAATGGCGGCGGCAAGTCTGATGATGTGAGCGCGACAACGGCAGCGTCGACAACAGCCGCCGTCTCATCCGATAACGCCCAAGCTCCTCTTCCACCCCGACGGCCCCAGGATTTGGATCAGCTAGCTGCTCCAAATCCTGCGTCTCAGCCAGAAAACACAACTGCTTTAACTGCTGAGGCGTCAGAGAACGAGACGAACCTCAACACTGCCGTTTCTATTTCGGCCTCGACCAGCGCACCCTTGCCTGCGCCTAGGCCGCCAGAATTCAAAAACGCCGCAACCGCGCCGTCGAGTGCGCAAAGTGTTGTTGAGGCCGCCGCCCAAGCCGCAAGCGCGCTGACCGCACCAAGCCCTCGGGGAGCTGACCCGATGCTTCGGCCGGCTCCCGATGACGCCTTTCAACAGCCGCCGCCGAAATTAGGAATGGGGGATCCTGTATTTGTCAGAATTTTTAAGCAGGAAGGCCAGCTTGAACTGTGGCTGAAGAAGAATGGAAAGTTTCATCTTTTCAAAACATTTCCAATTTGCAAATGGTCCGGACGCTTGGGGCCTAAGGAAAAAGAAGCCGACTACCAATCACCTGAAGGCTTCTACAGTGTTTCAGCGCGTCAACTTAATCCGCATTCAAATTATCACCGCGCCTTTAATGTTGGTTATCCTAACGCCTTTGACAGACAAAACGGTCGCACCGGCGGCCTAGTAATGGTTCACGGAGCCTGTAAGTCAGTTGGATGTTTTGCAATGACCGATCGCGGCATTGAAGAAATTTACGGCTTTGTTGAAGCCGCTCTGCGCGCTGGACAAAAAGATATCGCGGTACATATCTTCCCATTCAAAATGACAGACGCCAACATTGCACGCGAGACAGGCGGTGGATGGCTCGCCTTTGTTGGCGGACCTAACTACAGCCAATGGAATGGCTTCTGGCGAAATCTCAAACAGGGATATGACCTTTTTGAGCAAAACAGCGAGCCGCCAGTGGCGTTCGCATGCGGCGATCATTATGAGTTTGGTAGCGGCCCCGCGTCCTGCAAAAAGGTGGCCGGCTGGTAAAGAGCTCTACAGACATTGACAAATGGCGCTTTCAGAGGCTATTGAGACGAAGCTTCATCGCGGCGATTTCGCCGCGTTTTTCTTTTACGGCATACGTATTGGAAAGAAGTTCAACCGGTTAACTGCCAAAAAGTCGGACGGCGGCAACGCCTGAGCCGAGTTAGAACACAGGAAGAAAAGATGTTCGCAGTCATTAAAACCGGCGGGAAGCAGTATAGCGTGACCGCTGGAGACATAATCACCGTCATGGCGCTTGATGGCGCCCCAGGCGACGCCGTCACTTTTGACGAGGTTCTGATGATTTCAGGACAGGGCGAGCAGAAAATTGGCGCACCAACTATTGCTGGCGCAAAAGTCCAGGGCGAGATTGCCCAACAGGCGCGCAGCTCAAAAACTATCGCCTTTAAAAAGCGTCGGCGCCAAAATTCAAAGCGCAAGCGCGGCCACCGCCAGGATTTGACTTTAGTCAAGATAACGGCGGTTCATGGCTAAGCTAGCCGGTTAAATTTTGCGTCTTCATGACGCCTCGTTGAATAGGTTCGGAGCAAACAAATGGCTCACAAAAAAGCAGGCGGCTCGTCCCGCAATGGTCGCGACTCGGAAGGTCGGCGTCTCGGCGTTAAAAAATTTGGCGGTGAAACAGTGATTGGCGGCAATATTATTGTTCGTCAACGAGGGACCAAATGGCACCCTGGCCGCAACGTCGGAATGGGTAAAGACCACACACTCTTCGCTCTTATTGACGGCGTAGTTGAATTTAAATCAACCAGCGGACGCGCCAGTGTGTGTGTTGTGCCAGCGGCCATCGCCGCAGAATAAAGGCGGTCGGATCGGAAACGACCCTCCCGCCGGCCCAATTCCCCGGCGGACCTGATTGTTCCGATCAAGGCTAAAAAGCGAAAGCTCCATTTAGCGAAAAGTCCGGAAATATGCCCGAGAGGGTTATAGGGGAAGCGGGAACCCGCTTCCCCTTTTTAGTCCGGGGCCACTCATGGTCTTTCGCGTGGAGTTTTTTGATGTTTCCTGAAATCACGCATGACGACGTTTTCAGGCTTGAGACCGAACGCATGTGGCTGCGCTGGCCCTGCGCTGGGGACGCAGACGCTTTCGTATCGTCACTCAGCAACCCAGACTTAACGCTGAAAACAACCATACCGCACCCCTATCAGTCTAAACATGCTGAAGACTTCATTTCATCAGCGCGCAACCATAATGCCTGTGGCGACGGGCTTTTTCTTGCGCTGAGTTTAAAAGGGGCGCCAAATGACGCCATTGGCATGATTTCGGCCAGCGGCGCATCAATCCGCGGAACGACACGCTTGGGATTCTGGCTGACTAAATCATTCTGGGGCCAAGGATTGATGAGTGAGGCGGCAAACGCCTTTGTTGATCTTATTTTCAAAATCTCTTCCCTTGATCATATCGAGTCCTGCGTGTCCTCGGATAATCATCCCTCTATGAGGATTTTAATAAAGCTGGGTTTTGTGCAATCGGGCGAAACAGAAATTTATACAGCTGCTCGTGATACAAAAATGAACATGGTCGTAACCCGCCTGAAACGCGGCTCTGCGCACACAGTCTTTGGCGCGCGCCGTCCAAAGCTGATATCGACGTGAGTTGACTTATGAAGTTTCTAGATCAGGCCAAGATATATGTGCGCTCTGGCGATGGCGGAGCGGGATGCGTGTCATTCCGTCGAGAAAAATTTATTGAATTTGGGGGACCTGACGGCGGAGACGGCGGCAGGGGGGGCGATGTTGTGGCCGAATGCGTCGATGGACTGAATACGCTTATCGACTATCGCTATCAGCAACATTTCAAAGCAAAGACGGGTATGCACGGCATGGGCAAGAACCGCGCCGGTGGGCGCGGCGCTGACGCAATATTAAAAGTTCCTATCGGCACACAAATTTTTGAGGAAGATGCCGAGACCTTGATCACTGATTTAACTGAAATTGGTCAACGTGTTGTAATTTGCAAAGGTGGTAACGGCGGCTTTGGTAATGCACATTTCACAACATCAACCAATCGTGCGCCGCGTCGGGCCAATCCAGGTTTAGCTGGGGAAGAGCGCACCATTATCCTCAGACTAAAACTTATTGCTGACGCCGGCCTGATTGGGTTGCCGAACGCAGGGAAATCAACTTTTCTTGCGCACGTAACCGCAGCAAAACCAAAGATTGCCGACTATCCATTCACAACGCTTTATCCTGGACTAGGCGTTGTGTATCGCGATGAACGTGAATTTGTGCTCGCTGATATACCTGGTCTAATTGAGGGCGCACATGAAGGGCATGGACTTGGTGATCGCTTTCTCGGACATATTGAACGTTGTCGGGTGTTGCTGCACCTCATCGACGCCACCGGAGAACACGCTGGACGTGATTACAAAATAATCCGCAAGGAACTTGAAGCCTATGGCGCGGACCTGGCGGCTAAGCCTGAAATTGTCGCATTAACAAAAACTGACGCCGTTGATGACGCTCAAATAAAAAAACAACGAGAGCGACTTAGGCGCGCCTTTCGGGCTGCATCCAACCCTATGACTGCAGACACACACAAACTTCTTCTGCTTTCTTCCGCGACGGGCGCAGGAGTCACTGACGCGCTGCGCGCGCTCGCACACGTCATAGATGCCGCGCGCGCCAGGGAACGCGCTCCTCGCGAAGAGCAGCCATGGTCTCCATAGCTCTCTGAAAAAGCTGGAAGCCTAAGGGCGGCCATTGACCCAAAGAGGCGCGATCACTAGTCTATAGGTATTATGAAACGGCATGTTGATCTCAAAACATGGCAAGCCGGGCCGGCAGCGATATCGTTGCTCGTTATCTATGCATTTGTACTACAAGGTGTTTTTTCCAGCCCTGCGATGGGTGGACAAGGGTCTCTTTTTCTCTCCAAGACCCTTTGCCTCAGCCAGCCAGCCGATACAATCGACTCCAAACCAGTGGTTCCGTCGCGTCACTCTCGACACGATGGTTGTTGCGCATTCCACTTGATCGCTGACGGAAGCTTAATCGCTAAGGCTTCTGACGTCACCCTCGTCCCGCCTCACTTATCCAGCAATACAGACAAGCTAAGAAGCAGTGTTAATCGTGATCTGAACAAAGGTACGATTTTGCCGCTTGGATCGCGCGCGCCGCCTTGCCTGATCTAAGAGACGCCCCGTCGATTATCGGCGGCTCGCGGCTGTTCTGACTAAGCTCTGCCTATAGCAGATAGCCTGTTCGATCACATTCCTACGCCAAATATACCTATCCAAGGATATTGGATAAACAAAACGTCGATCCTTTCGACGACATCTCCATATTTGGGTAGGAGCAGTAATGAAAAATCCAGATCATGGAACAAAAGCGTCACGCACCCCAACAATCCTCAACAATAAGAAGTCGCCCTTTAGCTGACGCCTATGATAGGCGCCCACCAAGCCGAAGAAGTCATAACGACACAATGATAAGCTCTTTGACTATTGAAAATTTATCTGCCGAAAAGAGATGCATTGAAGTCGTGGAGGCTTATTTTGATCCTAAGGGTCGACCAGCCAAACGAAAAGGTTTAGAGGCTGCAAGAATATCTCGCGCCTATGACGCCAGAGGTAATCAAGTTGAAGAAGCCTATTTCAATGGCGAGGGGAAACCCACGATCCGTAAAGATCTTGGCGCAGCCCGGATCTCATGGCGTTATAATGATCAAGGTCAGCAAGTGGAGTCGGCGTTATATGGACCGGATGGGGCTCAATTGAAGTGCCAGAAATAGTAGTGGCGCTGAAGCTGTTCAACATTAGCACTTAGTTTATGCCGCTTAAGCTCATTCGTCGCTGGCCTTAACAACCTCGCAAACCTCGGCGATGAGCATCCCATCCCAGCCCTTGAGACCAACGGTCTGTATGGCCGTTGCACTCACACGCGGATTTCTAGAGAGAGCGCCAAAAAGCCGACGCGCACTAATAGCATTCTCTTCCTTGGTCAAATTGTCCGCTACAGCACCTGCGCATATAACATTATCGACAACAATGAGCCCGCCAATACGCGAATGTTGCGCCGCCCAGTCAAAATAATGAGCATTATTCGCCTTGTCGGCATCAATAAAACAAAAATCAAAAGGCGCAATACGTTCTTCTTCAAGCTTTCCCAAAACATTTACTGCAGCGCCCAACCGTAAATCTACACGATCTGCTAACCCCTCGCGCGCAATATTTTGGCGCGCAATATGGATATGTTTTGAGTCTACATCGATTGAGATGACGCGCCCGTCTTTTCCTACAGCGCGAGCCAGCCAAATGGTCGAAAATCCCCCTAATGTTCCAATCTCTAAAATATTTCTCGCACCTGATGCGCTTGCAAGCAGTTGCAAGAACTTACCCTGAGGCGCCGAAATATCGATAGCAGGCAGACCTGCCTCTTGATTGACACAGATGGTCTCAGCCTGTCTCTCCTCAGGGCTAATCAGCTGTGTCGAAATAAAATCGTCAACCTCAGACCACGTCTTATTTGCCACTCTATTCTCCGAAATTTCTACGAAACGATGCCCAAAAAAACAAAAGACGTTGACCCGACACATGTTTCTATGTGATCTGACCTTGGCCCTGTCTGTTTCTTTGGCCAGGACCCTATACGGCTTGATTTGCCGCATTATATAAGCCTCAGGCAGTGCTGCGGCCAACGATGCTGCTCATCATAGTAAAAACTTTAAGGGAGCACAGTAGATGATCAAGCTAGCAATTTCGACGGCGCTTGCTGCCACTATTATGACTGGTAGCGCTGTTGCCGCCACATGGAGCGTTACAGAGCAGTCTGCATCCGGAATCAAATACGCTTCAGGCACATGGAATATTAATAATGAAGGCGACAAGGTTAGCGGAAAGGCTGATCTCCAGCTCGATACTGGCTCTGTATTGAGCTACAAACTCGAAGGGTCTCTCGCAGGCGGCGTTTATACGATCAATCTCGTAGGTCGGGACGACGGCAAAAAGAATTGCGTATGGACCGGAAAAGCAGCTGAAGGAATGGGCGGCAAGGTCTATAGCGGCGAAGCAGCTTGCGAAGGAACGAAAATAACCATTCGCGGTGGTGTTCAATAATCCGTTAGATTTTGATTGACAGAAACGCCGACCGAGGTCGGCGCTTCTGTCTTATTAAAGCCTATTCCATAGCTTCAAGTTCAATAATCAATCCTTCAATCATCCTTAATCCAATATTCCAGAAAGCTGGATCGCGCGCATCCAACCCAAATGGTAATAGTAATTCATTATAAGGCTTAGCGCCGCCTGCTTCGAGCAATGAGAAGTAGCGCTCAACGAATCCCTCGTGCGCTTTTTGATAAACTCCATAAAGAGAATTAACCAGGCAATCGCCAAATGCATAAGCGTAAACATAAAATGGCGAATGAATAAAATGTGGGATATAGGCCCAGAAAGTTTCGTATCCAGCACCAAGCTTAATTGATGGTCCAAGGCTTTGTTGTTGAACGCTCATCCATAAATCGCAAATCTGTTCTGCTGTTAGCTCGCCCCGACGACGCTCTTGATGCACTTTTCGCTCAAACGCATAGAATGCCATTTGTCTAACGACAGTATTAAGCATGTCTTCAACTTTTGAGGCCAGTAATGCGCGTCGCTGTAGATTATCCATCGGCTGAGCCATTAATTCGCGGAATGTAAGCATCTCTCCAAAGACAGACGCCGTTTCAGCAAGCGTCAGAGGCGTTGGCGCCATCAATGCGCCCTGACGCGCTGCAAGCACTTGATGAACGCCATGGCCGAGCTCGTGCGCTAGCGTCATGACATCTCTTGTTTTTCCTTGAAAATTAAGCAGGACGTATGGGTGAGCGGAGGGAACCGTCGGATGTGAGAAAGCTCCGGGAGCCTTACCTGAGCGAACTGGCGCATCGATCCAACGACGATCAAAAAAATCCACGGCAATATCTGCCATTCTCGGCGCAAAACCTCGATAGGCGGTAATTACAATATCTCGTGCTTCTGACCAAGAATAGGTTTTGCTTGGAGCGGCTGGCAATGGCGCGCCACGATCCCAATAATCAAGTTTTTCTTTGCCAAACCACTTTGCTTTTAGTTTGTAATATCGATGCGACAATCTTGGGTGAGCGTCTTCAACGGCCGCTGCAAGGGCAGCCACTACATCACGTTCAACGCGATTAGAAAGATGTCGCGCATCGGCGACATCATCAAATCCACGCCAGCGATCAGAAATTTCCTTATCCTTGGCGAGAGTATTGGTTATGAGAGAGAAAATGCGTAAGTTATCTTTCAGAGTTTCTCCTACCGCAAGCGCTGCCTCACGCCGTTTTTCCTCATTTGGATCTTGTAAAATATTTAAAACTGGCTCTATCGCTAATTCATTGCCTGCAACCTTGAAACGTAAAGATGCAATGGTTTCATCAAATAATCTATTCCAAGCTGCGGCGCCCGAAATGTATTTTTCATGAAATAGTTCTTCAATTTTATCATCTAATTCGTGCGGCTTTTCTTTACGAATATCTTCTAGCCAGGGCCTCCACCGGGAAAGCGGCGGCATTTTCGCAGCATCCATTAAAGCGATATCATCCAAACGGTTTAACTCTAGCTGAAAAAATAATAATTGAGCGGATGCGTTCGTGATTTTTTCCTGCATGTCTCCATAAAATTTCGCATGATCAGGATCAGACGTATTACTGCTATAGAGCAGACCTGCATAAGACATGACACGGCCCATCAAATCTTGCAGTGCTTCATATTTTTGGACAGCAGCTCCAATTAGGGCGCTCGCATCAACATGGGCAACCATAGTTGATAATTGCCCGCGATAATCTTTGCCAAATTGCGAAACGTCTCGAGCAATCTGATCAAGATCAGCGGTTAGTTTCGGAGTCTGCGGACTTTCATAAAGGTCTTTAAGATCCCACTTCGGCAAATCATCAGCATTCACTGATGACACGTTGCTAGAAGCAAACATTGGTTCAGGAAAAAAACGCATGAGATTAGTCATCCTTAAGGGTCAAGTTGAGAGCTCGGCAATCAAAACTCTTGTGAAAAAATAAGTTATCATATGGGCTTAAAACCAAGCCAATCAAGCCATATGCCTGTGGTGGATTCTGGCGAGTTTACTATCAAACCATCCGCCCTGTTTCGAAATGATACGACTCATCATATCATATAATTTCTGTTCTCTAGCGATTCTCGCTCAGTTTTAATGACCTAGGAATGAAATGCGACCAATAATTCTCATTGCTGATGACGATCCATTACAATGCCAAACACTTGAGGCGATGGTTCGACGCTTTGGCTTTGAAACTGAAATAACATCAAGCGGCGAGCATACCCTGGCGCGATTTTCACGCGTCGACGTCCCGCCCATCTCTTTGCTTATCTTGAACCTCGCCCTTCCTGATATGGATGGGATGGAAGTGTTGCGACAGTTACGCAACACATCTATTCTAACACCGGTTATCATGCAGACAACGTTAACGGCTATAGAGACAATCCCTGTGTCAATCCGTGCAGGCGCCCAGGACTTTATTGTAAAACCTGTTGGCGCGGAACGTTTACATGTTTCCATTAAAAACGCTCTTTTTTCGCATTCGCTATTGATGGAATTTAATCGTCTTAATCGTCGCAATCATGGAACGCCAACGTTCAAAGATTTTTTATCATGTAGCGATAATATGGTTCGCGCTATTAAATTAGGGGAACGCGCTGCAACATCAAATATTCCTGTATTAATTGTGGGTGAACCTGGCGTTGGTAAGCAGCATTTCGCACACGCCATACACAGCGCCTCTGATCGCAAGAGTAAAGCCTTCATCACTGTCAATTGCGCGACATTAGCTGATGAGCTTATGGAGTCGGTTCTCTTTGGACATGAAAGAAATGTCTTCAGCAACTCGATAGAAAAACAAATTGGCAAAATTACCGAGGCAAACGGCGGGACGCTTTTCCTAGATGAAATCAGCGCAGCATCCCTAGAAATACAAGCTAAATTACTAAGATTCTTGCAAGGAGGAGAGATTGAGCCTTTGGGCCTAAATAGATCCCTTCGCGCCGACACACGCCTCATTTGCGCAACGGGAAAAAACCTCATTGAACTTGTGCAACGCGGTCAGTTTCGAGAAGACTTATTTTTCCGACTTAATGTTTACCCAATAACGATCTCTCCATTACGAATGCGCCGACAGGATATTCTCAAACTTGCGCATAGTTTCCTCATACGCTTTGCTGCGGAAGAAGGTCGCAAAATCCATGGCCTGACGACTGAAGCGAAAGCTTTACTCAATAGCTACGATTGGCCAGGTAACATTCGTCAGCTTGAAAATGCGCTCTACCGGGCCGTCGTTCTTTCCGAAAGCGAGGAACTTACGGTTGCTGAATTCCCTCAAATCGCAGCCCGCGTCGAAGGTTTTGACGTTTATGTGCCACCCGCACCGATGCCAACGCCAGAAACAATTATGAGACGCGAATTCGTACAGGTTGAGATCAGGGATCCAACCGCAACAAGTCTATTGGGCTCTAACGGTGAAATTAGAAAAATGAACGATATTGAAGCCGACATTATTCGTTTTGCATTAAAACATTATCGCGGACAAATGTCCGAAATTGCGCGCCGCCTGGGCATTGGTCGATCAACACTTTATCGTAAATTGAAAGAATATAATCTGGAAGAGCCAGAAACAGAAATTGAGCCGTCTAAGTCCTCACATGACAGCCTGGTTGCCTAATTTAAAGAGACAGCAAAAGGAACAAGACATGACAGACAAAAAAAACTCTCCTCTCTATAACATCACCGCCAGGAGAATTGACGGGAAACCTCAATCAATAGGCGATTATGCTGGCAAAGTTCTGCTTATTGTCAATGTTGCAAGCCGCTGTGGTTTTACACCTCAATATTCTGAACTCGAACATCTCTATCGCTTGTTTCAAAAAGATGATCTCTTAATACTTGGCTTCCCATGCAATCAATTTGGCTCGCAAGAACCTGAAGAAGAAAACGCCATCGCAAATTTTTGTAAGACAAAATATGATATTAGCTTCCCTCTGTTTTCTAAAATTGACGTTAATGGCCCCAATACGCATCCGCTTTATCAATTTTTAAAAAATGCAGCTCCAGGAGTGATGGGTACAACGGCTATAAAATGGAATTTTACGAAATTTTTAGTTGATCGCACGGGCCAACACGTCAGCCGCTTTGCGCCGACGGACACGCCTAAAAGTTTAAAAGATAAGATTGAGGCGCTGCTTTGAGCATTAACAAATTCAATATCGTTGAGCTCTCAAATAGAGAGCCCATGCGGTTTGCTGTCAAATTAAGGAACGATACAAGTGAAACAAAACATTTTGTTTCAATGACACATGATTTTTATAGAAACAAAGGGATAAAAAAGGCCAAAGGACGTCATTTTGGCAGCCTTCAAATTTCTTCTCGCGAGAGAACCTCAGAAAATGATTATACCGAAATTTGATTTAACTGAAATTGGCGTTTATTTCTCAGAATTTAAGAGTGAGCTATCTACTTATTTGTAATAAGTCACTAGCTTATCTATAATTTGATGCGTCGCTATACGCTCTTCATCTGGCGCATTTTTAAGCTTCAACCAAATATTGGGATTTCTTTCAGATTGCCGTTTTATAAAATGGTACCCCGTTTTTGACCATGGCAGCATCTCATCTGAGAGATTGTCGAGTATAAAATCCCCATGATCTGTTCTGATCATCAAAACGGCGTGACCTTCTCCCTTTTGGTTACGAACGACTGTTAACAGTAGGGATTGCGGAGGAAAATCTTCTTCAAGAAGCATCCGACGTTTTAACAAAGCATAATCTTCACAATCTCCCGCCCCATTGTCAGGGTAACTCCACCTATCCTCCAGTCCCCATTGTTTTTGATCTGAGAGCGGCTGAATTGAGACATTCACCCAGCGATTAATACGATCGATAATTTTAAGTGTCTTTGACGTTAGATGTAGAGGCCGGGGGTCTGCGCTTCGTTGGGCGCATTCCCGGGGGTCGTTTTGACAAAAACCCAGCCAACCGATCGGGATCGTTGTCTCAGTCTTTGCATCTGCAGGCGAGGACTGGGGCGGCGTCATTGCCGCCAAATATGCTGTCGTCGCCACAATAGCGACTAAAGAACCAACCAAGACGTTTCGTAAGACGTTAAACAATTGTCACCAAGCTTCAAGGATCAAGGCCATGATATTATTAACGATGGATCTTAAACAAAGCCTTGCTATTTTATCTTTGGCTCAACAATGTTGCTCCCCATCCACTGGCGCGAATTTTGCACAATACACCAACATCTTCGCAGTTGACTGAGAGACTTAGGGTTTCAATGGCGGCGTAGGCCTCTGAAGGCACAGGTAATAGGCCGAGATATGATACAATTCGATGAAATGAGCGGAATATCGGGACAAACACGCGCGCCCTACGAACGATTATCTCAATGGCTGACGACCGTAGATCCACAATTACTCGCTGCAAGGCGCGACCAGGCCGAGCTTCTTTTTAGAAGGATTGGTATAACTTTTGCCGTATATGGCTCCCAAGAGGCCACAGAGCGCCTCATTCCTTTTGATATCTTGCCGCGTATTATTTCTCGTAGTGAATGGATCATGCTTGAGCGTGGTCTTATACAGCGCGTTACAGCACTTAATATGTTTCTCAAGGATATTTATGGTGACGGCGAGATCCTAAAAGCAGGCATTGTTCCTTCAGATCTCATTTATAGAAACCCCGGTTTTTGCACTGAAATGTTTGGCCGACGCGTTCCTCATGACGTTTTTGTTCACATTGCCGGCGTTGACGTCGTGCGAACAGATGACCAGAATTTTTACGTCTTAGAAGATAATGCACGAACCCCATCCGGGGTTTCCTACATGCTTGAAAATCGTGAAGTCATGATGCGGCTCTTTCCAGAGTTATTTGCACTTCACCGCGTCGCGCCAATTGAAGATTACCCAAATGAGCTCCTCGCAACCCTGCGTTCCGTCGCGCCGCCTCGGGTCAATGGAGACCCTGTGATTGCCCTGATGACGCCAGGGCAATATAATTCAGCATTTTATGAGCATTCATTTTTGGCTGATAAATTAGGCATTGAGCTGGTGGAGGGCCGCGATCTCTTTGTCAAAGATGATGTTGTTTTTATGCGCACGACTGAAGGTCCTCGACGGGTCGATGTCATTTATCGGCGCATTGATGATGATTTTCTTGACCCGCTCACCTTTAGGCCAGATTCTGCACTTGGCGTCGCCGGACTGATGGGCGCCTATCATGCAGGCAATGTGACCCTTGCAAATGCAGTTGGCACGGGCGTGGCAGATGATAAGGCGACCTATACCTATATGCCGGAAATTATTCGCTTTTATTTGAACGAAGAACCCTTGCTTCAAAATGTGCCGACCTATCGATGCCGAGAACCTGAGGCTCTGTCTTATGTTCTCTCCCACCTCAATGAATTAGTCGTGAAAGAGGTCAATGGCTCAGGAGGGTATGGCATGCTCGTTGGTCCCCATGCCAGCAAAGCTCAAATTGAGGAGTTTCGTCTAAAATTAACATCAAATCCGGACAATTTCATTGCTCAACCAACCTTGGCATTATCAACATGCCCGATCTCGGTCGCACAAGGTATCGTCCCGCGTCATGTTGATTTGCGTCCTTTTGTGCTTCAGGGAGCCAAAAGCACACGGGTTGTGCCCGGCGGTTTGACCCGGGTCGCCATGACTGAAAACTCCCTCGTAGTAAATTCTAGTCAAGGCGGCGGAACGAAAGACACATGGGTCGTGGACGACATCGCCCCAGGATAGTCGTAAAGGCCTAGAACCTAGATACACCCTTCCTACCAAGTTCAGCAATCAGTCAAAACTCATAATTCATATAACGGATAAATTCATGCTTTCACGTACTGCAGATAATCTGTTCTGGTTAGCGCGTTATATGGAGCGCGCAGATTTTCTCAGTCGCGCTATCGAAGCTTCTCGTCGACTGGCGGCATTACCAAAAACTTACAGCAATGCTGAAAGTGAATGGGAAAGCGTACTACTCTCGTCAGGATCGGCGCAAGCTTTCTCACAATCAGGACGACCTCTAGATGAGGAGCATGTCATCGAGTTTCTTACATTTGCAACAGATAATCCTGGCTCCATCCGCAATTGCATTCATCTAGCGCGCGCGAATGCACGCGCTGTACGGACGGCACTCACAATAGAAATGTGGGAGGCAATAAATGGCGCATTTTTAGAGATGCAGAGTTTTGAGGAGCGTAGAAAAACCACATCTCGAGAAGAGTTATCGCATTTTCTAGAGTTCGTAAAACGAACATCTCTTATTTATGATGGCGGAGCGTATCGCACAATGCTTCGTAACGACGCCTATTGGTTTTCCCGACTTGGTTTATTTGTTGAACGAGCAGATAACACAGCGCGTCTACTAGACGTCAAATACCATGTGCTTCTTCCAGAAAAAGAAGTTGTTGGCGGCTCGTTAGACTACTTTCAATGGTCTGCCGTACTTCGTGCAGTTTCTGCTCATAACGCCTATCACTGGGTCTATCGCACGAGTATGAAACCATGGCTTGTCGCTGATTTGTTAATTTTGCGCCCCGAAATGCCAAGATCTCTACTCTCATGTTACGAAAGCATCGTGCGCAACCTTGATCTTTTGGCTCGCGCGCATGGAAGGCAGGGAGCAGCACAAAGACAAGCCAGAAAAGTCCATGATCACTTACAGAAACTAACAATGGAAAATGTTTTTCAAAACGGCCTACATGAATTTGTAAGTAGCTTTATTAGCGAAAATAATCACTTGGGCGCACTTATTTCTGAACAATACTTATTTTAGCAGTCTATCCCATGCGCATACACATCGAGCATAAAACAACTTACTACTATGCAGCGCCTCCCAAGCTAGCAATCCAGCACTTGCGACTCACCCCCCGTGGTTATGACGGGCAACATATTGTGAACTGGCGCATCGATGTTGATATAGAAAGCCACTTAAGAGAAGGTCGAGATAGCTTTGGAAACACCCTACACCGGATGACCATTGAAGGTCCTGTCAACACAATCACGACTCATGTCGAGGGAAATGTTATAACCTATGATACTAGCGGCGTTGTCTCTGGCACAAATGAAATATTACCCATCATTTCATATCTACGCGAAACAGCTTTAACAGAGCCAACCAAAGAAATAAGAGAGTTTGCTCTTGAATCTACAGCTAAAACGCCAAAGATTTTAGACAAATGCCATCGTCTCTTGATGGCAATAAATGAGACGATGGTTTTTGATCAAGATTCAACACAAACAAATACAACAGCAAAAGAAGCCTTTCTAATACGTAAGGGCGTTTGTCAGGATTTTTCTCATATTTTTATTGCTTGTGCGCGTACATTAGAAATACCTACACGTTATGTGAGTGGTTATTTCCTTAGAAATGATACAGACCAGCAGGTAGCCGGGCATGCTTGGGCAGAGGCCTATATTTCTGATCTTGGCTGGATAGGCTTCGATCCCACACACGGCATCTCGCCTGACGAACGTTACGTACGTGTTGCTACAGCGCTAGACTATTATGGCGCTGCACCCATACGTGGCGCCCATATTGGTGGTGAGGGAGAGGAAATGAATATTTCAATGAGAGTCCTCTCTCCTGATCACGCCTTCAAAACAACTCAGCATCTTAATCAATAAAAAACCGCCCATAAATTTGGACGGTTTTTTTTATAGATAGATTTAACGCTCCTATCGGGAGCTTAATTGTCTGTCAGCCTAAATCCGACAGAACGCGAGTACTTCGTGTTTTTCTGTTCTCATTTGATGGAGACATATCTCCTGCTGGGGTCCAATGCAGCCCTTGCGCATCAAACGCAAAGTCTCGGCAGCCCGCAGCTTCCAAAGCGGTAACTACGCTTGGCCAAACACCTTTTTTTGCCCAGCGATTGAAGCGCGTATAGGTTGTGTACCATTTCCCGAATTCAGATGGCAGATCCCTCCATGGAGAACCAGTACGAACAATCCAGAAAACAGCCTCTAAAAAAGCGCGATTATCTCTTCCAGAACAGCCTGGATCTCCGGCCTTTCCCGGCAAGACCGTCTCTACTGCTTTCCATAGATCGTCATTCAGGTATCGGTCGGTCACCTTGGCCTCCTCTGTCAATTTTCGACCATTTTTAAGGATTCTTCACTGTACACTCAGTGAGCTGGCCAAACATTGCTTGGTCGATTGACGTTTTTCTTAATGTTACAAGATTGCTGCTAAGACAGTCTTGGGAAGATGTTTTATTTATATGTACTCTACTGACAGTCTCGAACAATTACAACTATGTTTGCAATACACGAACGTGATATCGAAGCCGGTAAGTTCGGACAAACATATTCTTCAATCCCCATATGCTGCCTGTCTTGCGACTTCCACAGCGCTGTGGCAAAAGCCCGAAGCTAATTTGTATTTGCCCGCGCCGCCCTCTGGCCGCTGATTCAACCAATTGTGTAAGAGGGGCTATCATCCTGAATAAAAAGATGCTGCAGTAGCTCAGTGGTAGAGCACTCCCTTGGTAAGGGAGAGGTCGAGAGTTCAATCCTCTCTTGCAGCACCATTATTTTCAATGACTTAGCAAATTTTCAGGTCCTAAAATTTCCTCAAAATTGAGTATTACAATCATATTACAGTAGATAT
>Ga0208872_1000157_pt1 | contig 63209 bp, 56 predicted proteins | sample CryBogCBH12Aug08_FD_185508 | JGI IMG/M metagenome (GOLD analysis project Ga0208872, IMG submission 185508) | Freshwater microbial communities from Crystal Bog, Wisconsin, USA - CBH12Aug08 (SPAdes) | ecosystem: Environmental > Aquatic > Freshwater > Lake | place: Crystal Bog, Wisconsin, USA...
AAATCACCCCCCCCCCTATTCCACCGTCACGTCACCACCCTGCCCTATCTGCTGGCAAACTTTCTCGATATCGCTTAAGAACAAACGGTTGATGGAATCTTTGGCAAAACTAGAGCTGGTTTTGATGATCACCCCCCCCTCCTCTAGGGTTATGGATGTATCCTTGAACCAACTGGCATAAGCCCCCTGCCCTACTTGCTTCAAAAGGTATTGGCGAATATGTTGGATAGGTTTTGGCTCACCAGAATCAGTGATTTCAACCTGTAGTTGTTGAGAAGTGTTTTGATTATCCCTGACGTAGACAACCCTGTCTCCTATGCCAAAATCACCCTCTAGGATTCGCTGAATGATATCAAATTTCAAAACCCAATCAAGAGAAGCTCTGAAAGAGGATTTAATTTCTCCCATCAAGAATTTACTGGAGGCAACCCGTTTGCAAAACGCTCTCCACTTTTCTAGAGATTCTTCAAACTTGGTCTTGAAGGCTGTAATTAAAAACCTGGCTCGTTTTTGGTTGAGTTCAAGGGTTCGTTTTCCCTCTTCCACAATCTCGTTCCAAATAGAAATCATTTTTTGAAAAATATCTTTCTCAAGGGGGGCTTGATGGGGCTGAGTTGTAACCTCCGTTTCCCCAGTAGATATTTCTTCTCTGAAGTAGTCTCTGTTTTCCTTATTTATGATTTGTTCATTTTGAACAGATGGCCTGTTCATTTTGAGCAGGCACCCACCCCTAGCCTTTTGGTTCCCCTCCCCTCCCCTTGGTTTGGTTGACAATCCAGGAATCATGTCCTTAAGGGCATCATAGTTAATGGTGTACCATTTGGTATGGTCCGATTTTTTCTTATTCAGATTTTTAGTGACAACAATCCCAAGCCCTTCTAGTTTGCAAACGGCCCGCCTGATGGTGGATTCAGAATAAATCTGCAAATTATCCACCCAGGATCTATAGGAATTATAAATCCAGCGCTGACCGTCTAGAACGGTTCCAATATTGGTTTCTGTCGTTAACCAGTAATGGAGTTGTTGTAAAAATATGGCCTCTGATTTACCCAAAGTTAGGGCAATATCAGGATGCGTCACAAGGCAAATTCCATCCTTTGCCAATAAACGCCTATCGTTTTTGGGGTGCATAATGTCTCCTAAGTTTTAAGTCCAGACAAGCCTATGCACGCAAAAAAATTGACAACACTACGAGATTTCTCGTAATATCCATGTGAAGTATGACTTTGCCTTTGCGTGCAGTGTCTTTTTTGGAAACCCTGTTTGCAGCAGGGTTTCCTTGTTTTTTTATTTTACTTCTATTCTGTTTTTTATTCTTTCCATTGCAGCCAAAGACAACCAAGCTGATCTTGTCATCTTTGACTTGTTTCTATCTTCGTCCACTTTAACCAATAAATGTTTAGGTATATTAATTGATATCTTAACTTTATTGTCAGCCGTGACAGATTTGAGAGTTTTTAAATCTTTCATAATTACCTTTACCACCTTAACTGGAACCAGAATAAATATGTTCTTACCATAATGTCAAATATTATTTTAACCTGTTTTTAAAAAAAACAGAAAGATTGTCTTTAAGTTTTTTATTTGAGCTTGTTTTAATAAATTCAATAATAATAAGAGTTATTCAATAAAATTTTTGTCGTTATTGTGTTTTTATTTGATTTTAATTATATTAACTAATATTTAAAACATAAATTTTTAGTGAATATTAAATCAAAATAATATCTGCAAACCTCGCGAAAACCCAAATAGATCATTAAATTTCTTTTAATAATATTGGCTTAACACATATGTGACTTACGTTCGTAATTCTTTTGAAATACATGCGTATTACGTTCGACATACATACATACATACATATATGTTGTTGACGCTGCTTTTGTTGCTGTCTAGTCTCAGCTCGACGTAAAAGGTTTTTCCACTGAATAATAAAGTCGTGCAAGTGGACTGTTTTATAGCCTTGATCGATGAGGGCTTTTGAAGAGCACATAAATGGCAGAAAAATGACTAAAAAGTAAGCGTTTTTTACAGATTTTCTTCGAAGGTGTAATATATAACAAGGATCTTCCCCCCTCCATTCCTTACCTCTAGTTGAGGTTAACTATTTTTTTAGGGAATAATTATGGATAGGAATAATGAGAGTGTGTTTTCAAAAACCCTAAAAGCAAGTTATTAGACCTGTTGAGTAAGTTATTTTTCGAAACTTATTACCTAGTCTTACTGCGCTTTTGAAGGCGCCATAATTAACTTACTCAACAGGTCTAATATTGCTCTATTTTAAATTATGAAAAATAATAAATTATAATACAAACGTAATACATTCGTATTTTTTTTAATGAAAAAAATAATAACTTGTAGGGTTTTTAGTAAGACATTTTTATAAAATTAACGATTTTGTCCTCGCTCATTTGTGTCCCCATTAAAAGAAGTCCCTTTATCAAGTCTCCTGAGTGTATAGGCTGTATTTTTCCTCCCATGTTAATTCTTTCGACGGTGTTATTCATATTCTGAATATCAACCTCTCTTAGTCTAAAAGATTTCACACGTGCAGGTTGGGAGCGAGTAAAAGAAGGATGAATGTTTATATTTTTTTCGGAGTTTTCGTTATCTAACAACGTAGAAAGTTTGGATTTTTGATTGAAATCTATTTTATTTCGTGACATTGAGAAGAACCTCTTCAGCTAATTGGTTAAAATCTAAAGCTCCTGAGCTTGTTGGATTAAAAAGCTTAACTGGAACACTGTTTATTTGAGCCTGATTTATAGCTTCATTTTTTCTAATAACTGTAGAGAGAAGATTTTGATGAAGTTCTTCCAGCTGTTGTTGGATATACCTGTTTGTTTGACTATTTCTTCTTTCAAACATGTTACGTAAAATATGATAGTTGAATTTATGTTCTCGTTTTATCTCGCGAATAGACATAAATAGGTCAGCCATTCCATCAAGGGAATATTTCCCATAATTTGTTGGAATAATTATATGGTCTGCTGCAAAAACGGCGTTTACGGTAATTACTCCCAAGGTGGGGGGGCAGTCTAGAACTATAATATCAAAATCCTGACAATGTTTTTCCACTAAATCCTTTATTATTCTTTCTCTGTACAAGCGACTTGTCATTTGTTCTATTGCTATTGCTAAGTGAATACTTGATGGAATCACATATAAATCTTTGATTTCCACCAATTGACCTTCCATATACACATGTGCTTTCTGTATCAGAGATGTAAAATCACAGTTTCTATTAATAAACGCTTCTGTTATCGTTTTTTCGCGTTTTATAGGATGGCAGAATATGCAACTAGAATGTGCCTGGGGGTCCGTATCAATGATTAACACCTTCTTCTTTGCTTCCGCTAAGCCGTACGCAAGATTCACTGCTATGGTAGATTTTCCAACCCCACCTTTCTGGTTAATTACAGATATTATATTTGGCACGCCTGCTTCCTTTTTTGATGCCTCTTTTATCTATTTGTTTCATATTTTTTAGAAAATTGCAACAAATATGTAATACATTTATCATATAAACATAATTCTTTTGTTATTCATTCATATTACAATTGTAATACAGAAAACACTAAATTAACCTTATTTCATAGATACATGATTTGTTAATAGCCTGTTGAAAAGAATGAGCCTCTATTAAGTTATTAATTTAATTGTATAAGCACTGGACAGTAAACCGGAAAGTGTAAATTTTAAACGACGGAAATCAAACTTGTTTGGTTGTTAGATTTGTTAATAAGTCTGTCTCTTAAAATCCATTCAGAAAGCTCTTCACTTAATAAGTGCGATTTCAACAAATATGTATTACGTTTATCATACAAATATAATTCTTTTGTTATTCATTCATATTTCATATGTAATACAAAAAACACTAAATTAACTTTATTTCACAGATACATAATTTGTTAATAGCCTGTTGAAAAGAATGAGCCTCTATTAAGATTAATTTAAATGTGGTAAAAAATATTTGCTTATAAAGAATTGCAGTTCATTTATTGAGAGAATAAAATATTTTAATAAAAGAAATCACATATAATTTCATGTGCTCCTTTTTATAAAAAACAGGCTTACCAAGAAGTTGATTAAGAGGCATCAATAACACACTCTCTTCTTCCGAAATATAAACCCTCATAATATCCATCTTTCCGGCTTTACTATAAATTACTACCAAATCAAAATGTTGTGGATGAACGCAGGGGATCGCTCCTACGATGTCTCCTTTTTTGAAATAAGGAAAATACTTATTATGAGTTATATCAATAACGATACTGCCTGGGTTAGAGGCAATAAAAACATCTTTTTCTGATATATTTGTTAGTTGGCTAGCCTTTAAGCCAAAAGGCCCAATCCCTGTACCTTCCATTAACCATTCCCTAGTAACTGAAAGACCAGTTTTGCTTATATTTTGAATAAGTTTCTGGAGGGAGGTCTGATGAGGCACTACTTTTCTGTATTCCCAGCTCCGAAGCGTTATTTCAGGGAAGTTTAGAGCTGTTGCAAATTCCTCCCGTGTCATTCCCAATGAGTGCCTTATTAATTTTATTCGGGTGGAAAAATCTTCCATAAAAACCTGTTGACAGAAAATGAACAATAACAGATATTATCAATAATTGATATTTTTTAAGAAAAAACTTATTAAATATCAACTTATAGATATTTTGAAGGTTCGCTTACTTTTTTAGCTTACCTTCTAACTGAAAGATAAAGGGGTAATAAAAAAATGACAAGTCTAAGTATCATTTTATTTCGAGTAAACTTTGCAAAAACAGAGAGGGCACTATGAACAAAACATACACGTTTTTTTGGAGAACTTCCCGTTTGTGGAAGGGACTTTTTGAAACTGTAGCCAATAATTCTATTCCTCTATTTTAAAAGGGACTTTGATCCATGAAAATTTTAAACCAACAGATTTTGAAGGACTTTTGGAAACGGTATCCAGAGTCGGAGCAAGCCATAAAAGCGTGGTTTTATGAGGTAAAGACAGGGAACTGGAAGACAAGCGAGGAGGTTTTAAAAGCCTTCTCTGGGGCTAAGCTTCTGCAAGAGGGAGTTATTTTCTTTGAGCTTATGCCGCGCCAGTATTATCTGACGGTTGCTTTTAAAGCGTCAACTCAGACATTTTTCATAAAGTACGTGGCTAGCTTTTATGAAACGGGCCAGAAAAAACTTTCTTCATCACCTTCTCTCCCCTTAACGACTCAGGAGACAAAACCATGCGCATAAAACCAATTACAAACCAGGTAGAGCTTGATACGGCTTTGATAAAACTCGATGCTCTTTTTGAGGCGGAGGAGGGGACTGATGAGTATGATCAGTTTGTGGTCCTTTCGGAGTTGGTCCTTTCTTACAGTCAATCTGTCATGCCGATTGAGTTTCCGGATCCTATTCAAGCGTTGCTTCACCATATGCACTGGAAAGATTTGACAAGAAAAGACCTTGCTCTTCTGTTGGAGTCTTCTGCTTTAGTTGAGGAGATTCTGGACCGTAAGAAGCCGTTGACTCTTCCTCTAATCAGATCTCTTTGCAAGGAATGGGAAATCCCCGCTGAGGCTTTGATCCAGGAGTATGAGTTAGAACAAAGTTGAGTCTTTGTGAGTAGAGACTTGATTTGAAGTCAGAACGCTTATTTATAAAAAAATTTTAGATAAATAAAAAGAAAACAAAATACTTGACATGTGTGTTTGATATAGATATTAATCCTATCAGTCTAAAGAAGATAGCTAGATAGAAAGAGTCTTAAAAACACAGAGTATCGTTGTTTTTAATTTGCGTATTTGTCCTTTTAACATAAATACAAAAAAAATAGTAATTAAAATAAATTATTAGAAACAGGAGACCTCAGATGACTTTAGGATACCGCGTCCGCCCTTATATTCCCTTTTTAGCAATGATTGCTTTCATCCTGCTCTTAACGATGGATCCAGCCTTAGCAAACATTTTTACCAAACCAACCCAGAAGCTTCAAGCTCTTAAAACGGGACTTTTACTGATGGCAAAGGTTTCTGTCGCTATTGCCTTTGTGGGCTGTTTCTTAGCGGCTCTTGCGGGAAGAATCAATTGGCGCTGGGTTGCTGTTGTTGCGGGTGTCTCTGTAGCGTTAGCGACTTTGGATACCATCCTTACCTTTCTTGACATCAACTAAAAAACAAGACCAAAAGGTACATCATATTATGACCTTAACAACACCTGTTTTAACAGCGGTTGCAAGCCCGCGCCTTGTCATCGGCGCGCCGCACTTGATGACGATTGGCAATGGGGGGCTTTGTACCCTTCTTTATTCGGTGACCCTAGACATCGTTGTTGCGGGTTTTAGCTTGGCGGCGATTCAGGCCTTTTTGATGATCAAGACCTATCAAAACCCCTATTTTTACCAAGCTTGGTTTGCAAGGCTCAGCCGCCGCCACACAAAAACTCTCCTCCCTTCTAAAGGAAACCGCTACAGTGGCTTCTGATTGTCTCTCTTACCTTCCGGGCATTCTCGGTGGCAGTGTTGCCGTTGCAGCCGCGTGTGGTGGTCTTGGCTTAGCTTTGGTCCCGTCTCTTCAAAAGAAGCTACTTCCTCCCCCTCAAGAATCTCTGCTGAGCGATTTGATTCCCTTTGAGATTTTATCCTCCGATCAAGAAACCCTGGTTTGTAAGGATGGAACGCTTGTCAAAGTGATTGAACTGTTTGGCCTTGATTACGGCGGAAAAACCGAAGAAGAAAAAACAGCCCTTCTCAGCAGTCGCCGTCATTGGCTCGATACCTTAGCCAAGGAAGAAATTCAGTTTCAGGTGATGACGGTCAGGCGTCCTGTTGTATCGTCTTTATCCCAGAAACCGTCTTATGATCATCCTGTTTTAGAAGAGCTAGGCAACCGGTGGAATCAGCAATTCACAAAAACCTTCACCAATAGACATTACCTGATTCTAAGCTCTCAGAAGGGGACAAAAAAAGCAGGAACTCCAGGGTCTTCTCAAACCTGGCAAGACCTCACCAAAACCATGCTCGACTATTTGGCCCCGTATCACCCTAAAGTCCTGAGAGAGAATGAAACAGAAGGAGGCCTTCTGTCCTTTTGGAGTACCCTGATTAATGGGTTTGGGGGACATGTCTCCTCAAAAGGGGGCAATCTGTCCCGAAGCCTTGTGTCTTCCTCTGTTCATTTTCATCATGACGTTGGACTCATTGAATGGATTGAGGGTCCTAAGCGTTTATACGGAGCGTCTCTTTCTATCCAGGAATGGCCGGATATCCTCACAGATGAGGTTTTTAGTGAGTTGTATGGTCTTCCCTGTTCCTTAACGATCCATCATTGGCTTAAAGGCTATAACAGCTTTAATGCGTCTAAAGAGTTGATGGGACGTTACCGACAATCCAAGGTATTTTTTACTAATGCGCATACTCAAGAGCAATATGAAACAGCCTTGGAATGGATTCAAAGCGGCCAGAATAGCTTTTGGGAAGTGCAAACCTCCTTGTTCCTCATGACGGAGACCAAGGAGCATCTACAATCCATGGTTGAGAAGGTGAGGGGGATTTTAAGGCTCAAAGGATTAAAGCCGGCTCAAGATACACAAACCGTGGAACTGAGGTGGTTTAGCCAGTTTCCAAGCTTTCGAAAAACCCTGAACGAAACCTATCTGTTTTCTCAGAACATCGCTAATCTTCTTCCCTTTCCAAGAGACCAAAGAGGCTTGCAAAGATGTGATTGGGGGGAGGGGCCTCTTCGGTTATTTAAAACCCAAGCAGGCTCTGCCTATTCTCTGCAACTGCATGTTTCAGAGCGAGCTAATGAAGTGGCCCACTGCCTCATTCTGGCCCCCAGCGGCCAGGGTAAAACCACCTTGTTTCAACACTTGATTGGCGGCGCCTTAAGGCATAAAAACCTTCGGGCTTATATTTTTGATCGTTTTAACGGAACACGGGTCTTTACAGAATCAGTGGGCGGCAAGGTGATTGACCTCAGTGATCCTGGAAACCTCTCTCTCAATCCGCTTCAGTGTGAGGATACCCCCACCAATCGGGCCTTTCTTCAGCAGTTTCTCCTTCAGCTGGCGGATACCCACGATGAGTCCTCTATCCAATCAGCGTCACGGGCGATTGATGCTATTTTTGAACTGCCTAAAGATAGGCGTATCTTGAGTGATATTTACCCCTCTGCCTTGGATGCCGGCAGTGTCTTAAAGAAGGCTCTGTTGAAATGGACAGGGGACACACCCTTGGCCCGTTTCTTTAATGGTCAGAGGGATAGCTTGGATATTCACGAGAACTCCCTTGTGACCTTTGAAATGGGCACCCTTCAAGAAAACCCCTTGGCTTATGCGTCCATGCTGACCTATGTGATGCACCGGATTCGGGACCAGGTGAGAGACAACGCCTCTCCCCATCTAATCTTTATCGATGAATCGGCCCCCATGCTCCAAAATGCTTTGTTTAGGGAGTACACCAAACAACTGTTCCGGGAACACCGCAAGCTCAGGGGCTCCATTACAGTCTGTTTTCAGGACCCCAGTTCCATCACAGCGTCTGGAATGCAGGATACCATCCTCTCTCAGTGCCAAACGGTCTTTTTGTTTCCGAATCCCAATGCTCAGCGGGAAGACTTTGCGGTGTTTGATTTAACGGAGGACCAATGGGACTTTATCAAGGGAACGGGGTCTCTAAAACTGAAGCATGGGGTTTTGGTAAAACGCACCACCTCGACCCACTCAGAATCGGTCATTTTGGATATCGATCTGTCTGGGTTAGGCCCTTATCTCAAACTCTATGAATCGGGCAGTGAGGCTGTGAATCTGGTCAAGGACCTTAAAATTCAATTTGGAGACGCCTGGCTCCCGCGTTACCTGGGAGACGCTTCATGAAAAACCCCCTATGGCTATTTGGTATGTGTCTGCTTGGAAACTTCACTCTTCAGGCAGCTCAGATTGTTCACGACCCAACGACAGCGGCCAACGTTATGACGAGCGTGAACACGATGACCAGTATGCTGAATGTGACGAATCAGGTTCAATCCCGGTTGTTTGATCTGAATAGCAGCGTTGGAACTGGCTTAGAAGCAATTTCAAACCCCGTGCTGACGGCTCTTCAGCTGTTTGGACGGTGCGGGGATCCCTTTTCTGGATTAAAGAGCAGCTTTTTAGGTATGAGTAAATTAAATCCCAGCTTTGATTTTTGTAATTTGATCGAAGGGAAGAAAGCCTATACGAACCTTTTGTTTATTCCTTTTGATCTCATCGGCCAAGAGTTGACCCATCAAAGACACACAGAGATTCTTCAAGCTCGCCAGCAGGTTATCCAAGAAGCCTCCGTCAATACCCTGGCTATGGCGGCTCAGCAAAAACAGGGCATTAACGAGATGCGCAAACGCATTGTCAGTTTAAGCCAGAGAGCCGAGAAATCCCCCAACATGCGAGAAGACCTAAGAACCAATAACCAGCTTCTCAGCGTGATTGCCAATGAGCTGGTTAACCTGAGGGCTTTGATGGTGCATCAAGCGGAGATTCAAGCCAGCTTGGCTGCAAACCAAATTCCTGTTGCGTTTAACGGAAGGAGTTAACGTATGGCTTGTACAAGTTGTGGCATTTATCAACAATTGGATACCTTAAGTGAGATTTATGCCAGAAAGGCTTTTAATATTCTGGCTCCGAGTACAGCCATAGTGTTTGGGGCTTTTATTGCTCTTTGGCTTGTTTGGCAGTTGGGGTTCAATATGGCGATGAAGGGAGAGTTTGATCGGACGTCCTTTTTGAAAACACTCATTGGTTTTCTTCTGATTCAAACGTTTTTAGGAAGCTCTGAGTATTATTGGGAGTATTTCTATGAGCCTATTAAAGACAGCACCCTTAAGCTTGCTCAGGCTGTTGTTCAGTCTTCCGGAAAGGTGACAAGCCAAGATATCAACGGTCTTTTGGAAATCGTCGAGAAAGAATTGGACCGAGTGTTTGAAATCCAAAGGCTGATCAAGAAAGAATCCATTTTTGATGTTATCCCGTCGTTTGCGGGGTTTATCATCGTCATTCCCTTTGTTTTCGTGTGGGGGATCTTTTTAGCGTACATGCTGGAAGGCATTTTTAAACTCTTGGCTATAACGGCGCTGGCGCCTTTATTTATAGCAGCCGCTGGGTTTTCTTCAACGCGGTCTTTTAGCACGGCTGCGGCCAGGGTCGTTCTGGGAGGGTGCTTAACGGTTGTCTTTGCGGGTATTGCCATGGGATTTACCATCAGCGTTCTTAAACACTATATGGGGTTTATTCCCGTAACGGAAACAGGAATCCAGGATGTTGGGGCTTGGCTGTATAGCTCAAATTACTGGGCTCTGTTCTTAATTGGGTTTATTTCCATTCTCTTTCACTTCAAGGCTGCGACGTTAGCCTCCGCAATCTCAGGGGCTCAGGATGGCCCTGGTGCCGCAGCTGCTGTTGTTGGAGCCGGGATGATGATGATTGGCCTTGCTAAAGCAGGAGCCACCTCTTTTATGGGTGGGTTTGGAAAGACGGCTGGGCAAGGACTTGGAAACCTTGTGGTTGGGGGAACAAAGCTTGCCGGCGGAACCGCGGTCAGTCTTACAAAGATGGGTTTTAACGCCGTAAAAAACAGTAGGTATTCTTGGACGGGAGGAGGAAGTTAGAAATGAGAGTTGTGTTGAAAACGATGTCTGTAAAGCAGTTTCGAAAGCTTAAAGCGAGGGCCTTTGTCTGTCTCTTGGTGAGTGCAGGGATTTTATCTGGATGCACAAGTTCGATGACGAGTCAACTGAAAGAGAGTCCGTGTAAAACCTGTACAGAAAAGCCGGTCTTTTACCGCAATGGGGAATGGCTGGAAGGAGAAACACGATGATCAAGGCTTTTTTAGAGACCTGCTTAAAAACCCCCTTGAAAATCCTTGGACAAAAACTCCACAAGGAACAGTCTCAAGAGGAAGGGGAGAAGGGTTTTCCCTTTCAAAAGGGAAGTCAGGGTTACAAGGAGACAGAAAAAGAAGACTCAGACGCTGAACGTATTCAAAGTCCAGTCTTTCTGTCGTCTTCCTATGATACAGGGCAGGGGTACCGCTCTTTGGCATGGGTTGTCAGAGCCTCAACGATAGGGTTTGTGGTTTCTGTATTTTTAAACATCACCCTAGCCCTTTGTCTGTTTGTGCTGATGCCTTTAAAAGAGGTTCAGCCCTATCTGTTGGCCTTAAAGGAGAGGGGAGACCAGGTTGTCCACATAGAACCCATTCAAAAGAACGCAAAAGGTCTAAACAAGCTCATTGAGGGATTGTGCCGTCAGTATGTCACGTTAAGAGAAACAATTGATTGTGTGACCGATGAGGACAGGTGGTTGAAGCATTTGTATTTCTTGTCCTCTGAAGAGATTTGGCAGGATTTTGCAAGTTTGATGAATCCAGACAGCCCCACATGCCCTCTTAAGAAATACAAAGAGGCCAAGATCAATCGTTCTGTGCTGATTGCGGTTTCCTCGCAAATTTCTGACACCGTGTATCAAGTTGAATGGCAATCCATTACAACCCACCAAGGACAAGAGCGGGAACGGCAACGGTGGGTGTCAACCCTAGAGGTTGAGTTAAAACCCAATGCGTTAAAAGCCGAGGATCAGTTTATTAATCCCATTGGCTTTACGGTCACTAAATACAGCGTTTCAAAACGGGAAGAGGGAAGTTTATGAGGATGTTTATGAAGTCTAGGGTGGTGCTTAAAGCCGCGACAAGTCTCTGTTTTGCTTTGACAGCAAGTCACGCTTACGCTTCCTCAGGTCACAAGTCTTTCCAAGAGGCTGAGACAATCGTTAATGAAGTAGGGATTGCAGAAACCCTAGAGAAGGAAGAGAAGGGTCAGTTTCCAAGATTGGAGCGTCAGCACACCCTGGGAGCCATTCAAAGGGTTTGGGATAAAGCCCCAAACCAATCCGGTACGTATAGCATTTCGTATAGCCAGCAAGAGGTTATCAAGCTTCGGCTGAGGGAATTTATGACCACAACGGTCGTCTTCCCCTCTTGGGAAAAGCTGGACGAGATTATTATAGGCGATGCCAGCACCTTTGAAGCGAGTCAGGCCAAGGACAATATCCTTCTTTTAAAGCCGAAGGAATTTATTGGGGCTGATAGCAATATAACGGTGATTGGTAAAAGTGGCCTTGTCTATACCTTCTATGTTCGGTCTGAAGGCTTTAATTCAGAGAATCTTCCAGATTTAAGGGTTCATGTCCACGTTCCAGGCACGATCCCGGTGAGCTTCCCTCCAAAAGAAACTGAAGAGAAGACGGGACTTGGAGATCCCTCAAAAAGGGAAAGCAACCCAAATGATCCCTATCCCCAAAAGTTAGAGCCAAGGCTGGATAAACTCAATTTTAAGTGGACGATGTCAGGGGACCCGTCTCTTGCGCCGCAGCAGGTTTTTAGTGATGGGGTGCGCACGTGGTTTAACTTTGGACATACCCTTGAGGAACAGGATTTACCGGTCATTGCTCGCGTCATCGATGGGATTGATACGCCGGTGAACACCCGCCTTGAAGGCACGATGATCATTGCTGAAAGTGTGGGGATTTTTACCCTTCGAAACGGTGACCGGGTGGTTTGTGCCTATCCCAGTGATACAAAGACGGCTTAGGGGGAAGAGATGAAAGGGTATTTTCTGAAGGGTGTTACGCTAGGGTTCATGACAAGCTCCTGTCTTTTGTCTAGCCCAGAAACGTTATGGGCAGAAACGCTTCCTCAAAAAGAGGGTAAAGACTTTATTCACGTCCCAAAAGCCACCAAGATTCCGTCTCAGTTTTATTCGTTTACGGTTCCAGAGATCCCTAAAGAAGAGAGTATTCCGGAACCGGAACCCGTTCCAGAGCCTGTGATAGAACCAGAAAGGCCTCCCGTTGTCTACAAAGACTCTCGGCCTTCCTTAAAAGCGGCAGAGGCAAAAAGAAGACTGTCTTTAAGAAGGGCTCAGCAGATAGGGCTTCCTGAACAAAAGACGGAGGTTGTTTTTCCAGAAGAGCCCCTGTATGCCAAAGACCCCCATTACCGGCAGTGGGACCAAAGAGTGGAGGAGGATAAGTTTACTTATCCTGTGGACCGGGACTGGGTTTTGACAGAAGACCGGACTATCTCAGGAATTTTAGAAACCGAGATTAATAGCTCTCTTGGCGGACGGGTGGTTTTGGTTGTGGATAGACCTGTGTTTACAGCCAAAGGGTGGACTGTCATTTTACCTCAATACACCAAGGTTATATGTGAGTATCAGCCGCTTGCAAAGGTGAGTGATACCCGTCTGTCCCTTCGGTGTGTTCGGGCTATTCGCCCCGATGGGGGCAGTGTTCTTCTCACAGAGGCGAACGGAACCGATGCGATGGGAAGAAGTGGTCTTATTGGGGACATCGATTATCGAACCACCGAAAAGTACGGCTCTGCTTTCATGATGTCAGTGATCTCGTCTCTGGCAAGTGCAGGCTCACGGGTGAGCGGCAGCCCTTTGATTCAAGAGGGCTCGATTTCCCTCTCGCAAAACCTAGGAGAGGTCACAGCGCGGATGATTGAACAAAACATTGATTTAGCCCCTGTGATCACCATAGAGGCCGGAACGAGGGTTCATATAAGACCGCAGACGGATATTTGGCTGCGCCGTCCTGTCTCCAAGGCAGAGGTCGAGGCTTATATAAAAGCTCAAAATGAACAAGAAAAACCAGAGGAAGGTCATTCATGAAAAAATTAGGACAGTCTCTTTTGATTGCAGCTTTTTGCTTGTCTTCGGCGCAGGCCCAGGACAAGGGGATAGGGTCTGTGTTTTTAAAGCTTTTAGAACCGATTGCCCCGCAAAGTTCTAGAGAAAACCAAGACAATGAGGAGATTGTGACGTCAGACTTGGGGGATTTGTTAAAAGACCCTAAAAATGAGTCCTTAAAAGCAATTAAAGTCATTGGGACTCAAAAACGTCTGAAGGGAGACTCCAAGGAGTTTACGATGATTACTTGGAAGGAAGTAGCTTTAGAAGCCTCTCAAGGGGCTGAAAACCTAAGTTCTTTAAAGGAGCCGATTGAAAAACCCTTAGAGTCTTCCTTTATTCAATCCTCAGAAACTGTGGAATCAGGCACACCCATTGAAGCCAAAGGAAATGGCGAGTCTTTGTTAGCGGCAGCCAGAACCCTCATGATCCGGGCCCAAAAAGAAGGCTTTAAAGGGGATGCTGTTTCTGTAAGCCCCGTACAGACTGTCAATGGGTATCCGAGAGAGGGAGACTCACAAGGGTCTTTTAAAAGGCCCCAAGAGGACGATCATGCTCAAAGATCCAAAACCGTTTCTGTTTCAACAAACGGATCAGGTAAAAATCCAGCGTCTTCGGTTTTAAGGGAGGACAATAGAGAGGGTCTATCAGAAAACAGGGCAGGAGGAGACCAAGGCCGAAATAGGCTGCTGTCTTCTGCTCAAAGATCCAGAGAATTTTCTTCTCATGGGGCTGGTTTTCAGACAAGTTCACCAAGGGAACTCTACGAAAGGTCAGGGTTTAGCTCTCAAGGGGGACAGGACCGCCTAAGCAAACGAGAAAAGAAAACAAAGAGCCCGGCTCAAGAGGCTCCTGTAACAGTTTCTATTCTTACGTCTGGTGCAGTCTCGACTGGGACAGACAAGTCTGAGTCAGAGACCCGTTCTTCCCATGAAAAACAAGACCTCCCAGAAGAAGGAGATCAAAACATCGGAGAATCTTCTTCTAAAAACTCTAAGCGAGGCAGAAGCTCAAGCGTTTCTGAAGGACGGCAGTCTTCTGAGGTGGGCGAGGAATCAGAAACAAAGACAGATCCAAAAGACAAGAGTATTCCCGTTACCTCTTCAGAAACGGCGACCTTTAATCAAGGAACCGCTCAAGAAACGGGCGCTTTACACTCAAAACCATCCTGCTCTGCCCCTTTTACAGAAGGAGGGGACCATGCCCTTGATGACCAAGAGGCAGAGTTTCCCTTTGCTAGAACCGGGAATGGAGACGGAAAAAAAGGGAAGAAAGCTCCTGTGATTCGGATTGAATATGATTACAAGATGTGCGGTCCGCGGGTTGACTGGGCCTTAAACCAAGTGGTTTTACAAGCCCAAGCGATTACCTTTGAGGATGAGGCAAAAGTGTCTGAGAGCGAGTGCGCCGATACCCATAAGAAGTTTGCCATTCAAAAGGATTATCGGCACGCAGAGTGCTTTGATGTGGTGGAAAAGGCAGACAGTCCTTTATCTCCAAGTGGATTTGGATTTGCCTACGCCACCTATAAGCCCTATTGGGTCAATGAATCCTCTGAGCGCGTTTATTTAAAAGAACCCCAAAAGGATGAAGAGCATCCCTTCGCTCTTCAAGAAGAAGAGGGGAGGTGCAGTTATGCCGTTGATGTTGAGTCCCTGAAGGCAACGCCTCAAAGCGAATTGGTCTATTCCAACAGAACAAAACAGCGGACCCTGGTTGAAACCTGTCGTCCAAGCTTTGAAGCAAAGACTGTTGCCATTCAAGCGACCAGGAAGGGCTGCGGCATTGTTCATCAGTTTGATCAAAATCGGTCCATGCCCCAGCAGCGCCTGATCTACACGGTGAAGGGGGTCGAGCACGAAGTGCTGCCTTGTCATGATGTCAGTAAAACCTGGATTAAACACCAGTTTGATGGGACGGGTTGTAAACCGGTTGTGGATGAAAGTACCAAAACCCAGCAGCCTTTTGCCAAAAGGGTTATCAAAGTGGGGGGAGACAAGATCACGATTTCAGACTGTGAACCGTATGGTAATAAGACCCCTTTGTTGATGGACGAGACAGCGTGTTCTTACAAACCCTATCATCACGATTTAGTGGGGAGTCAATCGTATCTGAACATCCGGTATTATTACGATCATTCTCACGGCAAAAAGTATGTAACGGGCTGTCAGCCAGGGACCAAAACCTTTAAGCATAAGAAAACCATGGCAGGCTATGTGCATGACGACATCAATAAACTCTCAAAACCGAAATCGGAGATTAGCTTTACTCATAACGGTCAGAAAGTTTGTGTGGTGCCTGCCAGAATCGATGAGGAGGAAAAGGCGTCTCTGTACATCAAAGAAGGAGAAAGAACTGAGACAAAAGCGTATCACTCCAAAATGAATGACCGATGCTATCAAGAACAACGGTTTAAACAAAAGGCGTTGTTTAAAAGGATAGATGGGTCTTCTTACGAACAGGACATTCAAGACAAGGTCACAACCGTTGATCGGTGCATCAGAACAACAGAAAAGAAAGAAGAACCAGCCTTTGTAACGGTTATGAATTGCCCAGATTGTTATGAGGAAGGATCTCTCCATACGTTTGAATGGGGAACAGTCCACTTACGTAAATATGGGTATTATCCCTTTGATGCCCATCATCTGTACAACACGTACCCTTCCAGAGGCTATTTTTGTAAAACAGATAAGTTAATGGAAAGAATTAAAACCGTTTATCCAGAGTCCCCGAAGCAGCCTGAGTACACGGCTTGGGAATGGACAGGATACTACCGAGACCACAGCTTAACATCGGGTCTTCAAGGGGGGGATTCTATCTATCCGTCCGTAGAAGGAAAGACGTGGCATCATACCGAGCGCAAGTTTTAAGGAGAGGAGAAAAACAAAGATGACCTTTGCGTATGATCCTGTGATTGCTGTTAAGCTTGAACCCTTGGAAGGACTTTTAAAAACTCAGGGTTTGGTTGAGTTATCGGCTGTAAGGGCCGGAGAGGTGGCGTTAGAGCTGGCCGATAAGGGTTATGCGTTTAAAACTATCCCCAACCTAACCCTCGATTATTGGACGAAGCTTTGTTATGTGCTGGGCAACAAAGACGGGGTTGTGTTTGATCCAGAAACGCAGCCCAGAATTTCCACACGATTGCCAGGGGGGCATCGGTTTGAAGCCATGGTTGGTAAATCCGTTGATTCGGGTTTATCGGTGTCTATTCGGGTCAACAGGCCTGTTTCTGTTTCTCTGGAAGAGTTTGGATTACCGCCCTCCCTTCAAGAGGAACTGATCAAAGCTGTGCAAGAGGGTCAGTCTATCCTGGTTTCAGGGGGGACGAGTTCTGGCAAAACAACTTTTTTAAAATCTCTCATTGCGCATATTCCCTTAGATAAACGGATCCTTACCGTTGAAGACACACGGGAGCTTGAGATTCCCCATCCCAATACGGTTCAATACGTCGTCAGCCGTAATGAAAAGTCCCCGGCCATTGGTTGGCCCCAGGTGATTGATCATCTGATGCGAAGCCGCCCTGATATCATCATTGCGGGCGAGATTTCCCTTGCCAATGCCTTTGCCCTGATCAGTCTCTTGGATACAGGCCACAGAGGCTTTATGAGCACGGTTCACTCCAATTCTTGCCAGTTGGCTTTGGAGGAAACAATTCCAAACAAAGTCAGATTCTCAGGGATGACTGTCCCTAACATCAGTGAGTATCTTAAAAAAACCCTTGATTGGGTGATTCAGATTCAGAAGGTGCAGCGAGTGGATCCAGGAGTTGTCCAGCAAGAGGGTCCTAGCTTTGCCCAGGGATCATCTTATAAGCGGCAGGTGGTTGAGGTTTGGCAGCCTCAACTAAACCGATTTCTGTCCTTGCACGATCCATAAGACTTAAAACGCCCCTGTTACTTAATAAACACATACCTTTTAAGGAGATTTTACAATGACCAAGACTTTTAAAAAATCAATTCAAGATGTAGAAAAAGCCTCTACGAATCAGGCTCAGATACTTTATAAGAAAAGCCCGTCCAACGTGATTGGGATCCTCTCTGTTGTTTTTGGAGGGGTTTCAATTTTTACACTTGCTCTTTTGTTTGTTCCCTTAGGTGTTTTGTTTGGGGTTTTAAGCCTTTTAAAGCGGAGAGTTGCAGCGATCACTTTAGGGGTTGTTGGGCTTCTTTTGAGTGTGATTGGCTTTTTGACGTCTCCCCTTCTGATGGGGCTTCTTGGCATCAGCATGATGGGGAGATGAGGGATGTTTATTCTGATTCTTCTGGTGGTCACAGCGACCGGTCAACTTGCCTTGAAAACCCTGCCCTTTAACAGCAAGACCCATTGCACTAAGGCTGCGGATAGGCTGGGTAAAATAAACTCTAATGATATGAAGGTCACAGCCGTATGCATCCATCGTGGCTTAGCGCATTAATGGTCATTCTTTGCGGATTAAGCCTGAGCGGAGGAGGGGAGGCGTCCCCTGAGTCCGTTTGTAAACGCTTGATTCCGCCGATTGCCAAAGAGGTTGGGGTGCCTGTTTCTCTTTTAAAGGCCATTGCTCATGTTGAGAGCGGCTACCAGCCTTATGTCTTAAATCATCAGGGGAAGAGTTTGTCTTTTAAGACTCCCGGAGAGGCCTTTGCTTACGTAGAAAAGCAAGTGAAGTCTGGCGATACGGCCCTTGATATAGGGTGCATGCAAATTCATTGGAAAGCGCATCAAAGCGCCATAGAAGATCCCCAGAAGCTTCTGAACCCTGCTTTTAACATCCGTTATGCTGCAAAATTTCTAAAAGGCCTCTACCAGGAGTTAGGCACCTGGAGTCGTGCCGTGTCTGCATACCACTCAAGAACTGGTAAAGGCCAGGCTTACCTTATCAAGATTTCCACTTATTTAAAAAAAGAAAGATATGTTCATGATCAAAACCCTATTTCAACGCTCTCTTCTCGTCCTTTGCCTGTTTATGGCGCCCATTGGCCTTTGGTACGGCTTCCACTTCCATATACTGGCCTCTCTTCTTCTCTTTCTTCCAAAAGTCTGTTGGCTTCACACGGTCATAGCCTCTCCGGTTCTGTTCCTTGTTCTGTTCTTTCTCCTCTCGTACCCAATTAAGCTGTTACGCCCAACGTTTTATGGGAGCCTTGTGCCCGTTCTTTACCTGTCTTTATCGACCCTGTACAAGCAGCTAACAGCGTTTTACAAGGGATGGCCGGTCATCTCTCATTTTACCTGGTCTAACCAAGATCGCCTGGCGTCTGCCTACGATAGGGTCACGTCCTATTTATTGGGCTATGATGTTTACCTAACGGCAGCCTGTCTAACCGGTCTTGTTCTGATTCGGTATATGGTTCCCGCCACCTGGAAGCATGTGGTTTTGTCCTCGTCCTCTAGCTGGCAGAGAAATTCCAAGCAAAGCACAACCCATGGAAGTGCAAAGCTTTGTTCTCAGAAAAGACTGTGCCAGCTCCATCAAAAGGACGGAATTCCTATTGGCGGGATTGTTTCAAGTTCCCATTACCGGGATCCAGAAAAACTGACCCAGGATATTCAGAAAAAGAGTGCCAGCAGTATTTTAAGGCTCAAAGTCGATCATAGCCTTGTTTTGGCGCCTAGCGGGGCAGGGAAGGGCATAGGCATTGTTATTCCAACCCTTCTTGATTATGAAGGCTCTGTCCTTGTCACCGATATTAAGGGAGAAAACTACGCCGTGACTGCGGAGTTGAGACGGGCAGAAAAGAAAAGGCGGGTTTATGCCCTCGATCCATTCAAGATCACAGATGGGAAAGGGTCTGTATCCTTCAATGTTTTAGACTTGTTGGATAAGGGCCAAGAGTCCATTGTGGATGATGCAGCAACACTGTCCCATCTTTTATGCCCTGTCCTTCACCAGGAAGCGGGGGTGAGCCAATACTTTGCCAATCAAGCAGGGGCTCTCATTCAATGCTTAATCCTGTATGTGGTTTGTTCAGACGATATAAGGCCAGAGGATAAGCATCTGGGAACAGTCTATAACCTTCTCTCTGAGGAACAGGCGCATCTGAAAGAACTCTTCAAACTCATAAGCGAAACTAAAACCTTAGGGTTTGGTTCCCCCTCAAGGCTGGCTAATCGGATTTTGGGGACAGAAAGCAGAGAATTATCGGCAACCCTCAATAGCGCCTGTTTAGAGCTTCGGTTTTTGGAAAGTCCTGAAGTGAGAGCGTCTTTAGAAAGGTCTCAGTTTTCCCTTCAGGAATTGGTTTCTAACAGGGCAGATTTATACCTGTGTATCCCCTCCGAAAAGCTAGACGTTCAAAGTCGTCTTTTAAGGCTGATGGTAGGGGCTGTCTTTATGGAAAGTCAAAAGGCACGAGGCAATCGATCAGGGCAAAACCTCCTGATGGTTCTTGATGAAATGCCTGCTCTTGGCTTTATGCCTCAAATCGAAAATGCTCTAACCTATGGAAGGGGCTATGGAGTTAGTTTAATGGCGATTAGCCAAACCCTTGAAAAGGTCAAGGCTGTCTACCCAAAATCTTGGAAGACCTTCTTATCCAGCCATCTTTCTGTGTTCTTTGGAGCCAGTGATTATGAAACCTGTGAGCTGATTTCTAACCTCCTGGGCAGTGCAACCGTTCAAAGCCGCAGTGAAAACCAAGGGCATAGTCAATCCAAACAAGAAGTTGAGAGGTTTGGTGCCTCTGCATCCAATGCGACCTCACAGCAAAGCGGAGCGTCCTTTTCTGAGACAAGGCGCTCGCTTCTGACGCCGGACGAGGTCAGGCGTTTAGACCCCAAGGTTCTGATTGCTTTTTTAAGGGGAGAAGACCCCCTTATGTTGCAACGGTTAAATTACCTTAAAAATGGGCATTATAGAGGGAGGTTTCAGTCCAACCACTTACATAAAGCTTGACAAAATACGTCTCTGACGGATATAGTATGCGTATGGAATTTATTGAATCTCCTCTTTTTACGCGGTTACTTTCTGACTATCTCTCAGAGGAGGAATACGCAGCCTTACAGTGGGAGCTAGCTCTTCATCCGGAAACAGGGGACCTCATCAAAGGGTCAGGAGGGCTTAGAAAAATACGGTGGGCTTCGAAGGCTAAAGGAAAAGGTAAAAGAGGCGGAGTGAGGGTTATCTATTACTACAAAAACCAACACGGCCAAATATGGCTTTTGACCCTGTATGCAAAGAATGAAGTTGAGGATTTATCAAAAGACATTTTAATGAAAATTAGGAAGGAGCTTGAAAAATGACCCTTAAAAGAGATCTAGGAAAAGAACTGTTAGAGGCGATATCTTCCATAAGAGATGGGCAAGGAAAGCATTACAAAATAGAAACCTCTTCCGATGTTAAGCGCATCAGAGAAGACATGGATCTATCCCAGTGTGTCTTTGCGAGTTTTATGGGCGTTAGTGTTAGAACTCTGCAAGAATGGGAACAGGGAAGAAGAAAGCCAAGCGGCCCAGCCCACTCTTTGCTAAGGATAGTTCAGCAGCATCCTGAGGTTTTTACGTCAATCCAGCTTTAAGGTTTTGAGGTGTCATACATAGACGCTTGTTGCATGAGAGAGTTTCTGCGCAACCAAGGCATTCAGGCTGACACCAGCTTGGCAAGCCTCAATCGTTAGGGCCTTGTGAAGGCGTTTATCAACGCGAACATTAAATTGCCCGCTGTAAGATTTCTTTGAGGGTGCAACGGGAATGTGTTCCCCTTGATTAATATAACTTTGCTTAACGCCTTCCCAAGCGACTTTAAGTTCCTCAATGGCTTGTTCTGGGGTTTCGCCGAAAGCAGAAACTGTTGGTAGTTCTGTAAAATGAGCTACCCAGTCATTGTCATTTTCATCGTATAGAAGATGAAGGGAAAAACCGTCAAATTCATTATGCATTTTCCTTCTCCTTTTCTCGTTGCAATAAAAATTGCCTGACTTGGTAAGACTTCGCTTTACCTTTATTATTTTGGATAGAAAGCCGGCATCCTCTCGAAGAGTACCAGATTTGATGGCTTCCTGTTTGGTGATCAAGAATCCAGCCAGATTGTTTAAGAAGGGTCTTAAAATCCTCAAAGCTTAAATCGGCGGGATTGTTGGCCGCCCTTAACAACAATTTTTCTTTCTGTGTCATTGTGTAACTATATTCAGTTACCGGTGATTTGTCAAGAGCGCAGTTTCACGTAGATAAAAGCAAGCCATTCAAAAATGGTTAAGATTGGTTTTGTTCTGCTGACTCTTTAAAACCCGATGCTTCTTCCCAGGCCCAGGCCTTTTTCCTTGGCTTGGGAGAGCTTCATACTGAAGGAGCTTGCAGACACTTTAATGGCAGATTCAATGCCAAGGGAAATCGCTGATTTCATGAGGTCTGGGGTGTTGAATATTTTATGACCCAGTTCATCCAGCTTTTCTCCAATCTTAAGAGCGTTTTGCTTTTGTTCTTGGCTTCTGTATAGGATTGGGGGCAATGACGCTCTTTCCTTTAAACCTTTTTGGAATTCTTTCAAGAAATCTCTGTCTCCCTGGTCTTTGGGAGTTGACTGAGCTGGACTGAAAGAACGGTCTTCTGTTTTTCGTCCAAACGCCCATTCCTTAGTTTGCGCCCAGGCTTTATGGGTAAAGTTTTTAAGGGCATCCCAGGAAAGAGAGGAAGGCTGACTGCCGCTGAGCGAGCGTCTCTGCATAAAGGCTTTCTTATCCTCTTGGGAAAGTTCAAGGGGCTGGTTGTTGTCTAATAGATAATCCAGGGCGTTTTCCTTAGGGACGTCTTTCGAAAGCGCTTGGATCAGAGCTGCTTTGTTGGGGAGAGTGTCTGTATTGGCGTAGACCTGAACCTCGTCTCGGTGGCGCGTTAGGGCCACGTAGGTAAGGTGCTTATTCAGGTTGGGACTGGCATGAAGGTAAACCTTATCAACGGTGGTTCCTTGAGATTTATGAATGGTGGTGGCGTAGCCGTAATCAATGTGGTTATAAAGGCCCATGTCAAAGGTGACTTGCTTTTTATCGTCTTTAAGGATGCTGAATATCCCTTCTTGAATATCAACGATTTTGCCTAATTGGCCGTTTCTAACGTTCAGATTGTAATCGTTGCGTAAAAAGACAATTTGGTCTCCTTTGGCAAACCGTCGTTCCTCTTGAATCATCTTCGGCTTAAAGGACTTATCGTGCATGTCTGTCTTATCAAGCATTTCAAGATTCATGGGCTTTGAGATGGTAAAGATCTGATCAGATCCTTGTAATAATCCTACTTCCCTAATTTCTCTTCGGGCCAGCTGGTTCAGCTCTTTCACCTCTTGGTTGGTGTACGCTAAAATAAGAGAAGAGGCTTTTTGAGGTCCGCTCTCCTGAAGGTTTGAAGACCAGTCCTTGATGAGGTCCTCTTTGGCCTGTGCACTGTAATGGACACACCTGTTCTGGTGATAGGTTTCCAGGGCCTTTTCTGTCTGGCGTGTGGCAAGGTCTCGGCTGGCCTCCTTGTGCCACTCCCAGTGTTGCCTGACAATGGTGGATAGGTTTGCAAATCCGGTTGTTTCTAAAATAGCCCTGGCTGGGGCTCCAGCTTCAATAGGGGGTAATTGTTCTGGGTCTCCAACCAGGACAACCTTAAATCCCTTTTTCTGAGACTGCTTTAGGACGTCATGAAGCCTTTGATTATCCACCATCCCGGCTTCATCCAGAATTAAAACACTGTTTTTCCCTAGCTGATCCCGGTCTCTTGACCACTCATAGTCCCATTTGTGCAGTGTTTTTGAGGAAATACCAATGGCCTCTAAGTTTGACGCAGCCTTTCCTGTGGGAGCTGCCCCGACAACGGTATATCCTGCAGATTCCCAGATTTCTTTGGCAACTTCTAAACAGGTGGTCTTCCCGGCACCGGCATAGCCCACAATACTTTTTAATTGCCCATCCGCAACAACGTGACGAATAGCGTGAACCTGATCGGGAGATAATCCCCCATGCTCTTTCAAACGATCATGGCCCTTTTCTAGGAGACGCTCAACTGCAGAAGGGGTAACAGGACAAGACGGTGTTGACGATAAATCGGAGCCCATGCTCACAATCTTTTTTTCAAGACGGATAACATCGTGAGTTGTGAGTTTAACAGAGCGTTCATCTTCTGTTCCTGTAAGAGTCACAATCTTGGAAGAGGCTTCTATTCTCGACAGCAGAGTTTGAAACTCTTCAGCGTTATCAATATACCGGTTCAACAGTTTGGCAATATCCTGCCTGGTAAAAGTGGATTGATAGCGGGTTATATAATCTAGAACAATCTCAGGATTTTTTCGAATCAAGGCCCTGTTTTTTTGTTGAACAGCCATCATCTCTTGAAACCGATCCATCGGAAGGCCTCTTTGACTCATCTCAGAAACGGCTTTTCCTAATTTGGGCTGAGGCTCTAACTCAATGCCCTGATCTTCATAACTTCTATGATCAATTCGGACATCCAAACCCGCTTTATCCAAGTGGGTATTGGCATAGTCTGCCCAGGTTTCTCGCCAGCTTAAAAGAACACTTTTTGAATTCCACTCCCTGACTTTTTGACCAAAAGCAATATCAGAAGAAGACACAGGAATCCCCACAAAGGATTTGAGCTTGTTGACAAACCCTTCAGAACTTCTTTCTTCCAGCTCTCTCATAGTGAGCATCACATGCACATGGGGTTTTTCAATGCCCTCCTCTTTGTCAAAATGATTATGAACTGCCCAATCCGCAATCATTCCTTTAGAAACAAACGTATCTTTGATAAACGCGCGGGCTAACTCTAGCCGTTGTTCAGAAGTCAATTCATGCGGCAAAGCAAACTCAACTTCCCTATAAAGCTGGGCATCCTTTCTTTTTTCAAACTGTTCAACTGCATTCCACAGCTTTTCTGAATTCTTGTGGACATCTCCTTCCGTTAAATCGTGTGCCCAAGCAGGGGCCTCTTCAGGAACAGAGATTTCACAATGCTCAACATCCTGCTGTGTTGTGTTGATAAAGGTTTTGCCAGTTTTCTCATCGGTCATGCTTTGGCCATGACGATAGGTGGCGCCCGAAACAGCGTTCCTGTCCCCGGTTCTCGACATAACCTTAACTGTAAAATGATATAGCGCCATAATGAGCGATATTTTAACTCAATAAATAGCTGTTTTCAAGATATGTTGCTTGCAACGTATAAGCGCGCAAGTTTCGATTTTAAAAAAATCTGCACTTGACCCTTGGGCTTAAGTTTCGATGCTGCGCATCTGCACTTAAGAAGTTGTTTTATTGTTTGGGTTTTGGTAATGTCTGAATTATGTTTAATAAGAATAGAGGTTCCTTATGATCGGAAAAAAGAAGCTTTCAGAAATTGACGGGCAAATTAAAGCTCTTCAGGATAAGAAAAAAAAGCTGGAAGAAAAACATCAGCTACAGTTAGCGCAGTTGCTTAAAAAGTCAGGAGCCTCAGAGTTGCCCTCTGACGTTCTGGTAGGAGCGCTTCTGGATGCTGTGAAAGCCTTTGCAGAAAAAAAGGGAACTCTAAAGCAATGGCAGGAAAGCGGCAAAGAGTTTTTAAATGCTGGAAAAGGAGAGGGGGCTAAAAAAGATAAGTCTTCCTTTCTATCTTCTGAAAACCCAGCTCCAAAAAATTGACAGACGGATAAATAGATTGGTTTTGCAAACCTATAGAGCCAAACAAAATCAACGAGCTGCTCGAACAAGAACGTTGATTCAACTAGGCGGTCTTGTTGTTAAATCCGGATTGACTCAAAAACTGGGGATTCAGATAGGGGCCGATTTACAACAAGAAGAGGACCAAAGAAAAAAGGCTTACGCTTTTCTAGGGATCCTGATTCAGCAACTGTCTGTTGATTACAACAAGGAAGACCTGGAAAAAATAGGACGGCAGTTTTTTGCTGATGAAGAGGAAATAGATAACACGGATAACCAGGACAATATGTTTTGGGAGGGTTAAAAGACTAAAAAATTGGTCTGTTCAAAAGTTTTAGTTTTAAGGGGAGCTGAATTGCGTCAGTCGGCTTTTTTGGTTTGTTGATTGAGGACTTTAGACGGCTGCTGTTTTTTATCAAGGGCACGTTCGCCTTCGGCTCAAAGCCTCCGTCTTCCCTTGACTAAAAACAGCTCGCGCCGTCTTTTCCCTCACCAACAACAAATCCAAAAATCTGGGTTCTAGAACCCATGGGCTTTTTAAAAGGAGTCTTTTAGGATTCAGTCATTATGTGTGCGTACTCTAGGCTAAGCTGAGTCATTATGCACAAAACAAGTTTCCGTGATTGGGAATGTCTTTCAGTTCTTCTCTGAGCCTTTCTTCAGCATACCAAAGGTCCCATTGTTGCTGTAATCTAAGCCAAAAGGACGGCGTATTTCCACAAAACTTAGCCAACTTTAAAGCCATATCTGGGGTTACAGAGCTCTTTTCTGCTAAAATCCGATGGAAAGCTTGCCGGGATATATGAAGCTGCTTTGCTGCCTGTGTAACAGATATTCCTAAAGCAGGTAACACATCACCCTGGATGATCGCGCCAGGATGAGTAGGGGGCCTCTCAGGACGCCTAGTTACACCGTATTCTTGGTTCATGGTTGTCTCCTAATGATACTGTTCAAGGTCAACTAAAAAAATGTTCTGGTTTTCCCATTCAAACGTTAGGCACCAGGGACCATTTACATGGATGCTAAACCGTTTGGGTTTCCCCTGGAGTCCGTGAAAGTTAAACCCAGGGATATTTAAATCCTGAAGATCTTCTACTTGATCCAAGGTATCAAGGCGCCTAAGAATCCTTTTCTGCAAAACAAAAGCAATCTTCGAAGAACGTCCCGTTAGAAAAAACTCTTTCAACTCTTTATGTTTAAAACTTTTAATCATGTCAGAATGTACTCTATAAGTTTACAAATGTCAATTGTTAGTTGACAACCTGTTGGGGCCCCTTTGCCCTTCTTCTTTCAAAAACTCAGCGGCAAGAGTGGCCTGGCGGGCGGCATAAAAAATAGCGCGTTTGTCGTTCTTTAAAACCTTTAGCCAGCTGGCTATGTAATTGGCGTGATCTTGTCTAGGGCTGGCGGTGATTCCAAGCTCTGCACAAAGAAACGCTGATGTGATCTCGGCAATCAATTCTTCCAGAGCGTAACTTTCCGATCCAAACCGAGCGGTTGGGATGAGTCTATTGAGACGGCTTTGATGGCCTGTCCAGTGGGCTAGCTCATGGAGGAGGGTAGAATAATAAGCTTCTTTGGCTGATCCCGTTTCTGTTTCCATAAAGCGTCCTGGGTTAGGCATGGCAATAACATCTTCGGAAACCCGGTAAAAGGCTGAAAAGAACCCATGGACAATAGGGGCGCCTGTGTTTGAAATAAAGGTTTCAACATGTTCTAAAGGATCAAAGGTGTTTGCTGGGGCTTCTTCCTCAGGAATTTCAAAACCGTCCACCTGCTGGGCATTAAAAACAGAACTGGATTTTAGGACAAACCGTTTAACGGTGTCAGACTCTTCCGTTTCCTCGTTCTTCTCTTCTGTTTCAAAATCCTTATAGAAAACAATGGGGTGTCCTTTTTCTCCCTTTCTAACGTTGGCTCCTAAGTCCTGCCATTGTTTGTACGTTCCCCAGAAGGGACTTGTATAGCGCTTTTCACAAGAGGCCATCCACAAAGACAAGATGTTAATGCCTTTGTAAGGGTTTTTGGTCAACGCATTTTGAGGAATCTTTAATTTTGCTTTATGCCAAGGCATAACCCAATCAGTACTGGTTTCAAGAGCGGCTATAAGCTGGTCCGTGACCTGTTGGTAAAGATCAATGGGTGTAAGTTGTTGAGTCTTTTGAGTCATCGTGTTTGTCTCCTTTGTTGGTGCAGGGGTGCCGCGTGAGAATCGCGCGTGCACCTCTGCCCATCTGGCGAAGAGCGGGGGGTAACAAATGCAAGGCCGAGAAAGCGGAGGGGTCTCGCCCAAGTTGGCAGGCCTGTAAGGCCGAAACTTGGGGATACCGCTTTCGAGAGCTTAAGCGATGTCTTGCGTGCGTGTGGGGGCAGCGCCCCCTAGAAAAGAGAAAGAAAACGCATCTATCAACTCATAGAAATGCTCCGTACGTGGCATACTCTAAAAATCTCAACTGACAATCAAGATTGTCAGGCTGATAGTCTCTCTATGGTCAAAAACCCCCTGTGCTTCGATGAAGACAAACACAGCAAAAGGAATTTTAAATGGAAGTCATGACAGTTGATCCAAAACAGTGTGTACGGTGGAAGTTAGCCGATCGCTCTAGCTTTGAGTTTGGTGATATTCATGCGTTGTCTCAAGACATCCTGAAAAATGGTCAAATAGAGCCTGTGCTACTGCGCAGGTCTCCCTCCAACCAAGATCAGTTTGAGGTGGTTGCTGGAAGTCGGCGGTGGAAAGCGTGCCTTGAGGCCGATATTCCGATGAAAGGCATCTTACAAGACCTTTCCGATGCTGAAGCGACAATTGCCCAGATTAAAGAAAATCAACACCTCGGTTTATGTGACTACTCTAAGGGCATCTCTTACGCAAAGATTTTAGAAGGACACGCCATGACCCATGCCCAACTGGCAGATGTTGTTGGCTACTCAAGGGCCAAGTTTGAGAACTTTCTTGCCTTTGGGCGCGTTCCTACAAACATTTGGGACGCTGTTGGAAACCTTTCCAAGGTGTCTTCCAGAACAGCTGCAACCATTTATTCCCTTTCAAAAAAAGGTCCGTCCTATGAAGAGGCTTTACTTCTCCTTGCGGATGAAATTCGAAGAGGCATAGGCTGCACCCGATTAGAAAAAGTAGTGGGATCTTTGGTTGAAGGGGATAAGCAAAAGAGGGAGACGGACTTGGATCCCCAAATTGTTTTGCCTTCAGGCAAGCCTATTGCCACGTGGACAAAACACGGCCTTTTGTTCTCGAAAGACATCGCTGTGGACCAACAAGAAATAGCCAGCCTCTTAATCCAGTATTTTCAGAAAAAAGGGTAGAGGACAGGGGTAGATTTTGATTTGATCTTTTTGTTATCCCAAAGGAAGATAAGAAGAGGGAAAGCGGGGAGTTAACGGCTAAGGACTTAAAAAAATAGATCTCTCAGAAAAGATACGCTTACAATTGATTTATGACCCAAAAAGGTTCATATCTTGCAAAGTTTCTTTAAGGCATGGACCTCTCCAAGGTTAGAAATCCATAGGGTCTTTATGACGTCTCCTCCTCTTCCCTCTCTTGATCATGTATCAGGCCTTGTTGAAAGGCTGACCTTTCATAATGCCGATAATGGGTTCTGCGTTCTAAGGGTTCAGGTAAAAGGCAAAAGAGACCTCATTACCGTTGTGGGACATGTTTCGACCATTACTGCGGGTGAATTTATCCAAGCAACCGGTCAGTGGAGTCAGGATCGTCAACACGGATTACAGTTTAAAGCCCAATTTCTAACCGCGACTGCTCCCACAACAGCCGAAGGGATTGAAAAGTACCTGGGCTCTGGGTTGATTAAAGGCATAGGACCTGTCTATGCCAAGAAACTGGTTCACGCTTTTGGAACGGATGTTTTTGATGTCATTGAGCAAGATCCCGGTAAACTTCGCCAAGTTGCAGGAATTGGCCCTTTCCGGGCAGACAAAATTATGAAAGGCTGGGCGGATCAAAAAATCATTCGTGATATTATGCTGTTTCTGCATAGTCACAGCATTAGCACCGCCAGAGCCGTTAGAATTTATAAGACCTATGGCCCGGAAGCGATCAAAGTGATTTCTGAAAACCCCTACAGATTGGCGCGTGATATTCGGGGTATTGGCTTTGTCAGTGCTGACCAGATTGCTGAAAAGATGGGAATTGAAAAAACCTCTTTGATCCGTGCTCAAGCGGGTATTGCGTATGCGTTGACCAAAGCAATGGATGATGGTCATTGCGGTCTTCCAACAACACAGCTCCTCAGTCGTTGCCAAGAGCTTCTGCAAGTACCAGACGCGCTTATTCAAGAAGCCCTGTCTTTAGAACTGTCTTCCAGAGAGGTCGTTCAAGAAACCATTGAGGGAAAAGAGTGTATCTTTCTAAGGGGGTTAGCCCATGCTGAGACAAGCATTGCGGAAAGGCTCCTAACCCTTCAGAAGGGAAAACTTCCCTGGCCCTCCATCAATGCTTCCTCCGCCATCACGTGGGTTGAAGACAAAACCAAACTTAGCCTGTCTCCCAGCCAGAAACTGGCTATTGGAAAAGCCCTTTCGTCAAAAGTGTTGATTATCACAGGAGGTCCTGGTGTTGGTAAAACCACTTTGGTTAACTCGATCCTTAAAATCCTGGAGGCTAAAAAACTCAGCATTGCCCTAGCTGCTCCGACAGGTAGGGCTGCAAAAAGACTGTCTGAAACGACGGGCTTTGAGGCAAAAACCCTTCATCGTCTCTTAGAAACCAATCCTGCGGAAGGAGGGTTCTCAAAGAATGAACACTCCCCTCTGACCTGTGATCTCTTGGTGGTTGATGAGCTGTCCATGGTCGATGTGCCCCTCATGCACGCTCTCCTTAAAGCCGTTCCCTCTAAAGCAGCTCTTTTGCTGGTAGGGGACGTTGACCAGCTTCCCTCTGTGGGGCCAGGACAGGTCTTAGGGGACTTAATAGCATCCAATGTTCTACCGGTGATTCGGTTGACCGAAGTGTTTAGGCAAGCCGCGACAAGCAGGATCATCACTGTAGCGCATGCTGTTAATCAGGGCCGCATGCCTGATCTGACTCCTCAAGATACAGAGTCTGACTTTTACTTTGTTGACGCCGAAGACCCTGAAACAGCTCTTCTTAAAATTCTTAAATTGGTTAAAGACAGAATCCCTCAGAAGTTTGGCTATTCACCGTTTTCAGACATCCAGATTCTGTGTCCGATGAGCCGGGGGATTATTGGAACCCGAAACCTTAACATCGAAGTGCAAAAAGTCTTAAATCCGCCAACGGATCAAAGTATCCAACGGTTTGGGTGGTCTTACAGCGCTGGGGACAAGGTCATGCAGATCGTCAATAACTACGATAAGGAAGTCTACAACGGCGATATTGGCATCATTCGGACCATCAATTCTGAAGACTCCGAGATAATCATTACGTTTGATAACAAGGACGTAACGTATGAGTTTGGCGAATTGGATGAAATCGTTCTTTCTTACGCCACCACCATTCATAAATCACAAGGGTCTGAGTACCCTGCGGTTATTATTCCGCTAATGATGCAGCATTACACAATGCTCCAGAGAAATCTCATCTATACAGCCATTACCAGAGGGAAAAGGTTGGTCATGATCGTTGGACAAAAGAAAGCCTTGGCGATTGCCATTAAACAGAAACCCTATCAAAGGCGCTGGTCCACTCTGAAAGACAAACTGAAGATGGCGTTTGCTCTAGAAGATCAGTAAACTCGCTGCATGAACAGACGCTTACAAAAGATAGATTACCTAGGAGGAGGAATTCTTCTCGGAATCATTGTTACGGTTTTATTTTTTTATGGTAAGGGTTTGGATCTTGAGGGGTCTGTTACTCTTCCTCAAAACGTAGACGTTTGTTTTACGCCGCCGCAAGGATGTCTCAATAAAATCACCCAAAGAATTGACAAGGCAAAAACATCTATTCTTATTCAGGCGTATTCCTTTACCTCGAAAGATATTGAAAGAGCTCTTCTCAGAGCCCATGAGAGAGGGGTCGCTATTGAGGTGATTGTTGACCGAGGACAAAAAACAGCAAAGGGGTCCATTATCCATTCCCTAGTCCAAGCTGGGATTAGAGTTTCTTTTGATTCCATAAACGGGATTGCTCACAACAAGGTCATGATCTTAGATCAAGAGACCGTCATCACCGGAAGTTTCAATTTTAGCAACGCTGCGAATACAAGAAATGCAGAAAATCTTCTGATTATCAAAGATAAACCTCTGGCGGCTCTCTATGAAAACAATTGGAAAAAAAGACAATCCAAGGCTTTGCCCTATTATTCATCGTCCACCCTTGACTATTATGCCACGTCCATGTAACTGGAGAGTTACAAAACGAGAAGTTAAAAATAAAAAAATAGGTAGCACTGTGCCATTGCCCATAATAATTTCCGATAAATCTTTCCTTCAGGCATTGAATGCAGAAGAAGCAGCAATATTGGATCTTCTTTTTGTAACCAACATAACACCCGTATTTTACGTTGAGGTCCTAGGAGATTTAGAAAAGAACAATAAGGATAAAGATAGTCAGGAATCCATAGTTAGAAATCTTTCCTATAAAACTCCAAAAATTCATCCTCAGGTCAATATTAATCATCTTCAATTAGGTGCTGGAGATTTACTGGGTCAACCAGTTCAGATGGTTAACAAACCAATAATTTGGCCTGGTAGAGAAGTTAATGTTGAAGGAGATATTCATATACTTCATGATGTTGCCTCTGAAGTAATTCTTTTTGAACAATGGTCAAAAAGAATTTTTTCTCAAGAAGAAAGAGAACTTGCAAAGCAATATCGTGGAAATTTAGAAGCAATCCCTAAGATAAGTCAACCAATTATCAAGGTGGATTTAGGTTATACATTTAAGGATTTTCAAGAAGTTAAGAACTTTACTGACGGCATAGTTAATGGACAAAAATCTCGATTGGCACTAATCAAAGCAGCTTTAAATTTTTTCAATATAATACCCAAGCACAAAAATGAGATTATCGTTCGTTGGAAAAAAGAAAATTGTCCTCCTCTTTCCGAATTTGCACCTTATGCTGCGTACGTAATGAGTGTATTTTTCTTTTTTCAGGTATCTGTTCTGAAGGGATTTCTTTCTGACGAGAAAAAATCAAACTGGATGGATTTAGCTTATCTTTTTTATCTACCTTTCACAGAGTTTTTTATCTCTGGTGATTACCGTTTCCATGAAAAAATTGTTCCTCTTTTTATGAAAGACTGCCAATGCTTTATAAGGGCAGATCAAATGAAAAAAGACCTTAAAAAACTTGTTGAGTATTATCAAAATCATCCAGAACGAAATTCGATAAGTTTAATCGAGTTGGTTCAATACCCACCAATTGAAGGGGATTTTCTTATATCTTCAATTTACGACAAAGTTAATCCAGGTTGGCGCGAACACGCAAAGAACCCCATTATAATTACTCATGAATTGAGTCAAAGGATTAACGCTGACTTATACCCAACTTTAAAAACTGTGGAGGAAAAAATCACTAAAGGTTTGTCTGTTTCTGCTGAAAATATTGAAGGAGCTAAGTCTATTACTTTTATGAGAAACATTCCTGCAAAATTAGGAAAATGGGAATTAATCAGACAGAAAAATACGGTGGACAATTAAATAAATCACTGATAGGGGGTTAAAACAGCTTTTATTTATTTTATTTGTATCCAAAAAGAGGTTTTTACGCAAATGAATGCAACTCAGACTTTCAAGTAAAGTTGGGGCGTCAAGAGCAACCCGCCGGAATTTCAAAAATTGAAAATGCAGAAATTTTGATCAGTTTTCATCTTTTTAAATCTTCCAGGAAAATCTAGCATTTGTGACCGGTGTTGATGGTCAAGTGGTAAATAAAATGAAGAAAAATGTAATGACTCCCTTCAAGCTTGAAAATGTTTTGTTTGAGATGTTTTGGCGTTGTGCTAAGAGGTTTGGTGTTGTTTTTGCCTTATTATGGACATTTTGGATTCAAGAGCCCTTAGGCTGGGCGATGGAAGAAAATACACCCATTCAAAAAGGTGAGTTAGGTTCTCTAAAAGGTGTTCAAGGAACACGGTATAATCTTAAACAATTAAAAAGCATAGCAACTGAAATTACACAAAAGGGTTTTGTAAATAGACCTCTTAATGGTTACCCTATTCTGCACATCATTTTGATGGAGAGGAGCGATGCTCGTGAGAAAAAGGACAGTTATTTAAGGTTATTTGAGAGAGCTCTAGAGTTAAAAGGGGTGGATAAAAGCATTTACGATAAGCATGGATCTACTCTTCTGTCTGAAAGTATTAAAAACGATGATCAGGAGATCTTGAATCTTCTGTTAGAAAAAGGAGCAGATCCCTGCATTGTCAATAAAAACGGAATAACGTCTTTTGAAGTAGCTCTTTCTCGTGGTTCCGATGCATCTGTTGACATATTACGAAAGGTAACCCCGATTTCTCCTGCGATGGTAAAAAACTTTCAACAATATTTTGAGGGGGCTCTTGAAGAGTGGGACGTTAAAACAGTTAATCGCTTCCTGGATTTAAAGCTAGTTTCACCGGCTGATTTTAAAAAACAGTATCGCCTAGACCCAAAATGTTCAGAAGCAGTTAACTCTCTTTTTAAAGCAGGGTTTTGGATTAGAACAATAGGAGATTATAAAAAAGAGAAAAAGATTCTGGACCTGCGCTATGAGCTTGATCGCCATGAGTTAGAAGGAATGAGACATGGTGAAGATTTTGAAAAACATAAGTTTTATACGCCCTATAGCCCTGCCACTTTTGTAAAAATGGGGGTCCAAATTTCTTTATTTGGTGATGTCGGAGTTATGATTAAGACAAGAGAGAGAACAATTCCTTACTGGTATGACGGTCATACAGAAGAATTAACCCGTGATATGAGTTTTACTAAAGGGGAAACTGGAATAAATAACGGACAATCAGAGGGCCAATATTGGGAAGTCAAAGAGTCGGATATCGCTGCCATGGTCCAACACATGAGAGACCAAAACCTAAAAACAAGCCTTTCTTGTGTGATAGAGGACGATAAATACGGTATATTTAAGGACCCTCAGCTTCAAAGAGAGCCGTTTTTTCGCTGGAACGAAGGTCTGTTCCGTTATAAGCGTAGAGATATTTTTGCAATTTGCACTAATGATCCAAAAGATATAAGAAAAGCAATTGAATTAAGGAGCGTCTTGGATATAGGAGTTCCAATACTATATTACCAAGATGGGACTCTTCGATTTTGTTCCTTGTAGTTTGGAAAATATAGGAATCCTCATAGAAAAAATAATTTAAGCTCCCCCACATTTTACACACAATAAGTCTGTTATTGATTTTGTCTTGTTTTTATGGCAGGTTTTAAGTAATGTTATCTTGGGTTCATTTTAATAATCTGATATTTTTCTGTATTCCAATCTTATAAACTTAAATCCTGAGAACTTTGGTTAGCTTGTATTAGAAAAGTTGAAAAACGTAATTTTTAACGAATTTTGAAGATTGATGGAGTTTTGCAATGTCTAAGTTTGTATCCGTCGGCCTGCTTGCCTGCTTCCTTTTCTGTGGTATAGCATTTTCCGCCGAAGAAGAGTTAATTCCTGGGGAACAAATCTCTCATTTATACCAACAAAACAAGCATATTCAAGTAAGTGTGGTTTGGAGACGACCAGATGGAAAGTCTGAGGCTGTGAGCGATTTTTATGCAAAAAACGACGCAAGGCCTATAACAAAAGCTGAGCTTGCGCAAAATTGTCATGTTAAAGATATTATTGAAGCCTTAATGGATTCTTCTCCAGTTAACACTTTAAAAGTTGCTGTTACGGCAAGACTTCCGGGAGCAAGTTGGGGTATTAATGCATTTTCTTTGATGGGGGTAGATCAGCTTCGTTATTATGGGTTTTTGAAAAATGAGTAAGACGCGGATCCCCACTTTTACTACAGCACTGATTTTTGGTCTAAATCTCCTGTCGGCACAAGCATCTGATTTTGTCTATGAGAAACTGTCCTACGAAACACAGCAGCATTTTATTAGAGAAATTGTGAACGGAAACCCAGTCATTATTTCCTTGGACCATCCTTTAACAGAGGAAGGAAGAACAGATGTGGAAGGAAGCTTTGAAGCTCCGTTGATCGATCAATGCTGCCGAGCCTGCATGGAAGGTAACAGGGAATTTTTGTATCTAGAACACACAAAAGGGGGAGATAGCAAACAGATTGTCAAACAAGCTGTTGCCGCCTGTGTAGATGCTCGCACTTTTTTTCCTCTAAAAAACCCTGATCTTGATTTTCTGATCATCAATAATAAGGAAATTAATGAAGAAAATTTTATGCTTCTCCAAGACTTGGCGGAGGGCAGAACATTTTTTCCTACTCTTGCGATGAACCTAGAGATTCATGAACGCTTGGCTCGATTGTCTTCTCAAAAACATCCCCTTGCCCAATGGTATCTGGCTAAAATCTTGAAACATTTTTCTATAAGAAAAGATGATTACCTTCAAGAAGCCAGTCAGCATCTATTAGGTGCCGCAAAGTCGGCTTTTCGAGAGAGTGTTGAAACGAAAAGTCTCTCTTGCTCTTTAAAAGGCTTGTATCACGAGTATTTGGGCGAAAATGAGAAGGCCCTCTCATTTTTTGAAGAAGGAGTAGGTAAAGGTGAAGCCTTATCCTACTACAAGATAGCTCAAGCGAGAGAGTATGAAGGTGAGGAGGATGCTTTAGATTATTATGAAAGAGCATTTATTTTAGGGTATGAAAAAGCGTTATATGACGTTGCAAGACATGGTAGAGATGAAAATTCTGTTTTTTTGTACTTAAAGAAGGCAGGAGAGCGCGGAAGTGCAGAAGCTTACTCCCTAATTGCTAAAATGATCCACGACGGTTTTAATCCCATAACTCATCCTTCAGAAGAGCCGTGGAATAGACAAGAGTTTTGGCTTTATAAGGGTGTGAATTTAAAATCAGTATCAGCAGTTTTGTCTCTGGGAGGACTGTACGAAAGACAAAGTGAGCATGCAGAGGCTATGGGTATATACAAGCAATTAGCGAGCTGGGGAAACATTAGAGGATTTTTAGAGCAAGGAAAAATTTTAGAAAATCAAAGGGAGTATCAGCAATGTCACCAAATCTATAGGAATTCTAATGTAGGATGGTTTGGATTATATGCTCTGGCGGAAATTGCCTCTAATCGTGAAGAAAATAAACACTACAAAAAAGAAGCATCTGAATTGTTTCATTCTCACTTTAAAAAAATTATTCAAATAGCAACCCAGGATTCCTGAAGTAATGAAACCCGCACTTTTAAAACTTTTTATATTTTTTGGGGTCTTGAGTTGCAATTTGATAAATGCAGCAGACTTTTCTTTGGACTTTTTTAATGTAGGGCAAGGAAATTGTACAGTTGCTTATTTTGGAAAAGGAACAGCTCCACTTCTTGTCGATGCAGGTTCTTCAGCGTTTGACAAAGATGTCGATATTGAGGAAGGCAGTGATGATGAAGAAGCTGAAGCAGGTGTTTCATTCAGAAAACAGAGGTTGAGCGAAATTGGTGAGAGAATAAAAGGTGCCTTACCTAAAACAATGGGTAAAAACTTTCCTCACCTGAACGTCATTATCTCTCATGGAGATGGAGATCATTGCAACTGGATGGTTGATTTAATTGAATTCATTAAACGGGATAGAGGACCTCTGAGAATCAGGATTCTTTTGGGGGGGACTGAGAGCGATTATGAAGTAACGAGTCTTTCCAACGTTAAAGCCTTTTCCAAATCTTTAAGAAATGATTCCTATAATGATAGAATTTATGCAGGAGAGTATAAAAAGATTGATGAGATCCCTCCGTTTGAATGCGGTACAGGAGAGTGCAGTATCCTAGCTGCCGACACTAAAACAAGCGACAAAAATAGGCATAGCATAGTTTTGGAGGTTAAAAAAGGCCCTACTAGAGCTATTTTAACGGGAGACGTTCCTGGTAAGATTGTAGGTCAAATACTTAAAACTTTCTCATCAGTCCCCTCTATAAAGACAACAATTTTTCAAGCAAGTCATCATGGAGCTGATACTCATGGGAGTAACTCCTCCTCCAGTTTTGAACGTCTCAAACCTAATTACTGTATAATTAGTGCAGGCAGCCGAAAGGATTATGGCCATCCTCGTCAATTAATGATCAAAAATGCTTTGAGTAGCCCTAATATACGAGAAGATAGTGTTCCTCATTTTTTGCAGTATTATTCTGACTGGCCTTTTATTGATTTTGACTCAAAGCTAGAGAATCATCAGACGGTTGCTCTCTTAGATAGTAATTTTATGATTGGACTCACTAAACTTGGGATTTTTAGCACGGCTAGTCAAGGAGATATCCATTTTGAAGAGGAGAATTTTACTTTTTCCAAAGGACCTCCCTTAAGAAGTAATGAGGATAGGGAATCTTTATTTTTAATGAACAGTTTTTTAGAGAGTGTTGCCCATGGTCATTCTCCCATGCTTAGTTTTATCCTGCCTTCCTCAAGATTTGTAAGCCAAGCAGATTTTTTCTCTCTTCTTGATCGTATTGTGACTACGCAGTCTAATTTGATCTCTTGTGATCTTTCAAGGGCAGATTTATCTACACTAAAAAGCAGCTCCGATCCTATTGATCCTTCAAGTATTATTCGCTTGATTGATTCTTTGGGTAATTTAAGAGAACTCAGTTTACCTTTATCTCTAATCGATTCAACAACTAAAGAGACCATAGCTGCTAAGTGGAGAGAAAAAAATAAGAACGATAAAAACCTAAGGTTTTCATCTTATGGATCTCAATAAAAAGCATTAAAGATCTTGTAAACCTCTTTCTTCCTTCCTCTACCCCATAATCCGGTAAACAGACTTACTGGATTTATCACTTGAATTCTCCCCCCCAGGGCAGCATATTTCGTCATGCCCTATATTTTTCAAGCTGTGTTTTTCTTTTCTTCCAGTCTGGCAGGATTGCCGTTAGAAACCTCCAAAAGTTTGGACTATGATCCGGATGTTGGAGATGACAAAGCTCATGGATAATTACATAATCAATGCAAACCAATGGAGCATGAATAAGAGCTTTGTTTAAAATAAGTTGGGCAGAAGGTGTCATAGATCCCCACCGTTTTTCTAATTTTCTAACAATCACACCTTTTGGTTTAAAGTTTTCTGGACTCGGAAACTGTTCTAAGCATAAATCAAGGCGTTCTCTAAATTTCCGGTGGGCGCAAACCTTAAACCAATCTTCCATCAATTGCTTGGTTAGTTTCTGGTTATTTGGATAGTGAGAGGACACAAGGATATGTCCACCTGAGATCTTCACACTGTTAACAATGTTTATTTTTACCTTTAAGCGTAATTGTCTCCCCAGGTAATAATAATTTTCACCAGAAACATACTGACGCTCAAGTGTTTTTTGGGGAAATTGTTCAAAGAAGAATTGCTGTTCTTTAATCCATTTTGCTTTTTTCCTCACCTTTTTATAAATCTGATCGGCTTCAGCATTCAAAGGTGCTACTACCTCAACGTGTCTATCTGGATAAACATGGATAGACAGTGCTTTGCACGGGGATCTACGCAACTTGAAATCGATCGTCTGACTTCCATAAGCAACATTGTGGATATCTAAATTCATTGAGGAAACCTCGCACGTGCGACATTCATAATAGCCTTCTCAATTTCATCCAACTCTTTAGAGTCAAAGTTCAAACCAAAACTAGGTTTAACCCTATCAAAAAAATAGTCGTCAATAGCGTTCTGAAGCTTTTTCTGAGCATCCGGATTTTGCCAAAGATTTACAATGAAACAGCTGCGGATAATGCTCAATATATCGGTTGCTATTTGTCCGGATAGTTGTTGAGAAGCTTCCCCTTGCCCATTTTTTTCAATAATAAAAGGTAAAATAATCCCGTAGAACGCCTGAACATCTTGGTCACCCCTAATACTTTCTGGAACACCGTCATGTTTTCCTTTGACGATATCATCAGCAATATTTTTTACCACATGCAAATACTCTATATCTGATAGACGATCATCTCGATAAGCCTTTATTGCTTCCTCAAGCATTTCAGAAAAATTTTTATAAAGGGCTGGATCACTATCCATATTTTCCCTAATCGTCTTTTTCGTAGCACTGGCAATCCGATCTGCTTTTGATGCTTTTGTAATACCATCTTCCAACAAAACTTCTTCTAAAGCCTTAGGATCATGAATATTGAGCTTTGGAACAATAATTTGTGCAGGAGTTGCAATAACGTGGTTGTCGAGAAGTTTTCGAATTTTTGGTTCAAACTCCTCCATATCAAGAACATCCTGATAACGAAGTTGAAGAGAGCGTTTTAAGTTAGAAAAATGTTTCCAATCGGCCTTGTATTTTTCTACTTGTTCTCGATTACAGACACCATAAGTTTTTTCAGAAGAAAGGGCTATATGCAAGCAACGTCCAAACTCTCTCAGCCTGCTATAAAACTCATCACGAAGACAATCATCGGACAGATGTTGTTCCAGCTGTTCATTATCTAGCTTATTGGAAACTTGTTTAAATGTATCCCAAAGATTTTGATGGAGCTGAGAAAGTTTCTTGAGTTCCTGACCTATATCTATGACAGCACATTTAATGTCTTCCAAGTCATATTCCTCGAAAGAACTATAGGCAGTCAAAGCCTCATCCAACTTACCCAATAAACCCTCATAATCAATGATATATCCAAATTTTTTTGATTTTCCATCTTCTTCAAACAGTCTATTAACCCTAGCGACTGCCTGTAGTAAATTATGCTCCTTGAGATTTTTACAAATATACAAAACCGTATTTCGAGGAGCGTCAAAACCTGTTAAAAGTTTTGAGACAACAATCAATATTTCAGGATCTGTTGCAGATTTGAAATTTTCAGTAATTTGTCGGTTGTATTCCTCCTCAGAACCATATTTTCGGATCATATCATCCCAAAATGTTTGAATACGATTTTTGGATGTCATGTCAATATGGTCATGACTTTCACGATCATCTGGTGCCGAAATAATAACTTCGCTTGTAACATGACCAATCTCATCCAAAATGTCCTTGATTAGTATGGCAGCAGCCTTTGAAGGGGCTACAATTTGTCCTTTTGAACCAGTACCTTGCCATGTTTGGCGGTAATGTTCTGAAATATCAATTGCTTTCGCGTAAATGGCTTGCGAGGTATTTTTGATCTTAGTTATCTGACTGAATTTCTTTTTTAAATCAGCTTTCTGTTCATCAGTCAGCCCCCTTGCAATTTGCTCAAACCACTCATCTATAACAGTTCCAGACAGTTTTTGATCAACATACCTTCCCTCGTAAAGTAAAGGGACGACAGCCTCATCTTTCACAGCATCATCAATTGTGTATTTGTGGATAAGACCCCCAAAAGCACTTAACGTATTTTTTTCGGCTTTCAACAGGGGTGTGCCAGTAAATCCAATGTAACAAGCATTGGGCAATATGCGGCGCATTTTCGCAGAAAATGAACCATATTGTGTTCGGTGACTTTCATCAATCAAGACGAAAATGTTTGGATCATCATCGACGACTTCTCTAACTTTGGTCGCCGTATTGAACTTATTAATGATTGTTGTAATCAAAGGTTTTTTCTGTTCTATAAGCTCAATTAATTTTGTACCAGATGTTGATCTCAAGGGCTCCATTTCGCATGACCTAAAAGTCGCTTTGATTTGTCGATCTAGGTCATCACGGTCTGTTGCAATAATAATCCGAGCATTTAAAATATCTGGTTGCAACGCCAGAGCACGTCCCAGCATAACCATTGTAAGAGACTTACCAGATCCCTGCGTATGCCAAATAACCCCTCCACGACGCCTACCTTCATAATCAAATTCACGCAGGCGGCGCATAGTTTCATGTACACCAAAAAATTGTTGGTGACGTGCCAATTTTCGTTTACCGCCGTCAAAAACTGTAAAGACGCGAACCATTTCTAAAAGCCGTTCAGGGCGACAAAGGGAAAAAAGAATACGGTCTTGCGTTGTAACAGCTCGTGGACCTCCTGCATTTAAAGCATCAAAAAATGGACGTGCATCTGCAAAATCACCAGAGAAAAGTTTATCCTTTTCGCATTCATCAAGCGGGCTATTGATTTTAGTGTGGATATCTGTATCTTTGTCCTCTTCTTCCCTCCAAGTCAGCCAATATTTTTCTGGGGTACCGACTGTTCCATAGAAAGCTTTGTTTTTACTTGTTGCTATTAAAATTTGTGCATAATGAAACAAATGGGGGATTTGATCTTGCCTTTGATTGCGAATATGTTGAGTAACTCCTTGTATTCCTTCTTCCTCTGAAGATTTATTTTCAATCACAACAAAAGGAATACCATTCACAAAAAGAACAATATCAGGACGACGGGTAGAGGTGGTCCCTGTACGTTCAACACTCATTTCTAGGGTTGCGTGATAAACATTGTTATCTGGATTGTTCCAATCAATGTATTTAACAGAATAGCTTTTACGATCACCATTGATGACTTTTTCAATTGTCGTCCCTAAAAGAAGCTGGTCATAGATATCGTGGTTAGTTCCCTCTAACCCACGTTGTTGAATAGTGGACGGCTTTAACTTACGGATTGCTTCTTCAGCATCGCCCTCATTGAATTGATAACTAGTGCCATGATAAACAAATTTATTCAGTTTGAGAATTTGTTCAGTCAATATACCTTCCAGCAAAACACGACGTAGTCCACCACGCATTTTTTCGGCTTCTTTTTGCGAAAGGCATTGATACCCCATACCCATTAAGGAGAACATAGCTGGAATCTGAGAAAGGCATTTTTCGGTGGTGGGGAGGATGATCATTGTTTTTGTTCCTTGAAGAAAACTGCATCATCCAATTTCTTAAATAAAAACGTCATAAAACTTAAAAGATCTAGACAATCTTCTTTTGAAATTGGCCACTCAACGGCTGGTTCATGTGACGTCGGATTGCGTACAGCTTGCATTAATCCAGCAGATAAGTGCATAATGCCTTCTTGTACATTATGATCCGTTTCATTCACACACGGAGTAATTTTTAGGCATCCTTTTGTGTTCCAAACTTTCATCATTAGGGATTTTCCATCATCGTTATCCTGCGCTTTAACTTTAACCAACTTGTTATAAACTTTGCATGCCTCAAAAACGGCGTGAAAATAATGCCCATCTAAATACAGTTGTTTGGAGTGCTTATGGATTTCTGCGTGAAAGTTTCGAGCACTGAAAAGATTAATATCTTCGTTTGTTCTACTAGAGTTAACACCACCATCTTTTAGAATTTTTTCCAAGGCTGATATTCCGTCTGCATCCACTATTTGTTGGCAGAATTGAGTAAGAAGCTCATTTCTTTCGGACTCAGCCATCTTTTGTTTAGCTAGTGACATAATCCAGTCATAAACTTCTTTAGCTCGAGTTGAAGTTATATGATCATTTGGAAAATTTTCTTTCTTAAATCTAAATATTGCATTAGCCACACGATTAATTTCATTTATACTGGAGCTATATTTAACTAAATCACCAACACCTGTTGCAATAAGCCGGTAATTAGGAACAGACATTACACTGTCTCCTTTTTTGAACTTGCCACTGCCCAGTCAGTAGCTTTTGCATAAGGCCACGCTTTTGGGATTGAATAACTATCTTTTTCTTTTTTAAACAATCAATTCCTTTGTCAACTGTAACCAGAACCTCTGCAATTTTTTTCTGTTCGCTTATGAATGGAAGCGTAATTTTAATGTTGTAGAGACTTTCTCTGCTTAGGCTTGGCACTCCCGATGCTTCATTAAGCTTTAAAAGATTTAGTGCATCTATCAGATAAAATAGGAAAGTAACATTTTCTTTAGTCTCCAAAAAATAAGCAGTATCTATCACTCTAAACTTCTCGCCAGGCTCAATTAAAATAGGGTAATTAATAGTTCCTTTTCTTCCGATGATGATTGATGGGCCCAAAAATTGAGGATTAAGTTTCGTTTTTCCAATTTGACCACTCGTGCCATATACATACGTATCTCCGTCTTCTGCGTAATGATCCCGACTTATGCTTTTTCCATAATGCAATACACAAGTTTCTCTCAATGTTTTTTTCTGCCAACCAGCAAATGGCCTCAGCATTTTATTTCTAATAAGATTTTTCTGTTTTTGACACGCCGATATGAGCTTTTCAATTTTATCAATCGCATCATCCCAAGTGCGGAGAATGGCAGCAATCTTTTGTTGTTCAACTAAGGAAGGAATTTTAACTTTACAAGATGTAAGCGTAGCTTTATCAATATTAGGGAATGTTGAACCACTACTAAGCCTAACAACTTTCTCAACCTCATATTTAATTAGCTCAATAAGAAATAACTGATAAATATTCTTGTCACTTGCTCTTATTGCAGCAACACCACGGCCTATGCAAAATTCGTCATCAGCTATATTGATTCTTCCAACAGAACTTCCTCGCACACAAAGTAACAGATCTCCATTTTTACATATTTTTGTCGGTTTAGTTGTCCATTGAACGGGAACTGGATTATGGTCAGTAAACTCAGTTGGCCCATTTATTAACGGCATTCCTTTACCTAGTGCATTGTAAGAATTTCCATTAGGAGACTGCCCCATCTCGATTGCTGCAATTTCGCCAAGAGTCATATTCGTGTTTATGTTCATTTTAATCATCTTTTATCTTTCTCGGCTTTTTACCAATTACCCTCTTCTCAAGCTGCTTTAACGTTCGATCAAAATCAGATTCAATTTTCTGAGTTTTGTTGAAAATTTTGTATTCAGTTAAGGCTTTCTCATCGGCTTGAGTTTTGCTAATACCGCCTTTTCCAATCAACACCTTGTACTCATTAAAACTCAAAAATTTATCGACGCTATAGGCCATATCTTGCATAGTCATCTGCACACGATTTTCAATGATGTTTTCTATATAATCAAAAAACCCTGAGATTGTACGTTCCAATTTCTTGATTTCTGGCTCGGATAAATAATTTTTGGCAATAGTAACATCACTTAATAACACACGACCCGCTGGCGCATTTTTCCAGGTTAGCAAACCCATATAGGGAGCTTTGTGATCGGCTTTTTCGTAAATAATCTCTGCTGCTGTATGTCCTGTAATGGCAAAATGAAACTTGTTTTGCATCATGGCATAGAAATTTTTTGTAGTATCAGATTTGGAATCATAATCGACACTGCACTCTGCAAAAACATCCGTGATCTGTTGATAAATTTTCCGCTCACTAGCACGAATAGAGCGGACACGCTCCAATAATTCTCGGAAATAATCTTGTCCAAAAGTCTGCTCTCCCAACTTTAAGCGTTCGTCATCCATAACAAACCCTTTTTTAATATACTCCTTTAATATTTGGGTTGCCCACTGACGAAACTGCGTTGCACGTACAGAATTAACGCGGTATCCAACTGAAATAATGGCATCAAGATTATAAAAATTAGTTTCATAATTTTTGCCATCTGCGGCAGTTGTTCGGAATTTCCTAATAACTGAATCTTGCTCTAATTCTTTGGATTCAAAGATATTTTTCAGATGCTCGTTAATGGTCGGAATGCTTACATCGAACAATTCAGCCATTAATTTTTGAGAAAGCCAGATAGTCTCTTCGCGGATTAATACACGAACACGTACCTTATTATTGTCATCACCATAAAGCAAAAATAGTGTCTGCTCATCGATTGGTGTTAAGTCTCCATTACTCATACCTCAACCCCCAATTCCTTCAGATACTCATCCATCTTTTTACGAATCTCCGCCAGTTCTCCCTCTATCTGTCTGATCTCACCCTGCAATGTTTGAATGTCAATTTCTTCTTCCTCTTCAAAGGTATCCACGTAGCGAGGGATATTCAGATTGAAGTTATTCTCTTTAATCTCCTCGATATTGGTCACGTATGAATATTTTTCAATTGCCTTTCTGCAACGATAGGTATCAACGATCTTTTCAATGTGAATTTCATCAAGAAAATTCTGCGCCTTACCGGCACGAAATTCTTTACTGGCGTCAATAAATACCACGTCTTTACGGTTTTGATTTTTACCGCCTTCTTCACGAGAGCGGTCAAAAACAAGAATGGAAACAGGAATGCTTGTTGAGGTGAACAAATTTACAGGCAATCCTATAACTGCGTCCAGAAGGTTTTCTTCTATTAATTTTTGTCTGATTTTTCCTTCTGCTGCGCCTCGAAATAAAACACCATGGGGTATAATGACAGCTACCCGACCAGAATGGCATTTTGCAGCCTCAATCATGTGGCTAATAAAAGCAAAATCTCCCTTGGTTTTTGGTGGAATACCACGCCAAAAGCGTTTATATGGATCTGTTTCAGCATTTTCGTGCCCCCACTTATCAAGACTGAAGGGTGGATTAGCAACGACGACATCAAATTTCATCAAGTTATTATTTTCAACCAACGCCGGGCTATTTAGGGTGTCACACCATTCAATGCGTGCAGAATCTTTGCTATGCAAAAACATATTCATGCGTGCCAACGCCCAAGTAGCACCATTCATTTCTTGCCCAAATAAAGCATAGTTGTCTGAACCAACTTCCTTTGCAGCACAAATAAGCAAGGAGGCGGAACCACAAGCAGGATCAAAAATTGTGTCACCTGCTTGAGGATTAGCAAGCTTCGCCAAAAGCCTGGAAACAGAGGTAGGTGTATAGAACTCTCCCGCCTTCTTCCCAGCGTCAGAAGCAAACCGTGAAATCAGATAGATGTAACATTCACCAATGATGTCTTCCTTAACACGTGAGGGGCTAAGATCGAGTTCCGGCTTGTTAAAATCCTCCATAAGCATTTTAAGACGGCGATTACGGTCCTTTTCCTTGCCTAGATTTGCTTCTGAATTAAAATCAATGTTGCGAAAAACACCCTCAAGCTTCTCTCGGTTATTGCCTTCAATTTTTTCAAATGCCATATTGATTAATTCACCAATATTTGGAGCATCCCGTTTGTCGTACAGATCGTAGAAGCTAGCACCTTCCGGCAAAATGAAACGTTCACGCTCTAAGCGACGTCGAATACGTAGATCATCATCCCCAAATTGCTTTTTGTACTCTGTAACATGATCTTTCCACGCGTCTGAGATGTATTTAAGAAAAAGTAGAACCAAGATGTAGTCTTTATAGCTTCCCGCATCAATCACACCCCGAAACGTATCGCATGCAGACCAAGCCGCGTTATTAATTTGTTGCTGCTTAACATGATCGGTCATGCCAATTTCTCCTTAGATAGTGTGTTTATAATAGATTCATATAATTGGGCCTGTTTGTTTTTATAACGTGTCAACAGTTCAGTTTCTTGGGTTTGTAATTTTTTAATTTTACCAACTTCTACTTGAATTGAGAGATCTGGAAGATCAATTTCAAGCGTCCCTAGGTCTTGTTTGCCAATACCCATGATAAAACTACCAGATATGTGTTTTGCGTAATGACGATGCGCTTCTTTGTTTGTCAAAACCCATTGAAGATATTCTGGATTAACTCTATTCAAGTTGGGACGAATGGTTATTAACGGAGAGGCTACAATAATTGGTTTGTCAGTTTTTGTAATCACTGTGGCATTAATCCCAGCGCCACGCCCACGAAAAACTAAATCATCTGGCTTTGCCACAAACTTGCTATAGGTTCTCAACCCAGAATAAGACAGCATCGTACCAAAAATTGGGCCATCATTTGCGCTAAAATCCCCTAATTGCATCAGGTAAGAATCAGGACAAAGAGAAGCCTCAGGTTTCTCCTGCAACGTAGCACCGGTAAAGATAGTAGAAACCTGATTAAGAATAACTCGCACACCAACACTCCCTCTGTTTTTTATAAAATATGGGAGCTTTTGGATAATGTCAATAAAATTTTCTTGTAATAGTTTTTAGAGATTTTTTTGATTAGATCCCTAATTAAGAACGTAGACGTTAGTCAACTGCATACCCAGGTTATTTAAAAGTTAAAAATCTGTCCGGAACATCTCCCTGACCATGAGTCTGACGCATGCTGTCCAACCGATCAGCACTTTGGTAGGAAAGCATGTCCCCTACGTACAAATGCCCTAACACATGGTGCTGGCACCTTTTATTGCATGGAGCAATAACATCCTGAGGTAGTTGCCTTCCCAATTGCAAGGATCGCTGATCTTCTCCAATTTTTATATCAGTTTCTCCTACTTTCCTAGAAATGAATACAGGGAAAAAACGATCATGGCCTAAAACTCTTGCTAATACAGGTTCTATGCACTGCGAAACATCTCGATCTTCAAAAAACTTACCTCTAAAGGATTTATACTCTTCGTCAGATATGACACTAAATGTAGTAGGAAGATTGGCCAAATCTGCCTCGGCTTGTTGTTTTGATTGTTCAGTCTCTTTCAAGTCCTTCTCTGCAGTCTCAATTTTGAGAGAAACGTCGGATTTAGCCTCTCTTAAACTTTTCAGAGTCTTCTTAATGCCTTTAGCCTGCATTTCAAATGCCTTTATCTTTTCTCTTGCAGTATCTGCTTTTGGTTTTATAAAAGCTCGAAATTCTTTCTCTATCACTAGTTGCCAAGTGGACTTTAAAGTGGGACAAATTTGAATTACGATTTGATCTAATTTTTTCATAACTTCCTCCCGATGCTCTTCCGGTATATCACCATAGTTTTGCACCAATTGGATTAGAGACGTCAACTCAACATCATCCATCATGTTCTCCAATATTTTATGTTTCCAGTGTAAAAATAAAAGGGGTATCAATTCTGGATATTCTTTAGAAAATTGACGCTCTGTCAGCGCATCGAATAATAGATTTCGGGCCACATACTGAGCCTGATGTTCTTCAATCGGCATTTCTTGAGGAACACGGATGCTTATATCGTGGGGAATGCAATACCAATTCGAGACATCTTTTACCCAATCTCTAAGCTCCGGGTTCAAATATTTAAAGGGAATATCTTGTTCCAATTGTGACATAAATCCTTCAAACTGAACCCTCTCTTTTTCGATATGTTCAAGCATATGCCTGTTCCACTGAAAATCAGGTATTTCATGTGTATTCTTAATTTTTTGACTCAGATGCCTCCTAATAAGAGATTTATATCGGTCAAAATTATCTGAAATATTCGTAGAAATAACGCCCCCTATCCTTTGGGAATGCCTGGTTGCGACATGTTTCAGAAATGACAAAAAGAGGTATCCTCCCCTCTTCCTTCCTGATTCAGAAAAACTAAGCCAAATTTCGTTATCATCTTTTTGAGTATGATTTGGACTGCCAAACAACGCCCCGTTAAATCCAATTCCGAAGACAAGGCCTAAAAAATCTTTTTCGCCCAATTTTTCATTAGAAGGACGAAGAAGAAACATATTTTTAGAGAAAGTTTTTAATTCTTCTAATGCCTCAGAAGCGTGTCTAAACAAATCCTCCCCTGTTCCAGCGGCCTTTTTTAGTTCACTAGGAATTGTCCTATCTTCTCCCATAACAAATGGCTGATGAAAGACGTCTTCTAGGAGAAAAAGCTCAAGGGGGATAATAAAATCACCGTACTCATGCTCATCGTAAATTTTCCTTCCAGCACCTAATAAAGACATTTTAAGTCGAACTAGAAGTTGACCCACATCTAAGTTTCTTCCAAAATCAACCGCATAATGAAAAGCATCCATGATAATGTCACCACAGGCACGGGGAAATGGATTCTTTAGCCAGGCACAATAAGCCTCTGAGCTTCCCATTCCATATCCAAAATTGGAAGCGGGAAAACCATCAATCGATGCTTCTGGCATACGAGACCTTGCCTCCTGCGGATGCTCATTGATTGTGTCTAAATGTGAGATACACCATATCCGATATACAGCTTGATGCATTTGGCTATCTTTATTTTTGGGATCAAAACTTTCACAAACTATTCTGTAAAATAGCTCTCCATACTGCCTTCGATATAACTCATCCCAAAAAGAGCGAAGATGATTTGGCTCAAAAATATTGGGTGTTGCGTATTCAAGTACATAGGCTTCAAACTCCTGACGTTTTAAAATTTTCAACCGCTCAGTTTGGTTAGGTTCGAAAATTATGCGTCTCATCAGAGAATGTATATATTCAGCACCTTCTTTAAGGGCTTTATCCCGTTGAGAGATGATATGCTCGTAAAGTTTATCGCATTTTCCCTGATATTTGTTGTATTCTTCGTGACCACCATTTCCTTTAAGCCACTCTTTTAGACCTTCAAATTGCTGCACCTCTTCTGGATTCACGTATTTATTTAAAGGATCTCGTCCTGAGGTGATATCTTTTATCACGCTGGCTACTCCATCAATAAACTCTAAGCATGCTGTGCGCTGAGACACAGAAGCTTCTTTATCTTCAATGGATTTTTTAAAAAGTAATACCCACGTATCTAAAGATCCATTTACAAATTCTTGCAAAAACTTAAACCCAATAGAAAACTTCATATCTGAGCATGAGTTGTCATCTTTTAATTCAAAAAAATATTCAGGACGCTCTCGCATCCCTGCCCGAACTGCTAGCTCCATCAAGGTCCCATACTCTGAAGATTTTAGAGCTGGGATATCCGATGATACTTGTCCAACCAACTCGGATGCTCTGGCTAAAAGTGATTCAGGATCAGAATTTTCTGTTATAAGGCCAATGGCTTGCTGGAAACTGACATCAGGCTCCTGGCCTTCATAAGCTTCAGCTTCTGAGTCCAGAGGAGGATTAAAGAGAATCTGAAAGCCCCTCATGATTTCAGCTGCCATTCCTACAGTTCGAGAAAGACGAATACGATCCAAACTGTCCTCTTCGTAAATATCTTCTCTAACAGTATCTCTGGGAGAAAAAGTCCGAGAATCGCCCTTTTCACTCGGGTGTGTTTGTTCGTCTGTTGCCCAGCAAGACAGGCCAAGAAAAAACACATATGTTGCCAAAACAACAATTTTTAAGAAGGACACAACTAATCTCCTTGTTTAAAATAAGCAAACCACTAGAAAACCAGACAACTCCAGAAGCCTTTATAGCTGTGAAATCCTGCGTAACACATAAACTATCCTTTATTTTTAGGAAAGTTGAAAAACAACTTTTTCAGTTAATTACCAAAATACTTACCCGTGCATATCCAACAAACGCCATTTTGCTTTTTATGTCTCATAAATTTTTAAACCTTGTAATAACATATTTATAAGTCATTACTTGAGACACTGAAAATCATAGGTCTTAAGAAGTATACTTTGTGAGACTAATGAAGAAACGATTTGAAAAATGAGAAGATTAAACCAACCCCTCTCACCTTTGAGAAGGGTTGGTTTAATACACTGCGTTCCCCTCAGAAACAATCAGGTGCTTTGTCCCTCATGCCTCTGCTTTGAACAACCACACGGTATAAAAACCTAGCAGTTGTATTTTTCGACAATTCTATAGCTTACGATACTCACTAAAAATACCACACTTACCAATTAACTTTACAACCTTGATTAGTTCTTCAAGATGATGATCATGACCAGGATGATCCTGATCCATTACACTCAAAAAATTGGCAGCATGTACGCCTTCAGGAAAATGCCCAACCCAGGTTCCTTTCCAGTCAATGTTGCTTAGTCCGTTTGCTTCTTGCCAGAGATCTATACATGAGTCCACCCAACCATGAATATACCAAAAAATAGGATTAACATGACTTGAATATGTATCTCCTAGATAATTGTAAGATGGCTCGTCCCATGGTCCTTTCGGAATCCCTTCAGGATCAGTATCTTTAGGATCAGGACGTACAACATTCGGTTGAGCGCTCCAGCGATTATGGAGTTGATTATGAATAGTGCATTCAATGAGCGATCCTAGCTGTCCAAGAGTCAAACGCCTTAGGGTTTCTGGAGCTAAATAGTAACTTTCCCACGGTTGCATGGTATTTTTAAAATATTCTGGTGATTTTCTATCGGCTATTTCTGAATCAGGCCAATCTGGTGGTATTGGAAAATCTGAATCAGAAGAATCTGGTAGGTGTTTCCACCCTTCAATCTTTGGATATTCTTCCCCACCATGTCTTTTTAACAACTCATTAACTTGCCCTATCATTTGGCGGTGCATATATAAAAAATCTTCACCAGAGTAATTATCAACGGCAATAACTCCGTCACCAAGCTTCCCCTTAGGCCTTGGAGTTCCTTCATAATAAGCATGCCTTGGACTAGCTGCATCGCCACCTGGAACCCATCCAAGACGAATTATAGCATCTCTTGTATCTTGAGGATAACGATGCCAGCTATTTCGTACCTGATGCCAAACAAAATGGTGTAAACGATGAGGACGAGAAGCCATTAAATCAATCACTTCCTTTGGAGGAATCTTCATCCGTGAAGTTGCTGAAGGTAATCGTAAAGAAGGCATAGGCGCTTCGAGCAATTTCACTGCATACCAGCTCGCTGTATAACCAGCTGGTGATTTCCCTTGGCTATGTTCCTTTGTGCGTACGATCGTTCCTATGATAGACGACGTTTGATTCACACCATTTACCCAACGAGGCGCAAGAAAACCCTCATAATCATAGATCCATAATTCACTATCTACTATGCCCGTTCCTTGAAATCTAATTTGGTACGGATTACCAAATGTCGTTTGCCCTTTAATATTTAAAGACCAACCTTCCCCACCTAATGTGCCCGCTATTTGTCCAAATTCTGTTTGGTTGATAACAATTGCAGCTTCACCAAAATGTAATTTATTCCAATCATTCTCGTCCCCTGGAATATTATGCAAACTTCTATAGTGCCAACTACCAACAAAAGGATTTTCAAAGCCAGCATTATCTCTCGCGACAGATGATATTATGCTACTTTCAGCTGGTGATTGCCCACATTTACAATCCACACACTCACATGCACTTGCTTTACCTGATGGTGTACAACCACATCCAGTACCACATTGGCAACTTTGCGATCGATATACTCCTTTAGTTGCGCTCATATCCTCAGGATCTATTGCATACCCAGAGTGCACTATTCCTTGCATACTGATAATACATACAATTTTCAAAATAATTCTAATTATATTCATGATTAATTTCCTTTACATTGATTAACCAATATTAATATCACTCAAAATCCAATTATTTTACTGATGTCCTGAATGATCACCTCCTTGTTCATGATGTTGTATAGGGTTATTGAGCACTTCCACAAGTTGCATCATTCCCTCGTCTTCATGATCCAAAATGTGACAGTGTAGTACGAATCGACCAATATATTTAGTGTAACGGGTTCTAAAATACACTTCTTGTCCCTGGCTAACAGCAAAGGTGTCATGCCATGTAGGTTTGAAGTCTTGGTCTTCTATCCTTCTTTCAATTACTCCCCATTCTTTTGTATCTGGATTCTGAACGGCTTCTTGCTTTATGGTAACAACTTTAGTAACCAAAAACGGATTGACATGAATGTGAAATGGATGAGTAGCAAGATTTGTTGTTACCTTCCACTCTTCTACACCATTTAAAGGTACATACCGAGGTGAATCTAGGGCACCCATAGAACGATTATCAATCTGAAACAAGAGAGGCAATTTGTATTGAGCTCCTCTTAAATCAATTCCAAGGTGGACATTTTGAAATCCAGTTAACTCTTCATCAGGTATTACTGGATGGAAAGCTTCTACCAATTTTAGCTGGGATTCGGAGGGTAAACTCATTTGTTTTTCAGGCCCCTCAACAATTACTTTTGCAAGTAGGCTTCTATTAGGATTGTTTTGAATATTGTTATCCATTAAAGCATAAGTACCAGCAAGGCCAGCTTTAATCAAAACATCGCTTCTATAGCCTGGAAAGAGCTCTAACTCTGCTTTTGTATCTAAACGACCAGTTGTTAAACCATCTACAGCAATTTCATAAAGTTGATGTTTTTCTAAGCTTAATCGTACAGATTCTCTAGGTCCGCTATGGATGAACCTCCATCTTTGAACTTCCCCGGGGAACATTTTAATTTCTGGCTGAGCATTTCCACTTAATAATGTCAGCCATTTACCCTTGCTCCAAGATCCAGGACTCATATCTTTTCGAGATTCAATTTCACCTTTTTCATCATATGGAGGCTGTTGAAGGAGAAATATCTTTTCAGAGGCAGCTTTAATTTCAGGTACTTCGTCGATATTACCTTCAATAATTAGCGCTCCTGCCATTCCACTGCCGACCTGAACTGCTGTTGATCCATGAACGTGAGCGTGATACCAAAATGTACCTGCGGGATGATCTGGTGGTATTTTAATCTCATAATTAAAGCTTTGGCCGGGTAACACAATTAATAGTACATTGTCGCTATTCCCAGCCGGAGAAACATGCAAACCATGTGTATGCAGATTAGTTACAGTATACATGTCTTGTTCGTTTTGTTTCATTAGCGGAACTACCCCCATGCTCTGCTTAGTAGCCATGCTCAAAGTAGCACCATGATGCATTTGTAATTTGTTAATTAAAGTAATATCAAGGAGATCTCCAGCGCGGCACCGCAAAGTAGGCCCGACTAATTTTCCATTGTAACCCCGCAGGTGCACATTATCATCACCAATTCTATTATGTGATTTGGCAGCAGTTAAAGCTGTTATAAGTACGCCATTTTGAGAGCGAATAACGTCTACTTCTTTAAATAGGGGATCGTCTGTAGCTATAACGGAATTCGAGCAGCATCCCAAAGTAGCCATTATTATTAGCTTTGTTAGTTTTTTTTTCATAAGCAATTTCTCCCTGTCAAATAAAGTTATTAAACATGTAAAACTATGAGCATAATCCCTTTTATTAATTAGCAATAAAATTGTCTATATTCCTCTTATACTTATGAATGTGAACAGGCCTCTCTTGGTTGATTCAATTTAAAGTTATCAATAGGAGTGCTCAAAAAATTCCTTCAGGAGGCCATTCTTTGTGATCTATTTCATCTTCTCCCGGTTCTGCAAGGCTATGCATCAAAGTTGGAGGAATACTAAGCTGAGGTATGGACACATGGATAACAAATGGCTGCTGAGCATTGCTGCAAATCTCTCCAATCACCTCTCTTAATTGCTCCACAGTATCAACCCTATGCCCTACACCCCCTCCAAATACCTTCACGAATTCCATGTAGTTCCATCTGCAAAGTTTATTATATTCATATACTTCTTTGGGTGAGGAGAAGTCATCTAAGTTAGTCCTGAAAGGATTGGGATTTACAAGTTTTTGTTCTATACCGTAAATGCCGTTATCTAAAACAAAAACAACAGTATTTTGCTTGAGGTGTATATAACTTGAAACAGCTTGACATGTCTCTTGAAAGGCTCCATCACCTGCTATCACAACAAGTCTTTTGTTTCCTAATCCTTTATCATCAATCGCACATTTAATTCCAACTGCAGCAGGGGCTGCATAACCAATAGAAAGCCAAGATGCTTGAGCCACAAATCCGTCACGTGCTTTGATATGCAAGCCTTGTTGTGCTGCAATAAGAGGAAATGAAGCATCCACGACAACTGTTGTATCTAAACAATCTTTGATCCACTGGTTATTCAAAGTCTTAAAAAAACTTTCATAGTTCATTTCCTCAACCGTGTCAGTTTGCGCCTCCATCAATAAGGCTGGCTCAGAATAAATAGAAGAAGCCCAGAGGCTCTTAGACAGCAATGCAGGTTGGTAGTCGGAGATATCTAGCGATTTGGGAAACTCAGCTAATTCTTCTCCTTGCGCTCTTTCTGCTGGAGGAGAGGAACCTTTATTGGCCTCTTCTAATTTTATTTGCAGCTCTGCTATAAAATCACCCAAGGGAACATTAGGAAAAAAAGCTCCTCCTACAAAAGCATTCCCTTGAGAAACAAGGACCTTATCACGATCCCCTAGGATATTTCTGTTGCCCACATCCTTACCTGTTGTCCAAGCACCCAAACCTATCACACAGCTTGCATTTATGGGCAACCCAACTGCCCTAAATTGTAGATGATCTTCAGAAATTAGGGACTTTCCCAAAGTGGTAGTCGTATAGTCAAGACCGCTTTTCTCCAGAAGACTTTCGAAATCATCCTGAAGCCCCAACCTTTGAATTTCAATACCAGCCCAAAATGTTGGTTTTGCCTTTCCTTTATTTGCATGCTCACGAACTAGAATCATGGTCGCATCGATAGCGGTTGCTACATTAGATCTGGTTATACTGTCAGGTAGATTACTACGAGGATTAAAAGAAGGAGCCGGCTCTGCACACTCGGCACGCCATACATCTTCTAAAATTTCGAGATAAACAGGTTGACGATGTTTTATGCAAGAAATAAGAACTGCATCGATTTTTAAAGGAGCTTCGTTAGCACTAACAATACGCTCCGCAGCCACCGTGACTCGACGATAGACATCGATATTTGAATGTATATCCGGCATCATGTGAGAATATAAGAGCCCAACTGATCGTTGATTTGAAAACTCTTTATTCGTTGGTGCGCCGTTAATAACGACAACAGGAACTTGCTCTACAAAGGAACCTGCAACTGCATTCAACAAGCTAAAAGCTCCGACCCCATACGTCACAGCAACCGCACCAAGACCATCTTTTCCTTGAATACGGGCGTAACCATCTGCCGCATATCCTGCACATAACTCGTTTGAAGTTCCTGTGATTTTTATGCGGTCAGGATTTCGATCTTCGATAATAGTATCTAAAAAGGGGGCTGTATAGTTACCAGCCACTCCAAAAATACGTTTTAAGCCTAATTCTTCGAGACGTACTTTAAGATAACGGGCCACGGTCATTTTCTGAGTTTCCAGAGGTTCTCTATCCGCTGCAAGAGATGTTTCTAAATAAACATTGTTAATAAAACAAATGGAAATTAAAAAGCCTATTGTTTTTCCTACCATAATGGCCTCCTAACACTGATTTACAACGATCACGAGTTATTGTTTTTTATTACGATCTATTACTTTCAATGCTGCTCTGATCCCAGATTCGATTGCACCTTCAATCCAGGCATGTTTCATGGACGCATGTTCCCCTGCAAAATGAATTGATCCCTCTGATAACGCAATATGAGGATGCACACTCATCATTTGACCAGGGGTAAACACGGCCGCTTCTCCAAATGAATAAAAGTTCGCCATCCAGCTTTGTGTTTGGGCTTTACCCGTAAAGTAACGTAATATGCCTTTGCCGTAAATGTCAGCAAGGCCTTTAAGAGCATAAGAGACCCTGTCATCAGGTAATATAGAATCCCAGCGATTAGCCTCGTCCGCCCAGGTATAACTTGCTAAAATTACTCCTCCATTGCTATCTTTTGGAGAATTGCTTGGGTAGTAGATAAAACGATTGGGCGAATCCGTTATAGAGCCCCCACCAACAGAATCATGCCCTCTATATTCATCAGGCAATTGTTCAGACCACTGCTTTTCGTCCCACTCCCAAAAACGCTCACTAAATTCAAGCAAAACCTTTGTAGCTGAATCATAATGAAGCTCCGTAATTGCCCGGTGTTTTTCATAACTAAATCTGGGGTGAACCTCCACGAAGCGAAGAGCAGAAAATGGAATAGTAATAATCAGATGATCAGCTGTAAACTCCCTGTCCATAGACCGCCCAGCTAGTCTGTCTCTTTCATCTACTCGCTCACCGATTGCACGAATATAAACCCCGGGTTTTCCCCTATGAACAGCCTTACTATTCTCAGATAAGATAGGTTTATCTTCACTTCCCCATTGAACCTCCACAGCCCGCGCATTCATAACTATGTTTCGTCTATCAATAACATCAGCCAACTTATGAGGAAGGTTATAATTACCCCCTTCTATCTCTAAGTAATGTGTCTCTGCATTTATATAGAATGTATCAACATAACTATGAATAAAGGATAAAAATAACCGTGAGGTTAAATTTTGTAAACTTCCAATATAGTCCCAAACAACTTTCTCCGGGTACTTTTCCTGGAGGAAACGAAGCATGCTATAATTATCATATTTTAGAATAATATTCTTCCACTTCTCAAGATCTTCTGTGATCGCCTTACACCAAACATCCCCTTGCTCAGGGATTTCTTGCCTACGTAACAATGTGGAGCTAACTTGAAATTGTGATTGGGAATGAAGGTTCTTTAAAGCTTCATCTAAAAGCTCTTTTGCAGTTGCTCCTTTATATTTTTCAGGCAAGCGAAACCCTAGAGTTTTTTCATCTTCTGGAAGTATGCCTGTATCATACTCCACTCGCCGCTTTTGGATGCCATTCGCACAAACCCATGTATGTTTTTGGGGAGTTAAATGGTCGTCTTTTTTGACATCAACATTATAAAATGGCTGAGTTTTTAATCTTAGCTGCCTGATAAGCTCCATTACAAGTGGATGTGAATCTGGAATGCGCATGGCTCCTGCTTCAGCATACAGGTTTTTATCTAAAAACGGAGCATCTTGCCCTTCCTCACAATGAAAGGTTTTAATGCGTCCACCAACACGGTTTCCATTCGCTTCAAGTATCGTTACATGATATCCTGCTGATTGCAAAATTTTTGCGGCTAGCAAACCTGCTACCCCTGCTCCTAAAACTATGACATCTCTTCTTCCATCCTCAATGGGCACCAAGTTTTTATCTTCGTCAAAAGCATCCGCAATTACTTTTTTGTATTTTTTAATAAGACATCGATTCTCCTCATCTACCATGAGAATCTCTCTTGCAATTTTAGTAGCAATTTCTTCGTCTGTTATTGAATAGTGAGTTGTGTGAGAAGGAGAACTGGGTAGATCAATATCTAATCCATCGGAAGCTAAAGTAAAGTTCTCGCATAAAAGCCAAAGAAACGTTATGGAAATCAACAATAGGTTGCTCATAAGATTTCTCCGTAGAGTTTTCTTTCTTTATTTTTCATTCACTAGCATCTATTTTACCCATTTAACATAAGAAATTTATTCTATATTCCCCTAGAAAGAAGGAATAAAATCAAGAAGCCTTTTTAGTTATTCAGAAAAATAAATTTTGGACTGAGTTATCTTTCATAGCGGCACTTTACGTATTTTTCTGACCATCACTTGTAACGATCGTTTTTGGGTAACCTTGTCCTCTTTTTTAGAGGTCTTGCCTCTTCCTCTCTTTTATGTCATGATTACTGCACAATAATCAAATAACATCACTAACAATGCAGAAAAAACGGGGTGGTTACAGGCTAGGAGCTGGACGTAAACAAAACACCGGAAAATTTAAAGAACCAACAAAATCCATTCGTGTGCCCTTAAGTGTGCTTGGTCCCGTCACAGAGTGGCTTTCACACTTACAGCAACTCATCCAGTCAAATAATTCTATGCCGTTTGTTGGATCAAGAAATCACCTTACCTCAGCCTTCCACTCCTCTGACCCAGTTGAGTTTCCTTTTTATGATTGTTCCGTGTCTGCCGGCTTTCCCTCGCCCGCTGATGATTCAGTAAGCACACCCTTGGATTTAAACAAGCATCTTGTGAAAAACGCCCCCGCAACCTTTTTTGTAAGAGCTTCCGGCGAGTCCATGCTAGATGCGGGTATTCACGATGGGGATTTACTGGTCGTCGATCGATCTCTTACCGCCAAACACCAAGATATTGTCATTGCCGCCGTCAATGGCGATCTCACCGTTAAACGCCTGCTACAAAACCAGAACAAAACAATCCTTAAAGCTGAAAATCCCAAATTTTCAAATATTGAGCTGACCCCAGATATGGCTGTTCATGTGTGGGGCGTGGTAACCAATGTGATTCGCAATTTGAGATCTTAAGCCAAGGATATTAAGAGGGTATCCCAACGATTATGCATCACTCTGCCGGCTTTTCCAAAAATCCTCCTCCCTCCTGTTTTGCGATTATAGATGGCAATAATTTTTTTGTTTCCTGTGAACGCGTTTTTGATCCCTCTTTAAATAAGAAGCCCGTCATTGTTCTTTCCAGTAATGACGGATGCGCGATATCAAGATCAAATGAGGCTAAACTGCTCGGTATACCCATGGGGGCTCCTCTTCATACCTTTGCCCATTTAATCAAGCCCTATGATATTAAAGTTTTTTCATCAAACTTTGAACTGTATGGCGATCTAAGCAACCGAATGATGAAGACCTTACAATCCTTCACCTCCGATATTGAAGTTTATTCCATCGATGAAGCCTTTTTTAACCTCCCTCCCCTATCCCCTCAAGACTATCATGAGTTGGCAAGCTCCCTTGTCCAGACGATTTTAAAACATGTTGGTATTCCAGTGACCGTTGGCATTGCCCCCACAAAAACACTGGCTAAAGTTGCAAACCGCGTCTCTAAAAAAAACAAGAAGCCTTTTAATCTTCTTCTAACAGCGTGTGAAACTCAGGATGCCTTAAAGATAACAAACATTGGGGAGGTCTGGGGTATTGGACGCAACCTAACCACAAAACTTAAGCAACTCGGCATCCATACGGCCTATGATTTGGCCCAGAAAGATCCAAGATGGGCCCGCAAAGCCATGACTGTAACAGGTGAGCGACTTATTCGAGAACTACAAGGCATATCCTGTCTTCCTCTAAATCCCATCGAATCAGATCGACACAGCCTACAAGTCACCCGCAGTTTTGGGCTCAAACTAAGGAAATTGGAGGATATTGCATACGCTGTATCAAGCCATGCAACGCGCCTGGGTGAAAAACTACGCGCTCAGAAACTGGTAACCCCCGCAATCAGTGTATTTTGTAGAACCAGTCCCTTTTCAAACGCCTCTTATTACAAAGGAATCAGCACACTTGAGTTTGAGGAGCCAACTAATGATACGGGCCTCTTAATAAAAGGAGCTCTGCACGCCCTAAGGCAAGCCTTTAAGGACGGGCTCGTTTATCAAAAAGCAGGTATTCACGCGCATGGCTTGATACCTCACACACCCCTGAAGCAAAAGAAACTTTTTGAAGAGGAGAGCGATCCTCCTAGGACCGTAAAATCGGGAGCTTCTATTGAAAAACACCGCCTGAATGCATCGATTGATACACTCAATCAGCGCTTTGGCAAAGATGCTGTTTTTTGGGCATCAAGCGGCATTAATCCCCCTCATAGGATGAAGCAAAATCAAAGAAGCCCCCGGTACACAACGCAGTGGCGAGATCTAAAATGGGTGAGGTAAGGTAACTTTTTTGGGCTTTTTAGATGAAATAACTTTCCGAGTTAATTCACCTTATAACCGTTTTTTAAAGAGGATATTTGTGAAATGATTAAAAAACAAGCAACTCCTCTGCTCCTTCCCTACCCTTTCATTAATCTTAGTTATCCACAGACTCTCCCCCAGAAAATGGGGATAAATGCCAACAAAAAAATAGAGTTTAAAAAAAAGAGAAAAACTGTTCTCTTTTCCCCCTTACCTGACTTAGGTAAGGGGGGGAGGAAAGTTTTCTTAAAACTAAGACCTTAGCTTTTTATTCCAGTCTCTGAGCGTCAACCCCTTGTTGTCAAAATACAAATTCTTCTCAATACAAAGTCCCATGGGCAACCGCAGGGTTGACATTTCATCTAAACTCACATAGCCAAATTCAACCTCACTAAGACAACACAGACCGTAGCCTATGGCTTCTGGCGACAATTCTGTCAAGTACCATTCCCCAAGACCGGCTGGGTTAAAAAAACGCACCACAGGGTTAAAGCTTTTCTCTTGAGAACAATCTTCAAAGCGCTTGAGGTTCTCTTGGTAATTTTTTTCCAAAAGGGTCTTTTCTATTTGAGTTAAACGGCTTAGCAAATTATTTCTTCTCATCATTTTATTCCTTTCATACTGGTTAAGAAGGTGAAGCTTTAAAAACGCTTCAACCTTCTGCCTTTCTGGCGAAGAAAGGGGTAGCAAAGGCAAGGCCAGCAAAGAGGAGGGGAATCACCTAAATTGGCAGGCCTGTAAGGCCGAAATTTGGGGATACCTCTTTGATGAACACCGTGATGTCTTGCCTGCGCGAGGGAGAATCCCTTAGAAAATAGTGAGGTTAAATGTGCAAAACACTCAAAAAAAGCTCTGGTACTGTGATCGACGACAGAAAAAACGAGAATAGCCCTGTTGAGGAAGGTATTTTTTAGAACTTATTACCCAGCCTTCCTGCGGCTTTGAAGGCGGCATGATCAACTTACGCAAGAGGGCTGATAAAATAACTCCAGTGACAGAATCACTTCTTTTACAACGATCAACAGTGAAAAATCTTTGTTAACTGTTCCCTCAGATCTTTTAAGACGAGATGCCTGTCTGGCAAGTCGGGCCCAACGACATCCTTTAACCAAAACTCCCACTCTTCTTCAAAATTTAAAAGAAGCTTTTCCTGAAAAATAGACTCTATCCCTTTAAAATCAATCTCTTTATGGGCACACTTTTTACGCACCAGGTCTGGTAAAGCAGCCTTGCTGATATCCTCTCTATAAAAAGAAAGGATTCGCCAAAGATCGTAGTAATCACGAACCCTTGACCTCCCCCACCCTCGCTCATGAAGCTTTTTAGCAAACTGCAAAAGGGCCCTGATTTTTTCAGCCACAATTTCGTTGATATCATAGGCGTTGATGCTGTAGTCAAATTGTTCTCCGTAAGGATGAATAATCTTTTTCTGAACCGGGGGCAATATAACGGCTTCGCTAAAGGACACCTCTATATAAATAGTAGTGTTAAAATCACGGTGCCACGGAAGTTTTGCTTGAACACGAAAGGCTTTCTGCCCTTCAGGATGAGGCCTTTTTTCGAGATAGGGTTCACTGCGTAAGTAAAAAGCGGTTCCTTGGTCTTGAACCAGCTCCTCTGCTAGAACACACGCTTTGTGAATATGGTTTTCTAAGCTGCTTTCCAAAGAACCAGAATTGCCCATAACACTCAAATCAATATCTTGTGAAAACCGATAGTCGCCAAAATAGCATTTACGAAGGCACGTTCCTCCCTTAAACACCAAAGCGCTAGAAAGCTCAGGAAGAAAGGTCATGCCAGCCAAAACCCATGACAAAACATAATCTTGCTCCACAATTTCCCATTTTGATTGATGGAAAGTTGCATAATCCTGAAGACGCGTTTTTAAAATCATTAAATATTCTCCATTACCATCCAGCGTCTATTGGCATGTCCCTTACGAGGACCAGTAGGATTCAGTTTTTGAAGTGTCTTTATGGGACTCTCCTCAAGTTTCTGTTGAAGGTCCGAAAAGAGGGTCAGTTTTTCAAGAACCCATCCCAATCTTTTGGACACAACAATAGGGCTCTTTTGAGCATAGGAATGAAGCGTTTGAGGATTCATTGCATCCACAGACTTTGAAAAAGCATGCAAAACTTCCCTAAATCCACCACATAGGCTCGGATCTGACAAACCATCAAGTAAAGTCTTCTCTACATCCGTGATCCAAACAGGAGCGTCTCCTACAAAAAAGCGCTTCACACCAAAAAACTTTTCAGAGTTCACGCGCTTAACCTGGAAAAGAGTTTTCTGGATGGTATAGGTAGATTTTGTTGAAAGGTTGGCCTCTTCCACCCTTGGAACAGTTACATAAACAGTTCTGAGCATTTGATCCGTCATGTCATGAAAAAACATCGCTGATCTGTGACTTATGGCTCCTTTTTTTACAATCTTCATGGCAATTTCAAAGGGGTGCAAAGGGCCCCCTGACAAAATATCTGTTGGCAAACCATAAAGACCATTACCAAGGACTTGCAAATCACCTTTTCTAGCTATCAGAATCAAAACTTTTTTTGCATACGACTCTGACAAACCCTGCTCCTTCAGTGTTTCAAAAGCGTCTTCCAACGAAAATACCCGAAGGCCCTTGCGGGCCAAAGCTCTAATAAGATTCATGATCAACCAAAAATGTGTCTATTTTTTAAAGGATGACATAAAATATCAAAAAATACAATCATAATACATGTTTTTAATTGCACTGCTCTAACCTCAAAATCCCCCCCCCCCCCTATTCCACCGTCACGTCACCACCCTGCCCTATCTGCTGGCAAACTTTCTCGATATCGCTTAAGAACAAACGGTTGATGGAATCTTTGGCAAAACTAGAGCTGGTTTTGATGATCAC